>Ga0213920_1000040_pt1 | contig 179688 bp, 172 predicted proteins | sample McNCre1117MG_FD_161054 | JGI IMG/M metagenome (GOLD analysis project Ga0213920, IMG submission 161054) | Freshwater microbial communities from McNutts Creek, Athens, Georgia, United States - 11-17 MG | ecosystem: Environmental > Aquatic > Freshwater > Creek | place: USA: Georgia | collected...
CGCCGCCAAACTTGGCCGACAGGATCGTTGTGATCGCTGCAGTCAACGTGGTTTTGCCGTGGTCAACGTGACCAATGGTGCCCACGTTCACGTGTGGCTTGGTACGTTCAAATTTTCCTTTTGCCATCTTTCGACTCCGAAAAAAATAGGTCAATCACAAAATAATCTGGTGCCCTTGGCGGGAATCGGACCCGCGACCTCTCCCTTACCAAGGGAGTGCTCTACCACTGAGCCACAAGGGCAAAACATTGATTGCCAATCAATCCATCGAAAACCACAGGTGGAGCGGGAGACGGGAATCGAACCCGCGTCATTAGCTTGGAAGGCTAGGGTTCTACCATTGAACTACTCCCGCATCAGATCAGAAAAGATCGTCACAGTTGCAGGCCTACCGGCACTTCTACTTGTTGGTTTTCGCTGGTGGAGGGGACTGGATTCGAACCAGTGTAGGCGTAAGCCAACAGATTTACAGTCTGCCCCCTTTAGCCACTCGGGCACCCCTCCGGCGAATCGCGAACTATAGCAGAGTTTTAGATGGTTTGCGAGTTCCTGGATCTAAATGACTCACAAATTCCAATCAATGCTGAGATTTTTTTGAGCCAGCCAAGCTTTGGCTTGCCCAAAATGTCCGCACTCGATAAACGGCTGCGGCGGTCGCAAAGCCGAAAATGGCGAAGGGTGATTGGCTTTCAGTACCAGCGCTTCGCGTAACGAGGCCGCACCATCGCGCAACCCCACAAACCCCGATAACTGACTGCGCGTTTCACGCTCAATCATCTCCGCCTTGGCCTGGGCGTGCGCGCCCCATAGCATGTAAACACATGCAGGCGCCGTACGAGCCACCTCAGTCAACAACACATCGGTCAACTGCTCCCAGCCGCGCTTGGCATGACTGGCAGGCTGACCGTCTTCCACCGTGAGGCTGGCATTGAGCAACAACACGCCTTGCTTGGCCCACGCTTCAAGTGAGCCATTGTTCGGGATGGGCTGATTCAAATCGCGCTGCAGCTCTTTAAAGATATTGCGCAACGACGGTGGGGTCTTCACGCCAGATCCAACCGAAAACGACAAACCCTGCGCCTGATGCGGCCCGTGATACGGATCTTGCCCAAGGATGACGACTTTCACCTGCGACAAAGACGTGAGCTGCAAAGCCCACAAAGGGTGTTTGGGGTAAATCACAGCACCCGCATCGAGCCGCGATTGCACAAATGCCGCCAGCGACATCCCTTGCTCGCTGCGCCAAAATGCATTGAGCACGGGCTGCCAATCTGCTTGAACAGGCCAGTCTTGCGGCGCCCAAGCCGTTAAGCGAGGCGCATCAACGGACGTCGATGCAACAGCATCACTAAACAAATCGCCGGTCATGTCCGTTGGATTTAAGCGGCAAACAATTCAGCCAACGCCACACCAGGGTCTGGTGCACGCATAAACGCCTCGCCCACCAAAAAGGCATGCACCTGGGCATCACGCATTTTTTGCACATCACTGCGCTGCAAGATGCCGCTTTCAGTCACCAGCAAGCGATCAGCTGGTACGTCTTTGAGCATGCCGATCGTGGTGTCCAGCGACACTTCAAACGTGCGCAGGTTGCGATTATTGATACCCATCAACGGCGTTTTCAGCTTGAGCGCGCGCTGCAACTCTGCGGCGTCGTGAACCTCAACCAACACGGCCATATCAAGGCTACGCGCCACAGCCTCCATCTCGACCATTTGCTCATCCGTCAAGCACGCGGCAATGAGCAAAATGCAATCCGCCCCCATCACGCGTGCCTCGTACACCTGGTACGGGTCGATCATGAAATCCTTACGGAGCACAGGCAAATCGCATGAAGCACGGGCTTGCTTGAGGTAATCGACTTGACCTTGGAAGAACTCTTTGTCGGTCAACACCGACAAACACGCCGCACCATGCTCTGCATAGCTTTGCGCAATGTCGGCAGGAATGAAGTCTTCGCGAATCACGCCTTTAGATGGGCTGGCTTTTTTGATCTCCGCAATCACCGCAGGCAGACCTGCGGCAATCTTGGCGCGCAAGGCCCCCACAAAATCGCGCGTCAGCACGCGGCTCTCGGCGTCTGCACGCATGGCGGCTAGCGATTTGCGCTTGAGCGCAGCCTCAATCTCTTGGCGTTTGACCGCGATGATTTTGTTCAGGATGTCACTCATGCTTGGCTTTCTCTGCGCCCTCGGGCGACTCGTTTTTGCTGCCACCTTGTGGCCGCTCGTTTTTCAAAATATTCACAAACACGCGGTGTATCACCACCCCGGCCACAACGAACAACACAGAAACGCCAATGGCAATCCATGCCTCTGGGTTGTTCCACATCATCGCCCCTTAGACAGACAAGGCATGCGCCACTGTTACCAATTGTTCCAGCTTAGCCTTGGCCGCACCAGAAGCCAACACCTCACGCGCACGCGCAATGCCCGCCTCGATGCTGCCCACCACATTGGCCGCATACAAAGCCACGCCGGCATTCAGCACGACGATGTCGCGCGCAGGACCGGCTTGGTTGTTCAACACACCCAGCAACATGGCGCGCGATTGCTCGGGCGTTTCCACACGCAAAGCGCGGTTGCTACTCATGGCAAAGCCAAAGTCTTCGGGATGAATTTCGTATTCACGCACTTGGCCGTCTTTGAGTTCCCCCACCAAGGTGGATGCACCCAAGGACACCTCATCCAAACCATCGCGGCCATACACCACCAAGGCGTGGTCAGCGCCCAAACGCTCTAAGGCACGCACTTGGATGCCCACCAAATCTTGGTGGAACACGCCCATCAAAATGTTGGGCGCACTGGCTGGATTAGTCAAAGGGCCAAGAATGTTGAAGATGGTGCGCACGCCCAGCTCTTTACGAACAGGCGCCACGTTCTTCATGGCGGGGTGGTGATTGGGGGCGAACATAAAACCAATGCCCACATCGGCAATGCACTTGGCAATTTGCGCGGGTGGCAAGTTGATGTTGACACCTAGGCTCTCCAACACATCAGCGCTGCCGCTTTTGCTGCTGACGCTGCGGCCACCGTGCTTGCTGACTTTGCCGCCAGCGGCAGCCACCACAAACATCGAGCACGTCGAGATGTTGAACGTGTGCGACCCATCGCCGCCCGTGCCCACGATGTCCACCATGTGCGTGCGGTCGGGCACGTCTACCTTGGTCGAGAACTCGCGCATCACTTGCGCTGCGGCGGTGATTTCGCCAATGGTTTCTTTCTTCACGCGCAATGCGGCGATGAAGGCCGACATCAACACGGGCGACATTTCGCCCGACATGATGAGACGCATGATGTGCAGCATCTCGTCATGAAAAATTTCGCGGTGTTCAATGACGCGTTGCAACGCCTCTTGGGGCGTGATGGCATGAATGGTGTTTGTCATAGCCAGCCTTTACAAAAAGTTTTTCAGCATGGCATGGCCATGCTCGGTGAGGATGGATTCAGGGTGGAACTGCACACCTTGGATATCCAGCTCGGTGTGACGCACGCCCATGATTTCGCCATCGTCCGTCCATGCTGTGACCTTGAGGCACGAGGGGCAAGACGCACGCTCAATCGCGAGTGAGTGGTAACGGTTGACCGTGAACTTCTCGGGCAAGCCAGCAAACACACCCTCTTGCGTGGTGGTGATGACGCTGGTCTTGCCGTGCATCAACTCTTGCGCACGAATGATCTTGCCGCCAAACGCAGCGCCAATGCTTTGGTGGCCCAAGCACACGCCCAGAATAGGCAACTTGCCTGCAAAGTGCTGAATGGCAGCCACCGAAATACCCGCCTCGGCAGGTGAGCATGGGCCGGGTGAAATGACCAAGCGGTCAGGCTGGCGCGCAGCAATGCCTTCGAGTGTGATTTCGTCGTTGCGAAACACCTCAACCTCTGCACCCAACTCGCCAAAGTATTGAACGATGTTGAAGGTGAAGCTGTCGTAGTTGTCCACCATGAGGAGTTTGAGTTTTTTCATTCCAAGCCCTCCTCAACCAACTCGCTGGCACGCAACAAAGCGCGCGCTTTGTGTTCTGTTTCTCTCCACTCCAACTCAGGCACCGAGTCGGCCACCACGCCTGCGGCGGCTTGCACATACAAGGTGTCGTTTTTGATGATGCCGGTACGAATGGCAATCGCCACATCCATGTCACCCGCAAAGCTCAGGTAACCGCAAGCGCCGCCGTACAAGCCGCGCTTGGTGGGTTCGAGTTGGTCGATCAACTCCATCGCATGCACCTTGGGGGCACCGGTCAACGTGCCCGCTGGGAACGTGGCCTTGAGCACATCCATGCTGGTGAGCGGCTGGCCATCTGCACCATCGAGCAACAAACCTTCCACGTTGCTCACAATGTGCATCACATGGCTGTAGCGCTCCACAACAAAAGCCTCGGTCACTTTGACGCTGCCTGTTTTGGCAATGCGACCAATGTCGTTGCGTGCGAGGTCAATCAACATCACATGCTCGGCACGCTCTTTGGGGTCGTTGATGAGCTCCACCTCTGCAGCCTTATCGGCCTCGGGTGTGGCGCCGCGTGGGCGCGTGCCAGCCAGCGGACGGATGGTGACTTTTTGTCCTTCAGGCGTGGACTCTTGGCGCACCAAAATCTCGGGCGATGCGCCCACCACGTAAGCGTCGCCGAGGTTGTAGTAATACATATACGGGCTGGGGTTCAACGAACGCAGTGCGCGGTACAACGACAGCGGACTGGCCGTGAACTTTTTGTGAATGCGCTGACCCACTTGCACTTGCATGAAGTCGCCAGCGGCAATCAAGTCTTTGGCGCGCAGCACAGCGGCCAAGTAATCGTCTTTCGCAAAGCTGCGTTCAGCGGGATGGCTGGCGCATGGCGCAATCGACGGCGCTTGTGCCGGTGCTTTCAGGCGAAGCTTGAGCTCAGCCAAACGGGCCTGCGCCTGTGCATAGGCATCGGGTTGCGCGGGGTCGGCATAGACGATGAGCGAGAGCTTGCCCGAGAGGTTGTCAATCACCGCCAACTCTTCGGTTTGCAACAGCAAGATGTCGGGCATGCCCAAGTCATCCGGCGGGCACGAGTGGACCAATTTCTTTTCGATGTGGCGCACCGTGTCATAACCAAAGTAGCCCGCCAAGCCGCCGCAAAAACGCGGCAAGCCTTGGCGCAGCGCTACCTTAAAGCGTTTTTGGTAATCGGCCACAAAGTCGAGCGGGTTGCCAGCGTGGGTTTCCACCACCACGCCATCGGTCACCACTTCGGTCTTGGCAGCTTCGCCAAAACCACTGGCACGCAACAAGGTGCGAGCGGGCAAACCAATAAAGCTGTAGCGCCCAAAGCGCTCGCCACCCACCACAGACTCCAGCAAAAAGCTGCGCTCGCCCTTGTTTTGCACATGGGCCAGCTTCAAGTAGAGCGAGAGCGGGGTTTCTAAGTCGGCAAAGGCCTCGGCCACCAACGGGATGCGGTTGTAGCCCTCTTGGGCCAATTGTTTGAATTCGGTTTCAGTCATCGTGAGCCTCCACAGCTCGGCCCCTTTTCGGTTGGGGCGTTCATTCGGACAAGTGCTGAGCAGCTAAGGTGCTTCAGCGCGGGCACGGCACAGCGAACCTGAGCGTGCTTTTAGACAAGCGCAAACGACGGCGTACGCCAGGGCCAAGCTCCCCGGTCGTGACAACCTGTGACTGTGCTGCGGTGAATGAACATGAAGTGCAGTTTAACAAAGGCTCAGGCCTTGCCCGCCAAGGCCTGCGGGATATCGATCAGGGTATCTACGTGGGCATCGGCATCCACGCCGTCCACGGGCTCGCCGTGGTTGTAGCCATAGCGCACCAACACCACGGGGCAGCCTGCGGCGCGCGCGGCTTTGGCATCGTTACTAGAGTCGCCCACCATCAATGCCTGCGCAGGAAGCACGCCCAAGGCTTCGCAAGTTTTGAACAACGGCAGAGGATCTGGCTTTTTGCGCTCAAAGCTGTCGCCACCAAACACATGGGAAAAGAACGCCTCCAAACCTTTGGCTCGCAGCAATGGCTTGGCAAACGACAGTGGCTTATTTGTCAGACAAGCGAGTTTCACCCCTGCGTCACGCATCTGCTGCAAGCCTTTCACGACACCTGGGTACACCACCGCAAATTCGCCATTGATGGCAAGGTAGTGGTACTGATAGCGCTGCAAAGCGGTTTCATACAAGTGATCAACGCTGCGGGCATCGCACACATTGGCCAAACCTTTCACCTCCGGCAAAGCCAGCTGATGCGTCAAGACAGAACGAATCAAATGCTCCGAGCCCTTACCCACCGTGCGTTCGACCAACGCACGCGTGACGGGCGGTAAATCTAAATCCGCGAGTGTGCGACTCAAGGCGACTTCGAAGTCCCCCAGTGTGTGAAGCATCGTGCCATCTAGATCAACGATGGCGGCTTGGAATTGAAATGGGTTGGCGTGCATAAATATGAGGTTTTATTTTAGGCGGCATCGCTTATGAAATAAGCCGCAAAACGCCCGTTGGACTTGAGATATTCCATCAAAATACAAGCACTTGTCATGACACGCCCTAACCGCTCCATCACACAACCACCCATGCGCTTCAAGGTCCATTGCCACGCGTTCAGCTTGATTTTTTGTCTTGTGGGTGGATTTTTATGTGCAGCCACAGCCTCTGCCGCACCCTACGAACTGCGCATCTATTCCGATGACAACCCCAACAAGGAAGAATCCGAAATTGAACTCATCATGAGCGCTGCCAAACCAAAGCAAAGTGCTGAGGGCCCCAACGGGCGTGTCGTTCAAACGCTGGTGGAGTATGGCTATGGTCTTGGTAACGGATGGGCCATAGGACTAGAGCTGCCGACTTCGCATGTGCAAGGACACAACAAGGTCGAAGGTCTCAAAGCGGAAGTGCAATACGTGGCAGATCACAACAAAGCTAACGGCTGGTACTGGGGCGTTCGCGGCGACGTGGGCTACACATCTACCCCTTATGAAACACGAGGTGGCAACAGTGTTGACATCAACCCGATCATTGGGTACCGGTGGAACACTTGGCATTTCGTTGCCAACCCCTCCATAGAAATACCGATGAGCAGCGCTGGCGCTCAGCCGCAATTCCAACCTTCAGCCAAGATCTCTAACGCCGTCTCGGATACGGGGAGATTGGGCGTTGAGTACTTCAGCAGCTGGGGTGCTGTGTCATCCATTCGCCCACAACGCCAGCGCGATGAAACGCTGTACTTGGTATGGGATGAAAAACTGGCCACCAGCCGAGTCAACATCGGCTTAGGCAAGCCACTCAACCCCAATGGTGGCAGTGTGGATCAATGGGTCTTTAAAGCCGGCTTTAACTTTGAGTTGGATTGACTGGCCATGATGAAGCGTAGTCCCTCAAGGGGCTGCCAAAGTCAGTCCGTGAGCTTGAAAAATCCGTAACAAATCGCCACTCTGACGCAATGAAGCCAAGGCCTCATCAAGTGCTGTTGCCAATTCTCTGTTGTCGGCTTTAACCGCCATACCCAATGGCCATCCAGCTGGCATCACGCCCGGCAACGGCATGGTCGACAACGCCCAATCGCCCTTGCTTTGACTCGCATGAATCGCAGCCTCTGCCTGTGCCCGACTGACATAAGCCGCATCGGTTTGGCCAGAAAGCACCATCTTTGCAGCATCCACGCCATCTTTGTATATAGACACCTTCTCTCGAAGCATGCCACCGCGGTAGCCCATCAATGCGCTCGCGGCACCACTGCCCTTTTCCACGGCAATCGTTTTTCCGACCAGATGGTCTGGCGCATCGACATTGGTTATTTTTGATTTGCTGTGCAACACCACCAAGTGTTCGCGCACGTATGCGCCAAAAATCAACACTTGCTTGTTTTCATTCATCAAGTAACGATCCACAGGGACATGAATCATCATGTCAGCAGGTCCATACCCTAAGTAATGTCCTTTCCAAACCATGTTGCGCAAATCATCATTCATGTTCTCGCCAGCATCAAATGGCAACAACGCGAGTTGAAGATTTAATTTGGCAGCCAACGCTTTGGCGACGGACACATCCAAACCCTGAACATCCGAAGTCGGACCGTCCGAATAAGGCGCATTGTCTTTGTAAACAGCCACCTTCAAGACGCCTCTGGATTTGATCTTTTCCATGGCGCTCATTTCTTGCGCTTGCGACAGACTGGGCAAGCCCAGCATCAAAGTAGAAACTGCAAGAACTTTGCGACGTGACAAACCCGAACGAGACGTATTGGAAGATGACTTCAAAGCGAACCCCTTAACGCTCACGGCGTGTTTCAAGATAGGTCTTGATGGACCAAATGGCTTCTTGTGACAAGATGCCTTCAAACGGGGGCATATAAACACGCCCATCACGCGCACGACCTCGGCGCACAGTGGCAACAAAATATTCGTTGATCTCTTGATAGCACGCATTCTTTTTGGCTTCGTCGGCGAGCTCGACGCAATCATTGTCAAGCTTGCGCAAATCAGGAGAAATACCACCAGAGATGGCTTCAAGGCCGTGGCAGCGCGCGCAATTTTGGTTGTACGCAGATGTGCCAATTCGCAACGCCTCTTTGTTAGCAGGCCCAGTCGAGAAAGGGTTCGAGTCCAACCACTTGGGCCCGAGCTGCGGCAATGTTGAGGTGTCCACCGATTGCGGAACAACATCTCCATGTGCGAAGCTTTGCTGCGTGCTGACCGTCAACGCTAGGGCGAGAAATGCCCCAAGTAGCGGACGAATAGTTTGTGTAGCGATGAATGACATAGCGAGCATGACCTCTGTTTAGATTTGAATGATGACGCGATCTATCAAGCAATTACTAAGCCATCAAATTGGCCTTGCATTTGTTCCAAATTGGTACAGTTTTTTATTCGACTCACTAGGGAAACAACTATCACGCAAGTGACTTGGATGAACTGAAAATATTTGTAATCAAAATTCACCCCCATGTCCGCCAACCTTACGAATTTCTAAGATGAATTCAAGTCAAACATCGCCCCGTGGCGTCATGAATGCTTACTCGCAAGGTGCGGCATACAACAGCCCAGAGCAGTCTGCCATCATTGCCTCTTCGCAAGAACGCTCACGCCGATTTGGTCTTGCCGTATTTCAAACGCCTGATTACAGCGGCGCATCACACCCGACCGTCAACGCGCTGTTAGAGGAAAACCACTTTCTCTACCAACACGCTGCCCCCGTCATGGAAACGCTGTACGAGCAAATTGCCAACACCCACAGCATGGTGCTGCTGACGACAAGAACCGGCACGATCTTGCATTCGTTGGGGGACACTGACTTCTTAGAAAAAGCATCGCGAATTGCACTCGCACCTGGCGTTGACTGGTCCGAGAAAAGCAAAGGAACAAACGCCATCGGCACTGCACTGGCCGAAGGACAGCCTCTGGTCGTGCACGGCAACCAACATTTTTTGCAAGCCAACCAATTTTTGACTTGCTCTTGCACGCCCATCTTGGACCCACACGGCGATGTGATTGGTGCACTTGATGTCACCGGCGACTACCGCAGCTATCACCAACACACGATGGCCTTGGCGCGTATGTCCGCGCAAATGATTGAAAACCACATGTTTGCGGATGTATTTCCGACTGAGGTTCGCATTCACTTTCATGCCCGACCCGAGTTCATTGGCACCATCGTTGAAGGCATCGCTGTGTTCACGACAGAGGGCCGATTCGTATCAGCCAATCGCAGCGCACAATTTCAATTTGGCATGTCTATCAATGGCTTGCGTGCGCACACGTTCTCATCCTTGTTTGGCGTTGGAATCTCGCAGTTCTTTGACCACGCGCGCGCAGCCGACGGTAAACACTTCCGACTTTGCTTGCACGATGGCGTGAGCGTGTGTTGCAAAAGCGAATTGAAATTCACAAACATCGCATCACACGCAAGTCATTCACTCAGCAATTTCAATGCGCCAAGCGTGCCATATAAAAAGAGAAAAGAAGAAAAACTTCCGCTCTCCAGTCTGCGCTATTTAGACACTGGGGATCCGCAAGTCTCGTCTGTCATTCATAAACTACGCATCATCCAAGGTCGCGACATTCCGATCATGATTTTGGGAGAAACAGGAACGGGCAAAGACCTTCTCGCGCAAGCCATCCACAACGATTCCACGCGCAGTGATAAAAACTTCGTCTCCGTCAACTGCGCCTCCATACCTGAAACACTCATCGAGTCTGAGCTTTTTGGCTACGAAGAAGGGGCATTCACAGGCGCCAAGCGCAAAGGCGCGACAGGGAAAATTTTGTTTGCGAATGGCGGCACGCTCTTTTTGGACGAAATTGGCGATATGCCACTTCATCTGCAAGCGCGCTTGCTACGCGTCCTACAAGAAAGAAAAGTGAACCCGCTGGGGTCTGGGCGCGAAGTCGAAGTGGATGTGACCGTCATCTGTGCCACCAACAAGAATCTCAAAGAAATGATTGCCAACGGCACCTTCCGAGAAGACTTGTATTACCGACTCAATGGTTTAGTGGTCAAGCTTCCCGCCTTGCGCGAACGCAAGGATTTAGAAGTGGTCGCCAAGAAAATTCTTGCCAGTGTCTGCCCGGCAGATACAACCATTGGAATCTCACAAGAGGTCATGGATGTGTTTCATCGTTACGCATGGCCTGGCAACTTTAGGCAGCTTTTCAACCTATTGAGAACCGCAGTTGTGATGGCTGAATGCACGGGTGACATTCAGCTTGCGCATTTGTCTGATGATTTCTTGACTGAAATTCAGCAAACACCGGTCATTGAAAAGTCCACGTTCACCGAGCACATCACAACTTCGGTCATCGACCAAGAAACCACCGAATTTATGCCTCGCATGAAAGAGGGCCTCAACCTAGAAAATGTGGCGATTGACGCCATTGCGAAAGCGCTACGAACATCCAATGGCAACGTCTCGGCAGCGGCAAAACTTTTAGGCGTTTCAAGAAACACCATTTACAGAAAAAAACACCTGCTGCCAAACGAAGTTTGGAATTAAGCCATCAAGGCTTGTAGGTGCTTTGTGCTGCAGCCTCTTGTGCAGCCAATTCGTCTAATTCAGCCTGTGTAAAGACGCGTGAGCGTGTGTGAAACGCCTTACCTTCTGGGCCTTCTAGTGAAAAAGTTCCGCCCGTGCCTTCAATCACATCAATGATTAACTGCGTGTGCTTCCAATACTCATATTGGTTACGCCCAATATAGAACTCACACTCACCAATTCGTCCTAAAAACACATCGCCAGCACCCATGGTGATTTCACCAGGCAGATAACAATTTGCCGCACTGTTGTCGCAACAACCGCCCGACTGATGAAACATCAAGGTGCCATGCTTGGCTTTCAAGAACTCAACCAGCTCAAGCGCCGCCGGGGTCGCCACAACTTTTTCAACCATTTCACACTCCTCAGAAAAAAGCGCGTGGCAATTACTCGCCACGCGCAACTCAGACGGTTACGTCATGAATTTAGAAGAAGCCCAACTTGCTTTCGCTGTAGCTGACCAACAAGTTCTTGGTTTGTTGGTAGTGGTCGAGCATGACCTTGTGCGTCTCGCGGCCAATGCCTGACTCTTTGTAGCCACCGAATGCAGCGTGTGCTGGGTAAGCGTGGTAGCAGTTGGTCCACACGCGGCCAGCTTTGATGGCGCGACCCATGCGATACGCCACGTTGCCGTTGCGGCTCCATACACCCGCGCCCAAACCGTAGAGCGTGTCGTTGGCGATGGCCAAGGCTTCGGCTTCGTCTTTGAAGGTAGTCACAGCCAACACGGGGCCGAAGATCTCTTCTTGGAAGATGCGCATTTTGTTGTGGCCTTTGAACAAAGTGGGCTGCACGTAGTAGCCACCTTCGAGGTCACCACCCAAATGGGCTTGTGCGCCGCCAGCCAACACTTCAGCACCTTCTTGCTTGCCCAAATCGAGATACGACAAAATTTTGGTGAGCTGCTCTTTAGAAGCTTGTGCGCCCATCATGCTGTCGGTGTCGAGTGGGTTCGCGTGCTTGATGGCTGCCACGCGCTTCAACACGCGCTCCATGAACTTGTCGTAGATGCTTTCTTGAATCAACGCGCGCGAGGGGCATGTGCACACCTCGCCTTGGTTGAAAGCAAACAGCACCAAGCCTTCGATGGCTTTGTCAAGGAAGCCATCGTCTTTGTCCATCACATCGGCAAAGAAGATATTGGGCGACTTGCCGCCCAATTCCAAAGTGGCTGGAATCAGGTTGTTGGCAGCCGCTTGTGCAATCACACGGCCTGTGGTGGTCGAGCCTGTGAACGCAATTTTGGCAATGCGTGTGCTAGTGGCCAAAGGCATGCCGGCTTCGCGGCCATAACCGTTGACGATGTTCAACACACCGGGTGGCAGCAAATCAGCAATCAACTCAGCCAACACCAAGATAGAAATAGGTGTCGACTCAGCAGGCTTCAACACCACGCAGTTACCAGCACCCAAAGCGGGGGCAAGTTTCCATGCGGCCATCAGAATTGGGAAGTTCCAAGGAATGATTTGACCCACCACACCCAGAGGCTCGTGGTAGTGATACGCCACGGTGTTTTCGTCGATGTCAGACAGTGCGCCTTCTTGCGCACGCACACAACCTGCGAAGTAACGGAAGTGGTCCACGGTCAATGGGATGTCGGCATTGAGCGTTTCGCGAATCGCCTTGCCGTTGTCCACGGTTTCGGCATAAGCCAACATTTCGAGGTTGGCTTCAATACGGTCTGCGATCTTCAACAAGATGTTGGCACGATCAGTCGGAGACGTTTTACCCCAAGCATCCGCCGCTTTGTGTGCGGCATCCAATGCCAACTCAACGTCAGCCGCGTCTGAGCGTGCTGCCTTGGTGTAGACCTTGCCCGTGATGGGGGTGATCACATCAAAGTATTGACCTTTCACAGGGGCAACAAACTTGCCACCGATGAAGTTGTCGTAGTGGGCTTTGTACTGAACTTTGGCGCCTGCAGCGCCGGGGTTTGCATAAATCATGTCATCTCCATTTTTTGAACATCAAGAATTCCCTATTGGGTGTTTTGATTCAGCAAAGGGCGTGCCAGCGCACAGATGTGACATTGCCTCGTCATGTGCTCCGTTATGAAACACATGACGAGGCAATGCTGTTGCACCCTGTTACGGATTACTTTTGAAGAGTCAAAACCCAACGCGCCAAGAGGTTGATATCTTCTTGACTCATGTTGCCGTGCGAGGGCATCGCGATTCGTCCCCACTTGCCTTGTGACCCATTGCGAATTGATTGCGCCAATGATGCTGCCGCGTCGTTGTCATCGCTGTATTTGGCTGCTACTTTCGAATAGGCAGGCCCAACAATTTTTTCATCCACCGCATGACAACTCAAACAGCCGTTGCTTTTAGCCTTATCCAAAGCCGCCGCTGATTCGCTCGCGCTCATTGCAGGCGCTGCCCACGCAACTTGCACGCTAGCCCATGTCAGCATGAATACGAGTGTGATTTTTTTCATAAAGTTCGCCTTGATTTAAAAAGGGGCTTCAGACGGCTTACGCCACCTAAAACCCCTTCGAGGATCAAACAGATGTGTGATTACTTAGGCAGTTTGAATGTCCAAACAGAGCCGCCTTGTTCGAGGAAGTTGACCTTCTTGGCCACTTCACCGCCCCACAGTGGCACAGCACCGCCCCAACCCGACACAACGCTCACGTATTGGTCAGCACCATCGCTCCATGTGATGGGAGGAGCCACCACGCCAGAGCCAGTTTGGAACTGCCACAACACTTTGCCCGTTTTGGCATCGGCTGCTTTGAGGTAACCCTCAGGCGTTCCCCAGAACACCAAGTCGCCAGCGGTTGTCAAAACACCACCCCACAAAGGCGCGTTGTTTTTCACTTCCCAAGCCACTTTGCCTGTCTTTGGATCAATGGCACGCAAGGAGCCAATGTGATCTTCAAACAGTGGGCGCATCGTGAAGCCAGCGCCTAAGTAAGCCGCACCTTTTTTGTAGCTGATGGGCTCGTTCCAAATGTCCATGCCCCATTCGTTGGTGGGCACGTAGAACAGTTGCGTCTTGGGGCTGTAGGCCATTGGCATTTGGTTCTTACCACCCAAGAAACCGGGCGCAGCAAACACAGAAGAACCTTTCTTACCGTCAGCACTGGCCGTTGGATCGCCTGGGCGATTCGCTGGGTCAAACACAGGGCGACCTGTTTTCAAATCAATGCTGCTGGCCCATGTCGTTTTCTTCACGAAGGGGAAGGCGTTGATGAGCTTGCCGGTCTTGGCATCGTTCACATAGAAGAAGCCATTACGGTCAGCTTTGCCACCGACGCGCTTGCCGTCCATGTCGAAGGTCACGAACTCGTTCACACCGTCAAAGTCCCACGCATCGTTCGGGGTGTTTTGATAGCTCCATGCGATCTTGCCGGTCTTGACATCAATCGCCACAGTGGACGATGAATACAAGTTGTCGCCCTTACGCACGTGGCTGTTCCATGGGCCGGGGTTGCCTGTACCGAAGTAGGCCAAACCTGTGGTGGCGTCGTATGAGCCGCCCAACCAAGTGGAGGCGCCGCCGGTCTTCCATGTCTCACCTGGCCATGTGGCGTTGGTGGTGCCACTGATGCCGTTTTCTTTGCCGTCTTTGTAGCCCATGTGGCCTTCAACGGTGGGGCGTGACCACACCAATTTGCCGGTCTTAGGATCGCGTGCATCCACACGGCCCACCACACCAAACTCACCACCCGACACACCGGTCAACAGCAAGCCATCAGCGATCAACGGTGCAGCGGTGTAGCTGTAGCCTGCGGTGTAGTCGTCAATCTTCTCGCGCCACACCACCTTGCCGGTGTTTTGATCCAAAGCGACGAGCTGTGCATCGAGTGTGCCGAAGATCACCAAGTTGTCGAACAACGCTGCGCCACGGTTCACCACGTCACAGCAAGGCATGATGCCTTCTGGCAAACGGTGCTCGTATTTCCAAAGTTTTTGACCAGTCTTCACGTCAACCGCAAAGATGCGGGAGTAAGAAGCCGTCACGAACATCTTGCCGTTGTAGACCAAGGGTTGCGATTCTTGGCCGCGTTGTTTTTCACCGCCAAAAGACATCGACCACACAGGCGAAAGCTTGCTCACGTTTTTGGTGTTGATGGTGGTCAACGGCGAGAAGCGTTGACCTTGTGTGCCCATACCCCAACTCAGAACTGAATCGGTGTCTGATGCGTCTTTGGCAATCATGCCGTCGGTTACTTGTGCTGATACATGTGCCGTAGCAGCCATGATGAGCAGGCTTAGAAGTTTTCTTTTCACAGCGGTCTCCCGTGTTTATCAGTTAAAAAATGACAAGCGACAAAAGTGTCGATTGATCTTTGCAGGACCGCTCACTTCATCAGATCGCAAAGTCCATCTTTCATATTTAGCAATACACATGCCAAACAATCGTTGAAAACCTCAGCGCAAACCTTCGTACTTTTTGAAATAGATTGAGGGTTTACCTTTAGCAAATACTGGCTTTGTGTCACAGCCATGTGACAGTGTTATTTTTTGGAACACTCAGCTGTCACACCGTGAACAAAAAATGGCCGAGGCACCCTTGCCATCGGCCATCAACAAACCTTGAATACTTAAGAGAGCCGCTTTATCAGAAGAAGAAGATGCCGCCGACGGCAACACTGTTCTGAGTCGCATCCAATCCTGTAAAACTGTTGGACTTTGTCTGCCCGACTTCACCAACAACCGTGAAACTCGGCGTCAAACTGTAGTAGGCACCTACCGTTGTATTTTGGTTAGATCGCAAATTCACACTGTTTGAACCAATAGCACCGCCACTGGCGATGTTGCCCCCTGTTCCTGCCACATCATTTTTTCCTTTGCCAACACCTAAACCAAGTTTAAGTTTGCTCGTAGCTTTGTAAGTGGCTTGCACAAATGTGTTTGTGCTCTTCACGTTGCCCTGATCACCATCAGCCAAGATGCCCATACCAGTGCCAGATTGATAGTTAGCAATCAACCCAAACGGACCGGAGCTCACCGAACCACCTACTTCTGTGCCATTCATACTGTAGTTAGTAAATTTTTGCGCTTTGGCTGCAGCCCACATTTTGAAACCTTGACCAGCATAAGTTGCACGAGCCTGTGTTGCTGGACCAGTCCCCGCCACTTCATTTGTATCTTGGTTATAAGGGTTCACGGGATTCATTAATGCGACATCAGCGCTAAACCCATTCATGGTGGGTGTTGTGTATGCAACTTGCCCATAAGTTCCTGCATAAACATAGCCAGCGCCGAGGTGCCCCAGCGAAACACGCCCATTTTGTGTTGCTTGTGTTGCTGAACCAACACCTAACAAAGTCATATCATTCAGAACGGCGTTTAAACCAAACAGACCATAGTCTCTGCCCAATTTAACTGTCCCCATATCTCCGTTACCAACAGAAACGTAAGCATTGCGCACGTCTACTACGTTATTTTGCGCAATCGAACTGTTTGTAGCAACAGCGACCCCCATACCTACCACTGCGGCTATCTCATATCCGTTCTCATGCGTTTTCGCTCCAACATTCAACATAGAAGGCAACAATCCGTTACCAATCGTTGTGCTGCTAGTTTTGCCGTTACATGCGAGGGCATTACCGCCAAGGGCTAAGCCAGTAATTGCTGTAGAACCCGAACAATGTGTCGATGTATAGAAAGTATTGGCATTACCGCCAATGCTCATGTCCCAATTACCAGCTTTAAAGTCCACCGCATAAGCAGCAGGAAGAGTGGCAGCAGCCGCCGCAACGGCGAGAAGTTTCTTTTTCATTTGTGAGTCTCCAAGTTTTGAAATCATTCGAGGGATGTTTGCCGATGTGTTCGACAAATAACACCTCCGCAACTCTTATGCCCACTTGGAAACACATAAAGTTTTACGCCACTGCTCCATATCAGCACAACAAACAGAGTGGGACACGCTTCAAAAAGCAACACACAGTGTTTACGCTGTGACTTGACGTGACAGTTCTGGCGTGGCTTTCCATCTCCCATCTTTATGAACGACCAATGCCTCTACATGCCATGCACGCGCAAGGTGGAGCGCGTTGGCATAGCCCCCGACAAATAAGACTTTGGTTAAGGCATCGGCTTGCGTGCACGTCTTAGCCACCACGGTGACACTAGAAACATCACTTGGTGAATAGCCAGTTTCAGGATCCAAAATATGGTGATGCACGTGGTCCTCACTGAAGGCGCACTGATCGTCTGCAGAGGTGGCCACGCACAAACCCGCCATGCGCAGTCGTGCGACCAGATGCCCTGCCTTGTGTGGGTCTGCAATACCCAAGACCCAATCTCGTCGTCCTTGGGCTTGACCGAGCGAAGACCATTCACCCGCATTGATCAGCGCATGAGGCACTCCCGCGCGTTGCAATTGCTCACGCACCAAATCAGATGCATAGCCTTGTGCAATGCCATTGAGCGTGATGCGCATGGCCGGTTTCGCAAATTCAATGCGCTCAGGACTGACATGCATGTGCTGCCACCCCACTAACTGACGCGTCGCTTGAATCTGAGCGGCAGTTGGCAAGCGCCCTTGTTTTTGAGCATCCGCATACAAGGCCCAAAGAGGTTGCACCGTGACGTCAAATGCGCCATGGCTTTGCGATGCCATGTGTTGGCTCAGCTCCAACACGCGCAACAAGTCTGAAGGCGGCTTGTGCAACACCCCATCACGATTGAGCCGCTGAATCGCACTCGTGGCTCTAAACAAACTCATCTGATCTTCAATACGCGCAACCACTTGACGCGCCTCGGCCAGTGCAGCATCCAGTGTGGCCGCATCTTCGTGTGCAGCCCGAATGGAGAGTGTGGTGCCCAAGCCCGTAAAGTTCGTGTTCTGCCAATGCAAGCGCGATGCAGCCTTCAAAGGCATGTGCGCAAGCAGCCCCAAGCCCAAACCCGTTTGAATGAATGCTCTGCGTGTCATGGCTTGACCTCTGTAATGGGAATCATGCGTGCACCTGGCTCTTGTCGCTGTTCAAGGATGCGTGGCACGCACAAGGCATCGCTCTCGTAGATGACCACGCAATCTAGGCATTGAAAGCACTCGTCGTAATCCACGTCGCCTTGCTTGTCGATGGCTTGGTAAGCGCAATCGTTGCGGCAACGCTGGCAGGGTTGCCCACACTCGCTGCGTCTGGCAATCCAATCGACACGACGCAATTTGCCTAACACCGCCATGCCCGCGCCCAAGGGACACAAGTAGCGGCAATAACCTTTGTAAACAAACGAACTCGCCATCACGAGTGCCACCGCCCAAAGCACGAAAGGCCAAGCACGCACAAAGTTCAGGGTGATGCTGGTTTTGAAAGGCTCGACCTCGACCAACCTATCTGCCCAAGAAACAGACACGCCTGCGCTGACAAGCAGCAAGGCCAGCGCCACGTATTTCAACTTTTTCAAATGGTCATCCCAGCGCTGCGGCACCCGCACCCACGACACGCCTAGACGTTGGGTCAGTTGGCTCACTAACTCTTGCAAGGCACCGAACGGGCACAACCACCCGCAAAATGTGCCGCGGCCCCAGACAAAGAACGTCACCGCCACAAAGCCCCATAGGATGACCGTCATCGGGTCATACATGAAAAATCCCAAACTGCGGCCCGCCACCAAGGCTTGAACCACCGCCGTGAGATTGACGATAGACAACTGGCCTTGCGCATACCAGCCGATGAAACACAAGGTGAACAGCAAATAGCCCACTCTAAATTTGGCCATGCGAGAGGCGTGCAGCACCACCCAAGGCGGCTCGCGCAAAGCCCACACCAACACACCCAGTGCAGCGACAAGCACCACCAATTCAACCCACCGATCCAGCCAAATGCTGTGCCACGTTTTTTGGTCTGAACTCGCCAACACCACATAGTCTTCAGGTAATTGCGATGTGATGGTGAAGCTCTTGCGCACGATCTCTGGATACACAATGCCCTTGCTGCGCGTGACATGCAATGCGTAATCCAAAGGCTGCGCAGGATCTAAGCCCGCAGGGGCAATCACACGTACAGCCAGCCACTGCGCATCGGCCAACTCGGGCGGCAGATTTAGCACGGCATCCAAATCCATGTCACGAATTTCGAGCGGAAGCTTTTGCTGATTCAACGAGACCCTGTCAGGCACCGTGCCACGTACAAAGTCTTCGCCCATCAGGGGGTATCGCCCCTTGGCAAGAATGAGCAATGCATGGTCGCCTGGGTCTAAGCGTTGCTGCAAATAGGCCCACTTGTCTGGTGTCAACAGGTTTTTTCCCACAGTGGGCACATTCAAATTGGCCACATAAAGGTCCGTGAATGTGTCACCAGGCGCTTGCGACGCTTGCGCATCCACACCTTCGCCAGCGGTGTTTTTGAACGCGGCCTCAATGTCACTGTTTTTGAACGACGCTCGACGAATCAACCCCGACTTGAGCAACCCCGCCCAGTCCATTGGCTTGAATACCTCGGGGCGAATTTGGGCCACCAAATCTGGGTCGCGCCCCTCGCTGTAGCCCAACTTAGCGCGTGCGACTTTGAGCGATGCAGCCAACAAAGTTTGATTCAGGATGCGCACTGATGCAGTGGCCTTGGACACGCCATCAATGTAGACGTTTGCCCCATTTTCTTTGCCACTCTTACTTTGACCCGTGCCGATCTTGATGCTTTGCTTGAGCGACAAATCTTTGTATTGATCGACAAATGCCAAGAGCGGCTTCTCGCCCAAGCCTTCTAAAAACACGGGCTCATGGTGCGACAACACGCGCACATCCATGAACTGTCCATTGGGATCTAGCGCGATCAATAAATTAAAGGGCGTGCCAGAAAAACCCGGAATGGCCGCAAAGTCTTGCGACTCAAACGCATATGCCGCAATAGTTGTCGATGTGAGCTCTTGGCGGAAAATGGGCCACACAGCTAAGTCACGGTCTTTCTCACCCACGACCCAAGGTGCAGGGAAAACCTGAGCCAACGACTCCCTCGTCATCACACCCGCTTGAGCAGAAGCAAACCAAAAGCCGACAAGCACCAAGGCGACTCTTACAAGAAGACGAACGACACCACAAACCATAAGATGATGAAACCTAGATTGATGAGACATGAGATGTTTTGTCATAACAATGAAGCACGAAAAGTGCCATCTATTTGGAACACATGGAAGATGGAATGAGTTTTGCTTCTGAAGTTGTAACGAATCACCCTCCTCGAATTTCGCAAATCATGAAACTCAACAAAACCCAACAAAACCTCAAACCTCACCACGCCATGTCGGTAGGGATGTGTCTGTGTCTTGGTGTTTTCCCTAGCTTTCAAACACATGCCCAAAGCACGACCGAAAATTTAAAAGAGGTCCTCGTGCAAAGTGGACGCTTGGAACAAAAGCAATTCGATGCGCCAGCGTCGGTCTATGCCATTGACTCAGAAACTTTGCGCAACTCTGGCCCGCAAGTCAACATCTCAGATGTACTCAACCGTGTCCCAGGTGTGGTGGCACTCAACCGTAACAACTATGCGCAAGACGTACAAATTTCTATCCGAGGTTTTGGTGCGCGTTCAGCATTCGGTATCCGCGGCATTCGACTCATCACCGATGGCATTCCTGCCTCCATGCCAGATGGCCAAGGTCAAACCTCTACGGTCAGCATGACGTCCACGGATCGCATGGAAGTGCTCACGGGCCCGCTGGCGCAGTTGTATGGCAACGCATCGGGCGGCGTGATTCAAACCTTCACACGCGAGGCGGGTGATCAACCTGAAGCCCAAGTGGCGATGTACGCTGGGTCTTTTGGCATGACGCGCACCGATTGGCAAATCAGCCAACGCAGTGGCAACGTCGGCATGGTGGCCGACTACAGCACCTTTGCCATCGAAGGCTATCGCGCCAACAGCGACACCCGCCGACAGCAGCTCAACAGCGTGATCACGGTAGATGCCAAGCCAGACACGCGCATCAAATTCATCGTGAACGTGTTTGACATGCCCTACGCCAAAGATGCCTTGGGTTTAACCGCCAAGCAGTTGGCAACACCCGCCATCGCTGGCGATGGCGCAGCGTTGGCACGAACCCGCAAAACGGTTAAACAGGAACAAACCGGAGCCGTGCTGGAACATATCGTCGATAGCGAGCTGAAATTCCAAGCACGTGTTTATGGTGGCACGCGCACCAACATGCAATATCAAGCCTCTAGCGCATCGCCGCCGACCGCGGTGGGCACATGGATTGGACTCAATCGTCAATTCGAAGGCGCAGGCTTGCAAGCAAGTGGTAAAGCACACGTCTTTGAGGGGCAAAAAATGAACTGGATCGTCGGTACAGATTTTGATCACGCCCAAGAACAGCGTAAGGCAGGCGCCTCCACGGCTGGCGAGCAAACTGGCGCACTCACGCGTAACGAGCTTAACGAAGCACGCAATCAAGATTACTTTGCACAGGCAAACTGGTCGCTCGGCGAACGTTATACGTTGACGACCGGCGCACGTCAAAGCAATGTCACACTCAAAAGTCGTGACGACATACCTACCCCCACCAACGGATCTGGGAGCGTGGACTACTCAGCAACAAGTCCGGTTCTCGGGTTGACTTGGCATGCACAAGACAACCTGAACATCTACGCCAACCAAGGCAAAGGCTTTGAAACACCCACGATGTCTGAAGTTGCCTATTCAGGCACTAATGCAGGCAACTTCACAGAGAAGTTCAATCCGACTTTATTGGCATCACGTAGCAAACATTTTGAAATTGGCACCAAGTGGTTGCCGACGTCTAGCGCTCGGATTGATGCGACTTGGTTCCGAATCGATACCGAAAATGAAATTGTTTCAGCGTATTCGAATGCGGGGAAAACAGCTTATGCCAATGCAGCCCAAACCAAACGCGAAGGTTTTGAGTTTGCTGTTCGCAATCAGCACAACGCCCATTGGCGAAGCCAGGCATCGGCCACATTCATGAATGCCACCTACGAAGCCGGCACAGTCAGCTTCAGCCCCACCAATGGCAACAGCCTACCTGCCATTCCCAAACGTCAACTGTTCACCTCATTGCAATGGTCTGAAAAAGGGTTTGCGCAAGCCGGGCAAAAGCAATCATTGGGGCTTGAAGCAGGCATTGATCTAATCAGCCGCTCAAGCATGTGGGCCAACGACGCTAACTCCAGCACTGCTGCCAACTATGCCCTCGCCCCCGGCTACGCCCAACTCAATGCCCGCATTCGTCAGCGCTACCAAGTTGGCCCAGCACGCGTGGAGGCATTTGTCGGCGTCGACAACCTAACCAACCAAGACACGATCAGTTCCGTGATCGTGAACCAATCCAAGCAACAATATTTCGAACCCGGTCTACCGCGCTCATGGATTGTTGGTCTGCAAAGCCAAATCCCACTTTAATTTCAAGCGACTATGAAACTCCACTCACTCATTGCGTCATTGTGTTTGTTCATGGCAATCAGTCATGCTGCTTCGGCTGCAAGCTTGGTGTTTGCGACCAACGAAGGCAGTGGCGATGTCTCTGTCATTGATAGCAACACCGACACGGTCATTCAAACCGTTCCCACCGGCGGCAAACCGCGCGGCTTGGCTTTGTGTCGTAACGATGTGCATTTGTATGTCAGCAACCAAAATGGCTCGCAATTGCAAGCGATCAATACGCAGACATTCACGGTGAATAAAACCCTCACGCTTGGCGAGTCGCCTGAAGCGGTGTATTGCTCACCCGACGGTCAATGGGTGGCCGTGGCGAACGAGGGTAGCAACAGCGTGAGTTTTATTTCCACAGCAACGTGGAAATTAGAGTTTTCAATTCCAGTGCATGGCAAAAATCCAGAGCATGCCGTGTTCAGCCCCAACGGCAAGTTGATGCTGGTCTCCGCTGAAGAAGCAGATCAAGTGGATGTGCTTGACTTGTCCACACGCCAACAAATTGCAAGCATTCGTGTTGGCAACCGTCCGCGCGGAATAGCTTTTAGCCCTGATGGCAATACCGCTTATGTCGCCGTTGAAACCGACAGCTTGTTGGTAGCCATCGACATGCAGAAGTTGTCCATCAAAGACTCACTGTCTGTCGGCACGCGTACCAATGGTCTTGTGATGCACCCCAACGGGAAGTGGCTGTTTGCCAGCAACGGCGGCGATGCGAATGTGGCTGTCATCGACACGCAGAACTTTTCCGTTCTTGCCAAAGTGCCCGTCGGCCAACGTCCGTGGAACATGGCCATCACCTCAGATGGCGCAAAACTTTATGTGGCGGCAGGCCGAAGCCATGCGGTCAGCGTGATCGACGCCAACCAATTCATCGCACTCAAAACCATCCCCGTCGGCAAGCTCCCTTGGGGCACTGCTGCAAATTAACCGCACGTTCAAACTGAAAGCTTTTCATGGACGAGACGACACCCGACACCAACCACGCGCAATCCGATCAGGCGCCACGCTACACGCGTATCGCAATCACGCTGCATTGGATTTTGGCGATTGGACTTTTCTACCAACTCGTTCTTGGCGTTTGGATGCAAGACATCCCCAAAACACCGCCAGGCATTCGCGCGGAGTGGTTCAATTGGCATAAGTCGATTGGCATTGTGCTGGGCTTGCTTATCGTGGTGCGTGGCATTTGGCGATTGAGTCATCGTCCACCTGAATTGCCAACAAGCTTGCCTCGCTGGCAAGCATGGACGGCAACTGCAAACCATGCGTTGCTTTATGCCTGCATGTGCGTCATGCCGTTGAGCGGACTCTTAGGCTCAAGTTTCACGCCGTACCCGATTAAATTTTTTGGCACCCCGTTGCCTCGTCTGTGGGAAGCCTCGGCCAGCATGAAAGAGATGCTCAGTAGCGTCCACACCGCTTGTAGTTATGTGTTCATGTTCGCGATTGCATCGCACATCATGGCAGCCCTGTGGCATGGGTTGCGCCGCGATGGCATTTTGAAACGCATGCGGCCGTGACTGCGTCGACCACATCCCATGCGATGCGCGATTTAGCGCGCGTCACAGTACTTGTCGCCGTTTTCTGGCTCATGGCCATGCAGCTGGAGTTTTCAGAAAAACTGGCGCAGTGGCTGCAAGGTTACGAACGATTTCAACTCGATGAAATGCCGCTGACGTTGTTGGTCTTGTCGATCAGCTTGGCTTGGTTGGCATTCCGGCGCACCAAGCAAGCGTCTGCGTTGCTGACGGCCAACCGCAGTCTCACGCAACGTCTCATGACAGCGCAAGAAGATGAAAGACGCATCTTGTCGCAAGAGCTGCACGACGAGATAGGGCAAGCCTGCACCGCCCTTCGCATTGAAGCCGCTTACCTGACCAAAGCAATCGCCACCCACCCAGACGCAGCGTTAGCAGCCGCGCAACGCATTGATGCATCATCGTTGCGCATGCACAGCTTGGCACGTGACATGCTGAAACGCTTACGCCCCCCCAACCTAGACAGCCTTGGGCTTGAAGCCAGCTTGCATGAGCTGTGCGACAACTGGTCACAGCACTGCCGCATTGCGTGCCACACCCTGATTCACGAATTAAAAGCCGACCTGCCCGATCACCTGTACACAAGCCTGTATCGCGTGACACAAGAAGCTTTGACCAACATCGCCAAGCACGCGCAAGCCACACAAGTGTGGGTCGCGCTACAGAGCAACGACGGCTTGTTGACCTTGTCCATCACAGACAACGGACAAGGCCTGTCACACACCATGACCTCGCAGGGCCTAGGTTTAGTGGGCATGCGCGAACGCGTTGCCAGCGTGCAAGGGCATATCCATTTTGAAGATGCGCAGCCAGGACTTCGCATCCATGTGCAAATACCACTGCCACAGGTCGCGCCATGATTCAGGTCTTGCTCGTAGACGACCACCCCGTGGTGCGCGCTGGCTATGCGCGTTTTTTGGAGCAAGACGGTGGCATCCAAGTGGTGGCACAAGCCGCATGTGCAGACTCAGGCTACGCCGCTTACTTGCAACACCAACCCGATGTGACCATCTCCGATATTTCAATGCCTCATGTGGGTGGCTTGGAGCTTTTACGAAAAATCAAACAGCGCCATGCCTCAGCCAAGGTGTTGATGTGCAGCATGTACGACGGCCACAACATCGTCCGAAGTGCGTTGGAAGGAGGCGCCATCGGTTTTGTCACCAAAAACTCTTCCCCAGAAAATTTGGTGACCGCCGTGAACGCAGCACATAACGGCCAGCGCTATTTGAGCGATGACCTCTCTCTGAGCCAATTCAACCGCGAAGCCAATGACGAAGCCAATCGCATCGCTCAGCTCAGTCTGCGCGAGCTTGAAATTTGGCGTTTGTTGGCACAAGGCCACTCTGCGGCTGAATGCGCCAAGCGTCTGAACATCAGCCTCAAAACCGTCGCCAACAACCAAACCCAAATCAAGGAAAAACTGGCGGTGAGCAATGCAGCCGCGTTGGTCCATCTGGCCCAACGCCACCAATTGATTGATCAGCCCCTCAATTGAAACTGTGACGCATGCTCAGCCACATGCTGCGCGGCGCCCCTGGCGCTAAAAACATCGAGTTTTGCTGCAGCCCACCATGACTTGAGACAAACTGCGTCCCGCTAGCATTGAAGGCCGTCGGCCCCATTTGTGCAGCAGTTGCATATGTGCGATTGAACAGGTTCATGATGTTCAGCATCCAAGTGGTATCGCTCGAAGATTGGTAGCGGGTGTTGAAATTGATCGCGCTGTAGCCTGCGGTCTTGCCGCTGCCGAGGAAATTCAACCCATTCGCCTGCTGTTGGTTGTTCTCATTGCCACGCGCATACATGCCCGCTAAAGCCGTCATGCCCAAGCCCGAACGCCATGCCGAATTCCATTGGTAATCGGCATGCAGTTTCAATATCTGCTTGGGCGTCATCGGCAGGGTGTCACCCGGTTTGATGGTGATGTTGCCATCGACATCATGACTGCTATTGGCTGAACCACCCAAGGTTTCTGCGCTCTGGTAAGTGGCTTGCAACCAGGTGTAATGCCCACCAAAACTCCACGCACCTTGTTGGCTGTTCAGGCCCAACTCAAGCCCTTGTCGCAAAGTTTTCCCAAAGTTTTTGAAGTAGCCAAACGAGGTTGCATTGGGCGCAGCAACAAACAAAATGTCATCCGAACTTTGAGCACGGAAGATGCCCGCGGTCCATTGCGTGTTTTTAGACAAGGCACCACGCAAACCCGCTTCCCACGAGTGGGTCACAACTTGTCTCAAAGGTGGATCCCCCGCCATGGCATTGGGCAACTTGCAGGGATTGGCAGGATCAGCGCATCCCAACTCAATGGAAGTGGGGGTGCGACTGCTTTCGCTGTAGCCCATGTAAGTGCTCAATGCAGGGCTGATCGCAAACGCCAAACCCACGGCTGGATTCAAACGCTGAAACACATGGTCACCATCCAATGAGCCGGCACCGCCACCGGGGTTGTTTTGGTCTTGGTTGTTCACATGCGTTTGGTTGTAGCGCCCAGAGACCGTGACATGCCAACGTTCATCCAGCGAGATCGTGTCTGTGGCAAAGACGCTCCACGTGCTGGCTTTGCCTTTCAAGCCAACCGCATCATCGAAGATCTGTGACCCTGTGATGCTTCTGTCTGCATTGACATAACCCAACTCTGTGGTTTGTTGGAAATCGGTGCGATTCGTGTCATAGGCCACACCGGTGGTCAACTGATTTTTGTGCCCCGCCCAGGGATCTAGCTTCGTGACCTGGCCTGAAAACCCAATGTTGCTTTGCTGTGTACTGTTTCGAGTCATCCATCCGTTGCACTCCGTCGTTGGCGTGGCCGTGGTCAAACAAGCCAATGCGCTGCTCCCGCCATACGCGCTCACATCCATGTTCAACGCGTCGCCATTCACATCACCATTGCGTGTGCGGCTTCGTACGCTTCGGTAGTAAGCATTGGCGGCCAACACAGTGAGGTCGTCCACCGCATGTTTGCCCGTGAGGTTCAGCAGTGTCGAATGGTTGTGCGTTTCGTCGGGCTTGGTGTAGACGCTGCGATAGTCATTGGCCAACATGCGTTCTTCTTGCATGCCGTTGCCCGTGAGTACGTTGTCTGCATGACTCAACATCAACGCCACATCGGTTGAACCGTCTTTCCAGCCGAGCTTGCCAAAGACCTGTCGCACACGAGAGGGAGAGGCATCACGCCAGCCCTCTTCGTTGAAAACATGCGCTGTGACAAACCAGTGCAAGCCTTTGTCATTGCGGCCACCGTGCGCCATCTCCACAGCGCGGCGCTGGTGTGATCCCACGGTGGCTTGCACCGATGTGCCTGGGCTGCTCAGTCCGGATTTGGTTTGCACGGCCAACGCACCACCCAAGGTGTTCAAACCAAACAGAGGGTTCGAGCCAGGCATGAGGGTCATGTTCTGAATGGCGGCACGCGGAATCAAATCCCAGCTCACCACATCACCAAAGGGTTGGTTCATGCGTACACCATCCATGTACACCGACAAACCTTGTGGCGTACCCAGCAACGGCGAGGCCGTGAAACCACGGTAGTTCACATCCATTTGGTGTGGGTTGCCTTGCACCTCGTTCACGTACACGCCGCCCAAACGTTGGTTCATGAAGCTGGACAAATCCAGCGCTTGGCTGTTCGCCAAATCTGCGCTGTTGGCGGTTTGAACGGCTGAGGCAATTTCAGATAAAGGCTGTGAAATGCTGGGAATGGGCATCGCACCGATCACCGTCACCACAGGCAATTCAACGTCACTTTGCGCCCAAACCCCCGGGCCTGTGCACAGCAAGACAACAGCCAAAGAAACCCAAGAAGGACGAAACGTATTCATTGAAGACAGCCAAAAAACAACCACGGAGCAAGACGCACGGACTGCGCTGCATGTTGATGAATTTAGGCGTTTCGTCTCGAAACAAACAGGGAATAAATCCCGCTCACGCCACCCATTTGAGTAGGTAAAACCCCAGGATGATCCAGATCAAGACAAAGCACACCGCCGCGAGCAAGCTGCGTGGTTTTGCCAACAAAGCATCAGCTTTGGCACGCGCGTTGACCAACACCGCTTCGGGCATCAAGCGCATGACCAACAACACGCCCAAGGGCACGATGAGCAAGTCGTCCAAGTAACCCAAAACAGGGATGACATCTGGAATCAAATCAATCGGGCTGAGTGCGTAGGCGGCGATCAGCCAAGCCAACAAGCGCACGCCCCAAGGCGCTTGGGGGTCGCGTGCGGCAAAGTACACCGTCACCACATCGCGCTTGATGCCACGCGCCCACGTCTTGAGTCTCGCCATCAGCGAGGTTTGAGAGGTCGCTGAATCGGTCATGTCAGATGCGTTGTGATGAACGCTCGGGTTTAGGCCAACGCCACGCGCATTTGGTCAATCACGGCTTTGTAGTCGGGCTTGCCAAAAATTGCGCTTCCGGCCACAAAAGTGTCGGCGCCTGCATCGGCAACTTGACGGATGTTGTCGGGCTTAATGCCGCCGTCGACTTCTAAGCGAATGTCGCGGCCACTGGCCTCGATCAACTTGCGGGCTTGCTCGACTTTGCGCAAAGCAGAGTCGATGAAGCTTTGGCCACCAAAGCCAGGGTTGACGCTCATGATGAGAATGAGGTCAATCTCGTCAATCGTCCAGTTCAACACGTCCAAGGACTCGGCGGGGTTGAACACCAAGCCTGCTTTGACGCCTTTACTCTTGATGGCTTGAACGCTGCGGTGCACATGGGCGCTCGCGTCGGGGTGAAAGCTGATGAGGTCTGCACCGGCTTCGGCAAACGCAGCCGCCAAGTTGTCCACGGGCGAAATCATCAAATGCACATCAATCGGCACAGCCACGCCCGCTGGCGTTTTGGCATGCGGCTTCAAGGCTTGGCAAATCATGGGGCCAAACGTGAGGTTGGGCACATAGTGGTTGTCCATCACGTCGAAGTGAATCCAATCAGCACCAGCGGCGATGACGTTTTTCACCTCATCGCCCAAACGGGCGAAGTCGGCAGACAAAATGGAAGGGGCGATATTGAATTGTGGGCGTGTGCTAGTCATAGGCTGATTATTTCATCCAAAATCACCCCATGCCACGCTACAAATTCCAAGTTGAAGTTCATCCGCAATATCTGCCTGAGCAATCAGACCCAGAAGGCGGGCTCTACATGTTTGCCTACACGATCACCATCACGAATGTGGGAAATGTGAGTGCACAACTCATCTCACGCACGTGGCATGTGAACGATTCAGAAGGCATGCACGAAAAAATCAAAGGCCTCGGTGTGGTGGGTCACCAGCCCCTACTCAAGCCAGACGAGCAGTTTGAATACACCAGCGGCACGCGCCTACGTACGCCCACCGGCACCATGCATGGCAGCTACTTTTGCGTGGCCGAGGACGGCGAACAGTTTGATGTGGACATCCCGATGTTTGTGCTCGACGCCTTGAGCGATGTGCCGGGCAAACGTAACTTGCACTGAGGCGTCACATGGGCGAATTCGACCTGATTGAGCGCTACTTCAAGCGCCCCGCACACAAAGCAGCGCTGGGTGTAGGCGACGACTGCGCATTGCTCAACCCCACGCGCGGCATGCAATTGGCCGTTTCCAGTGACATGCTGGTGGAAGGCCGTCACTTCTTAAGCACGGTTGACCCCACTCGCTTGGGCCACAAAGCCCTCGCCGTGAACCTGAGCGATTTGGCCGCCGTGGGCGCTGAGCCCTTGGCCTTCACACTCGCCCTCTCGCTGCCGCGCGTCGATGAAACATGGCTGGCAGGTTTCTCTAGCGGCTTGCTGCGCTTGGCCGATGACCACGGCTGTGAGCTGGTGGGCGGCGACACCACGCAAGGCCCACTGAACATTTGCATCACCGTGTTTGGCGAAGTACCCCCAGGCGATGCGCTGCTGCGACAAAACGCACACGTGGGCGACGACATCTACATCAGCGGCACCGTGGGTGATGCCCGCTTAGCGCTGGAAGTGTTTCGCGGCACGCAGTCCTTGTCGGGCGAGGCTTTCGAGCAAGCGCGTTTGCGCATGGAGCAACCCACACCGCGCGTAGCGCTGGGCAGCGCATTGCGCGCCGTGGCCAACGCTGCGATTGATGTGAGCGATGGCCTGCTAGGTGACTTGGACCACATCTTGAAACGCTCTGGCGTGGGTGCGCAGATTGACACAGGCTGGCTGCAAGCTGCTGGCAGCTTTGGCGATGCACGCTTATTCGCAGGCATCACGCCGGTGCTGGCCGAGCTGCCTTGGAACAAACGTTTGGAATTCGCCCTCTCGGGCGGCGACGATTACGAGCTGTGCTTCACGGCCCCCGTCAACCAACGTGAACTGGTGCACGCCGCTGCGTGGGAAACCAACACGCCGGTGACACGCATTGGCCGCATCACCCCTGAACATGGCTTGGTGGTTTTAGACCCGCAAGGACAGCCCATCGCCAAGCGCTTTGCGTCGTTTGATCACTTTGCTTGAAATTCGATCACATGCTGAACCGCCGCTTCTTACTCTCGCATCCCGCCCACTTCATCGCACTCGGCGCAGGTTCAGGCCTGTCTCGCATTGCACCAGGCACCGCTGGCACCTTGTGGGCATGGGCCGTGTTTGCACTCTTGCAAATTTGGCTGACCCCGCTACAAATGGGTGTGCTGATCGCTGCATCCACGTTGGTCGGTTGGTGGGCTTGCACCATCACCGCGCAACACATGGGTGTGGCTGATCCGGGCGCGATTGTGTGGGACGAGGTGATCGCGTTTTGGTTGGTGCTGTGGTTGGTGACACCCACCACGTTTGGGGGGGAACTGGGCGCATTCATCTTGTTCCGCTACTTTGATGCAGCCAAGCCCGGGCCTGTGCGCTGGGCTGACAGCTTGTTCAAAGGTTTGGGTTGGCGCGGTGGCTGGGGCATCATCTTTGATGACTTGGTGGCTGCGGGTTGCACGTTGTTGGTCATCGCCATTTGGAGGTCGCTATGAGTTCACACACTTTGACAGAGCAACTCGCCGATGCGCTGCTGCAACACGGCTGGATGCTGACCACCGCTGAAAGCTGCACCGGCGGCATGATGGCCAGCCGCTGCACCGATCTGTCGGGTTCTAGCAACTGGTTTGAACGCGGCTTCGTGACCTACTCCAACGAAGCCAAACACGAAATGCTGGGCGTGGAGTCAGCGCTCATTGCCGAGCACGGTGCCGTCAGCGAAGCGGTGGCGCAAGCGATGGCTTTGGGCGCATTGCGACATTCGCGCGCACAAGTGTCCATCGCCGTCACAGGCGTCGCTGGCCCTACCGGTGGTACTGCCGACAAGCCCGTCGGCATGGTGTGGTTTGCTTGGGGCTTGCCAAGTGATGCAGGCCCAACCCTAGACGCTGAGGCCGCATGGGTCAAAACAGAATTGATGTGCTTTGAGGGCGACCGTGCTGCCGTGCGTGAAGCAACCGTGCATCACGCCCTAGAAACTCTGCGCGATTTGCTGCAACGCCACTGAGCGCGCCTCACCCCGGCAAAGCTGCTGGGAAGAATTTGCCAACAGCCACACCCAAACGCGCCATGCGGTTACGCATGGTCAACACCGCTTTGTCTTTGCTGATGAGTTGGGTTTGGTGTTCAGCCGCTAAGTCGATGAACTTTTGATCGTCCCCGTCTTTGCACACAAACATCGCCTTGGGTGCAATAGGCACGAGCTGCGCGTGCGCATCAAACTGCACCAAGATGTCTTGCGCGGTGAGCTGGCTAAATGCCAAACGCTTGACGATGTGGGTGTAGGCCAGCACGCGCTCTAGCTCGTCGCGCATGACTTGTGTCGTCAACCATTGCACCGTTTTATTCGTCAATGCCTCTTGCAGCGCAGGCGTGGCAGGGTCTTTGTAGAGCCAAAGGTCGAGCACGATGTTGGTGTCGAGCACCACGCGCACGGGTGCTGCGGCGACGCCCGCACTTTGCTCGGCGCTCACGACTGAGCTGTCCCGCTGCCCTCGGCGGGCTTGTTACGCATCGACCCCGCACGCAAATCAAATCGGAACATGCGGCATTCAATCGGGCCGTTCCACATGGGCACGCGGCGCGATTCTTTGAAGCGCATACGACTTGGCAGTTTGAGGTCGGGGGTCAGCATCCACGCGGTCCAGCCTGCGTAGTTCTTTTTCCAATGGCTGGCGAGTTGGGCGAAGAAGTCGCCACCGTCTTCGGTTTGGGCAATGTCGCGTGCGCCAAAGCGCGGCACGTCGTCACGCAGCATGCCATTGCTATTTCCGCCGTCATACACAGCATCATCAAAACCTGCATCGCCGTTTTGATTCACGTCTTCATAGGGCGACACATATTCGGTGGGCGGTGAATAACGCGCACGGCGTGCCGCCCCCGCAATACCTGCGGCTTCGATACGTTCGCCATACGGCGGGTTGACCAGCATCACGCCCGGCACTTCGCTGGGGGGCATGCGTTGCAGGGCATCGCCACCGCGCAGTTGCACAGCGTGGGCCACGCCTGCACGCTCGGCGTTGCGTTGCGCAAAGTCGACCATACGGAAGGCCACATCGCTGCCAAACACTTCGGCACGCGGCTCGCACTCTTTGGCGCGGGCGTTGTCGACCAAGCCATGCCACACATGCTCTTGGTAAGGGATGAGTTTTTGGAAACCAAATTTGCGCATCGAGCCCGGCGCGATGTTGCACGCAATTTGCGCCGCCTCAATCGCGATGGTGCCGCTGCCGCAGCATGGGTCGTACAACGGCACGCCTTGGGCCACGAGGCCTTCGGGGTTAGCCGCTGTGCCATCGCCTTGGCTCCAACCACTCGCGGCCAACATGGCAGCGGCGAGGGTTTCTTTCAACGGCGCATCGCCTTTGTCAGCGCGCCAACCGCGCTTGAACAGAGGCTCGCCCGAGGTGTCGATGTAGAGCGTGCAGCTCTCGGTGGTCAAGTGGGCGTAGATGCGCGCATCGGGCCATTGCGTGTTGACGTCGGGGCGCACGCCAAACTTGTGGCGGAAGCGGTCGGCCACGGCGTCTTTGATTTTGAGCGCCGCGAAGTTCAAGCTCTTGAGCGGACTGTGCTGCGCGGTGATTTCAATCTTGAAGGTTTCTTTGGGCGAGAACCACAGCTCCCACGCCACCTCGCCCGCAGCGCGGTAGAGGTCTTCTTCTTGGCGGTACTGCGTGTGCGACAGCTCAACCAACACGCGTTGCGCCAAGCGGCTGTGCAGGTTGAGCTGCAACACATCGCGCCACGAGGTGCGCACCATCACGCCTGCGCGAAAGGCGCGAATGTCATCGTCGCCCACGCCGGTGATGCGACGCACTTCCTCGGCCAAATAGGATTCGACGCCTGCCGCACAGGGCAAGAAGAGATGTAATTGATTCATAGTGTTACCAGTTGAGGACCGAGCAAATTGCGATGCAACTTTGGTCTGTCCCGCAAGTTATCAGAGGGCCTTGCGCAATGTCGTGGGCGCAATACGCAGCGCCTCACGGTATTTGGCCACGGTGCGGCGTGCGCACTCAATGCCTTGCTCTTTGAGCATTTCGGAGAGCTGATTATCCGATAGGGGCTTTTTGGGGTTCTCACTCGCCACAAATTGCTTGATCAGCGCACGCACCGCCGTGCTGGAGGCGTTGTTGCCGCTGTCGGTTTCTAGCCCCGAGCCAAAGAAATACTTGAGCTCAAACGTGCCAAAAGGCGTGTTCATGTACTTGTTGGTCGTCACACGGCTGATGGTGGATTCGTGCAGGCCCAGCTCTTCGGCAATCTCGCGCAGCACCATGGGGCGCATGGCGAGTTCGCCGTGGATGAAGAAGTTTTTCTGGCGCTCGGCAATGGCGTTGCTCACACGCAAGATGGTGTCAAAGCGCTGCTGAATGTTTTTGATGAACCAACGCGCTTCTTGCAAACGTTGTTGCAAGCCCGCGTGGTTGTCGCCCTTGCCGCCTTTGAGAGCATTCGCATAAATGTCATGCACACGCAAACGAGGCATCACATCGGGGTTGAGCGCCACCTTGAACTTCGGCGCGGTGGTGGATTTGCCCACGCGGGTGACCAACACATCGGGCACCACCACATGGCGCTCCACGTCGGCAAAGCGGCGGCCAGGCTTGGGCTCTAAGCGTGCAATCAACGCAATCGCCACTTTGACGTTGGCTTCGCTATCGCTCACCAACACGGCCAGACGTTTGAAATCACGCTTAGCGAGCATCTCCATCGGCTGCTTGCACATGTTGATGGCCGTGTCACGCACTTGCAGCGCCTCTTCGCCTTTAGGCTCCAAAGCTTTGAGTTGCAGCGTCAAGCATTCAGACAAAGTGCGGGCCCCCACGCCCACAGGCTCTAGGCTTTGCAACAGCAACAAAGCCACTTGGAAGCGGTGTTCGAGTTCTTCGATTTGTTCTTCATCGTCGCCACCCAAGCCTTCGGCCAAGCTACGCAAGCTGTCTTCGAGGTAGCCATCGTCGTTGAGGTTTTCAATCAGGTAGCGCAGTGCGGCTGTGTCTGTCTCGCTCAAGCGCAACGACAAGGCTTGGCGGTGCAAAAACGAGGTAAGCGACTCTTGCATGCGCGCCAGCTCGGTGGCGTCTGCGGTGTCGCTGTCGGCGGTGTTGTTGTTATTGCTGGCGGGTGCATCGCCGCCCCACTCGGAGTCGTCGGCGGAGAACTCCACGCTGCCGTCGCCATCCCAACTTTCGGCAATGCCGTCGACGCTGGGCTCGGTGTCACTGGCGGTGTTGTCCACGCTGATTTCAGACATGCCACCGTCCATCGACGGCACTTCACGCACAGGCTCCAACTCTTCATCACGCGCGGGCGCATCGGCTTTGTCGAGACCAAACTCTTCGCGTGGGGCTTCTTCAAACTCTTTGTCGAGAAACGGGTTCTCGTCGAGCATTTGTTCAATCTCTTGGCTCAGCTCCAACGTCGACAACTGCAACAGTCGGATCGACTGCTGCAACTGGGGCGTGAGCGCCAGATGTTGGGATACGCGGAGTGATAAGCCTTGTTTCATCGTTTCGCTCCGAAACGATAAGCGACGCCGGGCCGCCCCAAGGCGCGAAGGCCCCCTCGGGGGGCAGCGATACACGAAGTGATGAGCGTGGGGGTCTGCATGCTTACATTCGGAAGTGTTCGCCGAGGTAGACGCGACGCACGTCCGCGTTCTCGATGATTTCGTGCGGCGTACCTTGCGCCAACACGCGGCCGTCGCTGATGATGCAAGCGTGGTCGCAAATGCCCAGCGTCTCGCGCACGTTGTGGTCGGTGATGAGCACGCCCATGCCGCGTGCTTTCAAGAAACCGATGATGCGTTGAATCTCGATCACCGCAATCGGGTCAATACCCGCGAACGGCTCGTCCAACAAAATGAAACGCGGGTTCGTGGCCAAGGCACGCGCAATCTCAACGCGGCGGCGCTCACCCCCCGACAAAGCGACAGAGGGCGAGGCACGCAAGTGGTCCACGCGCAGTTCTTGCAGCAATGAGGTCAAACGCTTTTCAATTTCGTCGTGGTTGAGCGGCTTGCCGTTCTCGTCACGTTGCAACTCCAGCACCGCGCGCACGTTGTCTTCCACATTCAGCTTGCGAAAGATCGAGGCTTCTTGCGGCAAATAGCTGAGCCCCAAACGCGAGCGACGGTGAATCGGCAAATGCGCCACGGGTTGGCCATCAATCGTGATGCTGCCGCCATCAGCGCGCACCAAGCCCACGATCATGTAGAACGAGGTGGTCTTGCCGGCACCATTGGGCCCCAGCAGACCCACGACTTCGCCCTTCTTCACGGCGATCGACACGTCATGCACCACCTTGCGACTGCCATATGACTTTTGCAAGTGGCGCGCTTCCAAGCGACTCTCTGTCATATCCACGGTGTGTGCAGATGAAAGGGTTTCGATCACGGTTTGTCCAATGTTTTGCTGCGCGGCGCCAAAATAGCTTTCACCCGACCACCACTGGCCTTGCCACCTTCTTGGGTGCGTTGGCCGTCGATGCTGAACACATCGGTGAGGTTTTCGTAAATGATGAGCTTGCCCGTCATCGTGTCATTCATCACCGCGCCTCGGTAGCGTCGTACTTCGGCGTTGTCGATGAGTTTGACGCGATCAGCCTTGCCATCAAACTCGATGCGCAACGCCTCGCCTTCCATGAATTCATCAATGCCTTCACGCTTTTGGCGAAAGAACGCACGCTTGTTGGGCTCGGGGAAGATGACGCCAAATTGATAACCGTCGATGTCTTCGCGCATCTCAATGCGCGCACCGCGCATGACCATGGTGCCGCGCGTCAACACGGCGTGGCCGGTGAAGATGCTGACTTGTTTCAACTCGTCATGCATCAAGTTATCAGCTTCAATGTTGGTGGGCTTCTCTCGGTCTGCTTTTTCCGCAGACGCCGCTACGGGCACGATGGCCATCAGTAAAGCGAGTGAGAAAGAAGCAAATGAAGTCAAGGCACGAATATTGCTCGTTAAGTTGATGGCATTCTAACCACCAACAGTAGCAATTTTCGTGCTGACCCTAGGCGGGCTTAGCGGCCGCGGCGAACTTCGCCAATCAAATATTCAGCCACTTGCAAGGCTCGGTCCATCGTCTGAGTCAGCGAACCATCTGTGTAGAAGCGGCCTGCCACACCCAAGGCTGGCACACCTTGCACCTTGAATGCCTCTTGCAGCTGCGTCGCGCGACGGGCTTTGGCGGCCACGCCAAAGCTATTGAAGGTGTCCATAAACGTCTTCTCGGGCAAACCATTTTTGTTGGCCCAAGCCGCCAAAGCTGGCGCCGTGTTGAGTTGCTGACGCTCGGTGTGAATCGCGTGGAACAACTTGCCGTGCAAGGCCTCGACCTTGCCCAGTGACTCAAACACGTAGTACGCGCGTTGCTGGGCCTCAAAGTCGTCACGGAAGCGCACTGGCACGCGCACCACCACCACGTCTTTGGGGGCGGCTTTCATCCAAGCGGAAAACTGCGGCTCAAACGCGTTGCAATGAGGGCAGCTGTACCAAAAGAACTCAATCATTTCGATCTTGCCAACACCCACATCGGAGGGCACGCGTTTGTCGAGCGACAAGTAATCAGTGCCTTCCACAGGCTTTTTCGCGGCGGCGGGGCCTTGGGCAAGCACCTCCAATGGCAAACCTGCTGCGGCAGTGGCGCCAATGGCAGCCAAAGAAAAATCACGACGTTTCATACGATACCTCTATTGGTGTTTAACGTTGCACCCGCACCATGGCGGAGTCTATGTGAGCAGCTTCAAGCTTGACGCGCACGCGCTCGGCTTCGGCCTTGTCCATGGGGCCGACGCGCACGCGGTAGACCGTACGGCCACCTTGGTCGCGTTCGCTGATTTTGGTTTCAAGCCCCAACATGGCTGTTTTGGCACGTTGTGCTTCGGCTTCTTCCGTGGTGCGATAAGCGCCAGCTTGCACAAAGTAAATGAAGGGGTCGGTGTTGGCAGGTTTAGGTTCAACCTTGGGCTCTGCGACTTTGGGCTCGGCTGGTTTGGCTTCAGCTGGTTTGGGTTCTGGCTTCGCTTTTGTTTCAGGCTTTGGCTCGGCAGCTTTCACTTTGGCCAAATCGCCGAGGGGATCGGCGCTCTTGGGATCCACTTTGGCTGCCGCGTCTGGCTTGGGCTCAGGCTTGGCGTCGACTTTTGGTTCTTCTGCTTTGTCGCCCGACTTCGCGCCCTTCTTGCCGTACAGCGGCGCGTTCGGGTCCCAGTCTTTGTTCTTTTGCTCTTCGGCAGCGTCTTGGTCTGCCGAGCGCGTCTGACTTTTGTTCATGAACGGGATGGGCACTTTGGTCACATAAATCGCCACACCCAGCGCAATACCAAGACCCACCACCAAACCAATGATGAAGCCCACCAAGGTGCTCCCGCGTTGCTGATTCATGCTCAAAATCTCCACTCGATTACATGCTGGCGGGGGCGGACACACCCAACACCGATAGGCCATTGTGCAGCACCTGTGCGGTGGCAGCCACCAACGCCAAGCGGGCTTTTTTCACGGCTTCGTCATCCACCAAAATGCGCTCGGCATCGTAGTAGCTGTGGTAGCTGGCGGCGAGGTCGCGCAAGTAGAAGGTCACATCGTGCGGCGCAAAGTCGGCGGATGCGGCGGTCAACATCGCTGGGTACTTGGCCAGTTGCAGCATGAGGGCTTGGGCTTGTGGGCTTTCCAACGCAGATAAGTCCACGTCTTGCAACGAGGCCACATTGCCCCCGTCTTTATCGGCCCATGCTCGCAACACCGAGCAAATGCGGGCGTGCGCGTATTGCACGTAGTACACAGGGTTGTCATTGTTCTTTTGCACGGCCAAGTCCACATCGAAGGTGTACTCGGTATCGGGCTTGCGACTCAGCAAGAAGAAACGCACCGCATCTTTGCTGGTCCACTCAATCAAGTCACGCAGCGTCACGTAGCTGCCAGCGCGCTTAGAAATTTTCACTTCCTCGCCACCGCGCATCACACGCACCATGGTGTGCAACACGTAGTCGGGATAGCCCTCGGGAATGCCCACATTGGCCGCTTGCAAACCTGCGCGCACACGGGCAATCGTGCCGTGGTGGTCGGTGCCTTGGATGTTGACCACCTTGGTGAAGCCGCGCTCCCACTTGGTGATGTGGTACGCCACGTCCGGCACAAAGTAGGTGTAGGTGCCGTCGGTCTTTTTCATCACACGGTCTTTGTCGTCGCCGTAGTCGGTGGACTTGAGCCACAAGGCGCCGTCTTGCTCGTAGGTTTTGCCAGCGGCTTGCAAACGGCTCACCGCATCAGCCACTTTGCCGCTGGTGTAGAGGCTGCTTTCTAGGTAGTAGTTGTCAAACTTGACGTCAAAGGCTTTCAAGTCGAGGTCTTGCTCGTGGCGCAGGTAGGCCACAGCAAATTCGCGCATGCCATCCACATCGTTCACATCACCACTAGCGGTGAATTCACGGTCGTCGGACTTGACGGTTTTGCCCGCCAAAAAATCGGTGGCGATGTCTTGGATGTAGTCGCCGTTGTAAAACGCTTTGCTCTCTGGGTTCTCAGGGTCGATAGGCCAGCTGGCATCGCCGGGCTTGATGCCTTGGGCGCGAAAGTGCGTGCTTTTGGCCAAGGTATTGATTTGCACGCCCGCGTCGTTGTAATAAAACTCGCGGTAGACGTTGAAGCCTTGCGTGGCAAACAAATTGCAAATGGCATCGCCCAGCGCCGCTTGGCGACCGTGGCCCACATGCAACGGGCCGGTGGGGTTGGCAGACACGAACTCGACCAACACACGCTGGCCGTTGTCGGCTTGGAAGCCGAATTGCTCGTTGGCCGCCAACACCTCGCGCACGATTTGCTGCTTGGCAGCGGGCTTCAGGCGAATGTTGATAAAGCCAGGCCCGGCAATCTCGATGTCTTGCACCCACTGTTGGTACACGGGCGCAGCCAGCAGCGCATCGCGCAACTGTTCGCCGAGTTGACGGGGGTTGAGCTTGAGTGGTTTGGCCAACTGCATGGCCGCTGTGATGGCGTAGTCGCCATGCGCGGCGACCTTGGGCGATTCAAAAGCGGCTTTGTTGCCAGAACCGGGCAACAACCCGTCGAGGGCTTGGCTCAGGGCGGCCAGCAATTCTTGTTTAACTTGGAGCATGGCGAGATTTTACGGGCGCCCTCCGACTTTCATGGGGAGCGCCTTATTTTTTGGCATGATCTACCCCTATATGCGCGCGCACCACGACCTCACCCCCTCCGACCGTTTTCAATACACCCCCACGTTGTCGTGCGTCATGCCCGCGTACAACGAGGGCAAAAACCTAGGCACGCTGGTGCCACAAGTGCTGCAAGCCTTGCAGACACTGGGTTCGCAGGTAGAAATCGTGCTCATCAACGACGGCAGTCGCGACGACACAGCGCAAGTCATGCAAGCCTTGTGCGAAGCGCACCGCGAGGTGGTGGGCATCAACCTGTCACGCAACTTTGGCAAAGAAGCGGCGCTGACGGCTGGCATTGATGCTGCGCGTGGCGAGGTGGTGGTGCTGATGGACTCAGACGGCCAGCACCCCGTGTCGCTGGTGGTCGACATGGTCAAGCGTTGGCGCGAGGGCTCGGACGTGGTGTACGCCATTCGGCGCACGCGTGACGACCAATCGGCCCTGCACGCGGGGCTGACGGGCATGTTTTACAAACTCATCAATATGGGCAACCGCGTGAAGATTCCGGCGCACGCGGGCGACTTCCGCTTGATGGACCGCCGCGTGGTGGAAGCCCTGAAACAGTTGCCCGAACGCAACCGTTTCATGAAAGGCCTCTACGCATGGGTCGGCTTTGCCAGCACCGCCATTGACTACGAACCGCTACCCCGTGCAGCGGGCGAAAGCAGCTTTGGTTTGCGCGGGTCGTTTGCCTTGGCTTTGACGGGCGTGTTGGCTTTTTCCATCGCGCCTCTACGCGCCTTGACCATCACTGGCTTGATGTTGGCCACCCTGGCCTTGGGCTACGGCGCATGGGTGGTGGGCGAATATTTCTTACTTGGCATCAATGTGCCTGGCTATGCCACGTTGGTGGTGGGCATGATGTTTTTCAGCGGCATTCAACTGCTGTCTATTGGCATCTTGGCCGAGTACGTGGGCCGCATTTACGAAGAAGTGAAACAACGCCCCATGTACTTGGTCAGCCAACGCTGGGGCGCGGGCTTGTCACTCACGCCGGCAAAGACCATCGCCCCCGAGGTGATCGACAACGATCCACCCACCCCCATCTAAGCCATGCGTACTGGCTTTTGGTTTTTGGTGGTGGGCGGCTCGGCAGCTGCTGTGCACATGGCTGTGTTTATGCTGGCCACGCCTTATATGTGGCCCGAGGTGGCCAATGCAGCGGGGTTTTGCGTGGCGTTTGTGGTGAGTTTTCTGGGCCACCGCTTTTTGAGCTTCAGCGATGCAGACACGTCGATGTGGCAAAGTTTTCGCCGCTTTGCTGCTACCGCGCTGGCAGGTTTTGCCGCCAACGAGGTGATGTTCATCGCGCTGTTGCGCGGGCTGAGCTTGCCCGATTGGTTGGCTTTATTTTTTGCGTTGGTCTTCGCATCCGCTCAGACTTTTTTGCTCAGCCGCTTCTGGGCTTTTCGCCGCACTCGCTGAACTTTTCGCGGCACTCACGCCGCGATACAAAATCCATGACGCATCTTTGTAGGCTTCGATGAAGCCGGCATAGGTGTCGGTACGAAACGCGTGCTGCCAACGCGGCGCCAGCACCCACGCGCGTTCGTTGGTGCGCAATTCAGCCAAACGCGACATCGGCTGCAACACGGCGCCTGCAGGTTTGTCAAAGTCCACACCGTCCATCAACTCGCGTCGCCAGTCATCGCCCGCCTCTCGCTCTTCACGTGCCCAGTCTTGAATGACTTCGATGGGTCGCGTGCGCTGGGCATAGAACATCACGTCATACGGGTAGTCGTCCACCACAGCCAACACATCGTCTGGACCAAGTTGGCAAACCACCGCGTGTGCCACACCACGCGTGCTGCGCTCTAAGGTGAACACGCCTGCGTAATGGTTGGCCAATGTGGCCACACCAATCCCCACAAAGGCGAGCGCACCAAACAGCCAAGTGCTCCATGCGCGTGGCGCAAGATGACGCTGCCACCACAACGCCACCAGCACGGCCAACGGTGGCATGACGGGAAGTGCATAGCCAATGAGTTTGGAATTTGGGATAGAGAAGAAACCAAGAATGGCGAGTACCCAAATCCAACACAGCGCCACCCAAGCGGCGTTGTCCTCAGAAGGCTGGTTCTTCAAGCGTTCGCGTAAGCGCTGCACACCATCGGCGGCGACAAAAAAGATCCAAGGGAACAGCAGCACCGACACGGCCATGCCGTAAAACCACCAAGGGCGTGCATTGTTAAACGTGGTGGCGGTGTAACGACCAAACTGGTGTTTGCCAAACATATAAGCCAGCATGTCGGGGTGCTCGCGCGCAGCCAACACAAACCAGGGCAAGGCAATTAAGGCAAAGAGTAACAAGCCACTCACCCAAGGCAAGGCCAGAATTTTGCGCCACTGCCAGGTGTAGGCAATCCACACAAACAGCACCAAACCGGGCAAGAGCAAGCCGATCAAACCCTTGCTCAACACGCCCAAAGCACACGCCACAAACCCCGCGCGGGCCCAGTTGGCGTGAACGACACCTTCTTGCATGAAGGCACGGGCGAAACACCAAATCGCCACGCCCATCCATGTGGCCACCATCATGTCGGTGTTCACGTATTGACCGGCCACCAAGAAGGTCAGGCTCGTGCCCAACACCCAACCCGCACGACGCGCAGTGTCTGCCCCCGCGAAGTAGCGCACACAGTCCACCATCAAGCCAAGCATCAAACAGGCATGCAGCGCCACCACCAAACGCGCCGCCCAAGGCGTTGCGCCAAACACAGCCATCGCTGCGGCTTCAAACCAATACAGCAGCGGCGGTTTGTGGAAGAACGGAATGCCGTCCACGCGAGGCGTGAGCCAGTCCCCGCTCATCAACATCCAACGCCCCACTTCGGCGTAACGGCCTTCGTCTGGGATCGACAGCGGACGCACCCCCGCCAAGACGAGCAACAAGATTGGCAAAAGCCATAGACCCCAAATACGCCAGCGGGGAGATGCAAAGAATGAAGAGGTCATGTGGGTCAATTATTTTTCTGTCATGGACTTGCCACTGCCGCGCACCAAGCGCACGCCTGCGTCAAACATGTGTTGCACAAAGTCGTGTCCCGCAAGGTAAGCAAACTCGCGCTTGCGTGCGGTACCAATGGCGTCATCGGTTTGAGCCGAAACAGCGGGGTGGCACATGATGAGCGCGATGTCGTTTGCAGGCAAATGAGCAAGCCAGCCTTGCATGTGGCGCGCGTAGTCGTTCAAATTGCCATCAAAGCCATACGCCCCCAAAAGAGGGCCCACAGTAGGCCATGCGTTGTGTTGCGCCCAGTTACCCAACGCTTGTGCGCCCATGGCCGAAATCACTTTGGCTTTGAGACCTGGCTGCGCCACCTGCGATATACGCAACCAAGGACGCTTGGTGTTAGCGCCATAACGGCGCATCAGCACCTGGGCCAAAGCATCTCGAAAAACCGCAAATTGTTGAATGTGTTGGTGACCGTCGATGTGGTCGGGCACGGCTTGCCATTGCGTTTCGAAAGCATCGAGCTGGCGCTCAATTTCATCTTGGATGGACTGCGGGTCATAGAGCCTCAACGCTGCACGGGCCATGACGACGCCCAAGCCACTGCCGTGACCGGCGTTAATGGCAAAGCTGCTGGTCCAGTCCAGATGCACGCCCACGTCAATGCGTTCACGCACGTCGCGCAAAGCGGCGGCGTCTTCCACCCAACGAGGCGACAAACTCATCACGCTGGTGGCGCTCAAGCGTCCCAGCACCGTCAAGGCGACGATGCCTTGCGAGACGGGGGCGCTCAAGGCGTAGTCGTCTGCGCACAGCACGACTTCTTTGATGTGAGGCTGCGTCATGTGCCTGCGCTCCAATACTTGGCGTGGCCGTAGTGGTCTTTGAGAAAGTCAATCCACAAGCGCAAGCGCAGGGGCAAGTGTTTGCGCTGCGAAAACACGGCGTAAATGCCGTTGGGCGGTGCGGCGAACTCTTCCAGCACAGGCACCAATTGACCGCGGCTGATTTCAGACTCCACCTCCCAGGTGCTGCGCCACGCAATGCCGTGGCCTGCCAAGCACCAATCGTGCAGCACTTGCCCGTCTGAGCAATCCATAGGACCGCTGGGACGCAGGTGCATCACCTCATGCGATTGACTGTCAACGCCCTTGCCAACGACGGGCGCACGAAAGGCCCAACCGCGCGTTTGCGAGGCATCGCTGGAGAGCGTCAAACAACGAAAACGCATCAAGTCACTGGGCACTTGCGGCGTGCCATAGCGTTTTAAAAACTCAGGCGTGGCCACACACAAACGGCGGTTGTCGGCCATGCGCACGCTGACCAACGATGAGTCGGGCAAGTCGCCCACGCGCACGGCGCAGTCAAACCCTTCGGCGGCCAGGTCGACCACGCGGTCACTCAGGTTGAGCGACACGGTGACGTCGGGGTGCATCAAATGAAACTTGGGCACCAGCGGCGCCACATGGCGGCGACCAAAGCCCGCAGGTGCGGTGATGCGCAAATGCCCACTTGCTTTTAAGCCGCCCGCACTCACGCTCGCTTCGGCATTGGCCACATCGGCCAGCAAGCGTTGACAGTCTTCGAGGAATGCCGTGCCTTCGTGTGTGAGCGTGATGCGTCGCGTAGTGCGCACCAAGAGCTTGACGCCCAAGTGCGCTTCTAAGCTGTCCAAGCGACGCCCCATGATGGCAGGTGCCACGCCCTCGGCCTTGGCCGCAGCGGTCAAGCTGCCTTTCAAGGCCACCGACACAAAAGACTCAAAGGCTTTGAGTTTGTCCATCTGCGAATTATCCACGGGCCCAACATGGCCGTCCCCACCTAAAATTGGCCTCATGAACACACCCACAAGCACGCCCACAAACACACATCAACCCAGCCGAATCACACGCGCCGTTGCACTTTTAGAACACCTCACGCCTGCGTGGTTTGCCATGGTGATGGGCTGGTGCGGTTTGTCGCAAGCATGGCTTCGGGCCACCGACATTTTTGGGGACAGCGCATTGGGCTTAGGCCTGGTGGCGGCCTTCTTTGCGCTGTTGGTTTTTGTGCTGTTGTGCCTGGCGAGCATCGTGCGTTTGCATGCGCACCCCAACGCGGTTGCCGCAGACATGCGTCACCCCGTGCGCCATGCGTTCTTGGCCACACTGCCTGTGTCTATCTTGCTGCTGGCGAATTTAGGCATCACGTTGTTTTGGGGCACGGGCCGCACGCTCGACATGGCGCTGACATTTGTGTGGTGCGTGGGCTCGGTCCTAGAGATTGCGGCCACAGTTTGGGTCATCAGCCGTTGGCTCAAGTCAACAGAGAACGGCGGCATGCAATGGGCCACGTTCACACCCGTGTTTTTCATTCCCGTGGTGGGCAATGTGCTGGCCCCTTTGGGGGGCGTGAGCATTGGCTTAGAAGCTTGGGCCACCGCGCAGTTTGGGGTGGGCTTATTTTTGTGGCTCGTGCTGCAAACACTTTTCTTTGTTCGTTTGGGGCAAGCAGGCCCACTGCCTGCACGCTTGACGCCTAGCCTGCTCATCACCGTTGTGCCACCTTCCATCAGTGGCTTGAGCCTGCTCCAGCTTGATGCCCCCCTGTCCATGGCATGGATGATGTGGGGCGTTGCCGCTTTTTTCTTGGTGCTGGCACTCACGCAAATATCCGCCATTCGCGAACAACCCTTCAGCATGGGGCACTGGGGCATGAGCTTCCCCTTGGGTGCCTTCACCGCACTCACTTTGCGTATGACACACGCACCCGGTGGCGCATGGTTGCAACTGCCTGCAACACTGCTACTGGCCATCACCTCACTGCTGATTTTGGGGCTCACCCTCAGCACCTGGCGCGGTCTGCGTCACGGCCACTTGCTGGTGCCTGACAAGTAACACGCCCCACAATTACCCCTCTATTTGTCACGACAGTCCAAAAGTTGGCGATGCAATACAAGCCACGCAATCCAATAAGATTCATCCTGATTTCCCCTTTTTGACTTCCCCCTTTTCGATTTACCCAGAGAGACTGCACCATGAGCCAAGACACCACCCAACGCACACAAGTTCATAGCTTGCAAGTTGCCACCAGCTTGCACACCTTCATCGAGACCCACGTGTTGCCCGACACCGGCGTGAACAGCGACAAGTTTTGGACAGGCTTTGACGCCATCGTGCAAGACCTGGCGCCTAAGAACATCGCTTTGTTGGCAGAGCGTGACCGCCTGCAATTGGACATGGACGCTTGGCACAAGCAGAACCCCGGCCCCATCAAAAACATGAAGGCCTATCGCAAGTTCTTGGAAAAAATTGGCTACCTCGTGCCACAGCCCGAGAAAGTCAAAGCCACCACCAAAAACGTGGACGCCGAATTGGCTTTGCAAGCGGGCCCCCAATTGGTGGTGCCCGTCTTGAACGCCCGCTACGCCTTGAACGCGGCCAACGCACGTTGGGGCTCTTTGTATGACGCGCTGTACGGCACGGACGCCTTGCCCGAAACCAACGGTGCAGAAAAAGGCAAGGCCTACAACCCCGTGCGCGGCGCCAAAGTGATTGAGTACGCACGTTATGTGCTGGACCGCACCGCCCCTCTGAAGAGCGGCTCACACATCGACTCGACGGGCTACACCGTGGTGGGCGGCGAGTTGGTCGTGGCCTTGAAAAATGGCAAGACCACCAAGCTGGCCAAGGCTGCGCAATTCATCGGCTTCCAAGGCGATGCCGCCGCACCATCGTCGGTGCTGTTGCAACACAACGGTTTGCATTTGGACATTCAAATCAACCGCAACACAGCCATTGGCGCGTCTGATGCCGCTGGCGTGAGCGACCTGATTGTGGAAGCCGCTTTGTCCACCATTCTCGACTTGGAAGACTCCGTGGCCGTGGTGGATGCCGACGACAAGGTCTTAGCCTATGGCAACTGGTTGGGCATCGTCAAAGGCACGCTGACCGAGTCGGTCGAGAAAAACGGCAAAACCTTCACCCGCGGCCTCAACGCTGACCGTGAATACACCGGCAAAGACGGCCACCCCGTCAAATTGCATGGCCGCTCTTTGCTGTTCCTTCGCAACGTGGGCCACTTGATGACCAACCCCGCCATTCTTTACACAGGCAAAGACGGCGCGACGCGCGAGATTCCAGAAGGCATCATGGACGCGGTGATCACCACCGCCATCGCGCTGCACGACTTGCAAGGCCACGGCAAAGACGGCATTCGCAACTCGCGCACTGGCTCGGTCTACATCGTCAAACCCAAAATGCACGGCCCTGCCGAAGTGGCGTTTGCGGCGGAGTTGTTTGGTCGCGTTGAAAAGGTCTTGGGCTTGGCAGACAGCACCGTCAAACTGGGCATCATGGACGAAGAGCGCCGCACCAGCGTGAACTTGAAGGCCTGTATCGCCGCAGCGGCCAGCCGCGTGGCGTTTATCAACACCGGCTTCTTGGACCGCACCGGCGACGAAATGCACACCGCCATGCACGCCGGCCCCATGATGCGCAAGGGCGACATGAAGTCCAGCGCCTGGATTCAAGCCTACGAGAAGAGCAACGTGTTGGTCGGCTTGTCATGCGGCTTGCGCGGCAAAGCCCAAATCGGCAAAGGCATGTGGGCCATGCCCGATTTGATGGCCGAGATGCTGAAGCAAAAAATTGGTCACCCCAAAGCAGGGGCCAATACCGCTTGGGTGCCAAGCCCCACAGCCGCGGTGTTGCACGCCATGCATTACCACCAAGTCAAAGTGGCGGACGTGCAAAAAGAGTTGGAAAAAATCGACTACAGCAAAGTGCGCGATGGCATCTTGGACGACTTGCTGCAAGTGCCCGTGGTGGCCAAGCCCAAGTGGAAAGACGCCGAACGCCAGCAAGAGTTGGACAACAACGTGCAAGGCATCTTGGGCTACGTGGTGCGCTGGGTGGACCAAGGCGTGGGCTGCTCGAAAGTGCCCGACATTCACAACGTGGGCCTGATGGAAGACCGCGCAACCTTGCGTATTTCTAGCCAACACATCGCCAACTGGTTGCTGCACGGCGTGGTGACCCCCGCTGAAGTGAAAGCCACGTTCAAACGCATGGCGTCCGTGGTGGACAAGCAAAACGCTGGCGATCCGCTGTACCAAAAAATGGCAGGTCGCTTCAGCAAGAGCGCAGCGTACCAAGCGGCCCTCGACTTGGTGTTCAAAGGCAAAGAACAGCCTAGCGGCTACACCGAGCCTTTGCTGCACGCTTGGCGCTTGAAAGTGAAAGCTGGTACGGCTTAATCAAAGACTTAGTCACAACAAGTGATGTACAAGAAAACGGCTCCTTCGGGAGCCGTTTTTGTGGGTGCGGCGAACTATGATTCAGCCATTCCACTTATCGACTGCGCATCTACCATGACACATCCCTTGATTAGCACCACCCTTCGTTTCGCGCTGCGCACCGTGATTGGCTTGGTTCTCACGGTGCTCATCGCGCTCAGCGTGTACCTGCTGTTCTCGTACCACTTCACTTACTCCAAGGGTGAGAGCGTGGGCTATGTGCAAAAGCTGTCTTACAAGGGCTGGATCTGCAAGTCATGGGAAGGCGAGCAAGTACGCGCCTTGGCAACAATGCCCGCCATTCCTGAGAAGTTTGCATTCACGGTTCGTGACAACGCCGTCGCCGATCAAATCAACGCGCACATCGGCCAAAAAGTAGTTATCGAATACGAGCAACACAAAGGCTTGCCTTCTTGCTTTGGCGAGACCGAGTACTTCATCTCCAAAGTCACGCCCGCACCTGGCGAATAAAGCCAGGAGCAGCTGCGCTTAAACGGTTCTTGCGGGCAGCGGATACACCAACTGCTGCAAGTGGCGCACGTTCTTGTTGACCTGAACCCACCATTTGCTGAATGAGCCCATCGGCTTGTCGATGTGACGGAACAAACGTGGTGCTGGCCTGAGCTGCACCGCTGCCGCCGAAAGATCTGGCAAACACAAATGCGCCACGGTTTGCACGCTTTGCGTTTGTGCCAACGCCTGCAACACCGCAGCTTCTGAACCAAACCAACGGTGTGATGTGAGTTCTGCCATGCGCTGTCCCACAAAGCACCAGCGCAAGGTGTTCCACGGATGTGCCTTCGCATGCTCGGCAAAGGCCACCGCCACGCACACCACATCAGCAGGCAAGTCTTTGGGTATATCCGCTAGTGCCCATGGGTGAACCAGCCACACATGTTTGCCCGCAACTTCGCCGGCGTTTGGCGCAACAAAACCCAGCTCTGAAGGCGGTTCTGTGTGTACGACAGGTTCGTCCCAGGCCAGTTCGTTCTTGTGCACTTGCGCCAGACGTGCTGGGTTGGTAGCCAAAATCTCGATGGTCTCGTAGCTCGCGTCGATCGCCGAGCCTCGGCTGTGCCATTCGGGGGGCGCAAACTGTTCGACGTTGTCGGCGTTGAACAAATAAGGTTTGCTGCTGCAGTTGGTGGCGGCCACCCACTGCCAACTGAGGTAGTTGCTGGCCAAGTCACCATCGAGCAAATGGCTGTACATCCAGTCTGCGGCCACACGCCAATGCACTTTGCGCAAATGCACGATGTAGCTGGCGAGCCACAGCCGTGCATGGTTGTGCAAATAACCGGTGGTGTAGAGCATGCGGATGGCTTGGTCAATCACGGGCACGCGGGTGCAGCCATGGCGCACGTCTTCGGGCAAGGTTTGGCTGTACTCGGATTCCGGCAACACGCCTTCGCGCTGGGATTGCGAAATGCCATCACCCAAGTGGTGATGCAAGTGCTGAAAATATTCACGCCACCCCATCTCAAAAATGAGCTTGTGTTGCACGCCCACGCGGTGCTGGTGGTACATGGCACTGGCCACATCGGGCACGCTCAACAAGCCATGCGTCAAATACGGCGACAAATGTGTCACCGCACCATTCAAGGCATTGCGCGAATGCGCATAGTCTTTGGGATTGACGTTGGCTAAGCGGGCTCGCGCCGCTTGAAGCGTAGGAGGGAATTCATACATACGTTTTTGGATTGTGCCTTGTCTGCTTCGCTACACTGAGAAGCATGTCTAGCCAGATGCTCCCCCCCATTGAAGCCTGTGCCTGCCCCTTGTGCGGCAAGCCCAACCAATGCGCGATGGAAGTTGCCAAACAAACTGGGCAACCCATCACCACGTGTTGGTGTGTGAATGTGGCTTTTTCGCCCGAACTGATCGCACGCGTTCCCGTCGCGGCACAGCGCAAGGCCTGTATTTGCAAGGCCTGCGCGACGCAGGATCGTGCCAATGACTGAACGCGGCTCACTGGCAGACTTGAAAAGCCGCTACGGTGCGCGCCACCGATGGCTGATGTTGACCACGGTCATGATTGGCTCTATGGCGGCCATCATGTCGTCGACCATCATGAACGTGGGCATTCCAGACATGAGCTTGCAGTTTGGCATCGGTCAAGATCAAGCGCAATGGGTGAGTTCGAGCTTCATGGTGGCCATGACGGTGTCCATGCTGACCACCCCTTGGCTGCTTGCTCGCTTTGGCTACCGCACCACCTATATGGGCTGCATGCTGCTGTTGCTTACGGCGGGCATTGCTGGCGGCATCTCGAACAACTACAACTTGGTACTGACCGCACGCGTCGTTGAAGGTTTGGCCGCTGGCGTGGTGCAGCCCATTCCCGCCATCATCATCTTGCGGGCCTTTGACACAGCGGAGCAAGGTCGTGCCAACAGCTTTTTTGGCATGGGTGTGGTTCTGGCACCCGCCATTGGCCCGAGCATTGGCGGCTTGTTGGTCGACTGGATGGGCTGGCGCTCCCTGTTCTTTATGGTGGTCCCTTTTTGCATGGCCTCCATGTGGCTCGCACAACGTTATGTGCCCACCACGGCACCGGGCGGCGTCAGCGCCAACCACGGCAAACCGTCACTCGATCTGGCTGGCCTCGCACTCGCCACACTGGGCACGCTGTGCTTGTTGAACGGCTTGGTCTTGCTGCATAGCGGCGCCTATGTGACGGCCATGTGTCTCCTGGGGGCAGCCCTGTTGATCACGGTGAGTTTTGTGATTTGGCAGCGTGTGCAATCGACAAAAGGCGGCGTGCCGTTGATGAACCTCGTCTTGTTTGCGCACCGTCCATTTGCAATGGGCACCACGGTGGCTTTCATTTACGGCATCGCCATGTTTGGCTCAACTTATTTGTTGCCCTTGTATTTGCAACTTGGCTTGGGCTTGTCACCCAGCCATGTGGGCACTTTGTTGTTACCTGCTGGTTTGTTGTTGGCGGTGACGATTGCCATCGTGGGTCGCTATTCCAGCACGCATCCGACGCACTTGATGGTGAGCTTTGGCTTGGTTTTGCTCACCCTGTCATTTGCGCTGATGTTGATGGTGAATTTGCAGACAACCCTGTGGGTGCTTGTGGCATTTGCAATCTTGGGTCGCGTGGGTTTGGGCTTCATCTTGCCCTCGCTCAACATTGGCGCCATGCGCGGCATGGAGGCAGACCTGATCCCTCAAGGTGCCAGCGCTATCAACTTCTTACGTATGCTAGGCGGCGCTGCAGGCGTGAGCCTATGCGGCATCTTGCTGGAGTGGCGCTTGGCTGCGCATGGCGACTCGCTCACCAACCATCAAACATCTGCCGCACGCTTGGCTGCGTTTGACGATGTCTTTCTCATGCTCGCCTTGGTCTGCGTTTTGGCTCTGTTAGCTGCTTGGCAAATTCGTGCGCCACGTCCTCATCACACCCCTTGATTCTTGGTAATTCCACATGTGCCAACTGCTCGGCCTTAATTGCAACAACCCCACTGACGCGACTTTCAGCTTCAGCGGTTTCGCTCAGCGTGCGGGCGTGACCGATCATCATGCGGATGGCTGGGGCATTGCATTTTTTGAAGGCTCAGAAAAAGCCCGAGGCTTGCGCCACTTCATCGATCACCTGCCTGCCAGCACCTCACCGGTGGCCGAGCTGATTCGCAAATACCCCATCAAAAGTCGCAACGTCATTGCACACATCCGCAAAGCCACCCAAGGCGTGGTGTCGCTGGAGAATTGCCACCCTTTTGTGAGAGAGCTGTGGGGACGTTACTGGGTCTTTGCACACAACGGCAACCTCGAAAACTACGCACCACGCTTGCACGGCAACTTCAAGCCCGTGGGCCACACAGACAGCGAGCAAGCGTTTTGTTGGTTGATGCAAGAGTTGGCCAAGTCGCATGCCAACGTACCTTCCATTGAAGAGCTCACGTTGACCTTGCGTGAATTGGTGCCGCACATTGCCAAACACGGCACGTTCAATTTCTTGCTCTCAAATGGCCAAGCGCTATGGGCACACGCGTCGACACAACTTTGGTACATCGAACGCAAGCACCCGTTTGCGACAGCGACTTTGAGTGATCAAGACCTCAGCATTGACTTCGCCAAGTTTGCCAAGCCCGATGACCGCGTAGCCGTGGTGGTGACCTCACCCTTGACCACCAATGAGGTATGGACGCCGTTTTTACCCGGCGAACTCAAAGTATTTGTGGATGGCCAAGTCTTGGCGGCCTGATCTTTGATGCGTCTGACCTTAGGCGGCAACTGCGGATTCGAGCGCGTCAACAAACATCGCGGCCACATCAAAACCTGTTTGGTCGAAGATTTCTTGAAAACAAGTGGGGCTAGTGACGTTGATCTCGGTCAAGCAGTCACCAATCACATCCAACCCGACCAACAACAAACCGCGCGCTGCGAGGACAGGCCCTAAAGCTTCTGCAATTTCACGGTCACGCGCTGACAAGACTTGTGCCACGCCCTTACCACCTGCAGCCAAGTTGCCGCGCACCTCGCCCCCTTGCGGAATGCGCGCCAAACAATAGGGCACAACCTTGCCGCCAATGACCAAGACGCGCTTGTCGCCCTGCTCAATCTCAGGAATGAACTTTTGCACCATCACCGTTTGTGTGCCATCACGCGTGAGCATTTCAATGATGGCACCAAGGTTCAAGTTGTCATTTTTGACACGGAAGATGCCTGTCCCACCCATGCCATCGAGTGGCTTCAAGATGATGTCACGGTGGTGCGTGTGAAAGGCCCGCACGGCATCTAAGTTGCGCGTCACCAATGTGGGACTGATGAATTGCGAGAACTCTAGGATGGCCAATTTTTCAGGGTGATCACGCAAAGCACGTGGCTTGTTGAAAACCTTTGCACCTTCGCGCTCTGCCTGCTCAAGCAAATGTGTCGCGTAGAAATACTCGCTGTCAAACGGTGGGTCTTGGCGCATCACCACACAACCCACGGCGTGCAAGGGGCAAGCATCGATGACGCCGTGTACCTCAAACCAAACGTCGTCACCGCCCGTCAGGTGCAAGCGTTGCACACGCGCTGTGACTGCATGGCCACTTTGCCAAATGATGTCTTTGCGCTCGCACGCCAACACTTCATGGCCGCGTCGCTGCGCTTCGCGCATCATCGCAAACGTGGTGTCTTTGTAAATTTTGAAAGTCGAAAGCGGATCGGCGACGAACAGAATTTTCATGGCTTAGATTTCGATCTTGCTACCCAACTCCACCACGGAGTTGCTGGGCAGATTCAAAAAGTCAGCTGCAGAGCTGGCATTGAGATGCATTTGGGCAAACAGTTTTTCACGCCAAGACGCCATGCCTTTGCCAATGGTTGGCACGATGCTGTCGCGTGACAAAAAGTAACTGGTGCTCATGGGATCAACGTCACAACCCAAACCACGCAAATGGGTCAAAGAGCCGGGTACATCTGGATTGTCTTTGAAACCATAGTGAATCGCGACCTGCCAACAATCGTGGCCCATGGGGATAATCTCTAAGCGCTCGTTTTCAGCAATCCAAGGCACTTCATGGTTTTGCACGTTCACAAACAAGTTTTGCTGGTGCAGCACTTTGTTGTGTTTGAGGTTGTGCAACATGGCGTTAGGCACAGCGCCTTTGTCAGAGGTCAAGAAGACCGCTGTGCCGTCCACTCGCACGGGTGGCGACAAAAACACGGCATCCAAGAAGCTCGACAGATCTAAGGCCTCTGCTTCGCGTTTTTCAGACAGGATCTCGCGACCGTCGCGCCATGTCAGCATGAGCGTCAAAATCGCCGCGCCAATCATCAATGGGAACCAACCACCTTCAAACAACTTGAGCAAATTAGAAGCCCAGAAGGTGAAGTCGACCACGAAGAAAAAACCTGTGGCGCTTAAACACAGCCACAGTGGGTATTTCCAGCTGTAACGGATCACAAAGAAGGTCAACACCGTGGTGATCAGCATGTCGGTACACACAGCGATACCGTACGCGGCGGCCAAGTTGCTAGACGACTTGAACATCACCACCGCCAGCACGATGGCGACAAACAAGCCCCAGTTCACAAAAGGAATGTAGATCTGCCCCGTGTCACGCACACTGGTGTGCAGCACTTGCAAACGCGGCAAAAAGCCCAACTGCACCACCTGCTTGGTGACACTGAAAGCACCAGAAATCAGCGCTTGCGAAGCAATCACGGTGGCTGCGGTGGCCAAGATCACCAAAGGCACGAGCAACCAGTCGGGCGCCATCATGAAAAATGGGTTGGTCACGGCTTCTGGGTTGTCTAACAACAACGCACCTTGGCCAAAATAGTTCAAAGTCAGCGCAGGCATGACGACTGAGAACCACGCCACGCGAATTGGCTTTTTACCAAAGTGCCCCATGTCGGCGTACAAGGCTTCTCCACCCGTCACGCACAACACCACAGCGCCCAAAATAAGGAACGTGACTTTGGGCTCGTTAAAGATAAAGCTCACTGCGTAGTAAGGACTGATGGCCCACAAAATTTCGGGATGCGAAGCGATGTGGTAAATCCCCAATGAGGAAATGGCGATGAACCACACCACCGTGATCGGGCCAAAAAACTTGCCAATACCACCCGTTCCACGTTTTTGCACAGCGAAGAGGCCAAACAAAATAATCAAGGTGAGCGGGATGACGTATTTCGTAAAGGCAGGCGACACGACCTCCAAGCCTTCAACCGCTGACAACACAGAAATGGCGGGCGTGATCACCCCGTCGCCATAAAACAAACAGGTGCCAAAAATACCCACCAGAAGCAACTTGTGTCGCAAAGCTGGACGATCTTTGACGGCCATAGACGCCAACGCCAACATCGCCACCAAGCCACCTTCTCCGTTGTTGTCGGCACGTAGCACCAACATCACGTATTTCACAGACACGATGGTGGTGAGCGTCCAAAAGAAGATCGACAAAATGCCGTAAACGTTGTCGGGCGTGAACTGCACATGACCCGAGCCGAATACCTCTTTCATGGCGTACAGCACACTGGTGCCGATATCGCCATACACGACGCCGATTGCGCCCAAGGTCAGTGCCGCAAGCGACGATTTACCGTGTTGTTCCATTCATCACCTCAGTCGTAATTTTCAGCTTCAGGATCTGTCGCTTCGAGTTCGTAACTCGCGGCCAACATGGCCAAACGGCCAATGACGCCATACATGTAAAAGCGGTTGGGCGTGCTCGCACCCGGCTTCATGCCGGGCTGTGGCGTGTGCGCACTTTGCTCGAAAGCCAAAGGCACAAAGCTCGCACCGGGCGCATTCAAGTTTTCATCAATGCCACGGTCTGCGTGCACGCGGTAGAAGCCGCCTACGACGTAGCGATCCATCATGTAGACCACGGGTTCGGCCACCGCATCGTTCAAGCGTTCGTGCGTGAGCACGCCTTCTTGGATGATGACTTGGTTCACCTCTTGACCGTCTTTGACCACGCTCATTTTGTTGCGTGTTCTGCGGTTAAGTGCCTCTAGATCTTTGACATCGCGCACCGTCATGATGCCCATGCCATAGGTGCCGTTGTCGGCCTTGACGATCACGAAAGGTTTTTCGTTGATGCCGTACTCTTTGTATTTGCGCTTGATTTTGGTGAGCAAGGCATCCACATTGGTCTGCAAGCACTCCATGCCCATACCTTCGGCAAAGTTCACTTCGCCGCACTGGTTAAACATGGGGTTGATCAGCCAAGGATCGATGCCCAGCAGCTTGCCAAAGCGCTTGGACACTTCTTCGTAACACGCAAAGTGTTTGCTCTTGCGACGCACACTCCAGCCCGCGTGCAACGGGGGCAACAAATATTGCTCATGCAAGTCTTCCAAGATACCGGGAATGCCGGCACTCAAGTCGTTGTTAAGCAAGATGGTGCAGGGGTCAAAGTCCTTCAAACCTAAACGACGCTTGCTGCGAATGACGGGCTCAAGCGTGACGCTGTCGCCATTGGGCAAGTCGATGGTGGTGTTTTCTTTGATCTCTGGATTGATGGAGCCAATGCGCACATTCAAACCCGCCATGTGGAAGATGCGCTGCAGCTGCGCCACGTTCGACAGATAGAAGGTGTTGCGTGTGTGGTTCTCGGGAATCAGCAGCAGGTTGCGCGCTTCAGGGCAAATCTTTTCAATCGCAGCCATCGCGGCTTGCACTGCGAGCGGCAGCATCTCGGGTGTGAGGTTGTTCCAGCCACCTGGGTAGAGGTTGGTGTCAACTGGCGCGAGCTTGAAACCTGCATTGCGAATGTCGACCGAGCTGTAGAAAGGGGGCGTGTGCTCCATCCATTCCAAACGAAACCAACGCTCGATGGCGGGCATGGAATCGAGGATGCGTTGCTCAAGCTCGTTGATGGGGCCAGTGAGGGCCGTGATGAGGTGTGGAACCATGGTGTCTCAAAAAGTGAAGAATCATTTTAGGACCTATGGCCCACGCACTCTTTAGAGAGGCAACTCTCTAAATATGTGGTTTAAACGCGAATTTCCCCTTGACCCAACACCACGTATTTCAACGAAGTCAGACCTTCAATGCCCACGGGGCCGCGGGCATGAAACTTGTCGGTGGAAATGCCTATTTCGGCGCCCAAACCGTATTCAAAACCATCGGCAAAGCGGGTGCTGGCATTCACCATCACGCTGGATGAGTCCACCTCGCGCAAGAAGCGCTGAGCGTGCATGTGGTCACGGGTGAGGATGGCTTCGGTGTGATGGCTGGAGTAGTGGTTGATGTGAGCAATCGCCGCATCCAAACCGTCCACCACTTTGATGCTGATGATGGGGCCGAGGTATTCCTCAAACCAATCTTGCTCGGTCGCGTCTTTGAGGTTGGCACCTTTGACTTGCGTCAGGATGGCTTTGGTCTCTGGGCAGCAACGCATTTCCACACCTTTGGCAGCAAAGATGGCGCCAATTTTGGGCAAAAACTCAGCAGCCACGCCACGCGCCACCAACAAGCTTTCGCTGGCGTTGCAAGGGCTGTACTTTTGCGTCTTGGCGTTGTCGGCCACGGTCACGGCCATGGCGATGTCGCAGGGGTCGTCCACGTACGTGTGGCAGTTGCCGTCCAAGTGTTTGATGACGGGCACTTTGGCGTCGCGGCTGATGCGCTCGATCAAGCCCTTGCCGCCGCGCGGGATGATGACATCCACAAACTCGGGCATGGCAATGAGGTGGCCCACAGCTTCGCGGTCGGTGGTTTGCACCAGCTGCACGGCGTCGGTGGGCAAGCCACTTTCGCTCAAAGCTTGTTGCACCAATTTGGCCAAGGCTTTGTTGGAGTCAATCGCTTCCGAGCCACCGCGCAAGATGCACGCATTGCCGCTCTTGATGGACAACGAAGCCGCTTCAATCGTCACGTTGGGGCGGCTTTCAAAAATCATGCCGAACACACCCAGAGGCACGCGCATTTGACCCACGCGAATGCCACTGGGTTGCTCTTTCAAACCCGTGATTTCGCCAATCACGTCGGGCATGGCGGCGAGTTGCTCGCAGCCTTGCGCACAGGTTTCCAGCACTTTGGGGGTGAGCTTCAAGCGGTCGACCATGGGTGCATCCAAGCCTGCGGCGATGGCGCGTTCGAGGTCTTTGGCGTTGTCGATTTGCAGCGCGGCTATGTTCTCGCGCAACAAAGCAGCGAGCTTGCGCAGCGCGGTGTTCTTGACTGCCGCAGAGGCTTTGGCCATTTGGGCAGAGGCGGTCTTGGCTTGCTGGCCAAGGACGTGCATGTGATCGGCAACGTTGAGGGTCGTCATGTGTTTTTTCCTAAATTAGGCGTTGCGCGGCATACAAGCGCGACACAAACGCAAGGCCAAACGGTGCAAGGCTTGCCAATTATCAGCAGGCCAATCGGCCACTTTAAGGCCTTTGACAATGCCATCGACTTGATGCGCCGACTGCAACAATTTTTCAAGCATACCCACACTCAGGCGCGGTAGCACGCGTTCAAACAAACGCTCGCGTGGGCCCCAAATACGCTGCTCGCGCAGGGCCATGGGCAAAGCCTTGCCCGAGGCCACGGCATCTTTGACGCGCTTCAAGGCGCGGATTTCTTCAGCCAGCGTGTAGTGCACCAACACCTCGGCTTCGCCCTCGGCCTTCAAGCCGTCGAGCATGCGCTGCACGCGCAGGGGCTGGCCACTGAGCACAGCTTCTGAGAGTTTGAACACGTCGTAACGCGCCACGTTCAACACGGCACGCTCGACTTGCTCAAAGCTCAACTCGCCTTCTGGGTACAAGAGCGCGAGTTTTTGAATTTCTTGGTGGGCGGCGAGCAAGTTGCCTTCCACACGTTCGGCAAAAAACTGCAAGGTGTGTTGGCCCGCTTCACCAGCGGCCACGCGTTGTTGCTGCGCACCCAAACGTTGTGCAATCCAAGTGGGCAGCGTGTGGCGCTCAATCGGGTCAATCTGCACGCTGATGCCGTTGTTCTCTAACGCGCTGAACCACGCCGAACTTTTCGTGGCCTTGTCCAAGCGTGGCAACAGCACCACGGTGAGTGTGCTGTCGTTGCCCACGGCCAACTCTGCAATTTGCTGCAAGGCTGCGCTGCCTTCTTTGCCGGGCTTGCCCGAAGGAATGCGAATTTCAATGAGCTGTTTGTCGGCAAATAAACTCATGGAGCCGCCTGCGGCCAAAACTTCGCCCCAGTCAAAATGGGCGCCAGCCACGGTGTACACGCTGCGCTCGGTGTAACCCTGCGCACGCGCCGTGGTGCGCAAAGCGTCTAGCGCCTCTTTTTGCAACAGCGGCTCGTCACCATGAAAGGTGTAGAGGCTGCGCAAGCCTTTGCTCGCTTGCGCTTGCAAATGGTTGGCAAATTGAGCGCTGGCAACTTGCATGCTTAGATTTGGCGAATTGACGCCAAACGACGTTGGATTTGCTGCACCAAATCGTTTTCCATATCGCGGTACAGCAAAGCCTCTTCTGACTCTTTGGACAAAGCGCCGGTTTCGTTGAAGTTGATGTCGCGCGTCAACAGGATTTCTGTATCGGGAATCAACTCAATACCGCTCTTGGAACGTAAGCGAAAGCGATAGCGCAAACGCAACTGAAATTCACGAATCGCCCCCGTCGAGGTGCGACCCACGACCACTTTTTCACGCAGCTCAAACAGCTGATCAAAGATGACTTGCGCACGCTCGATCTGGCGCGGATCGTTGATCACCTCGACTTGGCCCGAAGACTCCAAGCTGCGCTTGAGCTTCACGCCAAACGGCGAGACGATAGGAATGCTGCTGTACAAAATGCTGAACGCATAGCTCGGCGGCTTGCGCAGCTCAAACCCACACCCCGCCAGCCCTGCAACGAGAGCGGTGGACATCAACCAAGAGCGGCGTGTGGTTTGCATATCAGCCTTTAAACGACGATGTTGACCAAGCGGCCAGGCACCACGATGATCTTCTTAGCAGCAGCGCCATTGGCTTGCTTGATGAAGGCATCGGTGGCCAAAGCCGCTTGCTCGATTTGCTCTTTGCTGGCCGTGGCGCTGACGGTGACAGAGCCACGCAGCTTGCCGTTGATTTGCAGCATCAGCTCCAACTCGTCGCGTTGCAAAGCGCTTTCATCGACCTCGGGCCATGCGGTGTCCAGCAAATCACCCGTCTTGGCCGCGTAGCCCAACTCAGCCCACAAATTGGCTGCGATGTGAGGGCACGCGGGGTAGAGCATGCGCAGCAAAATCGACATGCCTTCGCACAGCACGGCGTTGTCACCCTCGCTGCCATCAGCCTTGAAATCTTCCAATGCATTGAGCAGCTTCATGCAGCCAGACACCACAGTGTTGTATTGCATGCGGTCATAGTCGTAGCTGACTTGCTTCAACACCACATGCATTTCGCGGCGCAAATCGGCGGCCTCTTTACGTGGCTTGGCGGCGCTCAAGTTGCCAGCGGTGGCTGCCTTGAGGGTGGCTTCGTGCTTGAACGCGAAGTTCCACACACGGCGCAAGAAACGGTAGCTGCCTTCCACGGCGGCATCGTTCCACTCCAGCGTGGCTTCGGGCGGTGCGGTGAACATGGTGTACAGACGCGCGGTGTCAGCGCCGTAGCGCTCGATCAGGTCTTGCGGGTCCACGCCGTTGTTCTTCGACTTGGACATGGTGCCCACGCCTTCGTAGTCGATGGCGGTGCCCACGGGCAATTTGCCATCGCTGCTGTCGGCTTCGTTTTTGAGCTTAGCGCCCACCACTTTGCCAGCCTCGTCGAGCACATGCTCGACATCGTGTGGCCAGAAATAGTCTTTGCCACCCTTGGCCGTGCGGCGCGAATAAATGTGGTTGAGCACCATGCCCTGCGTGAGCAGCTTGGTGAACGGTTCGTCCACTTTGACCAGCCCCAGGTCGCGCATGACCTTGGTCCAAAAACGCGCGTACAGCAAGTGCAGGATGGCGTGCTCAATGCCGCCAATGTATTGGTCCATCGGCGCCCAATACTGCGCGCCCTCAGCCACCATCGCGTCGGTGTTGGTGGGGTCGCAATAGCGCATGAAATACCACGATGAATCCACGAACGTGTCCATCGTGTCGGTCTCGCGGCGCGCGGGCTTGCCACACACAGGGCAAGTCACTCCAGCATGGAAGCCAACGTGCTTGTGCAATGGGTTGCCCGAGCCGTCGGGGATGCAGTCTTGCGGCAGCACCACAGGCAAGTCTTTTTCGGGCACAGGCACCGCGCCGTGCTCGTCGCAATGGATGATCGGGATCGGCGTGCCCCAATAGCGCTGACGGCTGATGCCCCAGTCGCGCAAACGCCAGGTGGTTTTCTTCTCGCCCAAGCCCACACCGTGATGCGTTTTTGCAGCCAACAACTCAGCCACTTTGTGAACGGCAGCTTTTTGGTTCAAACCGTCGAGTTCACCAGAGTTCACACACACGCCCGCTTTGGTGGCGTACCACTCTTGCCAAGCCGTTGCATCGAACGAAGACAAGGCGACATCGGCAGGTGCGCCGGGTGACGATTTTGAGCTGGCGTATGAGGAGCCCGGCGTACCTGTCGAGGTCGCCGCTGCACCGTCAACGCCAAGCGCCACCACTTGCTGAATCGGCAAGTCGTATTTCAATGCAAACGCAAAGTCACGCTCATCATGCGCAGGCACACCCATGACCGCGCCGTCGCCGTAGGACATGAGCACATAGTTGCCCACCCACACTTCCACCTTCGCGCCCGTCAGTGGATGCGTGACAAACAAGCTCGTGGGCATGCCCTTCTTCTCTTGCGTAGCCAGCTCGGCCTCGGTCGTGCCACCGCTCTTACATTCTTCAAGGAAGGCGGCCAACGCGGGGTTGCTTGCCGCAGCGTGCAACGCCAGCGGATGCTCAGCCGCCACCGCGCAGAAAGTCACACCCATGATGGTGTCGGCGCGTGTGGTGAACACATACATCTTGCCGTCGCCAATCAACGCGCCGTCCGCGCCCGCGATGTCGTGCGTGAACGCAAAGCGCACGCCTTCGCTCTTGCCAATCCAGTTCTCTTGCATCAAGCGCACTTTGTCGGGCCAGCCGTTCAAGGTGGCCTTCTCGTTACCGATTTGCACATGGTCCAACAACTCTTGCGCGTAGCGGGTGATGTCGAGGTAGTAGCCTGGGATTTCGCGCTTCTCAACAGGAGCGCCCGTGCGCCAGCCTTTGCCGTCAATCACTTGTTCGTTGGCCAACACGGTTTGGTCCACCGGGTCCCAGTTCACCACTTGGGTCTTGCGGTAGGCGATGCCTTTTTCAAGCATCTTCAAGAAGAGCCATTGGTTCCACTTGTAGTAGGTCGCATCGCAGGTGGCCACTTCGCGTGACCAGTCGATGGCCAAGCCCATCGCCTGCATTTGCTTCTTCATGTAGGCAATGTTTTCGTAGGTCCACTTGGCAGGTGGCACACCGTTTTTGATCGCGGCGTTTTCGGCAGGTAAACCAAACGCGTCCCAGCCCATGGGCATCAAGACGTTGTAGCCCTTCATGCGCAGATTGCGCGTAAGCATGTCGTTGATGGTGTAGTTGCGCACGTGGCCCATGTGCAGTTTGCCGCTGGGGTAAGGCAGCATGGAGCAGGCGTAAAACTTTTTCTTGGACGCGTCTTCGGTGACGCGGTAGGCGTCGGCTTGGGTCCAAGCGGCCTGAACGGCGCGTTCGACCTCGGTGTGGTTGTATTTGTCTTGCATGGGATCAGTCAGAGAACCCCGTCTTGAGCGGGGAGCAGCGCCTTAAAAAGCCAAGGCGCATCAAGCCTTGATTTTAGGCTGGGTTCAGGAGTCGATCAGGGGTTGACCGAGGGCTGTTTGCGCTCGGTCACAAAGCCAATGCGGTTCATGCCAGCTTGCTGGGCAAGGCCCATGACTTCGACCACTTTGCCGTAAGGCACGCGCTCGTCGGCGCGCAGCTGAACTTCAGGCAATTCGCCGTGGTCCATGGCCAAAGCTTTGGAGGCTTGAGCATTCAGGCTGCGTTTGAGGTCATCCAGCGAGGTGGCTTTGTCGTCCAAATACACAACACCTTTGGCGTCAATCCCTAGTTTGACAAAGCGCGGCGGTGCGCTGCTGGCCTGCGCACCTTCGGTCTTGGGCAAATCAAGCTTCAAGGCGCTGACCATCAAGGGCGCGGTGATGATGAAGATGACCAACAAGACCATCATCACATCAACCAAAGGCGTGACGTTGATGTCGCTCATGGGCGTTTGGCCCGGCGTGCGCTCAAAACGTCCGAAGGCCATCAGAGCTCTCGCAGGTCGTGAGCAAAGCCTTCTAGCTCTTGCTCCAAGCGGTTGATCACCCGTCCCATCACGTTAAAGGCCAACACAGCGGGCAAGGCCACAGCCAAGCCCGCTGCGGTCATGACCAAAGCCTCGCCCACAGGGCCTGCGACGCGCTCAATCGTGAGCTGCCCCGCCGTGGCAATGCCAGTCAGCGCGTGATAAATACCCCACACGGTGCCGAGCAAACCCACAAACGGCGCAGTGGACCCGACCGTGGCCAACAACACTTGGCCCGATTGCAAACGGTGCAACACGCCATGCAAGGCATCGCGCAACACGCGTGTGCGCTGCGCCGACACATCGCCTTGCGCGCCCAGCGTGCCTGGCATGAGCTGCTGGTTGGCCTGCGCCAGCGTCAGCAACACCGCGGTGCGCTCTACCGAGGCCAAGGCTTGAATGCCTTGCTGCACATCACGCGCCTGCCAAAAGGCAGCCTTGCCATGCGCCACATCGGCACTCACACGATGCAGCAACCAAGCTTTGTAAAAAATGACGGTCCAGCTGGCCACAGACATGGCCAACAAAGCCATGACCAACGTGGCGCTGAGTGCGTCACCCTGCAGGGCGGCAGCAAAGAAGTTCATGAATTTAACGCAGGTTCAACACGTCAAACATGTCGAACAGCCCTTTGTTCTTGCTAGCCAAGAAGCTAGCAGCACGCAAACTGCCTTGCGCATAGGTGGCGCGGCTAGAAGACTTGTGCGTGACTTCAATGCGCTCGCCAATGCCAGCAAACATCACGGTGTGGTCGCCCACAATGTCGCCACCACGAATGGTGGAGAAACCGATGGTGGATGGGTCACGCTCGCCGGTGTGGCCGTAGCGCTCATACACGGCGCAGTCTTTGAGGTCGCGGCCAATCGCCTCGGCAATGACTTCCCCCATTTTCAAAGCGGTGCCTGAAGGGGCATCCACCTTGTGGCGGTGATGCGCCTCAATGATTTCAATGTCGTAGCCCGTGGGCATGGCTTGTGCGGCCATTTGCAAGAGCTTCAAGGTCACGTTCACGCCCACGCTCATATTGGGCGCCATGACAATGGCGATGTCTTTGGCGGCTTCGGCAATTTCTGCTTTTTGCTCGTCGGTGAAGCCCGTGGTGCCGATGACCAACTTGACGCCCAACTCGCGGCAAATCTTCAAATGCGCCAGCGTGCCTTCAGGGCGCGTGAAGTCGATCAACACATGGCTGTTTTGCAAGCCTTTGCGTACATCGGCTTCGATGCTCACACCACTGGCTTGTCCCAAAAAACCTGTGGCGTCGTTGCCAATGCCAGGGCTAGAAGGCACATCCAACGCACCAGCCAGTTGGCAAGTGGGGTCGTTGCGCACGGCCTCGATCAGCATGTGGCCCATGCGGCCACTGGCGCCAGCGATGGCAATTTTCAAAACATCAGGAGATTGGGCCATGGTGTGTCGGCGCTTTCAATAATCAACGAGCCGCGCTTTCGAGCGGTGGGTAAGAAACGGGTGTGACAGGTGCGGCCAACTGGGCGGCGCTGACCGCAGATACGGGCTTGGCAGGGAACTTTGCCAAGTCAGCCTCACTCGCTTTGAGTTCAGGCAGCTTGGTGGGGGGGCGACGGTTATCAAGCTTGGCCGCAAATTCTGCTTCAGTGGGTAACGGGTCACCCTCTATGTGTTCGAGCATGTCATTTTTGAAGAACACACTGACTCGTCGCTGTTGCGGCTCCGAACCTTGGCGACGGATGGTGAAAGCGTAGTCCCAACGGTCTGCATGGAACAAACTGGTGACCAAAGGCGTGCCCAGTACATCGCGCACAGCTTGCCTAGGCATGCCAGCACGTAAGGCTTGTACTTGCTCACGCGAAACAAAGTTGCCTTGAACAACTTCGGGCTTGTAAATGAAGCCGGTCGAGCAAGCCGTCAACCCTAGGGTCGCAAGCACACTGGCAAGTGCCACCAGCCGACGTTGCTGGCGTAAAAAACAAGAGGCGTTTCGACAGAATTCAAACATGGTGTGAAAGGCCGAATGAGGCGCTAGGGCTATGATCTATTCATTGTAGCGGTGGGTCTAATTCCACTGCTGAGCGAAAGACAAAATGGCACACCCCGACGACCTTAAAAGCATTGGCCTGAAGGCCACAGCGCCACGCCTAAAAATTTTGGAAATTTTTCAACAAGGCACGCAACGGCACATGACCGCCGAGGATGTGTATCGCCATTTGTTACTTCAGCACGTCGATATTGGCCTGGCCACCGTCTACCGCGTGTTGATGCAGTTTGAACAAGCCAATATTTTGAAGCGCAGCCACTTTGAGAGCGAGCGGGCGGTATACGAGCTCAACGAAGGCGAGCACCACGACCATTTGGTATGCCTAGACTGCGGGCGTGTAGAAGAGTTTCACGACGAAGAAATCGAAGCCTTGCAAGTGCAAGTGGCCAAGCGCCAAGGTTTTGAAATAGCAGACCATGCACTGAGTCTGTATGCCCACTGCCGTAAGAACAACTGCGAGCACCGCCCAGCGGGCAAATAAGGCTTAGCCTTGTGACATGGCGCGCTGATGGCGCGCGATGAACTCTTGATAAGTATCCACGCCACGCAACTGCAAGATGGAGTTGCGCACGGCAGCCTCCACCAACACCGCAATGTTGCGGCCAGCCACCACCTGAATCACCACCTTACGCACAGGCACACCCAACACATCTTGTGTGAGCGGTTCGTGGGGCAGTCGCTCATAGTCACGCTCTAAGGTTTCTTTACGTACCAAGTGCACGATGAGTTTCAAACGCATCTTGCGACGCACCGCGGTCTCGCCAAAAATAGCCCGAATGTCGAGCAAACCAATACCGCGCACTTCGAGCAAGTTTTGCAGCAATTCAGGGCAGCGGCCCTCAATCGCAGTTTGATTAATGCGATACAGGTCCACGGCATCATCGGCCACCAACCCATTACCGCGAGAAATCAGCTCTAAACCCAGCTCACTTTTTCCCAAACCAGACTCGCCAGTGATCATCACGCCCAAGCCCAAAATGTCCATGAACACGCCGTGCATCGTGGTGCGGTCGGCAAAATGTTTAGACAAATAAGCACGCAGCAAATCGATAACAAACGCCGCTGACTCTTGGGTGGCAAACAGCGGAATTTGCGCGCGTTCGCACATTGCGACCAGTGCTTCTGGGGGCTCCTGGCCATCGGCCAGTACCAGCATGGGTGGCTCTAACGTGACGATGCGGGCAATCCGACGCGCGCAATCCTCACTCGTACATTGTTTGACATAGGTGGTTTCGCGCTCACCCATCACTTGCACACGATAAGGATGGATGTAGTTGAGGTACCCCACCAAATCGGCGCCCGATCTGGCAGCGCGCACGGCCACTTCATCAAAGTGACGCTCTGACGCACCTAAGCCAGCAATCCATTCCCAGCGCAATTGGCCTCGAAAGGCCTCAAACAGCACGTCCGCGCTGATGGCTGAGGGCCTCACGGTTGCACCGCGTTCCAAGTAGAGATGATGCGGTGAAGTTCCGTCGCATCATCACAGGCTTTCATTTTTTCGCGCAAAGCTGTATCACTCAACAACTCGGCAATTTCAGACAAGATCTCTAAATGCTTTTGCGTCGATGCCTCAGGCACCAGCAAAAAGATGAGCAAACTCACAGGCTGCTCATCTGGGGCATCAAAGCCAATCGGTTTTTCCAGTTGAAACACCGCAGCCATGGGTGACTTCAACCCCTTGATGCGACCATGCGGGATGGCGACACCGTGGCCCAAACCCGTCGAGCCTAAACGCTCACGCGCAAACAAGCTCTCAGCCACCAACGCGCGGTTGAGATCGTACAGACCTTCAAATAACAAGCCCGCCTCTTCAAAGGCGCGCTTTTTACTGGTGACCTCGACGCGCACAAGAACTTGTGCCGGAGGAAGGATGGAAGCTAAGCGATTCATGATAGAGCGCAGATTATGCACCCGTAAACTGCGATGCCCAAACGACAAAACCGCCCTTTTAATGGCGGTTTTGAGAAGTTTTAAAAATCACATTAAGCGTTTAGGACTCTCGTGATGGTGACTTTGCAATCGGTCTTTGTGCCGCACCACTTGACGGTCTAGCTTATCGACCAACTCGTCCACAGCGGCATACATATCCTCGTGGGCGCTTTCAGCAAACATGTCACTACCTTTGACGTGAATGTTGCATTCGGCCTTCTGTCGACGCTCTTTCTCAGTTTGATTCTCAATACTCAACAACACTTTTACATCCACCACTTGATCAAAATGACGGGTAATACGGTCTAACTTACCTGCAACATAAGTGCGCAGGGCTGGGGTAACTTCAAGATGGTGACCACTGATCGTCAAATTCATAAAAATCCTCCGTTGATGAGTTAGCAGTTTCACTATGCCTTGAGGTTTAGAAAAAGGCAATGGGTCGAACTCAAAAACCCATCAAAAACACCCTACGGAAAACCCCTAGACCAAGCCGAGGCAGTGCGATAATCTGCCCACATCAACAGCGGAGCCTTCTCCTTGGAAACCTACCCTAGTCGGTAGCTTTCGGAACGCATCAGCCTTTAAACGGCACGCGAATTCGAAAGCTGCATATTTCACCCTTCGAATTTCTGTGCCCCACGCGCAAGGACTGTCATGCTCAATATTTTCACGCTGGCCAACGGTCGCCTCTTTCAAGAAGAGATCGAATCGCTGGAAGAACTCTCTAAATTCCAACCGATCTGGGTTGACCTCGAAGCACCCACGCTTGAGGAAAAACGCTGGATCAAACAATACTACGGCCTATCCATCCCCGAAGACGCGATGGACGAGGACATTGAGGAATCCGCCCGCTTCTATGAAGAGGACAACGGCGAACTACACATCCGCAGCGATTTTTTGATCGCCCACGAAGACGAGCCTCGCACCGTACGTGTGGCGTTCATCTTGAACCAAAACAACAGCGCCTTGCGTAGCCGTGGCGTGTTGTTCTCTATCCACGACGAGGATGTGCCCGTCTTCCGCTTGCTGCGCATGCGTGCACGCCGCGCACCCGGTTTGATCGAAGATGACAAAGACGTTTTGTTGAAACTGTTCGATGCCGATGCCGAATACTCGGCCGACACACTCGAAGGTATTTATGACCAGCTCGAAAAAGCTGGCAAGTTGGTGCTGTCAGAAGACGTGACCGACGAATTGGCTGGCGAAGTGTTGGGGGCCATCGCTCGCCAAGAAGACTTGAATGGCCGCATTCGCCGCAACGTGATGGACACCCGACGCGCAGTGAGTTTCATGATGCGTTCACGCATGCTCAATGCCGATCAGTTTGAAGAGGCTCGTCAAATTTTGCGCGACATCGAGTCGCTGGACAACCACACGGCCTTCTTGTTCGACAAGATCAACTTTTTGATGGACGCCACCGTGGGTTTCATCAACATCAACCAAAACAAAATCATCAAGATTTTCTCGGTGGCCAGCGTGGCCTTGCTGCCGCCCACCCTGATTGCCAGCATTTACGGCATGAACTTCCAATACATGCCAGAGTTGGACAAAGCTTGGGGCTATCCGATGGCATTGGCACTGATGGTGGCCAGCGCGTTGGTGCCAATGTGGTACTTCCGCAAACGCGGTTGGTTGAAGTAAGCCTTCGTTTGCCGCCGTGCAGGGGCGCGGCCAAGACTAAGCGGGCAACCGCGCTAGAAACTGGCCAAGCACCATCACGCTATAACGGCTAGCGATGGTTTGAATAAAACGGGAAAAATCCACATGCGCGGCGTCGTCCGCGCGATCTGAAATTGTGCGCACTGCAGCTAGCGGGACACCATAGTCATGACACACCTGCGCAATAGCGGCGCACTCCATCTCCACGGCTAAAGCGTCAGGCAGATCGGCTTGCAAAGTTTGGCTCTCTGTGGTTTGAGAAACGAAACGGTCCCCACTCGCAATCAACCCTTGATGCACGCGAGCGGCAGCCAAGTCTAAGTTGAGCCATTCAGCACGTGGCAGTGACGACACCATCTCTTCCAATGCCAGAGGCGCAGCAAAGGCCAAGGCGTTGCTTAACGTTGCATCAGCAGGAAAACGTGTCATACCCGTCAGCGGTATTTCGTGACGGGGAAACAAAGGCGAAGCGTCCATGTCGTGCTGGATAAATTCACGCGCCACCACCACATCCCCCACGTTGACATGCGGCGCCAAGCCACCAGCCACGCCTGTGAACACCATGCGCGTGACGTTAAAACGTTCAATCAAGGTAGACGCTGTCGTCGCTGCGGCTACTTTTCCAATGCGCGAGAGCACAGCCACCACGTCGTGACCGTGCCAATGCCCTACCCAAAATTCTCGACCAGCCACGACTGTTTTTTGCTCATCAGGCATGTGCGCCAACACCGCCGCCAGCTCTTCATGCATGGCGCTGACGAGCGCAATTCGACTCATGCGGGTTTATTGATGCGAAGTTCGCGGCGCAGCACCTTACCCACTGGCGTTTTAGGCAGGTCGGAACGAAACTCAATCACGCGCGGCAACTTGTAACCCGTCAAATTGTGTTTGCAATGATCCAGCACTTGTGCCTCAGTCAATGTGGGGTCTTTCTTCACCACCACCAACTTCACAGCTTCCCCAGAGCGATCATCGGGAATACCAATTACCGCGCACTCCAACACCCCAGGCAAACTGGCCACGACATCCTCAACTTCATTGGGGTAGACGTTAAAGCCACTGACCAAGATCATGTCTTTTTTGCGATCAATGATGCGAAAGTAGCCACGCGCATCCATGATGCCGACATCACCTGATTTGAAGAAACCATCGGCCGTCATCACACGCGCTGTCTCGTCAGGGCGCTGCCAATAACCAGCCATCACTTGAGGGCCGCGAATTGCAATTTCGCCAGACTCACCCATGGGAACTTCGTTGCCATCGTCATCGATGATCCGCATTTCAGTGCTGGGCAATGGCACGCCAATCGAGCCCGTGTAGCTTTGGCTGGTCACCGGATTGCTGCTCGCCGCAGGGCTCGTTTCAGACAAACCATAGGCTTCACAAATAGGGCAACCCGTTTTCTCCAGCCACAGCTTGGCCGTCGCGCCTTGCACGGCCGTACCGCCGCCCAATGTGACCACCAAGTGAGACCAATCGACCTTGCTGAAATCCTCATGGTTGGCCAACGCATTGAATAAGGTATTGACCGCAGGAAAAATATGAAAACGATGCTTCGCCAATTCTTTGCAAACCGCAGGAATGTCGCGCGGATTGGGAATCAAGATCGAGCACCCGCCCATACGCATGCACGAGAGCAAGTTCACGTTGAACGCAAAGATGTGATACAGCGGCAAAGCGCAAACAAAAGTGGGCTGCTCATTCGCCGGAATGCGCTTGAGCGCAGGGCCACACCATTCAGACGCCTGCAGCATATTGGCAACCAAATTGCGATGGAGCAACTCTGCACCCTTGGGCACACCGGTGGTTCCACCGGTGTATTGCAACACCGCCAAGTCATCCCCATGAATCGCAGGCAGCGTTAATGTGCACCGCTCGCCTTGAACTAACGCATCGTTGAAGCGCACCGCCTTCGGCAATTCAAAAGCTGGCACCATTTTTTTGATGCGTCGTACCACATGGTTAACCAACATGCCTTTGAGCCACCCGAGACGGTCGCCCATGGCACACAACACCACATGTTGCAGAGGCGTTCGAGCCAAACAATCTTGCAAAGTAGCGCCGAAGTTTTCCAAAATCACAATAGCTTTGGCACCCGAGTCTTTGAGTTGAAACTCCAACTCACGCGGGGTGTAAAGCGGATTGACGTTGACCACCACAAACCCTGCGCGCAAGACAGCCGCCACCGCGATGGGGTATTGCAAGGTGTTGGGCAACATGATGGCCACGCGGTCACCAGTCACCAGTCCCAAACTTTGCAAATACGCAGCAAACACTTGGCTCAAGCGGTCAAGCTCGGTATAGGTCAAGTTGCGGCCCAAGAAGCTAAAAGCCGTCCGATCACCAAAGAGCTTGAAACTTTCTTGCATCAACTCCACCAGCGAGGCATACGCGGTGGTGTCAATATCTGCAGGCACGCCCTCAGGGTAGGCGCTTAACCAAGGTCTGACATTCATCGTCATTCAATCGCTTTCACCATATCTTCAACGACCTTTTTGGCGTCCCCAAACACCATCATGGTCTTATCCATGTAAAACAACTCATTGTCCAAACCTGCATAGCCCGAAGCCATCGAGCGTTTGTTCACAATCACAGTCTTGGCTTTATAGGCTTCCAAAATGGGCATGCCGTAAATCGAGCTGCCTTTTTCCAACGCAGCGGGGTTCACCACATCGTTCGCACCCAACACGATGGCCACATCGACTTGACCAAATTCGCCGTTGATGTCTTCCATCTCAAACACTTGGTCATAAGGCACTTCTGCCTCGGCCAACAACACGTTCATGTGACCGGGCATACGACCTGCCACGGGGTGAATTGCGTACTTCACGCTGATGCCTTTGTGCATCAGCTTCTCGGCCAATTCGTTCACCGCATGCTGAGCACGCGCCACGGCCAAACCGTAGCCAGGCACGATCACCACGGTCTCGGCATTGGCCAAGATGTAGGCGGCGTCGTCGGCACTGCCGCTCTTAACAGGGCGTTGCTCTTGCGCGCCAGCCACAGCTGTGACGGCCTCAGCACCAAAGCCACCCAAGATCACACTGAAGAACGAGCGGTTCATGGCCTTGCACATGATGTAACTCAAGATCGCGCCCGAACTGCCCACCAAACTACCCGCAATGATGAGCATGCTGTTGTTGAGCGAGAAGCCAATGCCAGCAGCAGCCCAGCCCGAATAGCTGTTGAGCATGGACACCACCACCGGCATGTCCGCGCCGCCGATTGGAATGATGATGAGCACACCCATCACAAACGCCAAGGCCAACATCGCAAAAAACGAGGTCCAGCTTTCTGTTGCCACAAACATGAAACCCAAGCCCAACATGACCAAGCCCAACACGAGGTTGAGCATGTGCTGGCCCGCAAAGCTCACCGGCGTGCCTTGGAACAAGCGGAATTTGTATTTACCCGAGAGCTTGCCAAATGCAATGACCGAGCCGCTGAAAGTGATCGCACCAATCGCCGCGCCGAGGAACAACTCCAAGCGGTTACCCGCGGGAATCGGGAAGCGCTGCATGCTTTCGGTGATGACCAAGCCTGCGCTGGTTTGCATGCCTGTGACCAACTCTTGCGGCGCTGCCGTGATGCCAAACGCCCAAGGCTCAGCCACTGCGGCCACACCAATGAACACCGCAGCCAAACCAATCATGCTGTGCATGAAGGCCACCAGTTCTGGCATTTTGGTCATCTCTACACGTTGCGCCATGACGGTGCCGGCACCACCGCCGACCACGAGGCCCAGCAACACCCAGCTCATGCCAATACCTGAGCCAGATAGCTTGACGATCAATGCTGCGGTGGTGATTACCGCAATCGTCATACCCGTCATACCAAACACGTTGCCGCGAATGGAGGTCGTGGGGTGGCTCAAACCCTTGAGCGCTTGAATGAAACACACGCTCGCCACCAAGTACATCAAGGTAACAAGGTTCATCGAAACAAAGTTCATGCTCATGCTTTGTCTCCGGTTGCAGCCGCTTTAGCGGGTTTTTCTTTTTTCCTGAACATCTCTAGCATGCGACGCGTGACCATGAAGCCACCAAACACATTGACCGCTGCCAGCGCCACAGCCAACACGCCCATGGTTTTACCCAGCGTGGTTTCGGTCATGGCCGCCGCCAACATGGCGCCCACGATGACGATGGCCGAGATAGCGTTGGTCACCGCCATGAGCGGTGTGTGCAACGCAGGTGTCACCGTCCACACCACGTGGTAACCCACGTAGATGGCCAGCACAAAAATAATCAGATTGACGAGGGTGGGAGAGACTGCATCCATGTTGTTGTTCCTCGTTTTATTTCTTCACCACCGCACCATCGCGGGTGACTAGGCAAGCGACCACGATGTCATCTTCTAAGTCGATGTGCAAGGCACCTTCTTTGTTGATGACCAGCTTTAAAAAGTCGAGCACATTGCGTGCATACAGCGCACTGGCGTCTGCCGCCACCAAAGCGGGCAAGTTGGTCTCGCCCACAATCGTCACGCCATGCTTAATAACCGTCTTGCCTGCCTCGGTGAGCGGGCAGTTGCCATCTGTGCCGTTAGCGCCTTTGCCAGCCGCAATATCAATGATCACCGAGCCGGGCTTCATGGCCTTGACCATCTCTTCGGTCACTAGCACGGGCGCCGCGCGACCAGGAATCAAGGCCGTGGTGATGACCACATCAGCCAAAGCCACGCGTTTGGCCACTTCTATTTTTTGGCGGTCTAGCCAGCTTTGGGGCATGGGGCGGGCATAGCCCCCCACGCCTTCGGCGGCGTCTTTTTCGTCTTGGCTTTCAAACGGCACGTCGATGAACTTGGCACCGAGCGATTCCACTTGTTCTTTCACGCTGGGGCGAACATCGGTGGCCTCAATCACTGAGCCCAAGCGCTTGGCCGTGGCAATCGCTTGCAAGCCCGCCACACCCACACCCAAGATGACCACGCGTGCGGCTTTAACCGTACCGGCCGCCGTCATCAACATGGGGAAGAAACGTTGGTATTTGTCTGCCGCCAGCATGACCGCTTTGTAGCCAGCGATGTTGGCCTGTGAAGACAACACATCCATGCTTTGCGCGCGGGTGGTGCGGGGCGCAGCTTCGAGAGCAAAGCCTGTCGCCCCTGCTGCAGCCAAACGCTGCAAACCTTCGGCGTTGAATGGCTCCAACATACCCACCACGGCGCTGCCCGCTTTGATGTTTGACGCTTCGGCGGCTTCAGGCGCACGCACCTTCAGCACCAAATCGCAGCCCCAAGCGGCAGAAACATCGACCACTTCAGCGCCCACTGCCGCATAAGCTGCGTCGGTCACGCTGGCAGGTACACCCGCCCCCGTTTGCACACGCACCGTGTGACCTTGGGAAATTAATTTTTTAGCCGTCTCGGGCGTGACGGCCACACGGGCTTCACCTGCCGTCGTTTCGGCGGGAACACCAATCAACATGAGCTTCTCCTCGGGTGAGTACTTTTTCTTGTCAGAGCAGTGCAAGGTTACACGACTTTGCATAGCCAACAGAGTCGGATTAACCCGAAAGATAATGGCCAAATGAATAAACGTTGGAAGCCCAGTGTCACCGTCGCCGCAATCATTGAGCGCGAGGGTCGTTATATGTTGATTGAAGAGCACACGCCTGAAGGCTTGCGCCTGAACAACCCTGCAGGTCACCTCGACCCCGGCGAGGCACCCGAAGACGGCTGCGCCCGCGAAGCGCTGGAAGAAACCACCCACACCTTCAAGCCCAGCGAACTAGTGGGCATCTACATCTCCCGCTTGCGCCGTCCCGCGCGCGAAGGCCGTGCGGCTGAAGATGTGACGTACTTTCGCCTCGCGTTTTGTGGAGAACTGGGCGAACAAGTGCCAGATGCCAAGCTGGACAAAGGCATTGTGCGCACCTTGTGGATGACACCAGACGAAATTCACGCCAACGTGCACCGCTTGCGCAGCCCGTTAGTGCTGCGCTGCATAGAAGACCACTTGGCGGGGCAACGCTTCCCACTGGACATGATCTACACCGACCCCAGCGTATTGGCCCCCGCAAAGGGATAATTACCGCATGGCAAATAACAAACGTGTGGTGGTGGGCTTGAGCGGCGGCGTGGACTCCGCCGTCAGCGCCTACCTGTTGAAACAACAAGGCTACGACGTCGTCGGCATCTTCATGAAAAACTGGGAAGACGATGACGACAGCGAATACTGCTCGTCCAACATCGACTTCGTGGATGCCGCCGCCGTGGCAGACGTGATTGGCATCGAGATCGAACACGTCAACTTTGCCGCCGAGTACAAAGACCGCGTGTTTGCTGAGTTCCTGCGCGAATACCAAGGCGGCCGCACGCCCAACCCCGACATTTTGTGCAACGCTGAAATCAAATTCAAAGCGTTCTTAGACCATGCCATGCGCCTAGGCGCAGAAAAAATTGCCACCGGCCACTACTGCCGCGTGCGCGAAATGAATGGCGAGTTTCAACTGCTCAAAGGCTTGGACCCGTCCAAAGACCAAAGCTACTTTTTGCACCGCTTGAACCAAGCGCAACTGTCTAAAACCTTGTTCCCTGTGGGTGAGCTGCACAAAACCGAAGTACGCCGCATTGCGGATGAAATTGGTTTGCCCAACGCTAAGAAAAAAGACTCCACAGGCATTTGCTTCATTGGCGAGCGCCCCTTCCGCGAATTTTTAAACCGCTACATCGCCAACGAGCCCGGCCCGATCAAAGACGAACGTGGCCGCAAGATTGGCACGCATGTGGGTTTGAGTTTTTACACACTGGGTCAACGCCAAGGCTTGGGCATTGGTGGCTTGAAAGCCAAAGGCGCAGACATGGAAGCACTCCGCGCCCGCGGATTGCGCGGCGCTGGCGAACACCAACCGTGGTTTGTCGCCCGCAAAGACTTAGCCACCAACACCCTGTACGTGGTGCAAGGCCATGACCACCCTTGGTTGCTTTACAGCTCTCTGCACGCCGATGACTTGAGTTGGTGCGCCCCACAGCGACCAGCACCCGGCCGCTACGCTGCCAAAACCCGCTATCGCCAAGCCGACGCACCGTGTGAGTTGAGCTACAACGACGAAGGCGAGCTGGTGCTCGCCTTTGTTGACCCTCAGTGGGCCGTCACACCCGGCCAATCGGCGGTGTTGTATGACGGCGAGGTGTGTATGGGCGGCGGGGTCATTGCCAGCGCTGCAGCGCTGAACGCCAACCCTGCCTAAGTTGCCACGAGCGGACGCTTGCCGCGATGGACTTACTTGGTCACAGCCGCTGGCGTTGACTCAACCTTCTTCGCGACATCTGCCTTCACTGCGGCTTTTTTCTCTTTCACCATCTTCTTCGCTTCAGCTTTGGCAGCAGGCGCTGTTTCAGTCTTAGCAGCGGAAGCGGGCACGACAGTTGCAGGTGTTGCCACTGGTGCAACCGGTGAGGTTGCGAACGCGGCAGCAGAAAAAGCACCAACGATCAAAGAGGCAATCAGCTTGTTCATACAAAGTTTCCTTTTTAGGTTTTTGAACAACTCCAACATCGGAGTGATCAAACAACGGGAGCCAACACACAGCTGTTGACGCAAATATTTAATTATTTTGGTCAACGTTTTCACATCCACTTCGTTACACGCCCTCAGCCGTAAACGTCGAATTTAGCTCTAGACTTCCCGCATGTTTTGTCTTTTCTTCCACCCAGCCAATGCCTAACTGGGGTTACTTTGTTGCACGCTTGCTCAGCGCCATTGGCTCGTGGCTAGACGCGAGCAATTTACGCAACCGAGTCTACAAACTCGAACAAGAAAACGAGTTGATGCGTGTCGCCCTTGAAGACATTCAACGGATGGATGCCGAAGGACGAATTGGTTGGATCGCTCAAGAAACGCTAGAGAACGTCAAAAATCACTGACGACGTACAGACGAAAAAAAACCGACTGGTTAAGAGCAGTCGGTTTTTTTGGATGCCATGGCGATGATTAAAACGGAATGTCATCATCCATGTCATCAAAACCGCCCTTGGCTGGCGCAGGCGCCGCTGGGCGTTGTGGTGCAGGAGCTGCCGCGCGAGGGGCTGCCGCTGGGCGGCTGTAGCCACCGCCGCCTTCTTCGCCGCCACCGCTGGGGCCGCCCATGCCTTCACGTCCGCCCAAGAGTTGCAACTCAGTCGCAATGATGTCCACGGTGTTTTTTTCCACACCCGTGGTTTTGTCGGTGTACACGCCGTATTTCAAGCGACCTTCCACGTAAATGGGACGGCCTTTTTTGACGTATTCGCCAGCGATTTCGGCCAAGCGGTCATAGAACGTGACCCGGTGCCACTGTGTGTCTTCAATCATCTCGCCGCTGTTTTTGTCTTTGCGGCGGCTTGATGTGGCCACGCTCACGTTGGCCACGGCTTGGCCGCTGGGCAGGTAGCGCACTTCGGGGTCGCGGCCGCAGTTGCCGACGAGGATGACTTTGTTAACGGATGCCATGGGTAAATTCCTCCAGATAGGGGCTAATTATGGGGTCTTTGCGGAAGGGGCCGGACGCTTGGGCACCACCATGGGCCAAGCTACCACCAGCCACAGCACCATGAGTGCCGCACAAGTTAAAAACAGGCCTTGTGTGCCGTAGCTTTTGACGAGCTGACCGCCCATCACGCCACCAGCAAAAAAGCCCAACGACTGCAAGGTGTTGTACACACCCATGGCCGCGCCACGCGACGAAGCGGGCGCAATGCGCGACACCAAACTGGGCTGCGTGGCTTCCAACACGTTGAAGCCACAAAAGAACGCAAACAACAACCAAGCCAAACACGTCACGCTAGGCGCGCCAGACGACACCCAGAGCAACGCCACTTGCACCAACGCAATCAAAGCAATGGCGCTTAAAAACACCGCACGCAAGTAGCCACGGCGCTCTAGCGGAAACACACCGCCCATCAACAGAAATGAGCCAAGCACTGCGGGCAAATAAATTTGCCAGTGGTCGTCCTTGCCCAAACCGGCTTGCACCAAGAAGGCAGGAATCGCCACCCACATGGCCAGCTGCACCGCGTGCAACACAAACACGCCAATGTTCAGACGCAGCAGCGCAGGGCTAGACAGCACTTGGCGCAGTCCGCCACGGGCCGCGTCTTTGTGCACCACGGGCTCCGCCGGCACGCCCCACACCACCACAGCTGAGCCCAGCAGCGCCAGCACCGCCGTCAACACAAACAAGCCAGATAAACCAATGTGCGCCGCAATCACGGGCGACACCACCAGCGACAAAGCAAACATCAACCCGATGCTCGCCCCCACCAAGGCCATGGCTTTGGTACGCACCACATCGCGCGTGAGGTCGGCCAACAAAGCTGTGACAGCGGCAGACACCGCGCCCGCGCCTTGCAGCGCACGGCCGGCCAACACGCCCATCAAAGTATCGGCAGCGCCAGCCACCAAGCTGCCCAAGGCAAACACCAGCAGACCAAAAATAATCACCCGCTTGCGGCCCAAGCGATCAGACGCCATGCCAAACGGGATTTGCAAAATGCCTTGCGTCAGGCCGTAGATGCCCATGGCTAAACCAATCAGCGCGGGGTCGTCTCCGCCCGGGTACTTGCGCGCTTCCAGCGCAAACACGGGCAGCACCAAAAACAAGCCCAGCATGCGCAGGGCAAAGATAGACGCCAACGAGCCACTGGCGCGCAGCTCGGTGCGCGTCATGGTGGGGCTGTCGTCTAGGGTGGGGTCGGGGGTTAGGTTGATCGTCACAGCCTGCGATTGTCCTGCATTTGGCAAGGCGGACTCTTCAGCCCGAGATCAACTCAGACGAAGAAACGGCTTTGCACGCGCTCGGCATAAGCCACAAGATTCTTGTGCGACTTGGCCCGCGCCAACAGCGGCGTATCAAAGTGCTCACACAGGCCGGCCAACGCAAACGCGCCCGCACTGGCATCTGCCGCGCAAGGCGATGCGCCGCCAAACCAATCGGCATCACCCAGCACTTGCGCCAACGCATCAATGTCGCGGCAAGCCAGCTGCGTGATTTCTGCCTCCGTGTGCCGCCCAAGCCCTTGCGCATGCAGCATCTTGCGCGTCTTATTTCGCACCGCTGTACGAACAAGCGGACGAATCAGCGCAGGCACTTTGTTGAAAAAAGTAGCGGGGCCTTTGTGAAAGTTTTCATCCACCATCCAGCGGAAATACACCGCTGCGAAATACAGATGCTCTTCGCACATTTTTTCCACCGCCCACGTCACGCCCTTTTGCTGCGGCGTCAAATGCGCATCGAAATCAAGCCCGTACTTTTGCTCAAGGTGAAAACGAATCAAGGTGGAGTCAGCCACTGTCACGCCATCGTCCACAAGAAAGGGGCGCTTGCCTTTGGGGCCGAGGTTGGGACCGCCTGCAAATACGTCTGTGGTGTAGGGCTGGCCAGATAACTTCAACAAGGCCATGGCCTTCATCACGAATGGGCTGGGGTCGGGTTGGCCGAATGCGGGGCCGAAGGTGTGCAGGGTGATCATGCGTCTCTCCAAGTTTTGGCCAGAACTATAGCCTCAACAGGGAAAATAAAATACTTTGGTATTAATTGATCTTTGCGTCAACCACTCAAAAAACTCGCCCAAACCGCCATGTCAATTTCACATATGCCCCATTGCCGCCCCGCCACTATCATGGCGGGTTGCCCTTTATTTGACTGAGCCGTGAACCAACCTACCGATGGCGCCTACTTAGGCCAAGCCCTGAACCACCCTTCAGCCATGCGAAACATCAGCATTCGCGGGGCGCGCACGCACAATCTGAAAAACATCGACCTCGACATTCCGCGTAACCAGCTGGTGGTCATCACGGGTTTGTCGGGTTCGGGCAAATCCAGCCTCGCGTTTGACACGCTGTACGCCGAAGGCCAGCGGCGCTACGTGGAAAGCCTCTCGGCCTACGCTCGCCAGTTTTTGGGCCGCTTGGACAAGCCGGATGTGGACCTGATTGAGGGCCTGTCGCCCGCCATCAGCATTGAGCAAAAAGCCACCAGCCACAACCCGCGCTCGACCGTGGGCACGGTGACCGAAATTCACGACTACCTGCGCTTGCTGTTTGCCCGCGCTGGCACGCCGTATTGCCCCGACCATCAACTGCCGCTGCAAGCACAAAGCGTGTCGCAAATGGTGGACGCCGTCATGGCGCTGCCCGAAGACACCAAGCTCATGTTGCTCGCGCCCATCGCGCGCAACCGCAAGGGCGAGTACAGCGAGATCTTCACGCAGCTGCAAGCGCAGGGGTACGTGCGTTTTCGCATCGAAGGCAAGGTGTACGAATACGACGAGCTGCCCGAGCTGAAGAAAACAGAAAAGCACGACATCGACGTGGTGGTGGACCGCATCAAGGTGCGCCACGAAGCGCCAACGGCCCCCGCTCCAGTGGCAGCGCCCAGCATTGGCGACATTGCCGTCACACCAACAGCACCGCCACCGCCCGGTCTGCGCCAGCGTTTGGCCGAAAGCTTTGAAGCCGCTTTGCGTTTGGCCGAAGGCCGCGCCATTGCACTAGAGATGGACACGGCCGTGGAGCACGCGTTCAACGCCAAGTTTTCTTGCCCGCAGTGCACATACTCCATCAGCGAGCTTGAGCCACGTTTGTTCTCGTTCAACTCACCTGTGGGCGCGTGCCCCTCATGCGACGGCTTGGGTCACCAAGACTATTTCGACCCTGCACGCGTGGTGGCGTTTCCGTCACTCAGCTTGGGCAGCGGGGCCATCAAGGGCTGGGACCGTCGCAACGCGCATTACTTCACGATGTTGGAGAGCTTGGCCAAACACTACAAGTTTGACCTCGATGCGCCCTTTGAAAACCTCAGTCCTGAAGTGCGGCAAGTGCTGCTGTACGGCTCGGGCGAAGAAGAAATCAAATTCAACTACAGCCTTGAAAACGGCTCTGGCAAAAAGCTGAGCAAGAAGCACCCGTTTGAGGGCATCTTGATCAACATGGAGCGCCGCTACCGCGAGACCGACTCCACCGTGGTGCGCGAAGACCTGTCTCGCTACCGCGGCGTGCGTGCCTGCACCGCCTGCGGCGGCACACGCCTGCGCCGCGAAGCGCGCAATGTGCGCATTGGCGAGGGCGAGCAAATGCGCGGCATTTTTGACATCAGCCACACCACGCTGGGCGAATGCTTTGGCTACTTCAACACGCTCAAGCTGCACGGCGCAAAGGCTGAGATTGCAGACAAAGTGGTGCGCGAAATTGCCTCACGCTTGAAGTTCTTGAACGACGTGGGCTTGAACTACCTCAGCCTCGACCGCAGTGCAGACACCCTGTCGGGCGGCGAAGCACAGCGCATTCGCCTCGCATCACAAATTGGCTCGGGCCTCACCGGCGTCATGTATGTGTTGGACGAGCCCAGCATTGGCCTGCACCAGCGCGACAACGACCGACTCATCGACACCCTCAAACACCTGCGTGACATTGGCAACAGCGTGCTGGTGGTGGAGCACGACGAAGACATGATTCGCTGCGCCGACTTCTGCGTAGACATGGGCCCCGGCGCGGGCGTGCATGGCGGCCAAGTGATGGCCAGCGGCACCCCCGCCGAAATCGAAGCCAATCCCAACTCGCTGACTGGCCGCTATTTGGCGCAAACCCTGCGCATTGACGTGCCCACCCAACGCCACAGCTTTTGGCCCGTGCCCGCCGACGACTTGGCCCACAACCGCAAGCTCGACAACGATGCGAGCGAACACCAAGTCATCCGCATCAAAGGCGCGCGCGGCAACAACCTCAAAAACGTCACCGCCGATTTCCCCGTGGGCTTGCTCACCTGCGTCACTGGCGTATCGGGCTCTGGCAAATCGACGCTGGTCAACGAAACGCTGTACACCGCCGCCGCACACGCCATTCACCGCGCACACGACGAGCCAGCGGCGCACGATGAAATCACCGGCCTCGACTATTTCGACAAGGTGATCAACGTCGACCAGTCCCCCATTGGCCGCACCCCCCGCAGCAACCCCGCCACGTACACGGGCCTCTTCACGCCCATTCGCGAGCTGATGGCCGAAGTACCCATGGCACGCGAACGTGGCTATGGCCCGGGGCGCTTCAGCTTCAACGTGGCCGCAGGCTCGGGCGGTGGCCGTTGCGAAGCCTGCCAAGGCGACGGCATGGTGAAAGTGGAAATGCACTTCCTGCCCGACGTGTATGTGCCCTGCGATGTGTGCCACGGCTTGCGCTACAACCGCGAAACACTAGAGGTCATGTACAAGGGTAAAAACATTGCGCAAATCTTGACGCTCACCGTCGAGGCCGCGCTGGTGTTTTTCAACGCCGTGCCCAACATCGCCCGCAAGCTGCAAACCTTGATGGACGTGGGCCTGTCGTACCTGCAACTCGGCCAAGCCGCCACCACGCTATCCGGCGGTGAAGCGCAACGCGTGAAGCTGGCCTTGGAGCTGAGCAAACGCGACACAGGCCGCACGCTCTACATCTTGGACGAGCCCACCACGGGCCTGCACTTTGCCGACATCGCACTGCTGCTGAAAGTGCTACAACACCTGCGCGATGCAGGCAACACCATCGTCATCATCGAGCACAACCTCGACGTCATCAAAACCGCCGACTGGCTGATTGACATGGGGCCAGAGGGCGGCAGCGGCGGTGGCACTGTGGTGGGGGTGGGCACGCCAGAAGACTTGGCGGCCAACCCTGCCAGCTTTACGGGCAAGTACTTGAAACGCTTGCTAGCACAGCAAAAATAGGGGCAAGAACATGGCCGATGGCGCTGATTGCGCCTATATCTGCGACGTTGCCGTGCCACCTAGTCACCAAGGACAAGACTCGGCAAAGAAAACTTTTACCGTGGGCTGGGTTTTCATCCGATGACCACCGCGATGGCGATTTTCAAAGACGAAGCCACGGCGATTGCCAAGGGCTACATCACCAAGAACTAAGTTTTACAGCGACTTCATCAGCACGTCATCTACCTCTCAGACAATGGCCGTTTTAGGAAATACGACATGACCACAACACGTACACACTACGACACACTCAGCCGCGCATTTCATTGGATTACCGCTATCGCGGTGATCGCCGCCTTCATTCTTGGCCCTGAACACTTTGGCCGCCAAATGCGCGATGGCTTGGACCCTGCCACACGCATCGACATCGTGCTGCATGAATCGTTGGGCATGTTGGTGATGGCCTTGACCTTGCTGCGTTTGTTGTGGGTGGCTGTGCGCCCTGCCATACCAAGTTTTGACATGCCTGCATGGATGCAACTCGCCGCCAAAGCCACGCATGGTGTGTTGTGGTTGCTGTTGCTGGCTTTGCCCGTTTCTGCCATGCTGACACTGGGCAGTGAAGGCCACCCGCTGACCCTCTTGGGAGGTCTCCGTGTCAACGAAATGCCCGCCATTGCCCAGTCTCCCATCGCCGATATGGCGGACTGGGGCGAGGTGCATGAAACATTGGGCAACCTCATCATTTGGTTATCGGGCTTACATGCTGTAGCGGCCATTTACCACCACCGCTTTCTCAAAGATGGGGTGCTCTTGTCCATGCTGCCTCCACGCGACTGAAGTGACTCACCACGCGTGATAGAACCCGAGCTCAAGCTAAACCTCCAGCCGCACGCTGTGCTAGCCGTGCTGATGCCCATGCGCTCCATGCACATGGCGGTGGGCAATTTCTTCAGCCGTGGCGGCACGCACATCCGTCACGGTGCAGCTGAAACGCAGGTCTTGGCCCGCCAATTCGTGGTTGCCGTCTAGGTGTACTTCGGGGCCTTTGATCTTCACCACGTTAAACACGCGCGGCTGACCATCGTCGCCCGCGCCTTGCAACTGGCCGCCCACTTTCACGCCGGGTGGAAATTCAGCTTTGGGGATGACACGCACCAACGATTCGTCGCGCTCGCCAAAGGCGTCTTCGGCGCTCAAATCCAGCTTGACAGCAAAGCCCACGGATTGACCATCAAGTGCCGCCTCGACCTTTGGAAAAATGTTTTCGTAGCCGCCGTGCAAATACGACAAATGCCCCGAGTCCAAAGGCTTGCCTGCGGGTGTGGTGACTTGGTATTTGAGGGTGACGGCCGTGTCTTGGATGATCTGCATGGCTAGGCGTTGAATGAAAAGCGCCATTGTCCACGACCTCTGAGATGGCGCGTCATCAAGCCTTACCATTCACCCCCATGAAACCTGTCATCCGAGCCTTCTTCAAAACCCTGCGCCTCGTGCTGGGCCCCGTCATGTTGCTCAAAGAGCGCCTCACTCAACCCAAGGGCGTGCAACGCGATGCTGCAGCACAAGCTGCGGTTGACCTGCAATGCCAAAGCTTGGCGCTGTACCAGTTCAGCACCTGCCCGTTTTGCATCAAGGTGCGCCAAGAAATGCGCCGCCTGTCGCTGCCCATTGAAAAGCGTGATGCGCAACACAACGCTGCCAACCGTGACGAATTGCAACAAGGTAGCGGCGCCACCAAAGTGCCTTGTTTGAAGATCACCGAAACCAACGGTCAAACACGTTGGCTGCAAGATTCAAACGCCATCGTGGCCTACCTGCGCGAGCGGTTTCAACCCTCCACGCTTTGAGAACGTCATCAGCCGCAGTGGTGTCGCACTCAGCAGAACCGGCCGAACGCAACCCAAGACCTCACGCGATGGAAACCGAACTCAAACTTAGCCTGCGCCAGCAAGACGTGCCCACCTTGTTGGCCCACCCGCTGCTGGCCGCGCCTGCCAAAGTGCAGCGCCTGCTCAACACCTACTTTGACACGCCCGCCCTAGATTTGAAGCAACGCCGCATGGCCGTGCGCGAACGTTTGGCGGGTGATCAATGGCTGCTCACCGTGAAGACCGCAGGCAAAAGCGAGAACGGCCTGTCGCGCCGCCAAGAGTGGGAAGCGCCCACCACGCAAGGCGCGTTGGACTTTGCAGCGCTGGTGAATGATGCTGAATTGGCTGCTTCGTTGATGGCTTTGCGCGCTGAACTCCAACCACTTTTTCGCACCGACTTCGAGCGACACAGTTGGGTGCTGACGCATGACGGTGCAAGCATCGAAGTGGCCCTAGACCAAGGCCACATCACCGTGCCGGGCACGGACTTGAGCGAAGTGATTTTGGAGTTGGAGCTTGAGCTGATGAGTGGGCCTGAAGCGGCGCTGCATGCGCTGGCTGATGCACTGCGTCAAACGCCTAGCGGTCCGGTAGCGCTAACGCCATCGGACGCAAGCAAAGCGCAACGCGGATTTGCGCTATTCGCGCAATCCGTGCAAAGCTAAGAATTAAGCGGCTTTCGCAGCCTGCAAGGTCTCACGCGTTTGCAGCGCCACACGTCGTGCGGCTTCTGCAAAGTCGTCACCCTGCGACGCATACAAAATCGCACGCGATGAGTTGACGATGATGGGGCCGGTGGTCACCGAACCAGTTTCGCCACCGCTCACACGCAAACCCGCTTTCACAGTCGCCACCGCATCACCCCCTTGTGCGCCCACGCCGGGAATGAGCAAAGGCACAGTGGGTGCAAGTTCGCGCACGCGCTCGATCTCTTTCGGGTAAGTCGCGCCCACCACCAAGCCCAATTGACCATTGAGGTTCCAAGGGCCTTGGGCGAGTTTGGCGATGTGTTCGTACATCAAGGGCTGGCCTTCGACGGACGCGAGGCGTTGGTTTTGCAGGTCGTCACCGCCGGGGTTAGACGTGCGGCACAGCAAGAACGCACCTTTGCCGTGGTACTTCAGATACGGGGCCACCGAGTCCCAGCCCATGAAGGGCGAGAGGGTCACGGCATCGGCGCCGTAGCGCTCGAAGGCTTCGATGGCGTATTGCTCGGCAGTGCTGCCAATGTCGCCGCGCTTGGCATCCAGAATGATCGGCACATGGGGCGCAACGCGGCGCATGTGCTCCATCAGGCGCTCCAACTGGCCTTCAGCGCGGTGCGCGGCGAAGTAGGCAATTTGGGGTTTGAAGCTGCTGACCAGATCGGCCGTGGCGTCGACGATGGCGGCGCAAAAGTCGTAAATCTTGTTCGAGTCGCCCTTGATGCGGTCGGGGAACTTGGTGGGTTCGGGGTCAAGGCCCACGCAGAGCATGGAATTGTTTTGGCGCTCTGCGCGTTGAAGCATGTCAAGGAAGGTCATGTGGTGATTTTAGAAGCCTTACCATGCACCCCATGTCAGCCCTGCCCAGCCTCACCCGACGCCAACTTTGGACGCTCATCACCCTCACTTTGGTGTGGGGCATCAACTGGCCCATCATGAAGTTTGGCGTCACAGGTTTTCCACCGCTCACGTTTCGCAGTTTGTCGATGTTGATTGGCTTGCCCGTGCTGGGCTTGGCACTGGTGATGATGAAAGTACCGCTGCGCATTCCCCGTGCACACTGGTGGGAGCTGTTGAAGCTGGCATTTTTCAACCTGTTCGTTTGGCATGTGTTGGTGATCTTGGCTTTGCCCATGTTGTCGAGCGGACGCGCCGCCATCTTGGGCTACACCATGCCCATCTTCTCCGCTATTTGCGGCGTGTTTTGGTTCAACGCCCCGCTGCGTACGCGTCAATGGTTGGGCGTGGCCGCGGCGGGCGTGGGCGTGTTGCTGCTGTTATGGAACGAGTTGACCCATCTCTCTGGCCAGCCGTTTTGGGTGCTGATGGTGTTGATTGCTGCCGCCACCTGGGCCTATGGCACACAACGCTTGCGCCACACGCCGATGGAGGTGCCCACACTAACCATCGCGTTTTGGATGACCAGCTTGACCACGGTGTTGCTCACCGTGCTGGCGTGTGTGTTTGAGCAAGACCGTTGGCAGATCCCCGCGTCAAGCACGCAGTGGGCGATTCTTTACAACGCGCTGGGCGTGTTCGCGTTTGCGCAGGCTGCGTGGCTCACACTGGCACGCGGCCTGCCGCCAGTGGCGTCCACCTTGAGCGTGATGTTTATTCCTGTGCTGGGCGTGTTCAGTGGCGCGTGGTGGCTGAATGAAGTGCTGCACTGGCAGGATTGGACCGCCGTGGTGCTGATGGTGGTGGCGATTGCTTCTGTGTTGTGGCCTGCGCGGTCGTCTTAGCTTTTTTGTGCTGGGCTCGCTGTGGGCAGAGGCCGTGGGCAGGTTCCTCATGCTGGGGTACCAGAAATCGTCACCTGCCCACGGCCTCTACCCACAGACTGCGGCTTACAAAAGTTGGGTTTGGACTGTTGGTACACCAGCGCATCGTCGCTAAAGATGCCTTTACAGGCCTTCGCAAAAGCTAGCGCAAGCCAACGCAAACCCGCTCGCCCGAAGTTCACCAAACCAACACGAGTTGCGCGGCTTGGGTGCGGCGGCTGGCGATTTCTGGTACCCCAGCATGAGTCAGCCGCCGTACCCAAGCTGCGCAACCACCTCCGGCGCAAAACCTTCACGAACGAAGCTAGAAGTTACTCAGAACCCTTGAGATGAGCCATCGCCAAACAAAGGTCAGCCCACACCTTGGCCTTCTCCGGCAAATTGCGCAGCACATACGCGGGGTGATAGGTCACCACCACCGGCACGTTTTGGTATTGGTAAACGCGGCCACGCAGTTTGCCCAGCGGCGTGGTTTCTACTTCAGGCACGGTGTCACGCAACAAGGCCTGCACCGCAAAGCGGCCCATGGCCAAAATCATTTTGGGTTTGAGCAAGGCCACTTGGCGCTCTAGGTAAGGCAGGCATTGCGCCACTTCTTCGGGCTTGGGGTTGCGGTTGCCGGGCGGGCGGCACTTGAGCACGTTGGCGATGTACACGCCGCCGCCCTCTGCCGTGCGTTCGCCCGTGCGTGAAAGCTTCATCGCGCCCAGCATGTTGTCCAGCAACTTGCCGGCTTGGCCCACAAAGGGCTCGCCTTGCAAGTCTTCGTTCTCGCCCGGGGCTTCGCCCACGATGAGCCAATCCACCTGTGGGGTTTCGCCCTCAAGCGCGGGAGCGCCCACACCAAACACCGTGTTTTGGCGAGAGCCACACAAGGTGCAGGCTTGGCAGGCCGACACCGTGCTGTGCAAGGCTGACCAATCCATTTGGTCAATGCCTTCGGGGCGCTGAATGAGGATGGGCGCAGGTGCAACTTCGGGTTGGGCCTTGGCAACGGGCGCAGGCATTTGTCCGTAGCCCGCTGCGTTGGCAATGGCTTGTGTGGCCAACTCGCTGGCAGCGGCAAAGCTGTGCACTCCTTCTGCGTGGGCTTGCATCACCACGTCGGCGGGTGCGGAGGCCGATGTGTCGACGACCAAAGTTTCCACCGCAGGCGCCCCCATAACGGCCGCCTCCGACATGGGCGACCACACGCGCACGCCCATCTCGGCCAGCATGGCGCGTTGGCGTTTGTCGAGGTGCAAGGTGTCGGTCATGGGTGAGTAGCTTACAGCTTGAACGACATGACCACCGCGTGCTCGCGTTGGCCTTGGTCGGCGGGGTAATAGTTTTTGCGTTCGCCCACGCGGCGGTAGCCATAACGCTCGTACACCTGCATGGCGCGGACATTACCCACGCGCACCTCTAGCCACAGGCATTGGGCTTGGCGACTGCGGGCCCACACCGACAAGGCATCCAACATCAACACGCCGTAGCCTTGCCCCTGAAACTCAGGCGCCACGGTGATGTTGAGCAAATGCACCTCCTCCACACCCTCCATGGCCACAAAGTAGCCAATCAAAGTGTTGCCGCCCATTAGCGCCAACAGCTGATAGCCCGACTTGATCGAGTCCGCAAAGTTGCCACGCGTCCACGGGTGGGCGTAGGCACTGTTTTCGATGCGCAGCACGTCGTCAAGCAGCGCTTCGGTCAGCGGCTCTAGGCGTACTTCGGGTTTAACAGCGGCGTTCATCGAAAGAGAAATGGGCGGGGAAAAGTTAGGGCGTGATTGTCGGCGAAGCGGCTTTGCTGGCTTCATTCAGATGCGCGAGTTGCGCCGCATGTTCGGCTTGCTGCGCTTTGATGTGCATGCGCTCGTCCGTGGTCTGCGCCACTTTGTCGCGGATGTACAGCGGCAGCGCTTCTTCGGGGGGTACGGCTGAGCCAGCGACCCACGCCGCAGGTGCCAAGCGCAGCAGCGCGGCGGCTGTGGGCAAGGCCATCATTTGCGGCACGGCCAGCGCAGCGGGCCAACGGCCTGCGTAAACAGGCCACGCATTGCCTGCGGCAATGAAGGCAGGGCCCGCATTGGGTGCGGCGGGTACGCTGCCCTCTGCGCTTTTAAGGATTGCATCATTTGTCCAATCGGCAGGCCAATGCAGCGCCTCGGGGCTGTGCAGCTCAGACTCTTGCACGCAACGCCAAGTGCCGTGCATGAGGTTGGTTTCGTCAGTGCAGGCTGATGCATCAGCGGCGTTTGGCGTGAACTCATACGCCGCCACATACACCTGCTCCATGCGCGCATCCATCACAGCCAACACGCGTGTCACGGGTGTCACGCTAGCGGCCCGCGCCTCTTCAGCCACGGCCAACAAAGTGTCAATCGGCAACACGGGCAAGTCAGCGCCAAAGGCCAAGCCCTGTGCCACCGAGCAGGCCGTGCGCAAACCGGTGAACGCGCCTGGCCCACGACCAAACACCACGGCTTGCAAATCGGGCAATGCCAAGCCCGCCTCTTTCAAAAGCGCCAAGGTTTGCGGAATCATGTGCGTGGACGTGAGCGCACCGCCTGCACTGGTGTGCGTCCACGTTTGGGTGCCGCGTGCGACCGCGAGAGAAAGGGTGTCGGTGCTGGTCTCTAAAGCCAGCCACTGGTTGGTGTGCATTCGCTAATTATCCCAGCCGTGATAATTTGCCCATGACTCCTCTGCACTTGGCCTCTTTGCACCCGCTCACCACACACATCAGCCCCCGCATCAGCGCCGCACGATGGGGCTTTGTGCGCTGGTCTTTGGCACGTGCGTTGGCATGTCCGCTTGCCTTTGCCGTGATGTGCGCCGCAGCCTTGCAAGCGCATGCTGCCCCGCATTCCAAAGCCGTGCGCAGCGAACCACCCAAACACACCGAAGGCGACATTGGCCAACTCCCCGTCGAAGTACAAGCCGCGCTGCAACGGGCCAAAGTGCCGAGTGAAAACTTCCATGTCATGGTGGTCGACACCAGCGCCAGCAGCGCGCCACGCCTGAGCCACCAAGCCCAAGTGCGCGTGAACCCCGCTTCACTGATGAAGCTCACCACAACCACCGCGGCACTCGACACCTTGGGGCCCGCATTTGTGTGGCGCACACCCGTGTATGTGGATGGTCCCGTGCGCGACGGCGTGTTGCAAGGCAATGTCTACATCAAGGGCAGCGGTGACCCACGTTTGGTTGTGGAACGCTTGTGGCTATTGATGCGCCGCATCCAAGGCCTAGGCATCCACAAAATTCAAGGCGACATCGTGCTCGACCGCAGCGCGTTTGACGTACCCGCACGCGACGCCGCCAGCTTTGACGGCGAGCCCCTGCGCCCCTACAACGCCGCGCCCGATGCGCTGCTGCTCAACTTCAAATCGCTACTCATCCAGTTTGTGCCCGACCGCGCGGCCAACGTAGCGCGTGTGCAAGTAGAGCCACCACTGGCTGGCGTGCAGTTCCCCGCCACCGTGCCGCTGAGCAATGGCGATTGCAACGACTACCGCAGCGCCCTGCGCGCCGACTGGACTGACCCCACTCGCATCCGCTTTGCGGGCAACTTCCCCGTCGTGTGTGGCGAAAAAATGTGGCCCATCGCCTACGCCGCGCCCCAGCAATTTGCACAACGCGCCATCGCAGGCATGTGGCAGCAACTCGGTGGCCACTTGAGCGGCCAAGTCCGCGAAGGCAACGTGCCAGACCACTTGCTGCCTGCGTTCAACATCGAGTCAGCCACACTGGCAGAAACCATCCGCGACATCAACAAGTACAGCAACAACGTGATGGCGCAACATGTGTTCCTCACACTCAGCCAACAACAACGCGGCGTGGGCAGCTTTGACGCCTCGCGCGAGGTGATGCAACGCTGGTGGCGCGAGCGCGTGGGCGGTGAAGTTCCCACGTTTGACAACGGCTCGGGCCTGAGCCGCGAAGAGCGCATCAGCGCGCAAGCCCTCGCGCGTTTGCTGCAAGTGGCGTGGGCGTCGCCCACCATGTCGGAGCTGATGAGCTCGCTGCCCGTCACCGGGCTAGACGGCACCATGAAACGCAGCAAAGCGCAGGCTAGCGCGCACTTGAAAACCGGCAGCTTGCGCGATGTAGCTGGCGTGGCAGGCTTTGTAGACACGGCCAACGGCAAACGCTTGGTGGTCGTGGCCATCCTGCACCACGCCAATGCCAACGCCGCGCGCCCTGCGCTGGACGCGATGATTGATTGGGCAGGGAAACAACCATGAACTACACCGAATGGGTCGGCTATGCCGCTGCGTTTCTGACCACCGCCAGCTTTGTGCCGCAAGCGTGGCTGACCTTCAAAACCCACGACGTGAGTGGCATTTCCTTGGGCATGTACAGCGCGTTCACCCTCGGTATTGCGCTGTGGTTGGCCTACGGCTTGCTGATTGAAGCTTGGCCTGTGGTGATTGCCAACGTCATCACGTTGGTCTTGGCGGCCAGTATTTTGGTGATGCGCTTGCGCTTTGGACGCAAGGCTTAAGGCGACCAGCCGAAAGAAACCAAGCCCGCGATTATGCGGTCGGCTAAATAGCGGTTGATCACGGGGGTGAGGTTGATGTCATCGGCAAACACCGAAGTTTGATAGGTGATAGAACCAACACCATCAATCAAACTGTTTAAGTCACAGCCAGCAAAGTTACTCGAAAGTGTGCAAACGGACGTCGCTAAATTGGTCAGGCTGATGCCACTGAAGTTTTGAATCACATTGCCACCTGCGTCTACCGAGCCAGCAAACGCGTTGAAGTCTGCCGTGCGATCCAACACGGCCACGGGCTTGTGGTCTTGGCGATAGGCCGCGGTGAACTTGGCCAGCAACATAAAGTTAAACGAGGCCGAAGTTGTATTGCTCAAGTTCTGAATGACCGACCGCGTGACGCCGGGATTCGCTGTGACATACGCCGTCGACCAAGGGGTGCGCGCCATGTTGATGGGTGGCATGACCACCACGTGCTCAGCACCCGCATCTGTGAGGCGTTGAATCGCCGTGACCAAGGCCGTGGTGGAGGTATCCATGCTGGCAGCACCACTGAGCACCGCATCGTAAATATCCCAGTTGCCCACGGCGATGACGATCAAGTCTTTCTTGGCGACCGTCCCGCCTGCGCTCGTGAGGAATGTGTCAATTTGAGCTGCCATATCGCTCACGCGCGCAGTGGCCGTGGCATAGCTAAAGCCGCCCGTTGCTGCCAATGGGTTTGCTCCTCCAGTGGCGGTCACTTGTTTCACCACAATGCCGTAACGCGTGGCGATACGGCCAGCGATGGTGTCGTCCGTGACATAAACGATAGGGTTTGCCGTTGTGTCCGTCGCCCTTACGGTCGACACCCCTGAGCCATGGATATCCACATTGTTAAACCCATCACCAAACGCAATCACGCGGGTCGCTACAAACGGGTCCACCGTACTGCTGGCCCCGCATGCAGACAACAGCGCCGCTACGGCAACCGTGCAGAGGGCTTTTAAAGTTCGGCTAAAAATTGGATTCATCACAGGCTCTCTTTGAGTACCGCGCTAGTTTAACGAGTTGGGGCAGAGGCCCGCGTGAGGCGGTCGCGCACGCCGTCCCACTCGGGGCTTTGGGGTGGCGCTTCCACCCAAATGTGGGCCACGCCTTGCGCGTCGAAGTCGCGCAATTGGGAAAAGAGCTGGTGGGCGCAGTCATGCGCCGATAGCGGCATGGGCTGCCATTGAAACAGCGCAGCGCTGGCTGCGGGCAGCTGCACAGGGCTGTGCGACCAAATGGCAACCGTGCCCACAACCGTTGCTGACCCAGCAGCGCTTGCACTGGTTTTTACGTTTGCGTTTGAAGCATAGGTATCTATCGCGCTTTGCAATTCAAGCGCTGTCATCAGCTGCACCTTGGCCGTGGGCGCGTAGTGCGACTCCAGCGTGCCCGAGGCGCGCGGGGCGTTGGCGTCGGGGGCGTTGGGCGTGATGACGGCGATGCCACATGCATCGCTGAGCTGTTGAGGCGTCAACACGCCAGGACGCAACAGCACAGGGGCCGCGCGGGTGCAGTCGACGATGGTGGACTCGATGCCCACTTCACACGCGCCGCCATCAATGATGAGCAAGCTGTCGCCAAACTCACCCGCCACATGCGCAGCGGTGGTGGGGCTGACGCGGCCAAACAAATTGGCGCTGGGCGCGGCCACGCCAAACACGCCCAAAGTTTCGGCGCTTTGCAACACAGCGTGAGCTACTGGATGTGATGGGCAACGCAGGCCCACCGAGTTTTGCCCACCGGCGGCCACAGCCGCTACTTCTGGGCGGCGCGGCAAGATGAGGGTCAAAGGGCCGGGCCAAAACGCGTCGATGAGTTTTTGCGCGAAGTCGGGCACATGGCTGGCAAAGCGCGGCACGCTTTGTGCGCTGGCCACATGCACGATGAGGGGGTGGTTGGCGGGGCGGCCTTTGGCTTCAAATATCTTGGCCACAGCCGTGTCGCTGCCTGCATCAGCGGCCAAGCCGTACACCGTTTCGGTGGGCAAGCCCAACAAATCACCGCGCTGCAAAGCTTGTGCAGCAGCGGCGATGGCGGGAAGGGACTGACCGTCAAGAATCATGAGGGAAATGCAAAAAGGTTAGGCCGCAAAAACGTCTGCCGTCATCGCCATCAAAACGGCGCAATACCCAAAATAGCCGCCGCTTGCAAAGCCACAGCACGCGCGACTTCTGGCGTGGCAGCGGTGATGTTGAGGTGGCCCATCTTGCGGCCCACACGCGCTTCGCGTTTGCCGTACAAGTGCAAGTGCGTGCCGGGCAGCGCCAGCACCTTCGGCCATGCGGGCTCGACTTGCGAGGTCGAACAATCGGGTTCTGACCCCAATTTCTCTGCTCCCGCTGGCGCAAACCACAGGTCGCCCAACAAATTGAGCATGAAGGCGGGGCTGTGCAAGCGCGGTTGCGTCAAAGGCAAATCGGCCATGGTGCGCACTTGCAGCTCGAACTGCGACACATCGCATGCGTCTTGGCTGTAGTGGCCGCTGTTGTGCGGGCGGGGGGCAATTTCGTTCACGACCAACGAGTTGTCAGCCAACACAAAAAACTCCACGCACAACACGCCCACATAGTTCAGCTCTTGCGCCACAGCTTTGGCGGCGGCGATGGCTTGGTTGGCCAGCGCTTCAGGCACATTGCCTGCAAACACTTCGGTCACGGCCAAGATGCCGTCGCGGTGCAGATTGCGTTGCACGGGCAAGTTCACCATCGTGCCATCACGGCCACGCGCCACGATGACCGAACACTCGCTGGCCAAGGGCAACATTTTTTCCAGCACACAAGGCACACTGCCGAGCTTGGCCCAACCCACATTGAGCTCGTCACGCGTGCTCACTCGCAGCTGGCCTTTGCCGTCGTAGCCCATGCGGGAGGTTTTCAAAATACCGGGTAGCAAGTCGTCGGCAACAACGGCGCCCGCCGTCCCCGCCAATAAGGCGGCCAATTGCTCGGCCGTGTCGATCACCGCATGTGGGGCCACGGGCACACCGCAGGTCACAAAGTGGGCTTTCTCACGCGCACGGTCTTGGGCCACGGCCACAGCCGATGCGGCAGGCGATACGGGCAAAGTGGCAGCGAGTTGCGCCAGCGCATCGGCGGGCACGTTCTCAAACTCGGTGGTCACCGCTTGGCACACGGCAGCGAGTTGCTTCAGGCCGGCGGGGTCTAAGTAGTCGGTGTGAATGTGGTGGTGGCTCACCAAGCCTGCGGGACTTTGCGCATCAGGGTCGAGCACCGCAGTGTTGTAGCCCATACGCTGCGCGGTATGCGCCCACATGCGGCCCAACTGACCACCGCCCAACACGCCCAAGGTGGCGCCGGGCAGCAAGGGTTTCAAAACCACGCTCATACAGGTGGCAACGTCATATTGCGCGCCACTTCGGTTTGCGCCACGCGGAAGGCTTGTAGCTTTTCGGCCAATGCCGCATCCGTCGACGCCAACAAAGCCACGGCAAACAAAGCCGCGTTGGCCGCGCCAGCATTGCCAATGGCAAAGGTGGCCACCGGAATACCTTTGGGCATTTGCACAATGCTGTGCAGCGAATCCACGCCTTGCAAATGTTTGCTGGCCACGGGCACGCCCAACACGGGCACGATGGTTTTGGCCGCGATCATGCCGGGCAAGTGGGCGGCACCGCCCGCACCTGCGATGATGGCGCGCAAGCCACGGCCTTGCGCGCTTTCAGCGTAGGCAAACATATCGTCGGGCATACGATGGGCCGAAACCACGCGAGTTTCAAAAGAGACGCCAAATTCTTGGAGAATCTGGGCTGCATGTTGCATGGTGTCCCAATCAGAGTTGGAACCCATGACGACACCGACTTGGCACTGGGTCATGATGTGGCTATGTGTGTAAGCAAAAACGAATTTTAAGACGGGACCCCCATGATCGATGTGACGATGGAAAATTTCGAGGCCGACGTGATCGCCGCCTCTCAAACCACCCCCGTGTTGGTGGACTTCTGGGCCGACTGGTGCGCGCCCTGCAAATCGCTAGGCCCCGTGCTCGAAAAGCTAGAGGTCGACTACGCAGGCCGTTTCAAGCTGGTGAAGATCAACGCCGACACCGAGCAGCAGCTGGCCGGCGCGTTTGGCGTGAAGAGTCTGCCCACCTGCATCTTGCTGATGGGTGGCCGCCCTGTGGACGGCTTTATGGGCGCGTTGCCCTTGGCACAAGTGCGTGAGTTTTTGGATAAGCATTTGCCCTCCGAGGGCGAAGTGGCCGCACAGGCCGACGCGCAAGAAGCTGAGCAACTCATGGATGCGGGCGATGCACAAGCCGCCATTGCCAAGCTGCAAGAGGCTTTGAGCCTAAACACGTCTGACGACGAAACCCGTTACAACTTGGTGAAGCTGTTGATTTCTGTGGGCGAGCTGGAAGAAGCACAAGCGGCATTGGCGCCTAAGCTGAGCGAGATTCCGCTGCAACTGCGCTTTGATGCGCTCAACTACTGGCTGCAAGCTTTGGTGTTCGTGTCGACCGATGAACGCGCAGCCTGGACGTTCGAGCAGTTTGAAACCGCCATCGCCCAAAACAAACGCGACTTCGACACCCGCTTGGCCAAAGCCCGTGTGCTGATTGCCGCCGAGTTGTTTGAAGCCGCGATGGACGAGCTGCTCGAAATCATCATGCGAGACAAAACGTGGAACAACGATGTGGCGCGCAAAACCTATGTGTCTATCTTGGAACTGATGACACCCCCCAAGCCCAAAACAGACGATGCCGCGTTTGGCAAGTCCGCGGGCGGCATTGAGCTCACAGGCAAAGCCGCAGTGCAAGAAGACCCAGTGCTGGAGTTGATTTCTCGCTACCGCCGCAAGCTCAGCATGGCGCTGAACTAAGCCCCCGCACCGTCTGCGTCCATACGCAGCGTTTGCGGTGCTAGGCCCGCCTTGGCGCGGGCATCAACGCGCACCAGCGCATCTTCCCAGCTCCGCATGAACCGATCTGTGTCAAACAATGCGGCGCTGTCGCGTTGCTGCTGCAAGCGTTGGCGTAACTGGGCAAGTTGCTCGGGGTGGCATGCCAAGAAGATGGCTTGCGCCACATAGTCTTGCCGCGTCTGAGTGATGAGCTCGAGCAAGCCTACCGCCTGCAAAAGGCTTGCTGCCATGCGTGCAGCCATTGACTTGCCCGCACAGGTCAGTACGGGCAAACCCATCCACAGCGCATCGCTTGCGGTGGTACCTGCGTTGTAGGGCAAGGTGTCCAAAAACAAATCGGCCACGGCGTAACGCGCCAAGTACTCTGCGCGCGACAAGCGTGGCGCAAACACCAAGCGCTCGGGCGCTACACCGTGCGCACGGGCTTGCGCAGCCAAGCGTTCATCCACCTCGGGCTTGTCTTTGAGCAGCCACAACACCGAGCTGGGCACCTCGCTGAGCAAGCGCATCCACAGCGCAAACTGCTCGGGGTTGAGTTTGTAGGTGTTGTTGAAGCAGCAAAACACAAAGCCCTCTTCAGGCAAACCCCATTCGCTGCGTGTGCGCGCCAAGGTTTGGCGCGGGCGCTGGCGGTCGTTCACTTGGTAATGGGGCAGATAAAGAATTTTCTCGTCGTAAAACGGCGCATCGTGTGTGGGGATGAGCACGGCGTCAGCCACCACGTAGTCCATGAACGAAGCGCCCATCGTCCCCAAGAAACCAAGGTAGCTGATTTGCACAGGGGCAACGCGCTTGGCAAACAGCGCGGGGCGGCAATGGGTGGTGTAGCCATTCAGGTCAATCGCCACGTCGAGGGCCATGTTTCGCGCCAGCGTCACGATGCGGTCTTCGTCCAGTGTGGACACATCGACAAAGTGCTCCACGCCTTGGCGCAGACGTTGGCGCATCTCGTCTTCAACAGGCGGGCCAAAAGAAAACGCAATCACTTCAAACCGTGAGCGGTCATGTTTTTCAAACAGCTCGGCGGTGAGATAGGCGACCGGATGGTTGAACAAGTCTGGAGAGAAATAGCCCACCCGCATTCTTGGGTGCGGCCCATGTGGCGGCAAGGGCAGTGCGCCCGCTGCGATGGCCTGAAAGCGTGTTTGCGTCCAGTGGCGGGCAACTTGCTGCTGTAGCGCTAGGTCATCCCATGTGGTGAGCGCCACGAAGGGTGGAATGGCTGATGTTTTGGCGTGCACATGCACCGGTATTTGCGCCAGTTGCGCGTCCCACTGATCCCAGTTGCACAGCTGCATGCGCATGTGCAAAGCAAGTCCCAGCGAATCGTCTCCCGCACCTCCAAGCTGATGCGCGTGCTCGTAGCTGAGTTGGGCAGCGGCGTAATTGCCCAACTTTTTGTGCGAGTTCGCCAAGTTGTAATGCGCGGCCGCGAAATCTGGCTTCAACGCCACCGCACGCTCAAACGACGCAATGGCCATGGCCTCTTGTCGCAAGGAGCTTCTGATGCAGCCTTGGTTGTAATAAAGCTCCGGCGCTTGCACACCCAGCGCCAAAGCCTGCGCGTAGCTGTCCAGCGCCTGCGTGGGCTGGTGGGCGTTTAAAAGAAAGTCACCTTTGATGTGATGCAAGTGCGCATCGTTGGGCGATTTGGCCAGTAAAAAATCGCAGTCTAAAAGTCGCTGCTGCGGGTCCGTGTGCAAACGCATCCGCTGGCGGCGCGCCTCTTGGTGCTCGGGCTCGTCAGTCAGCACTTGATCGAGGTGCGTCAATGCAAGCTTGATTTCCCCTTGCTGCACCAACAACAGCGCCAACAGGTAACGCACTGCGGTGAGATGGGGGGCGCGGTCCAAGACACGCGCATAGCAGGCGTTCAGCTGCACCACATCATTTTGCGCGTGGTGGACCTGGGCTTGCTGCAGGTCCGCAAGCACCTCTGCCCAAGCCGCTTTAGGCGTGTTCTGCATTCACAACGAGAGAGTTTGGCGCGCGCTGTGAAGCGGGCTTAGTCCTTCAACCGCTCCCAAGCCTCTTGGTACTTGGCGGCGGTTTGGGCAATCACCTCTTGCGGCAAATGCGGCGCGGGGGGTGATTTGCTCCAAGGCTTGCCTTGCACTTGGGCGGTTTCCAGCCAGTCGCGCAAGAACTGCTTGTCATAGCTCGGTGGGTTCACACCGGCTTTGAAACTCTCCGCGTAGCTGTCAGCAGGCCAGTAGCGCGATGAATCGGGGGTGAGCACCTCGTCCATCAACACCAAGTCGTTGTTGGCATCCAAACCAAACTCAAACTTCGTGTCGGCAATGATGATGCCTTTGGCCGCTGCCACGTCACGCGCGGTTTCGTACAAAGCGATGCTGACGGTTTTGATTTTTTCGGCCAAGCTGCCGCCAATCATCTCGACCACTTGTTCGTACGTGATGTTCTCGTCATGGTCGCCCACGGCTGCTTTGGCTGCGGGCGTGAAGATGGGCTCTGGCAACTTGCTGGCGTTCTTCAAACCCTTGGGCAGCTTGACGCCGCAGACCGCCTGGTTATCTTGGTATTCCTGCCAGCCGCTGCCCGCCAAGTAGCCACGCACCACGGCCTCGACGGGGATGGGTTTCAAGCGTTTGACCAACATCGAACGGCCTGTAACTTGTGCCACTTCGTCGGCACTCACCACGCTCTCGGGCGCTTCGCCCGTCAAGTGGTTGGGGCAAATGTGGCCGAGCTTGCCGAACCAGAACAACGCCATTTGGGTGAGCAATTCGCCCTTACCCGGAATGGCCTCGCCCATGATGACGTCGAACGCGCTGATGCGGTCTGAGGCCACCATCAAGATGCGGTCGTCGCCCACGGCGTAGTTGTCGCGCACTTTGCCGCGTGCGAGCAAAGGCAAAGAAGTGAGCGCAGAGGTGTGGAGTGCTGTCATGAGTTATTTCACCAACTGTGCGAGTTCGCCCTTGGCGTACTTGGCCGCCACGACGGAGAGGCTGTCGCCTTTGATCTTGCTGCCTTGGCCTTCGCAACCGAATTCCAAATAGCGTTGCTTGCAAATGTTCATCGCGGCTTCGCGGGCGGGCTTGAGCCATTCGCGGGCATCGAATTTTTCTGGATTTTCAAACATGAACTTGCGCGCTGCCGCTGTCATGGCCAAGCGGATGTCGGTGTCGATGTTGACCTTGCGCACGCCATGCTTGATGGCTTCTTGAATTTCAGACACGGGCACGCCAAACGTCGTTTTCATCTTGCCGCCGTATTGGTTGATGATGGCCAACAGATCTTGCGGCACGCTGCTAGAGCCGTGCATGACCAAATGGGTGTTGGGGATGCGCGCGTGAATTTCTTTGACGCGGCTGATGGCCAAGATGTCGCCCGTGGGCTCGCGTGTGAACTTGTACGCGCCGTGGCTGGTGCCGATGGCAATGGCCAAGGCATCGAGCTGTGTGGCTTTCACAAACAGGGCGGCCTCTTCGGGGTCGGTCAACATTTGGCTGTGGTCGAGTTTGCCCACTGCGCCGATGCCGTCTTCTTCACCGGCTTCGCCGGTTTCCAAGTTGCCCAAACAACCCAACTCGCCTTCCACCGACACGCCCACTTTGTGCGCCATGGCCACCACTTGTTGAGTGACTTGCACGTTGTACTCAAAGCTAGAAGGTGTTTTGCCGTCTTCCATCAACGAGCCGTCCATCATGACGGAGCCAAAGCCAAGGTCAATCGCGCCTTGGCAAACCTTGGGCGATGTGCCGTGGTCTTGGTGCATGACCAAAGGAATGTGGGGGTAGGCTTCGGTGGCGGCTTGAATCAAATGCTTGATGAAAGGCTCACCCGCGTATTTGCGTGCGCCAGCACTGGCTTGCAAGATAACGGGCGCACCCACAGCGTCGGCAGCCATCATCACGGCTTGCACTTGTTCCAAGTTGTTGACGTTGAAAGCTGGAATGCCGTAACCGTGCTCTGCAGCATGGTCCAGAAGTTCGCGCATCGATACGAGTGCCATGGGGGAATCCTCAAAAATTAAAAACTTGTGTCACTGCTGGCAATTTTAAAGGCGGCAGCGCGGTACGCGGCTGACAGGCATCAAAGCCCGTCAGCACTAACGATAGATCGCGTGTTTTTGAATCAGCTGACTTCGCAAATGCGCAGCATATTGGTGCCACCGGGCGTGCCCATGGGATCACCGCAGGTGATGGCGTACACATCGCCAGTTTCTACGATTTCACGCAGTTTCAGGTGCGCTTCGGCCTGAGCCAAGGCGGTGTCGCGGTCTGCGCTGGTGTCCATCAGCAAGGGGCGCACATTACGGTACAACGCCATGCGACGTTGTGAAGTCACTTTGGTGGTCACCGCGTAAATAGGTATGTGAATGCGATGGCGGCTCATCCAAAGGGCTGTCGAGCCCGATTCGGTCAAGGCAACAATGGCCTTGGCGCCCAAGTGGTGGGCGGTGAACAGTGCGCCCATGGCTATGGTTTGGTCGATGCGGTTGAAGCTTTGGCCTTTGAAGTCGGCGTCCAGCTCCACGTCTTCGGCGGCTTCGGCAGCTGCGCAAATTTTGGACATTTCTTGCACGGTTTCCAGCGGGTATTTGCCAGCAGCGGTTTCGGCGCTGAGCATCACGGCATCGGTGCCGTCAATCACGGCGTTGGCCACGTCACTCACCTCGGCGCGGGTGGGCACGGGGTTGGTGATCATGCTCTCCATCATTTGGGTGGCGGTGATGACCACTTTGTCGTGCTGACGCGCCAGCTTGATCATGCGTTTTTGCAAAGCTGGCACGGCCGCATTGCCCACTTCCACGGCCAAGTCGCCACGCGCCACCATGATGCCGTCGCTGGCACGCAAGATTTCTTCAAGCAAAGGAATCGCCTCGGCTCGTTCAATCTTGGCAATCAAGCCGGGCTTGTGTTTGTATTCAGCGCCCGCCACGTTGGCCAGTTGACGCGCCATTTCCATGTCCGTGGCGTTTTTCGGGAAGCTCACGGCGAGGTAGTCAGCTTGGAAACTCATCGCCGTTTTGATGTCTTCCATGTCTTTAGCGGTCAGCGCTGGCGCGGTCAAGCCGCCGCCTTGCTTGTTGATGCCTTTGTTGTTGGACAACTCACCACCCACTTTGACGGTGGTGTGCACTTGCTCACCGCGCACGACCTCGACCGTCAACACAATCAAGCCATCGTTCAACAACAGCAAGTCACCAGGCTTCACATCGCGCGGCAGTTCTTTGTAATCGAGACCCACGCCTTGCAGGTCGCCAGGTTCGGTGCGCGAGGCGTCGAGCACAAACTTGGCGCCGTTCTCCAGCATGACCTTACCGTCAACAAACTTGCCCACGCGAATTTTGGGGCCTTGCAGGTCAGCCATGATGGCCACCTCGCGGCCCGCACGGGCGGCGGCTTCGCGCACAAGGTGAGCGCGGTCAATGTGGTCTTGGGCTTTGCCGTGGCTAAAGTTGAGACGAACCACGTTCACGCCGGCGCGGATCATTTCTTCGAGCAAAGCGGGGTCGCTAGATGCGGGGCCTAAAGTAGCAACAATTTTGGTGGCGTGACGGGCCATAGTCGTGTCTCCTGATGGGTTTTATTGGCTTCATTCTGGCACGCCTGGAGCCACCGTCTGCGTTGCTTTTCAGCACTCAAACCCTTACATATGCGTTCTTTTTATTTCTTTTTACCCGCGAAGGCCTTTGAAGCTGGACGGGTAAATACCCATTTTTTAGCTGGAACGGCGATAATCCCAAGACTAATTGATGCAAATCAGTGCGCATCATTCACGCTCACCTAAGATTCGTCTCCTATGACCACAACTATCAAACCTATTCTTCCCGGCGAGCCGATGCCACACCGCAAAGTCATGCGCGAGTGGCTGATTCCTTTGGCTGAGCGCACCACGATGCTCGCCATTGTGATGCTCGTCGTTGACCTCGTGCTGTGGGCCGCCTTCATGGCGGGCACCGTGTATTTCGATGCGTGGTGGGCTAAGCTCTTGAGCGGTTGCGCTGCTGGCTTTGTGATTGGCCGCTTGTTCATCATCGGCCACGACGCTTGCCACCAAAGCCTGACGCCACACCGCAACCTCAACAAGTGGTTGGGCCGCATTGCCTTCTTGCCCTCGTTGACCGCCTACAGCTTGTGGGACATCGGCCACAACGTGGTGCACCACGGTTACACCAACCTCAAAAACTTCGACTTCGTGTGGGCCCCTTACACCCCCGAAGAGTACGCAGCCCTGAGCACGGGCGCCAAACTCAAAGACCGCATCTACCGCAGCGGTTGGGCCCCTGGCCTGTACTACATGATCGAAATCTGGTGGAACAAGATGGTGTTCCCCAACGAAAAGAACATGCCCACACGCCGCCCCATCTTCATGAAAGACTGCTTGCTCATCACCGCCTTTGGCGCGGCTTGGGTGGCAGCCATGGTGTGGGCTGCGATTGCCACAGAACAAAGCATTGGCTACATCTTGTTGATGGGCTTTGCTGTGCCCTTCTTCTTCTGGGTGACCATGATTGGCTTCGTGGTGTACGTGCACCACACCCATGTGGACGTGTCATGGCACGAAGAGCGCACAGGCTGGTCTAAGGCTTCGCCTTTTGTGTCCACCACCGTACACCTGACCTTCCCCTTGAACATCGGCGCGCTGATGCACCACATCATGGAGCACACCGCGCACCACTTGGACATGAGCATTCCGCTGTACAAGCTGAAGCAAGCGCAAAGCAAGCTCGAAGAGTTGCTGCCAGAACGCATCATCGTTCAGCCTTTCTCTTGGGGCTGGTACATGCAAACTGCACGCGACTGCAAGCTGTATGACTTCAAAACCGACAGCTGGATGACGTATGACGGCAAGGTCACCAGCCCTCGCGCCATGAAAGCGGCTTAAAAGCTAAGCTCTCCAAGCCCCGTAAATTCAAACGAGTTTGCGGGGCTTTTTCTTGTACGCTTCACACCCATGAAATTCATCGTTTTGTTTTTGCTGGCCATCGCCTCGGCCGCGTCTCACGCCATGTGGGTGACGGTCACGCGCAACGAAGTGGCCACGGTTTACATCGACTCTAGTGCCATCGAAAAAGTAGGCTACAACCGCCGCGTATGGGTGGTGTACGACCTGACCAGCCCCGACCAAACAGGCCAACAATCGGTCAAATCAAACATCGACTACGACTGCACCGAAGGCAAATACAAAACCCTCAGTGCCACCAGCCACCCCAACAAAATGGGCAACGGCCCCGCCATCAAAGCCCTTCCTGTGGCTGAAGGCTGGAGGCCTGTGAGCCAAGACGCCATGAGCCGACAGTTGTTTGCGTTTGCTTGTGCTTGGTGAGCCGCAGCGCTTAAAGCACCGCCTCTAAGCCCTTGCGCTCTAACAAGCTGAGCAGCTTGAGCGAGGGGCCGCTGGGGTGCTTGTCACCCAACTCCCATTTACGAACTGTCGAAATACTGGTGTTCAGCACAGCCGCCAGCACCGCTTGGCTGAGCTGCAAGCTCTGACGCAAATCACGAATCTTCGCGCTGTCAAAATCGGCTACGGGCGCAATGCACAATGCGTCAAACTTGCTCATCTTGCGCTTGTCAATGAAGCCCAAGCGATGCAAATCCTGCGCGGTCTCGTGCGCGGCTTCTAGCAATCGACTTTTTGTTTTGGTTTTAGTGCTCATGACAAATTTCCTTTAATGCGCCGTCGGCTAACGCGATCTCTAACTCTTCATGGGTTCTGACCAGCAACTGTGCCGCTAGTTCTTGCATGGCCTCTAGCTCGTCGGCATCGATATTGGCACGTTCGTTTTTCTCGAATCCGAGCACAAAAAACCATCGGTTGTTTTTGTTCGTCGCCAACAGAGTTCTTGCACCACCGCGCTTGCCTCGACCTGCCGTGCCAACCCGCTTCTTGACTAAGCCGCCACCAAGGTCTGCGTCAATCAAGCCTTGCGACATTTCTCGTACCGCCTCGCAGAGTGCCGCATCCGTCAGCTCTGTTTTGCGCATCCATCGGGCAAAGTGCCTAGTCTTGAAAACTCGCTTGAGTTTAATTATGCCACTCAGTGGCATAGTTTGAAAAATACCCATCGTGCACCTTGTGTGAACTTAAAGTCCGCAAGGTAGCTAATCTGTCATGCTTTTTGTGAAAGCGTCGGTCGTAAAAAACCTCTCGCGTGCAACACGTGAGAGGCTGATGCTTAAGTGGAGAGAGGTTAATTGGCGCAGACCTGTTCGCCAGTTGATTCGCGTTTGAAGCAATTCATGGGTAGCTTGGGGTCGGCACCATCTAACCGTAGTGGCGAGTCATAGCGATCTTTCATCTGACTCTGCCAATCTGTGTATTCCATTTTTTGCTGTTTTTGACACTCTTGTGTCGCCGCATGGTTGGGCAGACTCTTGCAATTCTCGCGTTGCCTAATCAACTCAATAAGGTAAGGCTGTGCGCCCACCGCCAAACAAGTGCCTACGCCCAAGGCGCAACAAACACTTCGGAGTATGAATTTCATCTTCTGAGTCCCAACCAAGTAACGCGGGCCATGATGCCCGTGTTACTTGGTTGCAAGTTGAGTTCGACTCAACTTGTGAGCAGGCTTAACCCGCAGCGCGCTTGGTCAAAATCTCAAACGCAGGCAAGGTCTTGCCTTCCAGTACTTCCAAGAAAGCGCCGCCGCCGGTGGAGATGTAGCCCACTTGTTTGTCAATGCCGTACTTGGCAATGGCGGCCAAGGTGTCGCCACCGCCTGCAATGCTGAACGCGCTCGATTGGGCTATGGCGTGGGCGATGGTTTTGGTGCCGTTCTCAAACGCGGCAAACTCAAACACGCCCACAGGGCCGTTCCACACAATGGTGCCGGCCTTCATGAGTTGCGCGGCCAGCTTGGCTGCTGTCTCTGGACCGATGTCCAAAATCATATCGTCGTCGGCCACTTCGGTGGCTTGCTTCACGGTGGCCACGGCGTCTGCTGCAAAGGTTTTGGCGGTCACCACGTCAGTGGGAATTGGCACTTCTGCGCCACGTGCTTTCATGATGTCGATCACGGCTTTGGCTTCGTCCACCAAGTCGTGCTCGGCCAAGCTCTTGCCGATGTTCAAGCCAGCAGCCAGCATGAAGGTGTTGGCAATGCCGCCACCCACAATGAGCTGGTCCACGTTCTTAGCCAAGCTCTTCAGAATGGTCAGCTTGGTGGACACCTTGCTGCCCGCCACGATGGCGACCAGTGGGCGCTTAGGGTTGGCCAAGGCTAGGTTGATGGCGTCCATCTCGGCGGCCAACAACGGGCCTGCACAGGCCACGGGCGCGTACTGCGCAATGCCGTAGGTCGTGCCTTCAGCGCGGTGCGACGTGCCAAATGCGTCGTGTACAAAAATATCGCACAGCGCACCCAGCTTGCGAGCCAGTTCGTCGTTGTTCTTTTTCTCGCCTTTGTTGACACGGCAGTTTTCCAGCAGCACCACTTGACCTGGCTCAACGGTGACGCCGTCTACCCAGTTAGAAATCAGGGGCACGCGGCACCCCAGCAACTCGCTCAAGCGCTCGGCCACAGGGGCCAGTGAATCTTCGGGTTTGAATTCGCCTTCCGTGGGGCGCCCCAAGTGAGACGTGACCATCACAGCCGCACCGACTTCAAGGGCCATGCGAATGGCAGGCACGCTCGCGCGGATGCGCGTGTCTTCGGTGATGTTGCAGTCGTCGTCTTGCGGCACGTTGAGGTCAGCACGGATGAAAACACGTTTGCCTTTGGCTGAGCCGTTGGCGCACAAATCAGAGAAGCGAATGACGTTCATGGTTGTAAGGGATAAAAGTAAAAACTAGGGCTATTCTAAAAGTTCAAGCTTGCGCCTAATTAGCCGCTCACCAGACGCGTTGATGTCGCTTTAGCCACGACCTACAAACGGCATTTTGGTCGCCATCACCGTCATGAACAGCACATTGGCCGACAGCGGCAAACGCACCATCGCCATGAAGCTGTCGACCACGCCTTGCATGTCCATACGCGCTTCGGGCTTCACGCTGCCATCGGCCTGCAACGCGCCAGCGGCGAACTTCTCGGTCATATCGCTGGCCACGTTGCCAATGTCAATCTGGCCCACTGCAATGTCAAACGCGCGGCCATCGAGCGCGGCCGCTTTGGTCATGCCCGTGATGGCGTGCTTGGTGGCCGTATAGGCAATCGAGCCGGGGCGCGGCACGTGCGCCGAAATCGACCCGTTGTTGATGATGCGACCGCCCTGTGGGCTTTGTTCTTTCATCAACTTGAATGCGTGCGAAAGGCAATAAAACGCGCCGTTGAAATTCACATCCACAGACCTGCGCCAATCTTCGCCCGACAAATCACCGGGCATGGTGGCGGGCAAAAAGATACCTGCGTTGTTGAACAGCAAATCCAATCGGCCATAGTTCACGCGCACCTGCTCAAACAACTTGGCTACATCTTCCTCGTTGCTCACATCGCAAGGCACAGCCAAGGCATGACCCGCGTGCGCGCCCGCTGCTTGCACTGTGGCTTGCAGTGCATCGGCACGACGCCCCACCAACACCACCTTCCAACCTTCGGCCAACAAAGCCAAAGCACATGCTTTGCCAATGCCGGAACTGGCGCCTGTGACGAGTGCTACTTTGCTCATGGGTTTGCTCCTGTGTAATACCTTGATTGTGAACAAGCTCGCGGCCCGCTCGAAACGAGATTGTCTCGTGCGCGCAAGCAGGTCCACGATGCGCCCGCGCTAAAGTATGCCCATGAGCACATTCAACAAAGTCATTCTTTTCACCGACACCGACGGCTTCGCGCGTTTCCGCGAGGAAACAGTGGCGCTGTCCGAAGGTAAGCCACAAGCGCGTTTGTCACCCCTCATGGCCAGCAGTGGTTTTCAGCTGCGCCGCAGCCCTTTGGGGTTTCGCAGCGACTTTCATTGCACCGACAACCCGCAGTGGTTGTTTGTGTTGGAAGGTCAGATGGAAATCTTTTTGCAAGACGGCACGTCGCGCATCTTTGGCCCGGGCGAGCACTTCTACTCGGCCGATGTGTTGCCCACAGGCGCCACGTTTGACGCCAAGGTGCACGGCCACTGGAGCCGCCAAGTGGGGCCAGACGAACTCGTCACCTTGTTTGTGCGCGGCTAACTACCAGCCCAGCCCTAAGTGCAGGGGCAAATAAACCCCCATGCCAAACACGATGGTGAGCAGCACATTGCGCTTGGCAAAGTAAACCGCCACGCCCACCACTGCAGCAAAGATGCGGGCGTCTTGCCAAGTGGCAATGAGCTGGCCTTGGCTCATCACAATTTCGGGCACGACCACAGCTGACAGTGCGGCGATGGGTGCGTATTGCAAACCGCGTTGCGCCCAGTGGGGCAAGTGCCATTCGGTGTTGCTTAAAAAGAAAAAGCTGCGCGTGACCACAGTGATGATGGCCAGCCCCACGATGACCCACAGCGTCCACGCGTCGGTCACGTTCAAGTCGGCGCTGCTCATGCAAGCCTCTCTTTCGCGGCCTTGAACTGCTCTGCCATCAAGCATGCAAACACGGCCATGAGGATGGCCAACACGATGTTGAGTTTCAAAGGCAAGGCATACGCAAGCACCGCTGCGACGCCCGCGACGATGGCCGACAACACGCGCAAACGCGAGCTGGCCAACGAGCACTGAATGCCTAACAAGCACAAGATGCCCGCAAACCCCAAACCCCATGACGTGGGGATGGCGTTGGCCAAGGCAATGCCCAACAAGCTGCACGAAATCCAACTGGTCCAGTTGGCAAAACTCAAACCCGCCAAGTAGGCTTCTTGCGTGAGGCGTCGTTCATCGGTGTCAGCAGGATGTGCAAAGCGACGGGTGAACAACACATAGGTAGGGTCTGTATTGAAATAACCAGTCACGATGCGCGGCCATCGAGGCAAGTGCATGAGGTAGCCACGCATGTGCAAGCTAAACACCACAAAACGCAGGTTCACACAAAAGCCCGCAGCCAGCACCACCCACGCAGGCGCGCCTGCCACGATGAGCGGCGTGGCGGCTAACTGCGAGCTGCCTGCGTACACCAGCAGCGTCATAAACACAGACTCAAACACGCTCATGCCCGACTTGACCAAAGCCACGCCTGTCATCAGCGCCCAAGCAATTTGCCCAAAGGCTTGCGGCGCAAGGTCACGCACGCCGAGTTTGAACTCAGGATGTTGATAAAGCTTGCGTTGCCAAAACATCAGTTGGTTTTGTGAGCTGCGTGTGGCTCAAAACATTGGCCGGCGGTGATTGGGAAACCACGTAAAAAATCGGCCGCGTTCAAGCGCTTGCCACCTGCACGTTGCAGCTCGGTCACGCACAACACGCCCTCGCCACAGGCCACTCGCACGCCGTGTTCGTCGGCACTCAGCACTGTGCCTGCTGGCTGGTTATGTGCAGTGTCTTCTACCGTCGCACGCCACAGTTTGATGACGTCTGCGCCCAGCTGCGCCGAGGCGGCAGGGAAAGGGTTGAACGCACGCACGCGTCGGCCAATGGTTTCGGCGGATTGCTGCCAGTCCACCGCGGCTTCGGCTTTTTCAATTTTGTGGGCGTAGGTAATGCCAACCTCGGGCTGCTTCACTGGCTGCAACTTGCCCGCTTGCGCGTCTGCCAATGCACGCACCACCAGCGCGCCGCCCATCTCAGCCAAGCGGTCGTGCAATGTGGCGGTGGTGTCGTCAGGCGTAATGTCGAGCACGTCGGTCAGCAACATGTCGCCGGTGTCGAGGCCCGCATCCATTTGCATGATGACCACGCCGGTTTGCGCGTCCCCTGCCTCAATGGCGCGGTGAATAGGCGCGGCACCACGCCAGCGTGGCAAGAGCGATGCATGAATGTTCAGGCAGCCCAAGCGCGGCGCATCCAGCGTCCATTGCGGCAGGATGAGGCCATAGGCAGCCACCACCATCACATCGGCTTTCGCTTCGGCAATGGCGACTTGTGCCGAGGCTGCATCGTCTGGGTATTTGCCGTCTAGACGCAGGCTCAGAGGTTGCGCCACGGGGATGTTGTGCTGCACGGCCAGTTGCTTGACGGCAGAGGCTTGCAACTTCATGCCTCGGCCAGCAGGGCGATCGGGCTGGGTCAGCACCAAGGGCACGGTGTGGCCAGCAGCCAATATTTGGGCCAAGGCATCGGCTGCAAATTCGGGCGTACCAGCGAAGATGACGCGAAGTGAATCACTCATAAAGCTTGACCCATTTATTCGTCGTCACGCAAAGCTTTGAGCATTTTGGTTTTGATGCGGTTGCGCTTCAAAGGCGAGAGGTATTCCACAAACACTTTGCCCATCAAGTGGTCCAGCTCGTGCTGAATGCACACGGCCAACAAACCTTCGGCTTCGATGGTGCGCTCTTTGCCGTGTTCATCGAGGGCCTTGACCTTGACGTGCGTGGCACGCTCGACCCCGTCATAAATTCCAGGCACCGACAAACAGCCTTCGTCGCCTTTGACGCGCTCGTCACCCATCCAAGTAATTTCGGGGTTGATGAGCACCAGGGGCTCGTCGCGCTCTTCGGAGGTGTCAATCACCACCAAGCGCTCGTGCACATCCACTTGTGTGGCGGCCAGGCCGATGCCATTGGCGTCGTACATGGTTTCCAGCATGTCAGCAATCAAGGCTTTGATGCGCGCGTCTATCTCTTTCACCGGCTTGGCAACGGTGTTGAGCTTGGGGTCGGGGTATCGAAGGATGTCTAACTTGGGCATGCCTTTATTGTCTCCGCTTTTGAAGTTTTCGACCTTCGGCCACGCCTATTCCCCACACCCGTTCTGACAATGGATTTCACATTCCACAGGAGGGGGCATATGGACAAAGACGAGTTGCGGGCTTGGCTGCGTTTGAGCATGACGGACGGTGTGGGCAACGACACGGCGCGTCGGCTACTGGCCTGTTTTGGCAGCCCCCAAGCGGTGTTTGAGCAAACCGAGGCCGCCTTGTGCCAAGTCGCGACACCCAAACAAGCGCAAGCCCTGCTGAGCGTCCCCAACGAGCTGGCCGTGCAATGCGTGCGCACCCACCAGTGGTTGATGCACCAGCCCAACACGCACAGCCACGCAGTGTGGACACTGGGCGATACGCAGTACCCATCCGAACTGCTGCAACTGGCCGACCCGCCGCTGTTGATTTATGTGGCAGGCCAAACCCATGCGAACCTTGGCAATGCCGTGGCCATCGTGGGCAGCCGCAACCCCACGCCCCAAGGCGCACAAACGGCAGAGCAGTTTGGCGAAGCGTTGTCTGCGGCGGGCCTGTGCGTGGTGTCAGGTTTGGCGCTCGGCGTGGATGGCGCAGCGCACAAGGGCGCGTTGCGCGGCGGCAAAATTCGAGATGAGGCGTCGCCCAGCAAACGGCATTGGCGCACGGTTGCCGTGGTGGGCACGGGCTTAGACCGCGTGTACCCGCGCCAACATCAAACACTGGCGCACGACATTGCCTTGCACGGTTTGATCATCAGCGAATACTTGCTGGGCACAGCGCCGTTGGCACACAACTTCCCCAAACGCAACCGCATCATTGCCGCACTGGGCTTGGGCACCTTGGTGGTGGAAGCGGCATTGAAATCAGGCTCGCTCATCACGGCCAAGATGGCGCTGGATTTGAACCGCGAAGTGCTGGCCATTCCGGGCTCCATCCACGCCACACAATCGCACGGCTGTCATGCGTTGATTCGTCAAGGCGCCAAGTTGGTCGAGAACGCGCAAGACGTGTTGGAAGAGTTGCAGCTGGCCCCCCAACAGCAAGTCAACCTATTTGCCAATGCGCTAAAGGACGCGGACGCCGATGAAGCGAACGCGTCTCCCGACGAACCCACGCTGCTGACGCACATGGGCTTTGCGCCCGTGAGCTTGGATGCCCTGCAAGCACGCAGCGGACTAGACACCGCCACGCTGCAAGCACAGCTGCTCACGTTCGAACTAGACGGCGCAGTGGGCCGATTACCCGGTGGCTTGTTTCAACGTTTGGCCGTCGCATGATCTAGGGTGAACACCGATGCTTGGCGGGCGGCCACAAATAAAAAACATGTATATTGGCCTCATGTTTGAAGTGCTCGTATTCGTCTATGAAAACTACTGGCGAGGCGATGCGTGTCCTGAGCTAGAACAGCTAGGCCGCAAACTCAACGCTGTGGGTTTTAACGTAGAAGACATCCAACAAGCTTTGTCGTGGCTCGACGAGCTGAACTTGGCTTCGCACAAAACCGAGCTGATCGACATCAGCCAAGCCCAACGCGAACACCACACCGAATCTGCCCACAGCATGCGCGTGTACTCGGTCGCCGAGCAAGACCACTTAGGCGCTGAGTGCTTGGGCTTCATCAACTTCCTTGAATCCGCCGACGTGCTGTCGCCCCACATGCGCGAAATCGTGCTGGACCGCGCCATGGCCATTCCTGGCCACCCCATGCATTTAGACGACCTCAAAATCATCGTGTTGATGGTGTACTGGAGCATCGGCTTAGAGCCTGATGCGCTGGTATTGGATGAGTTGTGCGATGGGGATGATCGCGTGGCGCATTGATTTTCAATGGCCGCTGAACGATTGTTTTCAGTCGCTCAGCATTAACAAAGTCGCAACAGTTTCGCTTGCACTGCATCCCATGAATCGCATCCCAGCCGATGATGTGGCGTTTCATTGATACGCATGATGATGTCTGTCAGATTGCATGAATTTAATCCGCCCTCATAAGCAATCATCCATTGATATCGAAAAACGATGTCGTTCAAAATGCCAAGCGTAGAGCGGTTATCTGTTTTAGAAAACCGTCCTTCTTGGTAGTCCAAAAAAGCACGATCTATCGCCTCTTGTGGAAGACCCCGCGTTGTTAAAAGTTGTTCAAGTCCGGCCAATAGCATTTTTGGCAACACTTCAAGCGTGACGGGCTTTTTGCCTTGTAGCAAGACAAATGACAAAAACGTTGTGTCACTCATAAAGACTAACGCTTTGCGTCTTGAAACCGAGAAACGATGAACATACCAACCACCCAGTAGCGAACTGTGATCCATTGCCACGGATAGGTTTTCTTGACGGAGCCCAACGAGCTTTTGAATTTCAGCCGTGCACTTCAAATACAACATTGACTAAAACATCCAAATAAAAAGCCACGCAATTGCGTGGCTTCTATCTCAATCTGCGGTTAAACCACCGCCCCAGAATTTTCATCATCCGATTCGCCCACTACTTTGTTGGCGTGGTGTTTGATAAGGTCATCGCGGCGAATGCCCAGCCACATGGCGATGGCTGCCGCCACGAACACGGATGAGTAGATGCCAAACAAAATGCCGATGGTCAGCGCCAGCGCAAAGTAGTGCAGCGTTGCGCCACCGAACAACAACATGGACAACACCATGAGCTGCGTACAGCCGTGGGTGATGATGGTGCGGCTGATGGTGGAGGTGATGGCGTTGTCGATGATCTCCACCGTGTGCATCTTGCGATAGCGGCGAAAGTTTTCGCGGATACGGTCAAAAATCACCACCGATTCGTTGACTGAATAGCCCAACACCGCGAGCACCGCAGCGAGCACGGGCAGCGAGAACTCCCACTGGAAGAACGCGAAGAAGCCCAAGATGATGACCACGTCATGCAAGTTCGCAATGATGGCGGCCACGGCAAACTTCCACTCGAAGCGCATGGCCAAATAAATCATGATGCCCACGACCACAAAGGCCAAAGCCTTGAGACCGTCAGCCGCCAATTCGTCGCCCACTTGCGGGCCAACGAATTCGGTGCGGCGCAGTTGCACATTGGCGTCGGTGGCTTTGAGTGCGGTCAGCACTTGTTCGCTTTGCTGGGCAGAGCTTTGGCCTTTCACCGCAGGCATGCGAATCATCACATCGCGGGCCGTGCCAAAGTTTTGCACCTGCACATCAGAGAAGCCGAGTTTGGCGATTTGGTCGCGCACGGCATTGAGGTCAGCAGGCTGGCTGTAGCTGACTTCCATCAGCGTGCCGCCCGTGAACTCGACCGACAGATGCAAACCGCGGCTGAACAAAAAGAACACCGCCGCCAAGAACGTGATGAACGAGATGGCATTGAACGCAATCGCGTTCTTCATGAACGGGATGTCTTTTTTAATCTTAAAAAATTCCACGATGACTTCCTTTTAAGCGCGCCAAACAGTGCCGATAGACACGCTTTGCAATTTCTTCTTGCGGCCATACCAAACGTTGACCAAGCCACGCGAGAAGAACACCGCAGAGAACATGCTGGTCAAAATGCCCAAGCAATGCACCACGGCAAAGCCGCGCACAGGGCCAGAGCCAAAGGCCAACAAGGCCAAGCCCGCAATCAGGGTGGTGACGTTGGAGTCGAGGATGGTGGCCCACGCGCGGTCGTAACCGGCGTGGATGGCTGACTGAGGTGACGCACCGTTGCGCAACTCTTCGCGCACGCGCTCGTTGATCAGCACGTTGGCGTCAATCGCCATACCCAACACCAAGGCCATCGCGGCCATGCCAGGCAAGGTCAACGTGGCTTGCAACATGGACAGCACAGCCACCAAGAGCAACAAGTTCACCGCCAACGACACGCTGGAGAACATGCCGAACAACATGTAGTACACGCACATGAACGCGGTCACCGCAACAAAGCCCCAAGTAACGGAGTTGAAACCTTTGGCAATGTTTTCAGCACCAAGGCTTGGGCCAATGGTGCGTTCTTCGATAATTTCCATCGGCGCAGCGAGCGAGCCAGCGCGCAACAACAGCGCCGTGTCGTTGGCTTCCACCGTGCTCATGCGACCCGAGATTTGTACACGGCCACCGCCGATTTCGCTGCGAATCACAGGCGCGGTCACCACTTCGCCCTTGCCTTTTTCAAACAGCAAGATGGCCATGCGTTTGCCCACGCTCTCACGCGTCACGTCTTTGAAAATGCGTGCGCCTTTGGCATCGAGCGTCAGGTGCACGGCGGCTTCTTGGTTTTGCGTGTCAAAGCCAGGTTGCGCGTCGGTGAGGTTTTCGCCAGTCAAGATGACTTGCTTTTTCACAATCACAGCTTGGCCACCGCGCTCTAAAAATCGCTCGGTGCCAAACGGCACAGGGCCGTTGCCAAACTCTGCTGCGCGGGCTTCGGCGCTGTCGTCCACCATGCGAATTTCCAGCGTGGCCGTGCGACCCAAAATGTCTTTGGCCTTGGCCGTGTCTTGCACGCCAGGCAGTTGCACCACGATGCGGTCGGTGCCTTGCTGCTGAATCACAGGCTCGGCCACGCCCAACTCGTTGATACGGTTGTGCAGCGTGGTGATGTTTTGCTTGATGGCTTGCTCTTGCACGCGCTTAGCCGCCACGGGGTTGATGACCGCCGTGAGTTTGAAGTCGGAGCCATCAGGGGCGCTGGTGGTTTGCAAATCCAAGAACTGGTCTTGAATCACACGTTGCGCAGCTTCCAGCGTTTCCATGTCGCGGAAACGAATTTCGATGGTTTGGTTGTTGCGGGTGATGCCGCTGTGGCGCACGTTCTTTTCGCGCAAGCCCGTGCGGATGTCGCCGGCCAATGATTCGGCCTTTTTAGTCAAGGCCGCAGGCATGTCGACTTGCAACATGAAGTGCACGCCACCGCGCAAGTCCAAACCCAAATACATGGGCGCTGCGTGCAACGCAGACAACCACGCGGGTGAGCGGGCCAACAAATTGAGGGCCACGACATACGAGGCATCGTTGGCATCGGGCACCAAGGCTTGCTGGATGGCGTCCTTGGCTTTGAGCTGGCTGTCCGTGTTGTCAAAACGCGCTTTGAGCGAACCGTTGTCCAAGGTCAACACCTCAGGGGTGATCTTGGCCGCAGCCAAGGCTGCTTGCACGCGCTCTTGCACGGCAGCGTCCACCTTGACCGAGGACTTAGCGGCCGACACCTGCACCGCCGGTGCTTCGCCAAAAAAGTTAGGCAGCGTGTAGATGCTGCCGACCAACAAAGCGATCACGATGATCGCGTACTTCCAAAGAGGGTAACGGTTCATGAGCGCTTCGTCGTCTTAGTGATGGATACGAATGACTGCGAGCAGTATCAGAGAGAGCCTTTGGGCAACACTTGCACCACCGCTTGGCGTTGCAATTGCACTTCCACGCCAGCAGCGATTTCGATGGTCACCGTGGCTTCAGCCAACTTGGTCACCTTGCCAAGCAAGCCGCCAGCCGTGGCGATTTCGTCGCCTTTGGCGATCGCTTCGATCATGGCTTTGTGCTCTTTTTGACGCTTCATTTGTGGGCGAATCATCACGAAATACAACACCACAAACATCAACACCAAAGGCAACATGCCTTGGAGTGAAGACATGATGTCGTTGCCTGCAGCAGCGGCAGGTGCGGTTTGGGCAAAAGCAGAAGAAATCAACACGGTCAAACTCCAATTTGAGGGACTGCTGCTAAGGTGCAAAACGCCCCAGCAGACCAACCGCGGATTGTATGCGGCTGGCTCAATGACTCAGTTCTGGGCCGTCCACTGCGTTTTCAAGGTGTCCCACTTCTGGCGCGCAGCCGCCAAGTGGCGCACTTTGACGTGGCCAAAGCCTTTGATTTGCTCAGGGATTCGCGCCATCTCGACGGCCAAGGCATGGTTGTCAGCATTGAGCTGGCTCAATAAAGCATCCACACTGGTTCGGTATTGCACGATGAGGGCGCGCTCGGTGCGACGCTCATGCGTGTAGCCAAACACATCCAACGCCGAACCTCTGAGCCACTTGAAGCGTTTGAGCAATTGAAAGCCCGTGCGCATGAGGGGCCCAAATTTTTGCTTTTGCAATTCACCCTTGTCGTTCACCTTGGCAATAAGCGGCGGGGCCAAGTGGTAGTTGACGGTGAAGTCGCCTTCAAACATGCCGTCTATTTTTTGCAAGAACGCTTTGTCTGTGTGCAAACGCGCCACTTCGTACTCGTCTTTGTAGGCCATGAGCTTGAACAGGTTGCGCGCCACGGCTTCGGTGAGCGTGGTTTTATGCAGCGCACCTTCGGCAATACGCACACGTTCCACCACCGCCAGATAACTGTTGGCCCAAGCCGCGTTTTGGTAGTCGGTGAGAAAGGCCACACGTTTGGCAACGAGCGCATCCACACCTTCGGGCTTGTGGAACTGCACCACTTGCGCCGGCGCAAGCAAGGCTTGCACCTCGTCCCAATTGGCTGCGCAATGACGGCCCCATTCAAATGCGGCCTTGTTTTGCGCCACGGCCATGTCGTTGAGTTCCATCGCACGCATCAAGGCTTCATGCCCCAAGGGCACCCAACCTTTTTGCCAAGCAAAGCCCAAGACCATGGGGTTTACAAAAATGCTGTCGCCCAGCACTTGGGTGGCCACGCGGTCGGCGTCAAAGGCGCTCACGTGTTCAGCGCCCACGGTGTGCGCAATTTCGGCGACGCATTGTTCACCCGGGTTTTGCCAGTTGGCGTTGCGCACAAAGGCTGCGGTGGGTGCGCTGTGTGCGTTAAGCGCCACATGGGTGCGGCCCGCACGCATGCGTTGCAACGTTTCTTTACCCGCCACCACGATGGGGTCGCAACCGATGACGAGGTCGGCTGCGGCCATGCTGACGCGCGTGGTGCGAATGTCGTCTTGGTGGTTGGCAATGAGCACGTGGCTCCAGGTCGCACCGCCTTTTTGGGCAAGGCCCGCCGCGTCTTGCGTGACGATGCCTTTGCCTTCGATGTGCGCGGCCATGCCCAACAGCTGGCCAATGGTGATCACGCCCGTGCCGCCCACACCCGCCACCACCATGCCCCATGCGTGGGTGGTGTCAGGTAACTTGGGTTCTGGTAATTCAAGCGCAGGCAGCGCGATGCGCGACACGCCTTTGGCTTTTTTCTTTAAGCTGCCGCCTTCGACGGTGACGAAGCTGGGACAAAAACCTTTCAAGCAACTCATGTCTTTGTTGCAGGTGCTTTGGTTGATGGTGCGCTTGCGGCCAAACTCCGTTTCGAGCGGCTCCACGCTCATGCAATTGCTTGTGCTCCCACAGTCGCCACAGCCTTCGCACACCAACTCGTTGATGAGCACGCGCGTGGCCGGGTCGGCCATGGTGCCGCGTTTGCGACGGCGGCGCTTTTCGGTGGCGCAGGTTTGGTCGTAAATGATGACCGTGCAACCTAAGATGCTCCGCATCTCGCGCTGGATGCGGTCCAACTCATCACGGTGAAACACCGCCACACCGCTGACCAAACCCGCGCCTTCGTATTTTTCGGGCTCGTTGGTCACCACGGTGATGCGTTGTGCGCCTTCTGCTTTCATGCTTTGGGCGATTTGAAGAACCGAATGTCCTTCAGGTCTTTCACCGACACGCTGCCCACCCGTCATGGCCACCGCATCGTTGTACAAAATCTTGTAGGTGATGTTCACGCCCGCCGCAATGCTTTGGCGAATCGCCAAGATGCCGCTGTGGAAATACGTGCCATCGCCCAAGTTGGCAAAGATGTGCTGGTCATTCACAAACGGTTGCTGGCCCACCCACGGCACGCCCTCGCCACCCATTTGGGTGAAACCATGCGTGTCGCGGTCCATCCACAGCACCATGAAGTGGCAGCCAATGCCCGCCATGGCACGTGAGCCTTCGGGCACTTTGGTGGAGGTGTTGTGCGGGCAGCCCGAGCAGAACCACGGCATGCGATCCGCCTTGAGCGTGACGGTTTGCATCTGCGTTTCTTTAGCGCTGATGATGGCCAGCTGCGCATGGATACGCGCGGTGGTATCGGCATCCACACCCAGCTTGAGCACGCGTTGTGCAATGGCTTTGGCAATGAGTGCAGGGTTCAAGTCTGCGTTGGCCCGCAACAACGTGTTGGCGCTCGGGTTGGGCATGGACCACTCGCCGCCACCGCCACCGAAGGGGCCTTGTTTAGCGTCTTCGCCTTCGATCTCGTTGAACTTACCCAACACATTGGGTCGCACATCGGCACGCCAGTTGTACAGCTCCTCCTTGAGTTGGTACTCAATGACTTGGCGCTTTTCTTCAATCACCAAAATCTCTTGCAAGCCCGTGGCGAACTCGCGTGTGAGCTGTGCATCCAGCGGCCACACCACGGCCACCTTGTGCAAGCGAATGCCCAGGCGGCGACAGGTGGCGTCGTCCAGCCCCAAGTCCAGCAACGCTTGACGTGTGTCGTTGAAGGCTTTGCCACTGGCAATCAAACCCAGCCTGTCGTTCGGCCCTTCAATCACGTTGTGGTTCAAACGGTTGGCGCGCACATAGGCGAGTGCGGCGTACCACTTGTAGTCAAACAAACGGGCTTCTTGCTCCAGCGCGGTGTCGGGCCAGCGGATGTGCAAGCCCCCCGCAGGCATCTCAAACTCTGGCGTGACGATGTTCACGCGGTGCGGGTCAATCACAGCGGTCGTGCTGGACTCCACAATTTCTTGAATCGTCTTCATGCCCGACCACAACCCGCTGAAACGGCTCATGGCGATGGCGTGCAAACCCAAATCCAAAATTTCTTGCACGTTGCTGGGGAAGAACACCGGCGTGCCACAGGCTTTGAAGATGTGGTCGCTTTGGTGGGCGGCGGTCGAGCTCTTGGCCACATGGTCGTCACCCGCCACGGCCAGCACACCGCCCCACGCGGTGGTGCCCGCCATGTTGGCGTGCTTGAACACATCCGAGCAGCGGTCCACGCCTGGGCCTTTGCCATACCAAATGCCAAACACACCATCAAACTTGTTGCTGCCCTGCGGCGCAAAGCCCAGCTGCTGCGTGCCCCACAACGCGGTGGCGGCCAACTCTTCGTTCACACCCGGCTGAAAGACGATGTTTTGCGCTTGCAGATACGGCTTGGCTTTCCACAGCGACTGGTCATACGTGCCCAAAGGTGAGCCGCGATAACCACTGATAAAACCTGCGGTGTTTTTGCCTTGCAGCGCATCGCGTTGGCGCTGCAACATGGGCAGCTTGACCAAGGCTTGCACACCGCTCATGAAAGCGCGGCCCGTATCAAGGCTGTACTTGTCGTCCAGCGTCACGGTGTCGAGTGCGCGGCGAAGGGAATCGGGCATGGGCGCGTTCATGGCTTGCTCCTAAATCAACGGCTGCGCTATGCAGTTTAGAGCGCAAACCGATTGAACGCATAAACATGCGAGACAAGAACCGTTAGTGCATCAAGGTAGATGGCGTGACAGGTGTAGGCATATCGCTTTGCCCTTCAAGCTCGGCAAAGCCCACGCCCCACTGCGCCGTCGCTTGCAATTTATCAAGCAGCGCCAGCATGACTTGCAGGATCGAGGTGGACATTTGCACGGTGACAGACTGTCCATTTTCAACATCTAGTCGCAGGGTGACGGCTTCGCCTTCTTGGTTCATGGCCAGGCTGGTCACCAACAAAGGCTCAACGCCCAAGGGCTGCTCTTTGGCCGCTTGGTAGGTTTCTTTGAAATTGAGCCTTTGCGCCACCGACTCTTGTTGGAAGGTTTGCATGACTTGCGCCACGGGCGCGGGATGCGCTTGCGCCAACACGTGCACCGCCATTTGTTGCGAGCCTTGAATCAGGCCTTTGACCACAAAGCGCGTGAGCCAAAAACTGAACTCTTGCTCGTGGGTGGTGTTGAAGCGAAAGAGCACGCGGTCTTCTTTGCCCACCCACTCGCCATTGAACTGTTTGATACTCATGGCATTATTTTGGCCACAACACCCACAAGCGCAAGCCTTGTTTCATGCGACCTGCCAACTCACCGGCCTCTGGGCCCGTGCCTGCAAAGTAGTCGGCCCGCACCGCCCCCACAATGGCGCTGCCGGTATCTTGCGCAAACACCAAGCGCTGCAAATTGGCATTGGGCCCAGCACTGACCAACCAGACAGGTGTGCCGTAAGGAATGGCATCTTTGTCCACCGCGATAGAACGCCCTGCCGTCAAAGGCACGCCTTGTGCCCCACGGGGACCCAGGTCGGCATCGGCAGCGTTGCGCACCTCTTCGCGGAAGAACACATAGCGCGGATTGCTCCACAACATCTCTTGCACCAAGCGGGGGTTGCTTTGTTGGGTGCTGACAATCCACGCTTTGATGCCTTGCCACGAAGCATCACGAATCAGGCCACGGTCAAGCAGCCAACGACCTACGCTTTGATACGGCTGCTCGTTCGAGCCCGCAAACGCCAAGCGAACAACACGCGTGCTGCCATCAGGATTGGCCATACGCACCCGGCCTGAGCCTTGGATGTGCAACACCAAGGCATCAATCGGGTCGGCCAACCACGCCACTTCTCGGCCACGCAAGGCATCGCGCGCTTGCGGGTTGGTTTCAATCTCTTGTCGACTGAACCATGGCCGAGCTGTGCGTCGCGCATCAGCCAAGCCATCGGGTGGGGCGTACAAAGGCACTTCAAAGCCTGGGCGCATTTGTGCAGAGGCATCAAACAACGGTTCGTAATAGCTGGTCAGCAATCCATCCACAGCGCCATCGAGAGATTCAACACGGTAGGGCTGCAAGTAGCTCATCATCCACAAGCGACGGTCATCGTCTGTGCCGAGCATGAGTTGGCGCACGTCTTTACAAAGAGGGCCGAACAAGGGGCCGGGGCGTTCACAGTTTTGCAGCCACGCATTCCACGCATCTTGCATTGGGTCGGTTTGCCAGCCAGGCACATCGCTCCAAGATGCAGCGACCCAACGGCTGCGAAAACTCTGCTGTGGACTGGGCGTGCCCGGCATGCCGGCCAAGGCGCCGCTTGCGCGCGGAGCATCGGTAGGCACACGCGCAGCGGGGTAAGTGCGGGCGTAATCGTTCACGGGGGCACGGCGTGGCGAGCTACAGGCGACCAAGCTTCCCACCATCAAGGCCCACGTCAAACGCCACAGGATTTGTCTCATGCCGTTAATTTTGCTAGAAGCGCTAGGCGCAGGGTGCATCTTGGTGGTGATCGTGTGGTGGACCCTGTTCTCAGGCCGCGCAGAGGCCGAGGCTGAGCACAAAGCCGCGCAGCAAGAGGCTGCCAAAAACACGAAATAACTCACTCTGCGCGCAGCAAGTTGGCCAACTCCACAGCCGACTTCACATTCATTTTGTCGAACACACGGGCACGGTGTACTTCGACCGTGCGTACGCTGATGTCGAGCTGATCAGCAATCAATTTATTGGGCAAGCCTTCGACGACCAGATGCATCACATCGCGTTCGCGTTCGGTCAAGTCGGCCAAGTTGTGTTGCAAGCTTTGCTTGCTGCGCAAGGTTTGCAGCGTCTGGGCTGAGCGCGCCAACGCTTGCTCGATGCGGTCGACGAGGGCATTGTCTGAAAACGGCTTTTCGCAAAAATCAAATGCGCCGCGTTTGACCGAATCCACAGCCGTTGGCACATCGGCATGGCCCGTCAAGAAAATCACGGGCAACACATCAAGCAATTTGCGCTCAATGAGCTGCTCAAACAAGGCCAAGCCACTCATGCCGGGCATGCGCACATCCAGCAACAAGCAGCCGGGTTGGGTGGGTCGCCAAGGGTTGTTGTGATTGGCGTTGATCAAGTCAGCAAACGCATCCGCACTCTCAAACGATTGACTGGGCAATCGGCGCGAACGCAACAGCCACGCCAGTGCTTCGCGCACACCGGCGTCGTCGTCAACGATATAAACCAAAGCGTCTTCTGTGGGTTGCATATGTCAGGCCTTTGGACAGGATTGTGGCAGGGTGAAGCTGAACACCGTGCCACGCGGCGTGTTGGCACGGTGCCCTAGGAATCCACCATGCTGCTCCACCACCGTGCGGCACAAACTCAGGCCCAAGCCCATGCCTTCTGCCTTGGTGGTGAAAAAGGGCGTAAACAGTTTTTCAGACACGCCCTCAGGAATACCTTGACCCAAATCAGACACCGTGAACTCCAACCAACGGCTGGTGGCATTCGATGCCGCAGGACGCACGGCCAAGGTCAGCACTTTGTTGTTGGGGCTTTCATCAGCCATGGCTTGCATGGCATTGCGTGCGAGATTGAGGAGCACCTGCTCGACCATGGTGCGGTCGCACAAGGCGACAGGCAAATCAGACGGACACTGCACCACCACACGCACGCCAAGCTTGCGTGCTTGCAAGATGACCAACGGCATCACATCGTCCAACAGAGCGCGAGGATTAACGGCCTCGCGCGCTTGGTCGCGACGACGCACAAAGTCGTGCACGCTCTTGATGACCTTGCCTGCGCGCTCTGCTTGCTGACCGATGCGTTGAATGGCACTGCTCAAGGTCTCGGCCAACTGAGGGTCTTTGAATGCTGCGTCTTGCAACAAGTTCATGCTGCCGGTGGCATAGCTCGAAATGGCGGCCAATGGCTGGTTGAGTTCATGACTCAACAACGATGCCATCTCGCCTACAGTGGCCAAACGCGCCGTGGCTTGCAAACGTTCTTGGCTGGCTCGCGACACCTCTTCCACGCGACGCTGCTCGCTGATGTCCAGCACCGCGCCCATCCAACCGGTTTGCTCGCCCAAGGCGTTGATGAGTGGTGCCTCAAAAATCATGACGGCAAAGCGCTCACCGCTCTTGCGCATGAAGACCGACTCAACGCCTTCACGCGGTGGGGCATTACCCGCCAAGCGCAAGGCTTGGCGCTGTCCGTATTCGTCCACCATTTCAGGCGGCCAGTAAGGGGCCGGAATGCCGCGCCCCACCAACTCTTTGGAGTCAAACCCCACCATTTCGCAAAACGCAGGATTGACGTAGGTGATGCACCCTTCGTTGTCGCGGGCGCGTAAGCCTGTCACGAGCGAGTCTTCCATGGCTTTGCGAAACGCCAAAGCGTTCGCCAAATCCAACTCCACACGTTGGCGGCGTCGCATGTCGCGTGCCAACATGATGAGCACCGTCACCAAGGCGATCGCCATCGCGGTCACCAAAGCGGTCAGCACATTAGGAAACAAATCGGGCGCGCCGCGCCAACTGTCCATGCGCAACACCATCGTTTGACCTGGCAAGTCGAGCAACTGTTTGGCAATGAACACGCGCGAGCCACGCCGCGCCGTGCCGTGCATGGCCAAGCGCGTGCCATCGGCCTCGGTGAATGACACCTCTTGGCTGCGCGTGAGGTGTTGCCCCACCATGTTGACCAAAATTTCGCTCAAAGAATAGGTGGCCACGGTGTAGCCCGTGATCTGCCCATCGATGATGACGGGCAAACACACATCCATGATTTCTAAACCCAAGCCATCGGCCTGCGGCACATAGGTGCTCGCGCCATATCCAGGGCCACTTTGTCGACGTGCCACGCCGCACGCTTGCACCACCTCGGGCTGGTTGGTGACACGCCCAAAACGGTTGAACACGGGTGCGCGAAACGGGGTATCGATACTTTTAAGCACCCGTAAATCTGGGTCGCGCAGTTCTAGACGCAACCACTCGCGGTGTTCGCGAAGCAAGTCGTGCGCGTCTTGCGTCCAAGGCGTGGAGCTGCGATCGGCATATTGCAGCGCTTGCAAGCTCTGCACATTACGCGTGAACGCGGCTCGAATATCGCTCACCGCATCAGCCGCATCGCGATCAATGCGACTTTGCACTTGGCTCACTTCATAGCGACCCGCTAACCAAACCAAGGTGCTGAGCATGGACAGCACCAGCGCAACCAAGAGCCCCCACAGCACCCAGCGACGTAGTTGAGGACCGGCTGGAAAAGCCATCAATCCACCTTGCTCACACGCGGATCAGCCCAAGTGCCATCCACATGAAATTCCGTGGTACCGGCACGAACCAAAGGTCTGCTCAGTACCAATTGCGCGAGGTAGCTGGTCAAACCAATCACGGGGTTGATGGTGGCCATGTAAAGCGATGCGGTACCGGCATTGATTTCGGGCACCACCACCACTTTGAGGTTTTGGGTTTCGCGCACCAAATCTGCACTGCCTTCAATCAATGCGCCAGCCACCACACCTTTCATTTGCAAGTTGTTGGTCGAGGCCACCCCTTGCTCGATGCGCACATCGCCGCGTACAAAATCAAACGCAAAACCATCGCTGAAGAGATCGCTGAAATCCAAGGTCAAGCGACGCGGCAAGGCTTGCAAATTAAGCACCCCCAGCAAACGCGCAGCCCCCGGTTCGGTCTTTAAGAACTGGCCTTTTTCGATGTCCAAATTCATCTGGCCAGACATGCTGGCGTAGTCGAGGGTGATGGGTGAGCCTTGCCAAGTGATCTGGCCTTCCAAGCGACCTTCTCCATGACGGATGGCACCTGGAGTGCCCAGGCGATCCAACAACTCACCGCTGTCACGAAGCGCCAACGCGAAGCTCAGTTGGGTGCGACGCAAGCGTGGGCCATCGGCCATCCAACTGCCATTGGCTGTCAACGTGGCTTCGGGCAAGGTGATATTGAATTTGTTCAAGCGCCATTCACGCGTCGCGTTGGCACCGAGGCGGTTCACCGCTTCGATCTCCAAACGGCCCAGTTTTTTTCCACGCAAAGTCAAGTCAGCCACCACGATGTCCAGCGCAGGAATGCTGCTCGGCTGCTCGCTCAAGAGACGCTCCACATCAGGCACTGAGCTAGGTGGAATGTTCAAGTAGGCCAAGCGCGCAAACAACTGTGCAGGCACGCTGCCATTGGAAGGGCGAACTTCGGCAGAGCCATTGAGCTCATCTGCGCTGATGTTCATGCGCCACAAATCACCTTGGCGCGTACCCCCCACCACCACTTGGTGAATCACACGGTCAGCCACTTTGATTTGCCCCGCTTGCAACGCGGCGAAGGTCGGCATGTAGTCTTGCTCTCCATCCCCCACGGCCTCGTTGCCGATCACGGTTTTCGGGGCGGCCTTGCGCTTGAGCGGAGAGACGCCCGTGAACTGCGTGAGCGCGGTGTTCCACGCATCCAAATCCACCACGGGCATTTGCAAGTTCAAACTCACGGCGTTGTCACGCATGGGGATGTTATCGATCACCGATTGGCCTACAGCAATGCCACCACGCACCACCCGAGTCTTTGGGCCACTGAGATCTCGCACATAGGCGACGGACACCACGCGGTCTAGGGTGACACTGATCTGGTCTTGCAGCACACGCGACTTGGGCTGCAATGACTCGCGCGTGAGTTGCGACTCAATGCGCAAGGGCATCAGTGCTGACGCAGGTTTGTTCAACGGAGTGGGCAACGCCAAGGCCATGCCTTTGAGATCGCTGGTGACCAACAACTCGGGCTGACCACGACGCAGGCCAAGGGTGGCGCTGTACGCCGACTTGCCTGTGGCGCGTTGCGCAAGGCGTGACACAAAGCCCAACTCTTGCGCTTGACGCAAACCGTCAGCGGTGAGATCGCCATTGATTTTGAGTTGCAGCGGCGATTGGTCGACATTTGCGACAAAAGACAAGCCCCCTTCAAGCGTGGCGTTACCCCCCAGCAATTGGGCTTGTACGCCTTTGAGTTTGAAGCCTTCTTCACTGAATTGCAGCGTGCCGCGTGTGCGGTTGAGCACGGGCGTACCTGGGATGATTTGCAAGGCGTTATCTGCAAACACCACGCTGCCTTGCACTTTAGAGGTTTGTAGTTTGTTCAGCGGCAGCGTCAAAGCCAGTTTGTAATTCGCATCGCCACTGGCTTGGCTTTTATTCAGCACCGTACCGGTTAAATCATTGAGGGCCGACTTCGCAATCATGTCCAACACTTGCGCCATCGGCCCACGCGCTTCGCCGCTCACACTGACCACGGCTTGTGCCATGTTGGGAATGTGCGCTTCGACCTTTTGCCACGTCACACCGGGGGCACCTGCCATTTGGGTTTGACCTTTGAAGTGCAGGGCGCTGCGATCAAATACCAACTCACCATTCACCTCGGTCAGCGCAGGCCAGGCGGGTGGTGGTGTCGTTTTGAGTTTGAGCGGCGGCGGTGGAACGTAGGCGTATTTGCCCTGCGCCACTTGGGCGGCGATGCGGAACTCACCGAGCTTGGGATTGTCAAACGGCATGTCACGCAAGTTGCCGCGCACACGCACGGTCACGTGGCTGGCTTCACCGGCCTGCACGGCGTCACGCACATAAGCGCGCACATCTGCTGGCAAGGTGTTGGGCAAATAGCGATACACCTGAGCCACCTTGGCACGCGTGATAGAAGCGGTCAGATCCAACACCCCAGGCAAGCGCGAATGACTCTCGCCCGTTTTCCAATTGCCATTGAATTCGCCAGACAAATCGTCATTGACCACATGACCTTGGGTGAATTGCACGGCCACATCATTGCCCTTGAGTTGCCATGCGATTTGCACCGACGCATCTTCCAGTGCGATGAAAGGCTCGTCCAAGCCAAGGGGCAAGGTAAGGCTGCCCTTGCTGATACTCACACGCGCTTTGCCGCCCTTTTGGGTCAGGTCAAATTCCAGCTGCGCGGCGCTCATGCCAGGCATGTTTGCCAGCGGACTGTTGGGCAGCGCGTCACGACGCACCGCGAGCTGGCGCACTTGGCCGCGGGCCGAATAGTTCACCGTGGCATCGTCTTTCTTTTGCCACGTGGCTTTGAGTTGGTTCACCTGGCCTTGCGGTTGCACGCGGGCCAGGGTTTCGCGCAACTGTTCTGGCAGGGGTAAGCGCTGGCTGATTTGCGTCAACGCATCCAAGTCCAACCGGTCGGCATGCAAAGTGCCTGACTCGAATGCATCACCACGCCAGCCCACGCGCAGCACGCCACCGGGCCAGTGTTCGCCCTCTTGGGTGTCGAACACCAAATCTTGGCTGCTGATCTCCACTTCACCATCGGACCACTGTGCACCAATGCGACCATGGATGTGGCGCAGACTCAGCGGCAGCAAATCAGCGCCTAAACGCACATCGACGGCATCCAAAGCCACATCCGCGGTCACACCCACTGGTTGGCCTTTTTGCACATCGGCCCACACGCGAACTGCGCCGCGCCCCTCTTGCAGCGATAAGCCCTTGTCCATCGGCACCCATTGGCGCAAAGCGGCTAGGTTGACCGACGGCAAATCCGCAAATGCTTCGCCCGACCATTGCGTCATATCGCCTGCGCGTTGGCTAGGCAGTCGGTAAAACTTGCCATGCACCGACACGCGCTGGCCCAAAGCTTCGGGTGGCGTGGCATCGACGCGCAGCTCATGCCTGAACCATTGGTTACGCATCGACACGTCCACGCCCTGGAGGGTCAACACGGGCGCTGCGGTTTGCGCGGCGCTGGGGCGACTGTCGTCACGCCACTGCACCACACCTTGGCGCACGATGAATTCGGGCTGCGAAAAAAACCAATCTGCACCACTGCCATCGCCAGACACGCTGGTGTCTAGACCCGCCACCCACACATGGCCATTGGCATCGCGGCGAATTTCTAATTCAGGTTGCTCAATGTCGAGCTGCTCGAACTGGCCAAAAAGAACAGAACGCGGCGAGATGGCAGCCAGCACGCGCGGCAAACGCAAAGCCTCGTGCCCTTCGCGATCCAACAGCTGAATGTCTGTCGCCTCAAACCACGGCACCAGCCACCCGCCTTGTGCGCGAATGCTACCAATCACCACACGCACGCCCGTGGCGCTGGAGGCTTGTTGCTGCAGCATCTCACGGTAATCGCCAATTCGCGGCACAATGAAAATGTGCAAGGCGCTCCACGCCAAAAGCATGGCCACCCAAACGAAGAGCACCACGCCCAAAACCCATTCAAGCGCACGGCGCCAGCCTGACTTGGTTTTCAAATCAGCGGAGGTGCTTTCGGGGGTGGAATCTACAGAGTCAGACAAATATTTCATGGTGCTAGCAACGTGACTGGAATTATCCCCTCCTCCATGCAGAATTTGAGTACTTATTCGCGCCTCGTGCAACGTTTGCGTCGACGGTACGCCGATGCGTTGCACTTGCTGCCCGCTGGGGCGCCCGTGTTGGCCACCATGCAAGCGTGTTTTGAAGCACTGCGCCAAACCCACAGCTGCGCGGACGCACTGCGCATGCTGCGCCAACTGGTGATGGAACGCTTGGTGGTGCTGGACTGCGAACAACACGCCAACCTAGAGGTGATCACCCACGCCGTCACCAAGCTGGGCGAGTTCACCTTGGATGTGGCCTACCACGAAGCCCAAGTGCAGCTAGACGCCAGCTACGGCGCACCCACCACCCCCAGCGGCGAACGCGCCACGTTGTGGATCATTGGCATGGGCAAATTTGGCGCACGCGAGCTGAATGTGTCGAGCGACATTGACCTGATTTATGTGTACGACGAAGACGGCGACACCACCGGGTTGCCCGACGGACGCGGACGCATCAGCAACCACGACTACTTTGCCAAAGCCGTCAAACTCATTTACGCCTTGATTGGCGACACCACCGAGCACGGCTTTGTGTTTCGCATGGACCTGGCCTTGCGCCCCAACGGCAACTCAGGCCCGAGCGTGGTGTCACGCCAGGCGCTCGAAGAGTATTTCTTGGTGCAAGGGCGTGAGTGGGAGCGCTTTGCTTGGCTCAAGAGTCGCGTGGTGGCACCGTTCAGCGCACGCGTTCATGCGTTTGAGCTGCGCGACACCGTGTTGCCTTTTGTGTTTCGCCGCTATTTGGACTACAGCGTGTTTGAGTCGTTGCGCGGCTTGCATCAGCAAATTCGCAAACACTCGGCCACGCGCAGCGCAGGCCACCCCGAACGCGCGAATGATGTGAAGCTGTCACGCGGCGGCATCCGTGAAATTGAATTCACCGTGCAGCTGCTGCAAGTGGTGCGAGGTGGCCACTTCCCCGAGCTGCGTACGCGCCCCACGTTGCAAGCCTTGCAACGTTTAGCTCAAGCCAACCTCATGCCAGCGGCCACCGCCGATGCACTGGCCAAAGCCTATGTGTTTTTACGCCAAGTCGAACACCGCATTCAATACTTGGACGACCAACAAACCCATATGCTTCCCACGAATGACGACGACTTGAACTGGATCGCGTTGACCTTGGGCTTTGGCGATGTGTGCGACTTTTTATCTCAGCTCGACAGCCACCGCGAGCTCGTGGCCCACGAATTCGACCGCCTGCTTGGCTTAGGTGAAAAAGCGGAACCCAGCAACGGTGAATGCAAAACTTGCCCACAAAAAAACGACCACGTTGATTTGGCCTCGTTATTACCCGACTTGAATGAACGCTTGCGCGAGCGAGTAACGCATTGGTCCGAACAACCCCGCATGCGAGCCTTGCGCGATGAGGGCGTGCAACGCCTGCTCAAACTTTTGCAGCGCACCAATGCTTGGATTGACGAGGGCCGCGTCACCGAAGAAGCGGCCGTGCGCTGGAGCGATTGGATGGAGCCGCTGTTGCGACGCGAAAGTTATTTGGCTTTGTTGATCGAGCGCCCGCGCGTGCATGAGCAACTCATGCGCTTGCTGGGTATGGCGCGTTGGCCCGCCAAGTATTTGCAGCAGCACCCCGGCGTGATTGATGAACTGGCAGGCGAAGCCTTGCTGGCCGAGCGCTTTGTGCCCGCCGAGTTTGAGCAAGAGCTGGAGCGACGCTTGACCTCGTTGCAATCCACGGGACAAGCCGACGAAGAAACCTTGCTCAACCTGCTGCGCCGTGCCCACCACGCCGAGGTGTTTCGCACCTTGGCGCGCGACGTGGAAGGTCGCATCACCGTGGAGCAAGTGGCGGATGATTTGAGTGCGCTGGCAGATTGCGTGCTCAAAGTCACCAGTCGCTGGGTGTGGCAAAACTTCAAGCAACGCCATCGCGATGAACCGCAATTTGCCATCCTCGCCTACGGCAAGCTAGGCGGCAAAGAACTGGGCTACGGCAGCGACCTCGACATTGTGTTTGTCTACGAAGACGCACACGAGCGCGCAGGCGAAATTTATGCGGCCTACGTGCGCAAGCTCATCAACTGGCTGACCGTCAAAACCGGCGACGGCGACTTGTATGAAATCGACACCGCGCTGCGCCCCAACGGCAACTCAGGTCTGTTGGTGTCGACCTTTGAGGCGTATTCAGACTACCAATGCCAGCGCGGCGAAAACACCGCGTGGACATGGGAGCACCAAGCCATGACGCGCGCGCGTTTTTGCTTGGGCGCACCCGGGCTTCACGTCCGCTTTGACGAGGTGCGCGCCAACGTCATCAACGCCAACCGCGACCAAGCTGCGTTGCGCGAAGAAATCGTGGCCATGCGCGACAAGCTGCACGCCGCGCACACAGTCAAACCAGATTTGTTTGACGTCAAGCACAGCGCGGGCGGCATGGTGGATGTGGAATTTGCCGTGCAGTATTTGGTGCTGGCTCACGCCCAACATCACCCCGCCTTGCTGGCCAACGTGGGCAATATCGCGTTGTTGCTCAGCGCTGAAAAAGCGGGCTTGCTGCCTGCTGGCGTGGGCGAGGCCGCGGGTAGTGCCTACCGTGAATTGCGCCGTGTGCAACACCGTGCGCGATTGGACGAACAACCCACACAAGTGCCAGCCGCTGAACTTGAAAAAGAATGCGCGGCCATCAAGGCCTTGTGGCACGCTGTGTTTGGCTAAGGCCCCAAGTCCGGAACCACACGCGTATGGCGTGCGTCGCGCTTAGCCCTGGCGAATTTTCTTCACCAACGCCGTGGTGGAATAACCATCCACAAATGGAATGGCTTGGGCACGACCACCGTAGGCCAACACCACTTGGGTTTCAGCCAGTTTGCTCATGTCGTAATCACCGCCTTTGACCAACACATCGGGGCGCAACTCGGTGATCAGCTCTAAAGGCGTGTCTTCATCAAACCACGTCACCAAACTCACCGACTCAAGCGAAGCCATCAAGGCGGCGCGGTCCAGCTCGTTATTCAAAGGACGGTCTGGGCCTTTGCCCAAGCGACGTGCAGAGGCGTCGCTGTTGAGTGCCACCACCAAACTTCCACCCAAGCTACGCGCTTGGGCCAAATAAGAAGCATGTCCTCGGTGCAAAACGTCAAACACACCGTTGGTGAACACCACAGGCCCCTGCGTGCGCAGCGCCTCTACACGCTGTACCGCGTCGTGGCGCGAAGCCAGTTTGGAAAGAAAAGCGGGAGGAAGCAAGGTGATGTCTGTCATGGTGTCGCAATTCTAGGCGGCAGCACATGTAGGCCTCCTGCTGTTCTGGCCCTCATTCAGCCAGTTGTTTGAGATGCCGCCAGTTGCTGACGGCCTCACCGATGTCTGTCAATTCGTGCAACACCAACACACGCCCAATGGAACGACGTCGCAAAACGGGTGCTTGGCCACCGACCCACACCTCTATGGAGAGGGGCATGAGTGCGCTCAACGCCTTGAGCCCATCCGCCACATGGTTTGGGTTCATGCTGAGGCTAAAACTCAAGGCCACCACATCGGCATGGTGAGCCACAGCGGCTTGCGCAATTTCATGGACAGGCGTTTGTGTGCCCAGCGACACGCATCGGCAACCGTGTAGCGTCAACAAACATTCGGCCATCAACAAGCCCAAGCCATGTGCTTCTTGTGGAAACGTGGTGAGCAGCACACATGGCGTAGCGGGGTCTACCGAGGGTGGTATCGCGGCAATGCCTTGTCGCATGAGGTTAGAAGCGCATTCGGCGTACAGGTGCTCTTCGTGAACCGCCAATTCGCCGCGTGCCCAAGCGTCGCCAACCATCACGTTCAATGGCGCCACCACATCCATCACCAAACGCGCCAAGCCGTCTTGCGCTAATTTTTTTGAAAATCTGCGGCGCACACCTTCTAGGTCTTGTCCTTGCAACATCGCGATGTAGGCCCCCAAATCTTCGCGGCCCCGCACCTGAGAAGCGAGATGTGAGGGTTGAAGCGAGGACTCGCCTCGACTCAGGTGCTGCAAGGCCTCCACAGATTGCCCCACGATGCGACCCGGGCGATGGCCGTGGTCCATCAACCGCTTGATGATGCGCAGCTTTTCCAACTGTGCCTTGGCGTAGATGCGCTCACCATTGGCATCACGGTCAGGCGTGGGAAAACCGTAGCGACGCTCCCACACACGCAGGGTGTCCTTGCCAATGCCTGTATCGCGCTCAACAGCGGCAATAGAGTGCATCACTTGAGAAGGGTCGCCATGTGGGGTCATCAATTGAAATCACCGTCATTGGGTATGGAGAATAGATTTGTCCTAGACGTATTTTCAATACTACGTCATGATCCGTCTCTCATAAAGAGGAATTTATACGTAATGAACCGTTTCATTTGCATTTTTTCTTGGTTTGTCTTGAGTCTCACAGCGGCGCATGCTGCACCCGAGGTTCCCCACACAGTTTCTGCAAATTGCCCACGCATTTTGCAGCACACCGTTTTGCGCCTCCAAGACGAAAAGCCTCAAGCGCTCTGCCAATACGCAGGCCAAGTCGTTGTCGTGGTGAACACGGCCAGCTTTTGTGGCTTCACCCCGCAATACAAAGGCCTGGAAGCGCTTTACGCCAAATACAAAGACCAAGGTTTGGTGGTGTTGGGCTTTCCTAGCAACGACTTCTCACAAGAGCCCGACAGCAACAGCAAAATTGCGGACTTTTGCGAAAACACCTTTGGCGTGAAGTTCCCCATGTTTGTCAAAACCACGGTGCGTGGTGCAGACGCGATACCGCTATTCAAACAACTGAGTGAGCAAACCGGCACCACCCCTAAGTGGAACTTTTACAAATACGTGATCAGCCGCGACGGCCAACGCATCAAGAGCTTCAGCAGCATGACGGGGCCGCAAGACAAAAGCTTTGTGCAAGAGATTGAAAAGCAATTGGCCGTCAAAGCCGCCGCCCAAGAGTAAGTCCTTCAAGACACGCCGTGGTTTGTGACGTGGGATTTTCTATTTGTCATGCGTCCCTTCGGGGCAGGCAAAACCCAAACCATTCGCGGCGCCAGCCACTTGGTGTTGCGCGAAGAGGCAGGGGTGTGGCGCGTGGCTCTGCATCGCGACTATTGGGATGCGGCGGAAGAGTTGTATGAAAAGCTGCCCGTGGTGGGCAGCTTGATGCGCTGGCTCAAACGCCGAGCCAACGCTTGATCAGACAGGCGCGGTGTCCTTGAAGCTTTGACGTTGCGCCAAGCGCTCGTACAAAGCGCCCAAGTTGGGGTGCTGACCACGCCAATCAATGGCGGGGAAACGGAAATCCAAGTAACCCAAGGCTGAGCCCACGGCAACGTCAGCCAAGCTCAGGTGGATGCCCATGCAGTTGGTGCGCTCGGCCAACGCGCGGTCCATGGCGCCCAGGCTATCGTCAATTTTTTTCATTTGGCGCTCAATCCACGCTTGACTGCGCTCACTGTCTTTGCGGCCAGGCCATGTGGCTTCAAGGCGGGCCAGAATGGCGGCGTCTAACAAGCCGTCGGCCAAGGCTTCCCACGTTTTCACTTCGGCGCGCTCGCGGCCACTGCCAGGAATGAGCTTACCCACGGGCGAGAGGGTGTCCACGTATTCCACGATGACGCGCGAATCAAACAATGCTTCGCCACCTTCCATGATGAGACAAGGCACTTTGCCCAAAGGGTTAGATGTCGAGATGGTGGTGTCGGCCGCCCAAACGTCTTCGGTCACAAACTGGTAGTCCAGTTTCTTTTCGGCCATGACGATGCGCACTTTGCGCACATAGGGGCTGGTAATTGCACCGATCAGTTTCATACGTTTTTCATAGATTTGTTGAAGCTCTAGTTTAGCGAGCTTGGCGTATACATAGCGCTTGAGCCAAGCACCTAAAATTGCGACATGAGCAATACCACCCGTACCCCCCAAGCGATTTCCCAAGTCACCGCCCTGTCACCCCTTGATGGCCGCTATGCAGGCAAAGTTGCGGCGCTGCGCCCCTTGATGAGCGAGCAAGGCTATATGCACCGCCGCGTGCAAGTGGAAATTGCGTGGTTCATCGCTTTGAGCGATGCAGGCTTTGCCGAGTTCAAACCGCTGAGCGCCGCCTCACGCGCGTATTTGATCAGCCTCGTGACCGACTTCAGCACCGAAGACGCACTGGCCATCAAAGACGAAGAAAAAGTGACCAATCACGACGTGAAGGCCGTGGAGTACTGGATCAAGAAAAAGTTCAAAGGCCACGCAGAGCTTGAAGCCGCCTCTGAATTTGTGCACTTTGCTTGCACCAGCGAAGACATCAACAACACCAGCCACGCGTTGCAGTTGCAAGCCGGTCGCGATGAAGTGATCTTGCCTGGCCTCGATGGTTTGATTGCCAAGCTGCGCGAGATGGCCCACGCCTACGCCGAGGTGCCCATGCTCAGCCGCACCCACGGCCAAACGGCCAGCCCCACCACCGTGGGCAAAGAAGTGGCCAACGTGGTGATGCGCCTTCGCCAAGTGCGCGAGCGCATTGCAGGTGTTGCCATCATGGCCAAGATGAACGGTGCGGTGGGCAACTACAACGCCCACCTGAGCGCTTGGCCTGACTTCGATTGGGAAGCCTTCAGCTGCAAAGTGGTGGAAACACCTGCGCCTTTGGGCCTCGGTCTGACCTTCCAGCCCTACAGCATTCAAATCGAACACCACGACTACATGGCCGAGTTGTTCGATGCGGTGGCGCGCGCCAACACCATCCTGATCGACTGGTCGCGCGATGTGTGGGGCTATGTGTCGTTGGGCTATTTCAAGCAACGCTTGAAAGCTGGCGAAATTGGCTCGTCCACCATGCCGCACAAAGTCAACCCGATTGACTTTGAAAACGCCGAAGGCAATTTGGGTTTGGCCAACGCCGTGCTCAAACACCTGAGCGAAAAGCTGCCCATCAGCCGCTGGCAACGCGACCTGACCGACTCGACGGTGCTGCGCAACATGGGCGTGGCCTTGGGCTACACCGCGTTGGCGTACCAATCGATGATGGTGGGCCTGAACAAACTCGAACTCAACGAAGAAGCTTTGGCGACTGACCTCGACGCTGCTTGGGAAGTGTTGGCCGAGCCCATCCAAACCGTCATGCGCCGCTACGGTGTGCAAGGCGCTTACGAGCAGCTCAAAGAAGTCACGCGTGGCAAAACCGTCACCGCTGAAGCGCTGCATGGTTTGATTCGCTCGTTAAACATTCCTCAAGCCGACATCGAACGCTTGCTGGCCATGACGCCCGGTAGCTACGTGGGCAAAGCCGCCGAACTGGCGCGTCGCGTTTAAAACAATGGCGATCAAATCCACCATCTTCAAAGCCAACGTCCAAATCGCTGACATTGATCACGGCTACTACGCCGACCACGCACTCACCTTAGCGCGTCACCCCAGCGAGACGGACGAACGCATGATGGTGCGCTTGGTCGCGCTGTCACTGCAAGCGCATCAGCTGCAAGACATGTGCGGCGGCGACGGCGTGTTGGCCTTTGGCGCTGGTCTGTCAGACCCCGACGAGCCCGACGTGATGCTGACCGATTTCACGGGCCGCAAGCGCCTGTGGATTGAAGTGGGCCAGCCCGAAGAAAAACCGCTGCTCAAAGCGTGTAGCAAGGCCGATCAAGTGATGTTGTATGTGTTCTCCAGCTCAGGCGATGTCTGGTGGAAGAACATGCAAAACAAACTCATCAAGCCCACCACCTTGCAGGTGTGGCGCATTCCAAGCGCAGCCTCTCAGGATCTGGCCAAACTGGCCGAACGCAGCATGCAATTGCAAGCCACGGTTCAAGAAGGCGTGGTGATGATGAGCAACGGTAAAACCACCGTTGACATTGAGTGCGAGCGCTGGAAATAAGCGCGGCCAAATTCAAGCCCACATGAAAAAGCGCACTTCGAAGTGCGCTTTTTTTATGCGTCTGTCTTGGCTTCGCCTTCGACTTGAGGCTCACCCACGTCCACTGAAGCACAGACCAACGCACGCTCTGCGTATTTGTTAAAGCGCCAAGACGTACCAATCATGGTGATGCGTCGCCAAGTGCCGCGTTTCTCAGCAGGCGTCATCTCTGGCCAGTACTGCACTTCTTCAAAGGTGCGGCCACAGCCTTTGCACTCTTCGTCGCCTTGGCTGGTCGAGCAAATGGCAATGCACGGTGCATCGGGTGTGGTGCGGTACCAGCCCAACCACGCCTCGTAGGCCTTTGGAGGGAAACCTTTTTCTGCGGCTTCTTCGTGGTGGTAATAAATCATCAGCGCGTAGACCTCGGCCAACGCACGAATTTCGGGCGCGAGCGTGACGCCATCAGGCGAGGGCTTTTGTTCGCGCCAATAGTTGATGGCCGCCTCAATATCGGTGATGTGAATGCCAGCCATCGCGTTAGAGTTGGTTACCTAAAAATCAGGGTGAAAGTTGGGGTGTGGATGATAGCGGCAATGCTATGCTGACCGAGCAATGAAACTACTTTTAACTTGGATACTCCATGCCACCGCCTTGATGGCGCTGGCCCATTTTTACAGCGGTGTCGAAGTGACCAGCTTTGGCGCAGCCATGACAGCCGCCTTTGTCATTGGCATGTTTAACCTGATCGTGCGTCCCGCCTTGGTGGTGCTGACCTTACCGGTCACATTTTTCACCTTGGGCTTGTTTCTCTTCATCATCAACGCGTTCATGTTTTGGGCCGCTGCCGCCTTGTTAGAAGGCTTTTGGGTGCGCGGGTTTGGCTCTGCGTTGTTGGGCTCGCTGATCTACTCCGCCTTCGGCGTGGTCATTGACTCAGCGCTCCAACGTTTGTTCCCGCCGCAACCGCTCTAACTCGCGCAATCGGGCATCGATGATGGATGCCTCCATGTGCCCCCCCCTGTCTAGCTTGCCTTCGCTTGCCATTTGATGCGCCAAGGATTGGGCGGCTTTGAAACGGTCCACCGCTGCACCATAGTCCAGCTCCATCGCCCTAGCTTCGGCTTGCGCACGAATGGCCCGCAAACCATCGCCCTGCAATTCATAGGCCGACGCCTGAACCAACCATGCCGATGCATCGCGTGGATGAAGGTTAAGCCACAAGGACAACTCATTTGCAGCCACTTTGGCCTGTGCCGGCTTGCGCGTGGCCACGCGACTTTGAGCCAACTGCATGCGCGTGGCTCTGTCGTTGGTGGCGAGCACGGTCGCTTTGGGCTCCAACAAAGCCACTGCTTGTGTCGCATCGCCAGCGGCCAAAGCCAACTCCGCAGACAGCAAACGCACCACCCGTTGCGCGTTCAGTTCCAGCCCGCTCAAGGCTTGCAAGTGCGCTAGGTACTGGCGTGCGGCCACAAAGTTGCGTTGCTTCATCTCCGCCATCGTTGCACCGTACAAGAGACCGGCTTGACGCGCTGTATTGCCCGCTGCAAGGGTCGTGGCATTCGCTTGGCTGGCAATGGTGCGCAGCACTTCAACCCCTGGATTGGCCAACACTTGCGCACGCGCGGACATCATGGCGTGCATCGGTGTGGTGGCCACAGCGGCTCGGTTTGGCAGTAGCTGTTGACGCGCTTGTGCATCGGCAATGCGCTCGGTGGTCATGGGGTGACTGCGTAAATAGGGAAACGACCCGTTGTCGTTCAACCGTGCGGCTTGCTGTAGTTTCTCAAACATGGTGACAAAACCTTGCGCCTCAAAGCCCGCCTCGGTCATCACGCCATAGCCGATTCGATCGGCCTCGCGCTCCATGTCACGCGAGAAGTTCAGCTGGCTCTGCATCGCAGCGGCTTGGCCACCCACCATCACCGCGTTGGCAGCACTCATGCCACTGGCACTGGGTGTGCGACTGGCTGCCAACATACCCAAAATCATGGCCCCCATCACCATCGGACCTTGACGGCCTTGCTGCGCAATCATGCGGGCAATATGGCGCTGGGTCACGTGGCTCAACTCATGGGCCAACACCGAGGCCAGTTCGTCCGCACTGCTGACCGCCGAAATCAAGCCCAAATGCACCCCCAAGTAACCTCCGGGTAACGCAAATGCATTGATGCTGCGCTCGCGAATGAGCGCAACCTCCCAAGCAAACTGTTGCTCCAACTCTGGCGTTAACTCGCCGCGTTGACGTGCAGAGGCGAGCAAGGTTTGCCAGATAGATTGCAAATAATCGCCCAGCACGGGGTCGTCTAAGTAATCAGGGTCGCGGTAAATTTCGCGGGCGATGCTCTCGCCCAATCGACGCTCCACACCCAGCGGTACTTCGGCACCATCGCCTAAATTGGGCAGACGATTGGTGTTTAATTGCGCCTGCACAGGCGCGACGGGCAGCAGCAAAGCAACGCACACACCCAACACGCCGAGGCGCTGTAACAAGTGAGGCGATAACAGAGAAAAAAGCATTGGTTTCACGGCCCGTATGATGCGGCTTTCATGTTAACCCGTTGTAAATTTCAGCATGTCCACACTCACACACTTTGACGCACAAGGCCAAGCCCACATGGTGGACGTGGCAGACAAAGCACACACCCGCCGCGTGGGCGTTGCCACCGGCCGCATCGTCATGTTGCCCGCCACGTTGGCACTGATTCAAAGCGGCAGCGCCAAGAAAGGCGATGTGTTGGGCATTGCGCGCATTGCGGGCATTCAAGCCGCGAAGAAAACCAGCGACTTGATTCCCCTTTGCCACCCACTTGCGCTCACACGCGTGGCGGTTGAATTTGCCATTGACGAGGCCACACACAGCGTGCAGTGCACGGCGACTGTGGAAACCGTCGGGCAAACCGGTGTGGAGATGGAAGCCCTCACCGCTGTGCAAGTGGCTTTGCTCACGATTTATGACATGTGCAAAGCGGTGGACCGAGGCATGACGATGACCGATGTGCATTTGTTAGAGAAGCACGGCGGTAAGTCGGGCAGCTACGTGGCGGCCTGATTTGCGCTTACTTGTCAGCAGCAGCCTCTTCGGCCTGCTGCATTTGCCAAAGCTTTAAATACTTGTAGTAACTGGTTTCGGCGTTGGAAATGGACAGCGCCAAACCGTGTGCGCCATCAAGAAAGCCCGCACGAATCACATAAGTTCGGAAGAAAGCCCAAGCACCGTGACCCAAAGCCCCCGCAACAGATGAACGCTTGCCGCGCGCATAGGCTTGTTTGGCGGATGCGCTGGAATACGCATCGACCTTAGACAACACTTGCGAGAAATTGAGGTAGCTGTAATGCAACAAATGGTTGTGCAGACTGGCCAAGCTTTGTTCTGTCATCACACGCTCATGCACCAAGTCATCTGAAAACTTGGCACTGCCGCGCTTGAACAAGCGCAACACATAGTCTGGCTGCCAACCTGCATGGTGGATGAACTTGCCGCAATACCAAGACAGGCGCGGCACTTGGTAAGCCACGCCTGAATCGGCTGTTTGCAATACGCGCTTGATTTCGGCAGCCAAGTCGGGGGTGACGCGTTCATCTGCATCAATGGAGAACACCCAGTCACAAGTGGCCAACTCAAGTGCACGGTTTTTTTGCGGTCCAAAGCCGGGCCAATCTGATGGCTGCGACACCTTCGCACCATGCTGCTGTGCAATGGCAACGGTGTTGTCGGTGCTTTGGCTGTCCACCACAATGATTTCATCCACCAAGCCGTGCATGGACTGCAGGCAATCATGCAAGTTGTGCGCTTCGTTGCGCGTGATGACGATGGCAGAGAGAGTGGGTTGAGCGTGGGTCATGATTGCGGACGAGTTTAGCGCGGGGTGTTTTTCTTCACGTCGTCCAAACGCTCTTCCAAAGCTTGCGCCTCTTCAGCGTGGCCCAGCAACTTGGCACTGTCGATGGCGCGTTGCACCACACGCGCCTCAGGTGAGTAATGCATGAGGCGCAACGCTTGTGGATACACCTCGGCAGCGTTGTATGCCGTGACCGTTTGGGTGGTCAACTCAGCAAAATCGGCTTGGTTTTTAAACAGCCATGACTGCTTGGCGTGACCCAAAGGGTTGTCGCGATAAGCAGCATCACGCGATGCCGGTTGACGATAAATTTGGCCTACGCGGTTGAAGTCCCAAGCGGCATACAAGCAGCCAATGAACAAAACGGCGGCTACGAGCATGGGGCCTTCTTGCGCGTCCTCTTTCACGGGCGCTGTTGGCGAAGCCCACAGCAAACCGATGGCTAGACCCAAGGTCATCTGAAATGGTCCATACCAAAGGGGGTATTCGAGCAAACTGTGCAAGCCCAACACCAACAGCAAGCCCCAAGCCATCACACGCCATGCGTTTTGTTCACGCCAAGGCTGGCGACGAGCCACCCAAACGGCGATGCACGCTACCACCGCCACAGCGAACGGCACGCCAAACTCAACCGCCAGATGCAACGCAAAGTCGTGCGCGTTGTCCAACATGTCGCAAAAACGCAGGCGGTTGTAGCCCGTCATGAAATGTGCAAAGTCGGTCTCGCCCCAACCCCAACCTAGCCAGGGGTGTTGTGCGATCAACGCCAACACATTGCTCCACAACACGCGGCGACCGCCGCAAGCGGCATAGTCTTGTGTTTGACCTGTGACACGCAAGATCATGCTTGCGCCCCACTCGCCTGTAGTTTGCAAGGCCAGCCAAGGCATCAGTACTGACCATGCAGCCACCAGCAGAGGCGCGGCAATAGCCAGCAACATCAGGTCTTTTTTGCTTTGGTTCTGCGAAGTACGCCAGGCCCAAACCGCCATCAAGCCACTGATCAGCAGCCACTGCATCGCACCCGTGCGCGACATGGAACAAGCCACACCTGCGGCCAACAGGTTCAACACCACGCCAACGAAGCCCCAAGTCATGCGCGACATAGCCACTGATTGCGTCTGCGCAGCAACCCCGCCCAACAAGACCACCAAGCCCAAACTTGTAAGCGATGCAAACTGGTTGCGCTGACGCAAGTTAGCAAAGGCATCGCCCTTCAAAGGCTGATTCACCCATGGCGACATGTCGTGAGCCAGTCCCAAGTACTGCAAGATGCCCAACACACTGCTGACCACAGCCGCGCACAACAATGCCAACACCAGCCAACGTAACAACACGCCATCGGCTGCAGCTCGTCTGCCCACGGCAGACATCAACCACACGCACATCAACGAAGCCAGCACACCTGCTGTCAACGCTCGGTCCACCACCTGGGGCACCCACAGCAGCGAGGCCAACAAGCAAACGGCCAGCACAGCAGCCATTGCTCGCGCACCAATCGACCATGCGGGCTTGGCCAACGGCATATCCACCACAACCAGCAAGGCGCAGGCAGCCAACATCCAACTCAGTAGCAAAGGGATCACCGCCGTCGACGGACTGCTGGCAAATGGATTGAGCCAAGGCAAGGTGATGCACAACACCAACAAAATATTTTTGTTCATGGCGAGATTTTCCAACACTCTCTCGCCATCAGACACGCCAATAACAAAGGCGCCCGCAGGCGCCTTGTTCAGACCGTTCATGCCGCTTACTTGCAGTCACTTGGCACGTACTTTTTCTCTAGCGCATCAGTAGGCACAGACACACCGACAAACGCATCGGCACCTTTGGCCATGCACTTCCACTGCACCACACCGTCGGCAGTCACGCTGGTGGCCGTAGGCGCAGGCAATGCTGACTCAGTCGTCCCGCTCTTGGTGTAAGGCACCAGTAACAAGCTGCCACCACCTGCGGTCGCTGTGGTGGTGATGGTGATCACGCCCGTGCTGGACGCAATGTCGATGCTACTAATGTTCTTGGTGGCGCCCGACCACGTGTAACCCGTTTTATAGCCAGAAGACGCTGTGGCGATGTTGCCGCTATTCACAACATCGAGCACATTGGTTTTGGCCGCTGAGGCTAGACCTAAACCCTCGCTCACACGCGCACGAACCATGTAGTCTTGGTAAGCTGGCAAAGCCACAGACGCCAAAACGCCGATGATGGCGACGACGATCATGAGCTCGATCAAGGTGAAGCCACGTTGTAGGCTATGTTTCATCGAAAGTCCTTTGGAAGTTGGGACGCAAATTCTAGGCAGCACCCTAGAACCAAAGCTGGTGCAAGAGTTCAAAAAAAAGCGAGCGGTGAAACACCGCTCGCTTTGATCTTGGTAATTCCTGAAAGGGATTACTTCAACTGAGCCTTGAGCAATTTGCCCAATTCAGAGGGGTTGCGTGTGACGATGAAGCCGCACTCTTCCATGATGGCCAGCTTGGCATCTGCCGTGTCGGCGCCACCAGAAATCAAAGCACCAGCATGGCCCATGCGCTTGCCGGGAGGGGCAGTCACACCAGCGATGAAACCAACGATGGGCTTCTTCATGTTGGCCTTGCACCACTGTGCAGCTTCAGCTTCGTCTGGACCACCGATTTCACCGATCATGATGACGGCGTCTGTGTCTGGATCGTCGTTGAAAGCCTTCATCACGTCGATGTGCTTCAAACCGTTGATCGGGTCACCACCGATACCAACGGCGCTGGATTGGCCCAAGCCCACTTCGGTCAACATCGCCACGGCTTCGTACGTCAATGTGCCTGAACGAGACACAACGCCGATACGGCCTTTGCGGTGGATGTGGCCAGGCATGATGCCGATCTTGATTTCGTCAGGTGTGATCAAACCAGGGCAGTTAGGGCCGAGGAGCAATGTCTTCTTGCCGCCAGCAGCTTCCTTGGCTTTCATCTTGTTACGCACTTCGAGCATGTCACGGACGGGGATGCCTTCGGTGATACAGATGGCCAAATCGAGATCAGCTTCCACAGCTTCCCAGATGGCAGCAGCTGCGCCTGCGGGTGGCACGTAGATCACAGACACAGTGGCGCCAGTTTCTTTGGCAGCGTCTTTGACGGTTGAGAAAATTGGCACACCGAAGATGGACTCGCCAGCCTTCTTGGGGTTCACACCCGCGACGAAACAGTTTTTACCGTTTGCGTACTCGATGCACTTTTCAGTGTGGAACTGACCGGTTTTGCCGGTGATACCTTGGGTGATGACCTTGGTGTTTTTATTGATGTAGATGGACATGTTTTTTCCCTTACTTCACGGCTGCAACGATGGACGTTGCGGCTTCGGCCATGGTGTCGGCAGAGATGATTGGCAGACCTGATTCGGCCAACATTTTCTTGCCCAGCTCGTCGTTGGTGCCCTTCATGCGCACCACCAATGGCACGGACAAGTTCACAGCTTTACACGCTGTGATCACGCCGCTGGCGATGGTGTCGCACTTCATGATGCCGCCGAAGATGTTGACCAAAATGCCTTTGACATTCTTGTTGGCCAGCATGATCTTGAACGCTTCTGTGACTTTCTCGGCTGTCGCGCCGCCGCCCACGTCCAAGAAGTTAGCAGGCTCGCCGCCGAACAACTTGATGGTGTCCATGGTGGCCATGGCCAAGCCAGCACCGTTGACCAAGCAACCAATGTTGCCGTCCAAAGAGATGTAGGCCAAGTCGAACTTAGAAGCTTCCACTTCAGCAGGATCTTCTTCGTCCAAATCGCGGTAAGCCACGATTTCTGGGTGACGGAACAAAGCGTTGGCATCGAAGTTGAACTTCGCGTCCAAAGCCATGATGTTGCCTTTGCTGTCGCAGTTCAGTGGGTTGATTTCCACCAAAGATGCGTCCGTCTCCATGTAGCACTTGTAGAGCTTTTGCAGCACGTCTGCGGCTTGGTCGGCAGCGCCGCCAGTCAAGCCCACCGCGTTGGCGATCTTCAACGCTTGAGCTTGGCCCAAACCTGTCAATGGATCGACCAAGTCAGTGATGATTTTTTCGGGCGTGGAGTGCGCCACTTCTTCGATGTCCATGCCGCCTTCGCTCGACGCGATCACAGCCACTTTTTGGCTGGCGCGGTCAGTCACGATGGACACGTAATATTCTTTGTTGATGTCGGCGCCGTCTTCGATGTAGAGGCGACGCACTTTTTGACCTTCTGGGCCAGTTTGGTGGGTCTTGAGCTGCATGCCCAAGATCTCGCCAGCAATGCGCTTGACATCATCAATGGTCTTAGCCACTTTGACGCCGCCGCCTTTGCCGCGGCCACCCGCGTGAATTTGGGCTTTCACAACCCAAACTGGGCCGCCCAACTTTTGCGCGGCTTCCACCGCTTCTTGCACCGTGAACGCAGGGATACCGCGTGGCACTGGCACACCAAATTGACGCAAGATTTCCTTGCCTTGGTACTCGTGAATCTTCATGAGATCTCTCTTAGTAATCGGTGGATTTGTAACGTTTTGCGCATTCAACGACACCTAAGAGCCGCACTGCACAAAGCCTTAAGACTGTATCATGCTGCATCGCGTCAATCTTTTAACTGGCTTACATGAGCTTAGCGACGCCCAACTTTTTTTGTACTTTCTGGCGACATCCATGTCTAAAGTCTTCATCGACGGCGAAGCCGGCACCACAGGTCTACAAATTCGCGAACGCTTAGGCTTAATGCCAGCTGTGCAAGTGGTCAGGATTGATCCCGCCAAACGCAAAGACCCTGAAGCCAAGCGCGAGTTGATGGCCGGCGTGGACATGGTCATCCTGTGCTTGCATGACGACCACGCGCGCGAGTCGGTCGCCATGATCGACAGCCTGACAGGCAAAAAACCCAAAATCATCGACGCCTCCACCGCGCACCGCGTGTCACCAGGTTGGGTCTATGGTTTTCCAGAACTGGCAGCAGGCCAACGCGATGCGGTGGCGAATGCCCAGCGCGTGGCCAACCCTGGCTGCTACGCCACGGGCGCGATTGCGTTGCTGCGCCCCTTGATCGACGCAGGCTTGGTACCTGCCGATTTCCCCGTGGCCTTGCCCTCGGTCAGCGGCTACTCGGGTGGCGGCCGCACCATGATTGAAGACTACGAAGCAGGTAAAGCGCCGCTGTTTGAAGCGTATGCCTTGGGCCTTGAGCACAAGCACATCTCAGAAATCATGGCCTACACCGGCCTCACACGCCGCCCCTTGTTTGTGCCATCGGTCGGCAATTTCCGCCAAGGCATGTTGGTGCAACTGCCAATTCACTTAGACATGTTGCCCGGCAAACCCAAAGCAGCAGACCTGCATGACGCGCTGGCTAAACACTACGGCCAAAGCCCAGAGGGTTGGGTAAGCGTGCAGCCCGCCACCGACAACGGCAAGCTCGATGCCACGGCGTTGAACGACACCAACCAACTAGAAATTCGCGTCTTCGCGAACGAAGCCCATCGCCATGCGGTGCTGATTGCGCGTTTGGATAACTTGGGTAAGGGCGCTAGCGGCGCTGCGGTGCAGAACTTGCAGTTGATGTTGGGCGTTTAAAAGTCTTCTGCGCCAGCCACGACTTTGCGCACCACTTCCGGCGCAAAACCACGGCTCACCAAAAACCGCACTTGTTTGACCCGCGCTGCTTGGTCCACAGGCGGCTCACCAAATTTCTTTCGCCAAACCTCGCGAGCTCGCTCTAGCTCGGTGCTGCGCATCTCTTGCACGGCTTCGGCGATGGCCTCGACGGGCAACCCCTTGGCTTGCAATTCTTGACGCACCCGGGATGCACCGAGCTTGCGAGAGCGGCTATTGACGACCGACTCCACCACGCGCTGCTCGTTGATGAAGTCTTTGGCCTCCAAAAAATCTAAGGCCTCGGCCAGTTCGCCCAGCGTTTCCTCAAACGGTTTGAGTTTGCGCTCAAGCTCTTGGCGCGAGTGCTCGCGCAGCGACAACAAACGCAGCGCTCGGCCTTTGAGCGAGAGCTGAAACCCGTTGGCCCTTTTCGCCTGAGGTTTCTTGTCTCCGTTGGATTCCACGTCATGTGTCACGAGGCTGGCTTTCCTAAAGAGCGCTAAGTAACAAGTCGCGGTTATTAAGCCACCACACCATCGGCGTCCGCATCCGCTGCGCCTTTGGCTTCTTTCGCTTGCTTACCGGCCTTAGGGGCTTTCTCTTCTTTCACATCCGGGGCGTCCACACCGCCAGCCAGCAAAGGGATGCCCAAAGATTCGCGCACTTTGTTTTCAATCTCAAAGGCGAGTGCCTCGTTCTCACGCAAGAACTCACGGGCGTTGTCGCGGCCTTGGCCGATTTTTTCGCCGTTGTACGCGTACCAAGCGCCTGACTTTTCGATGACTTTGGCGTTGACGCCCATGTCAATGATTTCGCCTTGGCGGCTGATGCCCTCACCAAATAAGATGTCGAACTCGGCCGTTTTGAAGGGTGGCGCAACTTTGTTTTTGACCACTTTGACTTTGGTTTCGTTACCCACCGCTTCGTCACCACGCTTGATGGTGCCGGTGCGGCGAATGTCCAAGCGCACAGAGGCGTAGAACTTGAGCGCGTTACCGCCGGTGGTGGTTTCGGGTGAACCAAACATCACGCCAATCTTCATGCGAATCTGGTTGATGAAGATCACCGTGCAATTGGTCTTCTTGATCGAAGCCGTCAATTTACGCAACGCTTGGCTCATCAAACGGGCTTGCAGACCGGGTAATGAATCGCCCATGTCGCCTTCGAGTTCAGCTTTAGGAGTCAATGCCGCCACCGAGTCGATGACCACCAAATCCACCGCGCCGGAACGCACCAAGCTGTCAACCACTTCGAGGGCTTGTTCGCCGGTGTCGGGCTGGCTGATGAGCAAGTCTTGCAAGTTCACGCCGAGCTTTTGGGCGTATTGCGAATCCAAAGCATGCTCGGCATCGACGAAGGCGCAAGTGCCGCCTTGTTTTTGCATCTCGGCAATGACTTGCAAGGTGAGGGTGGTTTTGCCGGATGACTCTGGGCCGTAGATTTCAATCACGCGACCACGGGGCAAACCGCCCACGCCCAAGGCGATGTCCAAACCCAAGGAGCCAGTGGAAACAACTTGGATGTCGTCAATCACTTCGCCTTCGCCCAAGCGCATGATGGTGCCCTTGCCGAATTGTTTTTCGATCTGCGCCAAGGCAGCTTGCAGGGCTTTGGCTTTTTCGCTATCAGCGACGATGGATTTGTTGTTCATGGAAAATCTCCGTTAAATCAAGGGCTTACCGAGAATGTCCAGCCACTGCTTTTATCAACAGCTGGATGCTTGACCAGTACTTTACCGCAAAGTCAAAACCTGTAAACACTTTTTTTAGTCAGCTTGCCTTACCATTAGCAAATGGCTTCTTCACCCACGTTTTCCACCCAGCAAGACTGGCGGCAAATTCACTTGGGCCGCTTGCTGGGTCACGCCATGCGCCGCTTTGACGAGCGGGTGCTACATCTGATGGCCAACAACGTGGATGTCCCGCTGGCTCTGTCCAACCTCGCCGCTCGCGCCCAAGTGAGTGCCGCGCACATCCACATCACCCGCCACTTGAGCCTTGAGGGCTCGCGCCTGATTGACTTAGCCGCCAGCGCAGGCATGACCAAGCAAGCCATGGGCGATCTCGTGACCCAGTGCGAAGCCTGGGGCTTGGTGCAACGCACACCCGATCCGCAAGACGCACGCGCCAGACGCATTGTTTTCACCGAAACCGGCCTCGCTTGGTTACGTGCTTTCGAGCAAGCTGTGGCCCAAACCGAGGCGGAGTTCAAACAAGAAGTGGGGGCAGACGTGGCTACTGTGGTGAGTTTGGGGCTGGAAGCCTATGCGGGGTCTTACTCGGACCTAGAATCAAGCCCCTGATACCTCTAAAAACGCGAACAAAGCTGGAGACAACACATGCGCATCCTGATTGCAGAAGACGACTTGGTCTTGGCCGATGGCCTGTTGCGAACCTTGCGCGCCTCTGGCGCTGCCGCCGATCATGTGGCCAGTGGCTCCGAAGCCGATGCAGCCCTGATGACCACCGATGAGTTTGACTTGCTCATCTTGGATTTAGGTCTTCCCAAAATGCACGGTCTTGAAGTGCTCAAACGCTTGCGCTCACGCGGCTCATCTATTCCTGTACTCATCCTCACCGCCGCTGATGGCGTGGAAGAACGCGTCAAAGGTTTGGACTACGGCGCTGACGACTACATGGCCAAACCCTTCAGTCTGCAAGAACTCGAAGCGCGCGTGCGTGCGCTGACACGCCGCGGCATGGGTGGCACCACGTCCTCAATCAAACACGGCCCGTTGGTGTACGACCAAACCGGGCGCGTGGCCACCATCGACGGCAAGATGGTCGAGCTGTCTGCACGTGAACTTGGTTTGCTCGAAGTGCTGTTGCAGCGCAGCGGCCGTTTGGTCAGCAAAGACCAATTGGTTGAGCGCTTGTGCGAATGGGGCGAAGAGGTGAGTAACAACGCCATCGAGGTGTACATCCACCGCCTGCGCAAGAAAATTGAGAAGGGCCCCATCCGCATCGCCACTGTGCGCGGCTTGGGCTACTGCCTCGAAAAAATTCCGGGCTAAACACGGCGCACTTGCATGGCAAAGCTGTTTAGGCGCGAGCAACACTCGCTGTTTGGCGAGATTTTGGACTGGATGCTCACGCCGCTGCTGCTGCTGTGGCCGGTCAGCTTGGCGCTGACGTGGCTGGTGGCACAAAACATTGCCGGACGCCCCTTTGACCGCGGCTTGGAATACAACGTCCAAGCCCTTGCGCAGCTTGTCAAAAGCGATCAAACGCGCATGTATTTCAACCTGCCACTGCCCGCACGCGAAATTTTGCGCGCCGACGAAGCCGACTTGATTTACTACCAAGTGCTGGGCACCCGCGGCGAGTTTGTCAGCGGCGAGCGCGACTTTCCGCTCCCCCCAGACGAGGAACAACCACTGCCCGGCGAAGTACGCATTCGAGATGACGACATGCGCGGCGCAGACGTGCGCGTGGCCTACACCTGGGTACGCGTCGATGTGCCAGGCGCAAAACCTGTGCTCGTTCAAGTCGGCGAAACACTGGAAAAACGCTCGGTACTCGCCACCGAAATTATCAAAGGCGTGATGCTGCCGCAATTCGTCATCTTGCCGCTGGCCGTGCTGCTGGTGTGGCTGGCTTTGGCGCGTGGCATACGCCCGCTCAACAAACTCGAAGAGCGCATTCGCCTACGCAAACCCGACGATTTGAGTCCGCTGGATGAGTTCGCCGTCCCCCAAGAAGTGGCACCGCTCGTGGCTTCTATCAACGATTTGCTCACACGCTTGAAAGAATCCATCGCCACGCAAAAACGCTTTTTGGCTGATGCCGCGCACCAGCTGAAAACCCCTTTGGCGGGCTTGCGCATGCAGGCCGACTTGGCACAGCGCGCGGACTCCAGCGCGGATGAACTGAAGCAATCACTCAAGTTGATTGGCCGCGCCAGCATTCGCGCCACACACACGGTGAACCAACTGTTGTCGCTGGCCCGCGCCGAAAGCGGCAGCACCCACATCGCACGCAGCCCCTGCGATTTGGTCAGCTTGGTCAGCGATGTGATTCAAGACTCCCTGCCACTCGCGATGGACAAACACATCGACCTCGGTTACGAAGGCGTAGAAGCTGGGAGCACAGGCGTACGCGTGTCGGGCAACCCCACCTTGCTCAAAGAAATGGTGCGCAACTTGGTGGACAACGCCATCAACTACATACCGTCAAGCAAAGAAAACCCCGGCGTGATTACCGTGCGCTTGCTGGCTGACAAATTCGGCAAAGTGGTGGTGTTGCAAGTTGAAGATTCGGGGCCCGGCATTCCCGAAGCTGAACGTGATTTGGTGTTCCAGCCCTTCTACCGCGCCTTGGGCACAGAAGCCGATGGATCTGGCTTAGGCCTGCCCATCGTGATGGAAATTGCGCATCAACATGCGGCTGTCGTGACCTTAGAAGACGCGTTCCCCGGCAAGCCTATGCCAGGTGTACGGTTCACCGTGCGCTTTTCAAACACGCAGGCTTAAAAGTCACCGCGCAAGGCTGCGTCAATCGGTCTCATTGAGACAAACAATCACGCATCGCTGGTTTCTTGGATAACATTCACGTCAATGAGTTTTGCTCATTCGATAGTTTTTAGCAACCAACCAAAGGAACCCACATGTCTTTGATCAACACACAAGTTCAACCTTTCAAAACCCAAGCCTTCCACAACGGCAAGTTCATCGAAGTGACCGAAGCCAGCCTCAAAGGCAAGTGGTCTGTTTTGATTTTCATGCCAGCCGCTTTCACCTTCAACTGCCCGACAGAAATCGAAGACGCGGCTGACAACTACGCGGCCTTCCAAAAAGCTGGTGCCGAGGTGTACATCGTCACCACCGACACCCACTTCTCACACAAGGTGTGGCACGAGACTTCGCCTGCGGTAGGCAAAGCCAAGTTCCCATTGGTGGGCGACCCCACACACCAATTGACACGCGCGTTTGGCGTGCACATTGAAGAAGAAGGCTTGGCCTTGCGCGGCACTTTCGTGATCAACCCAGAAGGCGTGATCAAGACTTTGGAAATCCACTCCAACGAAATCGCCCGTGACGTGTCTGAAACTCTGCGCAAGCTCACTGCTGCTCAATACACAGCCGCCAACCCAGGCCAAGTGTGCCCAGCGAAGTGGAAAGAAGGCGCGAAAACTTTGGCGCCATCTATCGACTTGGTCGGCAAGATCTAATTTTTGCCACCGCGTGGTTCTGCGCAGCAGGGCCACGTCGATCTGAACGCCTGCTAGTGCAGGACGTTGAGCGCAGCGCACATTGCATCAAAACAGCGTGCGCTGTACTCAACGAAATCCCACCCCAAACCATCACCAAGGTCAGCATCTTTCAAGACGTGGCCTAGGGTTTTTGCGCCCTGAAACAGGAGAACACCATGCTCGACGACGCACTCAAAGCACAACTTCAACAGTACCTCGCCCTGCTGCGCCAGCCCATCCGTTTGGTCGCCTCACTCGACGACAGCGAAACCGGCAAAGACATGGGCGAGTTGCTCAACACCATCGTGGGCTTGTCTGACAAGGTCACGCTCGACACCTCGGGCACCGATGCACGCAAGCCATCCTTCGCCGTTGTTCGCGAAGGCGAAGCACAAGGCGTGCGCTTTGCAGGCTTGCCACTGGGCCACGAGTTCACCTCTTTGGTGTTGGCCCTGTTGTGGACCGGTGGCCACCCACCCAAGGTGGAACAAGACGTGATTGACAGCATCAAGAGCTTGAAAGGTGATTTCAACTTCGAGGTCTACATGTCCCTGAGCTGCCACAACTGCCCCGACGTGGTGCAAGCGCTCTCGCTCATGGCCATCGTCAACCCCAAAGTCAAGACCGTGGTGATCGAAGGCGGCGCGTTCCAAAAAGAAGTAGAAGAACGCCAAATCATGGCCGTGCCCATGGTGTTTTTGAACGGCCAAGTGTTTGGCTCAGGCCGCATGAGCGTGGAAGAAATCGTGGCCAAGCTCGACACCAATGCAGCCGCCCGTGATGCCGCCAAGATGAACGAGAAAGCCCCGTTTGACGTGCTCATCGTCGGCGGTGGCCCTGCCGGTGCAGCCGCTGCGGTGTATGCCGCTCGCAAAGGCATTCGCGTGGGCGTGGCCGCTGAGCGCTTTGGCGGCCAAGTCAACGACACCCTGTCGATTGAAAACTACATCTCGGTGTTAGAGACCAACGGCCCCAAACTCGCAACAGAACTCGAAGCCCAAGTGCGCCACTACGGCGTGGACATCATGAACATGCAACGCGCCAGCCAAATCGTGCCTGCGGCACAAGCGGGCGGCATGACCGAAGTGCGCTTAGAAAACGGCGGCGTACTCAAAGCCAAGAGCGTCATCTTGTCCACCGGCGCACGTTGGCGCAATGTGAACGTACCCGGCGAAGCCGAGTACAAAAACAAAGGCGTGGCCTACTGCCCGCATTGCGACGGCCCCTTGTTCAAAGGCAAGCGCGTGGCGGTGATTGGCGGTGGTAACTCAGGCGTAGAAGCCGCCATTGATTTGGCCGGCATCGTCGAACACGTGACCTTGGTGGAATTTGCAGATGCCTTGAAGGCCGACGCCGTGTTAGTGACGAAGCTCAAGCGCTTGCCCAACGTCGCCATCCATGTGAACGCGCAAACCACAGAAATCACCGGCGACGGCAGCAAGGTGAACGGCCTGAGCTACAAAGACCGCGCCACCGAAGCCGTGCATCACGTCGAACTTGAAGGTGTGTTTGTGCAAATCGGCTTGGTGCCCAACACCGAGTTCTTGAAAGACACGGTCGAGTTGAGCAAGTTCGGCGAGATCGTGGTGGATGCCAAAGGCCACACCAGCATGCCCGGCGTGTTTGCGGCGGGCGACTGCACCACCGTGCCCTACAAGCAAATCATCATTGCGGCGGGCGAGGGTGCGAAGGCGGCTTTGTCGGCGTTTGATTATTTGATTCGCCAATAAGTCGCACGCATCTGGCGATGCCCAACGCATGTCATGCGCGTTGGGCTTTTTATTAGCCGAACGTTAGCGCGAAGAAGGCTCTGACGCGGCTGGTTTGATCGTCAGAAATTCTGGGTCCACTTGGTTTTCCACGCGTTGCGGCTCTTGCACGGGCTTGGGGCCAAGACCTAAAAAACTCAAGCGACCATCGTTCCACAGCCAAAACAAAAGGTTGATGGCAGCCAAAACAAAAATCACGTTGCGCCAAAAAAATTTCGTGTTCATCTCACCACCTTCGTTTGTTGAATTGCGTCTAGTTTGGTAAGCGTCGTTGCGCACACTACACAGGCCGCACGCTCACCTCTGCGCTGCTGATGGCCTCTTGGCCCTGTTCGGTGTCCACCAGCATCGCGCCCGTGGCGTCAACGCCCCTGGCTACACCGTGGCGACCGTCGCTCAAGGTCACGGGCAAGTTGTGCAACGCATCGCGCGCATTGAACGCGTTTTGCAAAGGCGCGAACCCCGTGCGCTCAAACGCCAGCAAGGTGGCCAGCAAGGGCTCGGCCACTTTCATCAAGGCCTCGGGAGCCGTGATGCCGCTTTGCAGATCTTGCAGGCCCAAGGGCACGGTGGACAAACCTTCAGCCACGGGCGGGGCAATGTTGAGGCCCACACCCACCACGCAAAATCGTCCTTGTTCTCGACCCTGCTCGCTGCCGTAGCTCGTGCCCGCAGGCAGAGCCGTCTCAATCAAGATGCCCGCCAATTTGCCCCAGCCTGTGGGCGTACCTGTGGACATAGGCGGGCGCTTCACCCACAAGTCGTTGGGCCATTTCAAACGCACGCCGAGTTCGCCTTGAGGGTCCAAGCTGCGCGCCAGCGACAAACCCACGGCCAATGACAGGCCAGACCAATCGGCGGGTTTGAGCATGAGGCCCAAAGAGAAGGTCAAGGCGTGGCCCACTTCCCCATGCCATGGGCGGCCTAGGCGGCCACGGCCTGCAGTTTGGGTTTCGGCCACCAACAGCAGAGGCTCGGTTTGGCCAGCGCGTGCGCGACGCATGAGCTCGGTATTGGTGGAGTCAATCTCTGGCAGCACCTCGACTGTCAAGCCAGGTTGCCTTGCAACCAACGCGAGCCAGAGGTCTTCAGCAGGCCAGATCATGGGGCTTAGCGCTTTTTGGCTTTAGCCGCGTCTTTGTCGGCTTTGCTGCTCGACTTTTTGTCTGATTTCTTTTTGTCGCTTTTGGCGTCTTCGCTCTTAGGCTTGGCTGCCTTCTTCGCCTTTGGTTTTTCGTTCTTTGACTTTTCGTCTTTCGGAAACTCCGACGTGGACGACAACAACGTGCCGCGACACTTTTTAGCGCCGCACCAGCAGGGGTATTCAAGCTTGAGCTCGGGCGTCATGGGCGCGTCGATGACCAAACCGTAGTCGTAGTTCAGCTCTTCGCCAGCCTTGATGTCGCGGATAGCTTTGATGAACACGCGGCCGTTTTCTTCATCGGGCTCGCAGCTGGGCTTGCACGAGTGGTTGATCCAGCGCGACGAGTTGCCGCCGTACTTGGCGTCGATCACATGCTTTTCGTCGATGTGAAAGTAAAACGTGTGGTTGGGGTCGGTGGGGTCGTGCGGGTGGCGGCGCAGGGCCTCTTTCCAGCTGATGATCTCGCCCACGTACTCAATGATGGTTTCGCCCTTGGCAAAATCGGTCAGTGCAAAAACGCCTTTGCCATGCACGCCCGAGCGGCGGGTTTGAATGCGGCGACCTTTGATGGGCGCGGGGGCTGGAGCGATAGATTTTTTGGACACTGAATTTTTCTGTTAACTTTAATACGTACGCATGTGCGTGCGCGCACATGGGCGCGCGTGCGCACGCGAGAGAACGAATTGTAGTGGTCAGTTTCTAAGGAACGTTGAAATGAGTAAAACCCTCGTGATTGCCGAAAAACCCTCGGTCGCGCAAGACATCGTGCGCGCACTCACGCCTGTGGCGGGGAAGTTCGAAAAACACGACGACCACTTTGAGAGCGACACCTATGTCGTCTCCAGTGCCGTGGGCCACTTGGTGGAAATCCAAGCGCCCGAAGAGTTCGACGTGAAGCGCGGCAAGTGGAGCTTTGCCAACTTGCCCGTGATTCCCCCCTTCTTCGACTTGAAGCCCGTCGAGAAAACCAAGACGCGTTTGAACGCCGTGGTGAAACTGGCCAAGCGCAAAGACGTGACCGCCCTCATCAACGCCTGTGACGCGGGCCGCGAAGGTGAACTGATCTTCCGCTTGATCGAGCAATATGCGGGCGGCAAAAAACCACTCGACAAACCTGTGAAGCGCCTGTGGTTGCAGTCGATGACACCGCAAGCCATTCGCGATGGTTTCGATTCGTTGCGTTCAGAAAAACAAATGCAAGGCTTGGCCGATGCAGCCCGTAGCCGCTCTGAGGCCGACTGGCTGGTGGGCATCAACGGCACCCGCGCCTTGACCGCCTTCAACTCACGCGAAGGTGGTTTCTTCTTGACCACTGTGGGCCGCGTGCAAACGCCCACGTTGTCTGTGGTGGTGGAGCGCGAAGAACAAATTCGCAAGTTCGTCAGCCGCGACTATTGGGAAATCCACGCCTCATTCAAGGTGGAAGCAGGCGCCTACCCCGCCAAGTGGTTCAACCCCGCGCACAAAAAAGACGCCGAAGACGCCGAGAAAAAACACGACCGTGTGTGGAGCGAAGCCGAAGGCTTGGCCATTGCCGACGCTGTGCGCAACCAACAAGCCACCGTCACCGAAGAGAGCAAACCCACCACCAAAGCCAGCCCCGGTTTGTTTGACCTCACCTCGCTGCAACGCGAAGCCAACGGCCGCTTTGGCTTCTCGGCCAAAACCACGTTGGCACTCGCACAAAGCTTGTACGAACGCCACAAAGCGCTGACTTACCCCCGTACCGATTCACGCCACCTGCCTGAAGACTACGTGCCCGTGGTCAAGGACACCTTCACCATGCTGGCCAACAGTGGCATGAAGCACTTGGAGCCTCACGCAGCCACGGCCATCAAACACAACTACGTGCGCAAACTGCCCCGTGTGTTTGACGACAAAAAGGTCAGCGATCACTTTGCGATCATCCCCACCTTGCAAGCGCCCAGCGGTTTGTCTGAAGCCGAGCAAAAGCTGTACGACTTGGTGGTGCGCCGATTCATGGCTGTGTTCTTCCCAAGCGCCGAATACATGGTGACAACGCGCATCAGCACGGTCAAAGCTGCGGGCATTGAGCACAACTTCCGCACCGAAGGCAAAGTGTTGGTCAACGCCGGCTGGATGGCGGTGTACGGCAAAGACGCCGCGCAAGAAGCCTCTGACAACGAAGAAGACGGCAAAACATTGGTGGCCCTGAAAGCCGGTGAGTCGGCCAAGAACGAATCGGCAGATGCCAAAGGCCTGAAAACCCGCCCACCCGCACGCTACAGCGAAGCCACGTTGCTGGGCGCGATGGAAGGCGCGGGCAAGTTGGTGGAAGACGACGAGTTCCGCGAAGCCATGCAAGAAAAAGGCTTGGGCACACCTGCCACACGCGCCGCCATCATCGAAGGCTTGCTCAACGAAAAATACCTCATCCGCGATGGCCGCGAGATGATTCCCACCGCCAAAGCCTTCCAGCTGTTCACGCTGCTGCGCGGCTTGGGCGTGGAAGAGTTGTCCAAGCCCGAGCTCACCGGCGGCTGGGAACACAAGCTCTCGCTCATGGAGCACGGCCAACTGAGCCGCGCCGAATTCATGCGGGAAATTGCCGAGATGACCGAGCACATCGTCAAGAAGGCCAAAGAGTTTGACCGCGACACCATCCCCGGTGACTACGCCACACTCAAAACACCCTGCCCCAAATGCGGCGGCGTGGTGAAAGAAAACTACCGCCGCTACGCCTGCGTCGGCAAAGACGGCGCAGCGTCTGACTCCGGTGAAAACGGTGCAGGTTGCGGTTTCTCGATCAGCAAAATCCCGGGCGGACGCACCTTTGACGCGGCTGAAGTGGAAGAGTTTTTGACCCACAAAAAAATCGGCCCACTCGACGGCTTCCGCTCCAAAGCGGGCTGGCCGTTCACTGCCGAAATCGCGCTCAAGTACAGCGAAGAAGACCAAAACTGGAAACTCGAATTCGACTTTGGTGACGACGGTGCAGACTCCGGCGAAATCGTGGAGTTCAGCGATGCAGCACCTTTGGGCAACTGCCCCAAGTGCGGCAGCCCTGTGCACGAACACGGCAGCAACTACGTGTGTAGCAAAGCCGTGCCCACGCATGCACAAGCCACACCGAGCTGCGACTTCAAGAGCGGCAAGATCATCTTGCAGCAGCCTGTCGAGCGCGAACAAATGACCAAGCTGTTGAGTGAAGGTAAAACCGATTTGCTCGACAAGTTTGTGTCCATGCGCACACGCCGTTCATTCAAAGCCTTCTTGCAATGGGATGCCGAAGCCGGCAAGGTGAACTTTGCGTTTGAGCCACGCGTGAGCAAGTACCCGCCCAAAGGCGGCAAAACGCCCACGACCAACGCGCTCATCAAAGCCGCTGGCAAAACAGTGCCAACCAAAACAACAAAAGCCACGAAGGCCACCAAAGCCAAGGCAGAAAAAGTGGCCAAGCCTAAATCGTCCACGAAGGCACCACGCAAAGTCACCGCAGGCTATTTGCCCAGCGCTGATTTGGCCAACGTGATTGGCGCCGAAGCCGTGGCTCGCACCGAGGTGATCAAAAAGCTGTGGGACTACATCAAGGCCAACGGCTTGCAAGACGCCACCAACAAACGCGCCATCAACGCCGATGCGAAACTCAAACCCGTGTTTGGCAAAGACCAAGTGACGATGTTTGAACTGGCCGGCATTGCGGGCAAACATCTGCGCCCTATTGGTGAATAAACAAGAGTGAACGCATGTCTTTGAATGCTGCCCCCCACCACGCGCCCATGATCGCCACGCCGCAAGCAATGCACTTTGCTGAAGCTTTGCAGCTGCAAAGCGGCGCAAGTGTGCGCGACTACACCCTGGCCTACGAGACCTACGGCACGCTCAACGCCGACCGCTCCAACGCGGTGCTGGTGTGCCACGCGCTCAACGCCTCGCACCACGTCGCTGGCGTGTACGAGGGCCAAGACAAAAGCGAAGGCTGGTGGGACAACATGATTGGCCCAGGCAAGCCCGTGGACACCCGCCACTTCTTTGTGATTGGCGTGAACAACCTCGGCTCTTGCTTTGGTTCCACCGGCCCCATGCACACCCACCCCGACACGGGCCGTGTGTACGGCGCGGACTTCCCCGTGGTCACCGTGGAAGACTGGGTGAATGCCCAAGCCTTGTTGCTCGACCGCTTAGGCATCACCCAACTCGCCGCTGTTTTAGGCGGCAGCTTGGGCGGCATGCAAGCCCTGAGCTGGACACTGCAATACCCAGGCCGCGTGCGTCATGCCGTGGTGGTGGCGAGTGCGCCCAACTTGACGGCAGAGAACATCGCCTTCAACGAAGTGGCGCGTCGCGCCATCGTGACCGACCCCGACTTTCATGGCGGCCACTTCTACCAACACGGCGTGGTGCCGCAGCGCGGCTTGCGCATCGCCCGCATGGTGGGCCACATCACGTACCTCAGCGACGACGTGATGAACGAAAAATTTGGGCGCAAGCTTCGCCCCTCAGCTGTGGCCCAAGGTGCAGGTCAAGCGCTAGGCGTCTCTGCGTCAAACGGCAACACACGCGACTATCTGTACACAACGCAAGACGTGGAGTTTCAAATCGAAAGCTACCTGCGCTACCAAGGTGACAAGTTCAGCGAGTACTTTGACGCCAACACCTATTTGCTCATCACCCGTGCGCTCGACTACTTTGACCCTGCCCGCACCTACGGCGGCGATTTGTCGGCGGCGTTTGCACGCACGGCGGCCAAGTTTTTGCTGGTGAGCTTCACCACCGATTGGCGCTTCTCGCCTGAGCGCAGCCGCGAGATGGTGCAAGCCTTGTTAGACAACCAACGCGATGTGAGCTACGCCGAAATCGACGCGCCACACGGCCACGATGCCTTCTTGTTGGATGACGCCCGCTACATGAATGTGGTGCGCTCGTACTTTGCGCGCATCCACAACGAATTGGCCACGCCATTGGCTCAAGTCGCACACACAGGAGGTGCCGCATGACCCACGACAACTTGGTCGCCATTGCTGCCCTGGTGCCCCAAGGCAGCCGCGTGCTCGACCTTGGCTGCGGCGATGGCGCATTGCTGGCCCATTTGCAACAACACAAAGCCTGCACAGGCTACGGCGTCGAACTGGACGACACCAACGTACACGCTTGCGTGCAACGCGGTGTGAACGTGCTGCAACTCAACCTCGACAAAGGGCTGCGCGTGTTTGGCGATCAGTCGTTTGATGTGGTGCTGCAAATCGACACCTTGCAACATTTGCGCAACGCCGAAACCATGTTGCGGGAAACCGCACGCGTGGGCAAAACCGGCATCGTCGCCTTTCCTAACTTTGCGCATTGGCCCAACCGCCTGAGCATTTTGCAGGGGCGCATGCCCGTGACCAAACGCCTGCCGTATCAGTGGTACGACACACCCAACATCCGAGTAGGCACATTCAAAGACTTTGAGGTGTTGGCTGAGAAAAACGGCCTACAGGTCACCGATTCATTTGGTTTGCAAAATGGGCACCGGGTGGATGTGTGGCCCAACCTGACAGCGGGTACGGCGGTGTTTAAGTTCGAGCGGACTTAAGCCAAGGTCAGCAAGGCCAAGGCCCCCAGCGCAGCGGTTTCTGCCCGCAACACCCGCTCACCCAGGCTCAGCGCCACAAAACCTTTGGCGCGGGCTGCGGCGTCTTCTGCATCGGTCAGCCCACCTTCAGGGCCGTTGAGCAGCACCCAAGCCTTGGGCTGGACACTTGCACGCAACGCGGTCAAAGGCTGCGTGCTGGCATGCAAAGACAGCACGCCCTGCACCACATCCGCTTGTGCGGTTTGTCGCGCCAGCCAGGCGTCTAGACGCTCAGGCAGGTCAATCACAGGCACACGGTTGCGCCCGCATTGCTCGCTTGCGCTGGCGGCCACGGCTTGCCAATGCGCTTGTTTCTTCTCGGCGCGTTCGCCCGTCAGGCGAATCACGCTGCGTTCGGTCATCAAAGGGGTGATGCGGTGCACGCCCAACTCGGTGGCTTTTTCCACCAGCCAGTCCATGCGCTCGTTGGCGGGCATGCCCACGGCCAAGTGCACTTGTACTGCTGCTTCGCATTCCACGTTGCGGTGCTCGCCCACCACCACGCGCACATCGCTGCGGCCCATGTGTTGCACTTCAGCGCTGAACTCGCCGCCTTCGCCGTTGAACAAGGTCAGCGTGTGGCCGGGCTGCATGCGCAGCACTTGCACATGGCGGGCGGCTGTGGGCGGCAGGTCCACCACTTGGCCAGACACCAAGGGCAGGGGGCAATAAAAGCGCGCCACTTTAGCCGCGCCCGTTCAAACGGGGAAAGGCCAAGCTGATGGCGGGCTCTGTGCCTTCAATCTTGTCGATCAAACGCAGTAAGGGCGTGAGCTCTGTGTAGCGGCTGGCGGTGGAACGGATGTAATTGATGAAGCGTGGCGCATCGGCCAAGTATTTGGGCTTGCCATCACGCAGGGTCAGGCGTGCAAAGATGCCGGCCACTTTGAGGTGACGTTGCAGGCCCATCCACTCCACCGCGCGGTAGAACGCGCCAAAGTCGTTGTGCCAACCGTCAAAGTCCATCAGGCCGAGTTTGCGGGCGCGCTCCCAATAACGAATAGTCACGTCGAGCACCACGTCTTCTTCCCACGTCAAAAACGCATCGCGCATGAGGCTGGCGATGTCGTAGGTGATGGGGCCGTACACCGCGTCTTGAAAGTCCAACACGCCTAAGCGTGTTTCCACGGCTCCGCCTAAGCGTTGCTCGGCAGAGTCATGCGGCATCATCAAATTGCGCGGCATGAAATCGCGGTGCACGTACACGCTGGGCGCGGCCAAGTTGCGCTGAGCTATGGTTTGGAAGGTTTTGTCCAGCATCTCGCGTTGGGTGCTGTCAATTTGCAGCTGGCGGTGCTGGGTGAGGTACCAATCGGGGAACAGCGCCAACTCGCGCTGTAGCAAGGCCTCGTCATACGCAGGCAGCACGCCGGGGCGACTGCTTTGTTGCAGCGTCAACAACGCATCCACCGCGCGCATGTACAGGCCGTGGTTGGCCTGCGGATCGTCGCGGTTGATGACGTCCATCATGGTTTGCGAGCCAATGTCGTCCAGCAACATAAAGCCCTGCGGCTCATCCCACGCCAAGATGCGGGGAACGTAAAGGCCCGCGTCCAGCATCAAGCGGGCGATGCGCACAAAGGGCTCGCAGTTTTCTTTGTCGGGCGGGGCGTCCATGACGATGCACGAGCCTTGAGCTGTGTCGACACGGAAATAACGCCTGAAGCTGGCATCCGCCGACGCGGCTCGCACGGTGGCGGGCAGCACGCCGTGAGCGCTGGCTTGGGCGTCTAGCCACTGGTGAAAGGCCACTTGGCGCTGGGGCTGCGCCCATTCAATTGGCGAGTGAAGCGGCGTGTGGGGGGATGTGCCCAAAGGCTGAGAAATAGTGGGTGTGCTCATGGATAATCTAAATTCTACAAACGGCCCCAAGCTGCTCGACTTTTCGAGCTTGTGCTTTCTGGGGTTGCTCTATCGAAGGTTTTCTCGTTTTCATGCTGTTGCCTGATTTTCACCGCCAAATTCGCGCCCTGTCGTGGCTGGTGATGGGCATGTTGGGCGGCCATTGCGTTGCACACGCGCAACCCGAGAGCAGCCCACCACTGGTATTGCGCCCGAGCAGCTTGCTTCAAGAGGCCATTCCGCAAACGGACCGTAAACAATTGCCCACATTTTTGCAAAGCGACTCGCTCAATGAGCGCACCAATTTGCAAACGGTGCTCGAAGGCCAAGTGGTGCTGCGGCGCGGTGAAATATTGCTCAAGGCCGACAAGATCGATTACGACCAAGTCAATGACCTCGCGAAGGCACATGGCAATGTGTACATCAATCAATCTGGCAACGTGTACCAAGGGCCCGCGTTGGACATTCACTTGGATGCGTTCGAAGGTTTTTTCACGCAACCCAGCTACCGCCTTTTGAAAAGCACCGCTTACGGCACAGCTGATCGCATTGATTTTGTAGACGATGCCCACACCGTCATGCATAACGCCAGCTTCACCACTTGCCAACGCAAGCCAGGGCCTGGCTGGATGCCAGACTGGTTTTTCAAAGGCGACAAAATTTCCATCGACTCAGAACACAACGTGGGCTTGGTCGAAGGGGCTTCCGTGCGCTTCAAAGGTGTCCCCGTTTTGCCTGTGCCCGAAATTGAATTTCCGCTTAACGACGAGCGCAAATCAGGGTTGCTGCCGCCCAACATCGGCGTGGACAACATTGGGGGCTTGGAATACACCCAGCCTTACTACTGGAACTTGGCGCCCAACCGCGACATCACCTTTACGCCTACGTATTGGAGCAAGCGTGGCGTTAACCTCAGCACAGAATTCCGCTATTTAGAAAGCGCAGCACCACAACCGCCTTTCCAAGGCGTGATGCGCTTTGACTATATGGAAAAAGACACACTCCGCGACGATGCCCGCCGCTGGAGCATGAATTACGCACACACCGGACTGCTCAACCCTAATTTCGCTGGCGGCGGCATGGGGCTCGTCCTCAACATCAACCGCGTGAGCGATGACAACTACTGGAAAGATTTTTCGCTCAGCAACGCCTCTGGCGCGCAGCGTTTGCTCTCCAGCGATGCGGGTCTTACATGGACCGATGGCTTCATCACCACTGGCATCCGTGCACAAAAATGGCAGACACTGCAAGACTTGGCGAACACCGCCAACCGCATCACGCCGCCATTTGACCGACTGCCACAACTGACCGCTCGCATCCAGAAGTACAACGTTGCTGGTGGTTTTGACTTCAGCATTGATGGCGATTTAACCCGCTTTGCCTCTGCGCGGGACATTGATTGCACAACGGCGGCAACGAACAACACCAGTAAATTGTTTTACAACTGCGCGCCCAACGCAGACCGCGCTGTGTCGTTGGCCCAGCTGAGCCGCCCGTTTGTCACCCCCTACGGCTACGTGACACCCAAGATGCAGCTGCACAGCCGCAGCTACCAGTTTGATGGCGGCTTGCCGAACACGTTGTTCTATGACGGACACCAAGGCCAAACCTCGGCCAGCGTCACGACGCCCACATTCAGCTTGGATGCGGGCATGGCGTTTGAACGTAACCACCGCCTGTTTGACCGTGCTTGGATTCAAACCTTAGAACCTCGCGTGTTCTATGTGAATACGCCTTACCGCGATCAAAACTATTTGCCTAACTACGACTCGGGCAGCAACGCGTTTAACTTCGCCAGCATCTTCACCGAAAACGCGTTTGGCGGAAACGACCGGATCTCCGATAGCAAGTTGCTCACCTTAGGCGCCACCTCTCGCTTCATCGATCCCGAAAGCGGCGCAGAAGGCGCGCGTTTCGGCGTGGCTCAACGCTTACGCATGCAAGAACAACGCGTCGTTATGCCGGATGATCCAACAGGAAAAGCCGGTATCAGCGACCTCTTAGCCGGCGCCTCGCTTAACTTGTCACGCGCTTGGGCGGTGGACTCAACGGTGCAATACAACCAAAAAACCGACAACTTCTTGCGCCGTGTGGTGGGTGGTCGCTACAACCCGGGGTCTTACCGCGTGATCAATGCCGCTTGGCGCACTGAAAACGATGAGTCATCCAACGTGGTGTCCAAGCAGCTTGACGTTGGTTGGCAATGGCCTTTGCATGATTTGTGGGGTGGTGCTGATAGCGATGACGGGCAAGGCCGCGGCTTAGGCGAAGGCCGCTGGTACAGCGTGGCACGCATGAACTACGACTTGGTGACCAAATCAGCCATCCAATCCGTCGTCGGATTCGAATACGATGCAGGCTGCTGGCTCAGCCGCACCGTGATTGAGCGTTTGCAAATTGCAGATGGTTTGACACGCCAACGGATCTTGTTCCAAATGGAGTTCGTTGGTTTCTCGCGCGCCGGATTCAATGCCTTGGGCTCGCTGCGAACCAACGTGCCGCGCTACCAACCCCTGCGCCAACCCGCAATGACCCCTAGCCGCTTCGGCAATTACGATTGATGGTGACCATGTTCTATTTAAAACCGCGTTCTTGCCTCGTGTGGGCCTTGATGGCATGGGCCTTGTCTGCCACTGCGCAAACACAAGCCAACACCACCATGCATGGCAGAGACTTCATCGTGTCCATCGTGGACTCGGTGCCGATCACCAATCATGACGTCACCTTGCGTGCGCAGCAATTGCGCGAACAACTCAAACAACAAAATCGTCCCGTACCCGAAGGTGCTGACTTGCTGCGCGCGGCATTAGAGCGCTTGATTGTTGAAAAAGCCTTGTTGCAACATGCCAAAGAAACCGGACTCACCATCGATGACGAGGCCATCACCCAAGCCGAACAACGTTTGGCCGCACAAAGCCAACTCACGGTTGAAGCGCTGCACGCCAAAATCAAAGGTGAAGGTTCTAGCGTCGAGCGCTTGCGCCAGAATTTGCGTGAGCAAATCACGCTGCAACGACTGACCGAACGTAACGTGCCAAGCCGTATCAAAGTCAGCGATGTCGAGGTCGACCAAGCGGTGCGTGAGCGTCAAAATGCCACCTTGAGCACCAATCCCGACATCGAGTTAGGCCATGTCTTGATTGCTGTGCCTGAAAAAGCAACCGAGGCAGAAGTCGCTACGCTTCAAAGCAAAGCACAAACGGTGGTGGCAAAGCTCAAACGCGGTGACGACTTGGCTCGTGTGGCCAAAGAATTTTCTGACGGCACAGAGCGCGACAAGGGTGGTTTGATGGGCTTGCGCGCTGCCAACCGTTATCCCACCCTGTTCATGGATGCCACTAAAAACCTGAACGTGGGCGATGTGACCTTGGTTCGTTCAGGGGCCGGGTTCCATGTTCTGAAACTCGTCACCAAACGCGCCAGCAGCGTGCTCACCGTCACCCAAACCCATCCTCGCCACATCTTGTTGCGCCCAGGTGGCCAACTGAGCCAAACCACAGCGCGGGCGCAATTGGCCGAATACAAACGCCAAATCGAAGCGGGTAAGGCCGACTTTGCCAAACTCGCGCGCGAACACTCGCAAGACGCGAGCGGCCCTGAAGGTGGTGATTTGGGCTGGGTCTCACCGGGCATGTTTGTGCCTGAATTTGAAGAGGTCATGAACAAGCTTCAACTCGGCCAAATCGCGGACCCCACCATTTCTCGCTTTGGGGTACACCTGATTCAGGTGCTGGAACGCCGCGAAGCGCCGATCAGCGAACGCGAAGTACGCGAAATGGCACGCAACAGCTTGCGCGAAAAGAAATTTGACGAGACCTACCAACTGTGGGCCCAAGAAGTGCGTGGCCGTGCCTATGTGGAATACCGCGATTCCCCGCAATAAACAAAGCTCATCTTGAAACACATCGCACGTAAGCGCTTCGGCCAGCACTTTTTAACCGACGGCGCCATCATTGAAGGCATCGTGGATGCCATCAACCCGCAAGCGGGCGACCCGATGGTGGAGATTGGCCCAGGCTTAGCCGCACTCACACAACCTTTGGTCGAGCGGTTGGGGCACCTCAACGTCATTGAGCTCGATCGTGACTTGGCGGTGCGCCTGCGCGAGCACCCACACCTGAACGTCATCGAGTCTGACGTGCTGCGCGTGGACTTCACCCAGTTGGCGGCTGACCTCAAAGTGCCCAAGCTGCGCGTGGTGGGTAATTTGCCATACAACATCTCGTCACCTATCTTGTTTCACCTGCTTGAGCATGTGGCGGTGGTGCAAGACCAGCACTTTATGTTGCAAAAAGAAGTGATTGACCGCATGGTGGCCAAACCCAGCAGCGGCGACTACAGCCGCTTGAGTGTGATGCTGCAATGGCGCTACGACATGGAAGACGTGTTGTTTGTGCCACCCGAGTCGTTCGATCCGCCCCCCCGCGTGGACAGTGCCGTGGTGCGGATGGTGCCGTTGGCTGAGCCGCCAAAAATTGACGTCAAGCTCATGGAAGACATGGTCAAGGTAGCTTTTAGCCAACGCCGCAAACTGCTGCGTCACACCTTGGGTCGCTGGCTAGAAGCGCGCAACTTTGCAGGTCAATTTGATGTACAGCGTCGTGCCGAAGAAGTGCCGGTGGCCGAATACGTGGCGTTGGTTCAAAGCCTCTAAACAAGCTCAACCCGCCCGCTGCAATGATGGTCGGCCCCAATAAAAAGCCCGTCAGCAGTTGCCTGCGACGGGCTTTTGCTTATCGGCGCTACTAGAAAGCAGCTCTGATTAGTTAGCGGCGGTTTGCCAGTAGCCCGCGTTGAATGGGCTGCTCATGCGCAAGGCCATGGGCGACACATCCACCAACTTGTCGGTTGGCATTTTTTCGCCTTCTTCCAGCAACTCGATGCCTTCAGGCGACATGCCTGCTTTTTCAGCAGATGGTGCACGTGCAACAGAGAACGAGTAGAAGCAACGGAATGGCACTTTACGGTCAGACCAGTAGTCCGATGCTTCGCGGAAGATATCCAACAACTGTTCACGCGCTTCTTTGTCGAACTTGGCGTGTGCGGGGATGTGCTCCAGCACCAAGATAAAGCCAGGCTGAGGGCCTGATTTATGCAGGGGATCGGTCATGCCGTCATACAAAGAATCAAAGTTCTTGCTGGCTGTGGCAGCCAAGTTGAACTCTTTCGAGATGATGTCCAAAATATCTTGTTTGCTTTGGGCTTGGGCCAAATTGACATACAAAAAGTGATGGCCAAGGCCTTGGGCGGCCTCTTGCAAATCTGGCACGCGGAACGCGCGGATGGACTGGACGATATTGGTTTTGACGGTACGCAAGGGCATAGGTGGTATTCGTTTCGTGTTCGGGTTAACCCGAAAATTGAAAGCGCAAGTGTCATCGAAACGCTATAAAAAAGCAAGGGCCCTGCCATTTCTGGTGGGCCCTTGAAGGGTTATTTAACCCAAAGAGGTTAAATTGAGCTAGGGAAACACCTTAGCGAACGGCGCTGGCATCGGCCACGGTCAAAGCCGTCATGTTGACAATGCGGCGCACCGTGGTGCTGGCTGTCAGGATATGCACCGGCTTGGCGGCACCGAGCAACACTGGGCCAATCGCAATGTTGCCGCCAGCCGCTGTTTTGAGCAGGTTGTAGGCAATATTGGCGGAATCCAAGTTGGGCAATACCAATAAATTAGCATCGCCAAGCAAGGTGGCATCAGGCATGTGGGCAGCGCGCAAGGTACCGTCCAAAGCTGAATCGCCATGCATTTCGCCATCAATTTCGAGCCAAGGTGCTTTTTGCTTCACCAGGCCCAAGGTTTCGCGCATCTTGACGGCAGACGGTTGGTCGCTGCTGCCAAAGTTGGAGTGCGACAGCAAAGCCGCCTTGGGATGAATACCAAAACGACGCATCTCTTCAGCCGCCATCACGGTGATCTCGGCCAATTGCTCAGCGGTGGGGTCGTAGTTGATGTGGGTGTCGACCAAGAATACCTGGCGATCAGGCAACAACAAGCCGTTCATAGCGGCGTAAGTGCTGACGCCCTTGCGGTTGCCAATGACTTCGTTCACATATTTCAAATGCGTGAGCGGTGTGCTCCATGTACCGCAAATCAAGCCATCGACCTCGCCTTTGTGCAGCATCATGGTGCCAATGAGTGACAAACGACGGCGCATGTCGATCTTGGCCAGCTGCTCGGTCACGCCTTTGCGGGCGGTCATCTTGTAATAGGTTTGCCAGAAATCGCGGTAGCGGTGGTCTTGCTCGACGTTGACCACTTGGTAGTCCACGCCCTCTTTCAGTCGCAGGCCAAACTTCTGAACGCGTTGAGCGATCACGGCAGGGCGTCCAATCAAAGTAGGCTCAGCCAAACGCTCGTCCACGACGATTTGCACGGCGCGCAACACGCGTTCTTCTTCGCCCTCGGCGTAGCACACGCGCTTTTTGCTGGCACGCTTGGCGGCTGCATAGATGGGCTTCATGATGGAGCCCGACGCATACACAAAGCCTTGCAGCTTCTCAATGTAGGCCTCCATGTCTTGGATGGGGCGCGTGGCCACACCGCTGTCTGCGGCGGCTTTGGCCACGGCAGGGGCGATCTTCATCATCAAGCGTGGGTCGAATGGCTTGGGGATGAGGTACTCAGGGCCAAAGGCCAAGGTCTCGCCCGCGTAGGCCGCAGCCACCACTTCGCTTTGCTCAGCTTGGGCCAGCTCGGCAATGGCGTACACCGCAGCAATTTCCATCTCGTCGGTGATGGTGGATGCACCCGCATCCAACGCGCCACGGAAGATGTAGGGGAAGCACAGCACGTTGTTCACTTGGTTGTGATAGTCGCTGCGCCCCGTGGCGATGATGGCGTCGTCGCGCACCGCCTTCACATCTTCAGGTGTGATTTCTGGGTTGGGATTAGCCAAAGCCATGATGATGGGATTGGCCGCCATCTTCTTGACCATCTCTGACTTCAACACGCCGCCCGCAGACAGCCCCAAGAACACGTCCGCGCCGTCGATGATGTCGCCCAAGGTGCGCGCATCTGTCTTTTGGGCGAATTGAATCTTGTCTTCGTCCATCAACTCGGTGCGGCCCTCATAGACCACGCCCGCCAAGTCGGTGACGTAAATGTTTTTGCGAGGCATGCCCAGCTTAAGCAACAAGCCCAAGCAGGCCAAAGCCGCAGCTCCAGCACCTGAGGTGACGAGCTTGACGGTTTTGATGTCTTTGCCTGCCACCTTGAGGCCGTTCAAAATGGCCGCGCCTACGGTGATGGCGGTGCCGTGCTGGTCGTCGTGGAAAACTGGAATCTTCATGCGCTCGCGCAGCTTGCGCTCAACGTAGAAGCAGTCAGGGGCCTTGATGTCTTCAAGGTTGATGCCGCCAAAAGTGGGCTCTAACGACGCAATGATGTCCACCAACTTGTCGAGGTTCTTCTCGTCAATCTCCAAGTCGAACACGTCGATGCCCGCAAACTTCTTGAACAAAACGCCCTTGCCTTCCATCACCGGCTTCGAGGCCAATGGGCCAATATCGCCCAAGCCCAACACGGCTGTGCCGTTGGTAATCACAGCGACCAAGTTGCCTTTGCTGGTGTACTTGAACGCCGTGTTTGGATCTCTGACAATTTCTTCGCATGGCGCGGCCACACCGGGTGAATAAGCCAACGCCAAATCGTGTTGGTTCACCAACTGTTTGGTTGCTTGAATGGCGACTTTGCCGGGGGTGGGGAACTCGTGGTACTCAAGAGCAGCACGGCGCAATTCGGCGCGAGCCTCGGCACTGTTGTGGGAGGGGTGGGAACTCATTGAAATCTCCTTGTTATGCAAAAGGCGGCGTGCTTTGCAAAAGCACAACCGCCTTGGCTTGTGATTTCATTTTAGGCCTGTGTTTATGGCACTTTATGCGTGGATGTGCTTACACAAGTGGCAATGGTTTTTACTTATTCGCAAAAGCAAACTTAAGCTGTCAATCGTTGCGGCGAGGTGTGGGTGGGGTGAGCCCGACCGACGCAATCGAGGCGTCAGACTCTGAGGAGGGCGGGCTCACCCCACCCACACCTCGCTGCAACGCCAAAGAAATTAACCGCGCATCAAGGCTTCAATTTCAGAAGCCATCACAGGCACACCACGCGTGATGAGCTCGCAGCCACTTGACGTCACGATGGCATCGTCCTCAATGCGAATGCCGATGTTCCAAAACGCTTCGGGCACATCGTCCGCAGGGCGCACATACAAGCCCGGCTCGATGGTGAGCACCATGCCCTCACGCAAGATGCGGCTGGGGCGGTTGACGATGGTTTCGCCCGAGAGCGGGTCTTTGCGCTCACTCGTTTGGCCCAACTCTGTGGGCTCCACATAGCTGCCGCAGTCGTGCACATCCATCCCCAGCCAATGGCTGGTGCGGTGCATGTAAAACGGAAAGTACGCGCGTTTTTCAATCACGTCTTGTGCGTTGCCGTGTTTGGCTTGGCTCAACAACCCGAGGTCTAACAAACCCTGCGCCAACACCTTGACGGTCGCGTCGTGCGGGTCGTTGAAACGCGCCCCCGCTTTCGTGGCGGCCACGGCTGCGTCTTGACTGGCGAGCACCAAGTTGTAAAGGTCGCGCTGTGGGCCGGTGAACTTGCCGTTGGCGGGGAAGGTGCGGGTGATGTCGCTGGCATACCCATCCAACTCACCACCCGCATCAATCAACACCAACTCGCCATCGCGCACGGGCGCCACATCAGCGCGGTAGTGCAGCACGCACGCATTCGCACCTGCCGCGACGATGGATGTGTAGGCCGGAAACTGCGAACCGTGCATGCGGAACTCGTGCAAGATTTCTGCGTCTAAGTGGTACTCGCGCACGTCTTGGCCCGCACGCAACATGCGCGCGCTGGTTTGCATGGCGCGGATGTGGGCTTGGGCGCTGATCTGCGCGACGCGACGCATCACGTCTTGTTCATGCGCATCTTTGATGAGGCGCATTTCGTCCAAGGGGCCGCACGCATCGCGCTGCTGCGAGGGGCACTGCGCGCCAAAGCGCACACGGGCACGCACGGCGTTGAGCCAGCCGTCGACGCGTGTTTCCAAACCTTTGTGCGTGGCAAAGGGGTACCACACCGTGTGTTGGTTCTCCAGCAACTTGGGCAGCTGCTTGTCTAGCTCCGCCACCGACACGGCGGCGCTCATGCCCAGCGCAGCCACTGCCGCATCTGGCCCCAAACGGTAGCCATCCCAAATTTCGCGTTCCAAATCTTTGGGTTGGCAAAACAAAGTGCTGCGCCCTGTGGTGTCAAGCACCAGCCAAGCGTTGGGTTCGGTGAAGCCCGTCAGATAGTAAAAGTAGCTGTCGTGGCGATACGGAAAATCGCTGTCGCGGTTACGCGCATGCTCGGGCGCGGTGGGAATGATGGCCACGCCACCCTCGCCTAATTGGGCGGCCAAACGGGCACGACGAGCGGCGTAATGGGATGTTGGACGCGTCACAGAAGGCGTGGAGGTGGTGATCATTTTTGGATTGTAGGAGTGGGATACCAAGGCGCCAATGACCTACTTGGCGGCATGCACGCTGATGCGTCATATTTGCGACTTTTATTCATTACTTTGTACAAAAGTCGCGACTAAACAATAAATCCCTTTAAAAAAGACGCAAAATAGCAGCATGAAACGCTACCTTGATGACCGTGTGCAGGCCGACCTGGCCCACAAAATGGTGTTCCTCACCGGCCCGCGCCAAGTAGGCAAAACCACGCTCAGCCGCCAACTAATTGCGCAGCAGGGCGGGCAATACCTCAACTACGACGTCCCGTCCGATCGGGCGTTGATCATCCATCAGCGCTGGAACCCGCAAGCGCCGCTGTTGGTGCTCGACGAAATCCACAAAATGCCCGACTGGAAAGCCTGGCTCAAAGGCGTCTATGACGGCAAACCCGCCACCCAGCGACTGTTGGTAACCGGCAGCGCCCGCATGGATACCTTCAGGCAAAGCGGCGAGTCTTTGGCCGGGCGCTTCTTTGGCCTGCGGCTGCATCCCCTGTCGGTACGCGAATGGTGTGAACAAACGGGGGTCGCACCCGAGGCTGCGCTGACCCATCTGATGGAGCGCGGTGGTTTTCCCGAACCCTGCCTGGCCCCCGACAACGAACAGGCCGAACGCTGGCGCAGGCAGTACTTTGACGGCCTGGTGCGCAATGACGTGCTGGAGTTCTCCCGCATCCAAGAGGTCAATGCCATCCGCCTGTTTGCCCAGATGCTGCGGTCCCGGGTGGGCTCGCCCCTGTCGCTGGCCAGCATGGCGCGCGACTTGGCTGTGTCACCCGTCACGCTCAAGAAATACCTCGACATTCTGGAGGCGCTCTACATCGTGTTTGTAGTGCGGCCCTGGCACGACAACATTGCCCGCTCGGTGTTGCAGACCCCCAAGGTCTATTTTTATGACACCGGCTTGGTCGAGGGCGACGAAGGCCTACGCTTTGAAAACCTGGTAGCCACCGCCTTGCTCAAGCATGTCCAGTGGCAGCACGACGTGCAGGGCAAAGAAGCCTGCTTGCACTACATCCGCACCAAAGATGGTGCCGAAGTGGTCTTTGCTCTGAGCGAAAAAAACCAACTCACCCAACTGGTCGAGTGCAAGCTGTCTGATGAAAAACCGCACCGCGCTTTACAGCGTTTTGCGCGGGAAAAAGCGCCTGTGCAAGCCGTACAAGTGGTGCGCAATGCAAGGCACAGCTATACGCTGGGGAACATTCAAATCGCGGCGGCACCTGACTATCTCAATGGGCTGGCGGCGTGAGGAAGGTAAAAGCAGAAATCGGCGAAGCCCGTGCTGTGCTGCAAGATGTAGCGTCTTACGAAAAAACACAAACTACATGGTCATTGCTGAAAATTTTGGCGCTGGGTAATCAAGAACTTGCGCAAGGCAACGTCAAACCTGTGGCGAACGTGGTGTGTCGCTTGCGTGCCAAACGCACGCAACGCATAAACCAGTTTGGGTATCAAAGAATACAGACAGGTATTTTTCAAACCCTACCGATTGATTTACCGCGTTTGCGGCCAGCAAGTGGTGGTTTACTTGATCGCAGATGGACGGCGGGACATGCCGGCATTGCTTAGGCGCAGGTTGTTGGGCGCTTAAAACTGCAACTGCGCCAAACGCTCTGGCGTGCCCACATCGGTCCACGCCCCCTTATAAAGTGACGCGCCCACTGCGCCAGTGTCCATTGCCGCACGCAACATCGCGGCCAGCGGGGCTTTCACGCCTGCGGGGTTGCCGGCAGGAATGTCACACCAAGCGGCTTCAAAGAACGTACGTTTGTAGAGCGCGATGGTGCTGAAGGTGTAACGTGGTACCTCTTGACCTGCTGCGGCAGAGGACACAACTGGCGCACCAGCGGTCGTGGCAATCGCCAACTTCGACAAGTTCAAAGCCAAGCCATCTGCAGACAAACCAAAATCGCCACCCAAGTTGTGTTGCGGGTTTGGCACCAACCAAATATGTGCAAGCAGAGGACTGGCCTTGAAGCGCTCAAACGCTTCTGTCGCAAACACAAACTCAGGCGCAAACACATCACCAGCAGCCACCCAAAACACATCGGCCAATTGGGGTAGGGCGCGCACGATGCCACCTGCAGTTTCTAGCGCGTCACCAAAGTCCACGCCTTCTTGCGAGTAGTGCAGGTGCATCGATGCCTGGCCAGCCGTTTCAAAGACCGAGCCAAAGTGCTGGGGAATTTGCTCGCCCAGCCATGCTGTGTTGATGACCAAATTAGAAACGCCGCCGCGCTGCAAGCCTTGCATGGCCCACTGCATGAGGGGCTGACCGCGCACGCTCAGCAGAGGCTTGGGGGTCGTGTCGGTCAGCGGGCGCATGCGCTCGCCACGGCCTGCGGCCAAAAGCAGGGCGGTGGCCAGGGCGGGTGTAGGGGCTGAAATGAGGCTTTTTGTCATCACGTGGCAGTGTAGCGAGGCACATGCAACGCCTACCCATTACAAGACATTCCGTGATCAACCAGATGAGTTTTTGAAAAGACCTGCGCTCCGTGTGGCTCGGGGCGTCAGGCTCGCTAAAATCGTGGTTTTCCCTCACACACCCACCGGAGCCGCCTGACATGGCAAACACCCAACAAATGGCCAGCGCAATTCGCGCCTTGGCAATGGACGCTGTACAACAAGCCAACTCAGGCCACCCCGGCGCGCCGATGGGCATGGCCGACATGGCCGTCGCTTTGTGGGGCGAACATCTGCGCCACAACCCCAAGAACCCCCATTGGTTGAACCGCGACCGTTTTGTGTTGTCCAACGGCCACGGGTCGATGCTGATTTACGCGCTGTTGCACCTCACCGGCTACGACTTGCCCATGGACGAGTTGAAAAACTTCCGCGTGCTGCACAGCAAAACCGCCGGCCACCCCGAAGTGGGCGTGACCCCTGGCGTGGAAACCACCACCGGCCCACTGGGCCAAGGCATCACCAACGCGGTGGGCATGGCGCTGGCTGAAAAGCTGTTGGCGGCTGAGTTCAACCGCGAAGGCCACGACATCGTCGACCACCACACCTACGCCTTCATGGGCGACGGTTGTTTGATGGAAGGCATCAGCCACGAAGCTTGCTCATTGGCAGGCGCTTGGAAGCTGAACAAACTCATCGCGCTGTACGACGACAACGGCATTTCCATCGACGGCCAAGTGGCCCCTTGGTTTGCCGACAACACGCCCGAGCGCTTCAAGGCCTACGGCTGGCAAGTCATCGGCCCCATCGACGGCCACGACGCCGCCGCGGTCAGCCAAGCCATTGCCACCGCCAAACTGAGCGCCGACAAGCCCACCTTGATCGTGTGCAAAACCAGCATCGGCAAAGGCAGCCCCAACCGCGCTGACACCGCCAAAGCCCACGGCGAGCCTTTGGGTGCTGAAGAAATTGCGCTCACCCGCGCAGCCATCGGTTGGAACCACGCGCCATTTGAAATGCCCAAAGAGGTGTACGCCGACTGGAACGCCGCCGCCAAAGGCAAGGCCCAAGAAGCCGAATGGAAAACCGCGTTCGCCGCCTACAAAGCCGCTCACCCCGCCTTGGCCAAAGAACTGCTGCGCCGCATGGCCGGCGAGTTGCCCAAGAACTTTGCACAAACCGTGGTCGATACCGTCATCGGTGCCCACACCAAAGCCGAAACCGTGGCCAGCCGCAAGGCCAGCCAATTGGCTTTGGAGTCGTTCACCGCCGCCTTGCCCGAGCTCTTGGGCGGTAGCGCTGACTTGACCGGCTCGAATCTGACCAACACCAAATCGACCCCCAACCTGCGCTTTGATGCAGCAGGCAACGTCGTGAAAAACGAAGCCGGCCAAGGCGGCCGCCACATCAACTACGGCGTGCGCGAATTCGGCATGGCCGCCATCATGAACGGCGTGGCGCTGCACGGCGGCTTCATCCCCTACGGCGGCACCTTTTTGACGTTCAGCGACTACTCACGCAACGCCATTCGCATGGCCGCGTTGATGAAGCAACGCATCATCCATGTGTTCACCCACGACTCCATCGGCTTGGGCGAAGACGGCCCCACGCACCAGTCCATCGAGCATGCCGCTTCGTTGCGCCTGATTCCTAACCTCGACGTGTGGCGCCCCGCTGACACGGCAGAAACTGCTGTGGCTTGGGCCGTGGCTTTGCAAAACAAAAACAAGCCCACCGCGCTGTTGTTGAGCCGTCAAAACCTGCCTTACTTGCCCAAGGGCGATGTGGTGGCCACCAAAGCCACCGAAGCTGCTGGCGACATTTCGGGCTTGGACGCCATCAACAAAGGCGCCTACGTGTTGGCAGAACCCTCGGAAGTGGGCCTCAAGAAAAAGGCGCAAGCCGTCATCTTGGCCACGGGCTCTGAAGTGCAACTGGCCATGAAAGCGCAAGCGGTGTTGGCCGAGCGCAAGATTGCCGTGCGCGTGGTGTCGGTGCCCAGCACCACCACCTTCGACCGTCAAAGCGTGGCCTACAAAGCCGCTGTGTTGCCCGCTGGCGTGCCCCGCATTGCCGTGGAAATGGGCTCGACCGACGGCTGGTGGAAATACGGCGTGTCGGCTGTGGTCGGCATTGATACGTATGGAGAATCTGCCCCTGCCCCTGTTTTGTTCAAACACTTCGGTTTCACGCCTGAAAACGTGGCCGACACGGTTCAAGCTGCGCTGCACAAGCACGCTTAAACCGCAGATCAGCGGATGGCCTCTCGGGTGAGGGGCCTCTCGGGATCAGCCCCGTGAAAGGGGAATGGTCTACAAACTGATCAATTCAAGGTTTTTAACTTCCCCCTGAGGCATTCACATGACCATCAAACTTGGCATTAACGGTTTCGGCCGTATCGGTCGCTTGGCTTTGCGCGCTGCGCTCAAGCACGGCTACACCGACATCCAAATCGTCGGCATCAACGACCCCAAGCCCGCAGACTACTTGGCCTACATGCTCAAGTACGACAGCGTGCACGGCCGCTTTGATGGCACGGTCGAGCACACCGAAGACGCGTTGATCGTCAACGGCAAAAAGATCAAGCTCACCCACGAACGCGATGCACACAACCTGCAATGGGGTGCTTTGGGCGTGGACATCGTGCTCGAGTGCACGGGCCATTATTTGACCGAGCCCACCAGCCAAATGCACATCGCGGCAGGCGCCAAGAAAGTGGTGATTTCCGCCCCGTCCAAAGACAGCATCCCCATGTTCGTCTACGGCGTGAACCACAAGAAATACGCAGGCGAAACCATCGTGTCCAACGCGTCTTGCACCACCAACTGCTTGGCCCCCGTGGTCAAAGTGTTGAACGACAAATGGGGCATCAAGCGCGGTTTGATGACCACTGTGCACGCAGCCACAGCCAGCCAAGCCACCGTAGACAGCTCATCACGCAAAGACTGGCGCGGCGGTCGCGGTATTTTGGAAAACATCATTCCTTCCAGCACAGGCGCAGCCAAAGCTGTGGGCGTGGTGATCCCTGAAATCAAGGGCAAGATCACTGGCATGGCTTTCCGCGTGCCAACGTCTGACGTGTCTGTGATCGACTTGACCGTCGAGCTGACCAACGAAGCCAGCTACGCCGAAATTTGCGCCGAAATGAAAGCGCAAAGCCAAGGCGCTCTCAAAGGCGTACTGGGCTACACCGACGAAAAAGTGGTGTCCACCGATTTCCGCGGCGAGCCATGCGCCTCCGTGTTTGACGCCACAGCCGGTATCGCGTTGGACAAAAACTTCGTCAAGATCGTCGCTTGGTATGACAACGAATGGGGCTACGCCAAGCAGTGCTTGGAGATGATCCGTGTGGTGGCTAAGAAGAAGTAATCGTCTTGGCTCCAACAACAGAAAGCGCCTTCGGGCGCTTTTTTTCGTCCAGCAAGTAAAAAAAATACATGTATTCAGTTGAAATCATGTAACAAAGTTTCATAGAATTGAGCCATCTAAGGAGACTGACATGACGATCAAAATTGGTATCAACGGCTTTGGCCGCATCGGACGCATGGTGTTTCGCGCCGCGATTCAAAACTTTCACGACATCGAAGTCGTCGGCATCAACGATTTGTTAGAGCCCGACTACTTGGCCTACATGCTCAAGTACGACAGCGTGCACGGCCGCTTCCAAGGCGAGGTGTCTGTCGACAACGGTTACTTGGTGGTGAACGGCAAAAAAATTCGCCTCACCCAAGAGCGCGACCCTGCTGCGTTGAAGTGGAACGAGATTGGCGCCGATGTGGTGGTCGAGTCCACAGGCCTATTCCTCGACAAGCCCACGGCCGAAAAACACTTGGCCGCAGGCGCCAAGAAAGTATTGCTCTCCGCACCGTCTAAAGACGACACGCCCATGTTTGTGTACGGCGTGAACCACGCCACTTACGCAGACCAAGCCATCGTCTCAAACGCGTCGTGCACCACCAACTGCTTGGCACCGATTGCCAAAGTGTTGAACGACAAATGGGGCATCAAGCGCGGCCTCATGACCACGGTGCACGCGGCGACCGCCACGCAAAAAACAGTGGACAGCCCGAGCAACAAAGACTGGCGCGGCGGGCGTGGCATTTTGGAAAACATCATCCCCTCCAGCACCGGCGCAGCCAAAGCGGTGGGCGTGGTGATTCCTGAAATCAAGGGCAAGCTCACGGGCATGGCCTTCCGTGTGCCGACCAGCGATGTGTCGGTGGTCGACCTGACGGTGGAGCTCAACAGCGAAACCACGTACAAAGAAATTTGTGCCGAGATGAAAGCGCAAAGCTTGGGCGCCTTGAAAGGCGTGCTGGGCTACACCGATGAGAAAGTGGTGTCCACCGACTTCCGTGGCGAGCCTTGCACATCGGTGTTTGACGCCGATGCGGGCTTGGCCTTGGACGGCACCTTCATCAAAGTGGTGAGCTGGTACGACAACGAGTGGGGCTACTCCAACAAGTGTTTGGAGATGGTGCGCGTCATCGCCAAATAACCCATACAGGCACCTTGCGTGCCTTGCTTTAGACAACGCCAGCGTCTAAAAAGCGCTGGCGTTTTTATTGCGTGTTCGAGGCCGTGACGGATGCAACTGAGGCTGGCTGAGTAGGAGGCGCCACTTGAATCACGGCTTCTGTTGATTGACTTGGCATGGAGGCCTCATTCGTGCCAAACAACACCAATAGCCCCAACACCACAAACACCGCCGCGCTGATGCGGTGCACCCAAGTCAGCGGCACCAGACGCGTGATGCGCTCGCCAAACCACACCACCGGCGCGTTGGCCAGCATCATGCCCAGCGTGGTACCCGCCACTACCCACAGCCACGATTGATATTCCGCGGCCAACATGACGGTGGCAATTTGCGTTTTGTCGCCCATCTCAGCCAAAAAGAACGCGATGACAGTTGTGCCAAACACGCCGAACTTTGGCTTCATATCTGCGTCATCGTCGTCCAGCTCGTCGGGAACTAGCATCCATGCGGCCATGGCCAAGAACGAAGCGCCCAACACCCAGCGCAATACAGTAGGCCCCAGAAAACTGGTCACCCATGTGCCAAAGCCACCAGCCAAAGCATGGTTGGCCATCGTGGCCACCAAAATGCCCCACACGATGGGCCAGGGTTTACGAAACCGAGCCGCAAGAACGAGCGACAAAAGTTGCGTCTTGTCGCCCATTTCGGCGAGGGCAACGATGCCAGTTGAGATCAGAAAAGCTTCCATTATTTAATCCTACCTCGCAAATTCTTGAACAAGTCTGCACGATTTGGTGCATTTTTTGCTTACATCTGGTGCGACAGGAAAAACAGGTGCAAAACCGCACCAAAAAAGCTCAATTTCTCAAGGATTAAATTTATGGATGCACACAAACAGGGCGCAGATGCTTTGTTCATTCTGCTGGGCGCCATCATGGTGCTCGCCATGCATGCTGGCTTCGCATTTTTAGAACTAGGCACCGTCCGCCGCAAAAACCAAGTGAATGCTTTGGTGAAAATTTTGGTGGATTTTTGTGTCTCCACCGTTGCTTACTTTGTCGTGGGCTACGGCGTGGCCTATGGCGCAAGCTTTATGGTGGGTGCTGAATCACTGGCCGATAAAAACGGCTATGAGTTGGTGAAGTTTTTCTTCTTGCTGACCTTTGCTGCAGCCATTCCCGCCATCATCTCCGGCGGCATTGCTGAGCGCGCCAAGTTTTGGCCCCAGCTGATTGCCACTGCCGTGATCGTCGGTTTTGTGTACCCCTTCTTCGAAGGCATTGCATGGAACCAACATTTCGGTTTCCAAGCGTGGCTCAAAGAATTGACGGGTGATGAGTTCCACGACTTCGCGGGCTCAGTGGTCGTTCATGCCGTGGGCGGCTGGATTGCTTTGCCTGCCGTGCTGCTGCTGGGTGCGCGTAGCAACCGCTACCGCAAAGACGGCGCCATTTCGGCACACCCACCATCAAGCATTCCCTTTCTAGCGCTGGGCGCATGGATTTTGATCGTGGGCTGGTTTGGCTTTAACGTGATGAGCGCACAAACGCTCGACAAGATTTCAGGCCTCGTGGCCGTGAACTCTTTGATGGCGATGGTCGGCGGCACTTTGGTGGCGCTGATCGCTGGCAAAAACGACCCAGGCTTTGTGCACAACGGCCCCTTGGCTGGCTTGGTGGCCGTGTGCGCAGGCTCTGACTTGATACACCCCATGGGCGCGCTGATCGTGGGCGCTGTGGCGGGTGGCATTTTTGTCGTGATGTTCACACTGACACAAAACAAATGGCGTATCGACGATGTGTTGGGCGTGTGGCCCTTACATGGTTTGTGCGGCACATGGGGCGGTATTGCAGCGGGCATCTTTGGCACGCAAGCTTTAGGCGGTATTGGCGGCGTCAACTTCACTGCGCAATTGGCGGGTACGGCTATGGGTGTGGCTTGGGCTTTGATCGGTGGCTTCGTGGTCTACGGCGTACTAAAACTAGCGTTTGGTTTGCGTCTAAGCCAAGAAGAAGAGTTTGAAGGGGCTGACTTGTCTATTCACAAGATCACTGCATCCCCAGACCGCGAATCAAGTTGGTAAGTCGCGTCAACTGTCGTATTTCAGAGATGAATTGTGGTAAATACAGGTAAACGCTTGTTTGTTTTCACAACTTGTGCTCCATAATGGTCGCAACTTTGTGGGCGCACGCCGCTTGCAGAGTTGTATTTGGTGATCGGTCAGTTTCGGTTCGGGACTCCATCGCTTTGTTTTTGTGTTTTAAGGAGTCCCTTTCATGGGCAATAAACTGTACGTCGGCAACTTGCCGTATTCGGTACGCGACAGCGATCTTGAGCAGTCTTTCGGACAGTTCGGCACTGTGACTAGCGCCAAAGTCATGATGGAGCGCGACACTGGCCGCTCTAAAGGTTTTGGTTTCGTCGAAATGGGCAGCGATGCCGAAGCTTTGGCAGCCGTCGAAGGCATGAACGGCGCACCTTTGGGTGGTCGTAGCTTGGTGGTGAACGAAGCTCGCCCAATGGAGCCACGTCCTCCCCGCACCGGCGGTTTCGGCGGCGGCGGTGGTGGATACGGTGGTGGTGGCCGTGAAGGCGGCGGTGGCGGCTACGGCGGTGGCGGTCGCGAAGGTGGTGGCGGCGGTTTCCGTAGCCCCTACGGCGGCGGCGGTGCTGGCGGCGGTCGTCGTGAAGGCGGCGGCGGTCGCGGCGGTTTCGGTGGTGGCAGTAACTACTGATCAGCCCAGGCAAGCATAAAGCTGGCAATTAGCTAGTAGCATCTATGTAGCGAACATTGATTCCGGCAAAAAATGCCCACCAACTTATGTTGGTGGGCATTTTTTTCGTCTCAACACTTTAAAACTAGATCCGATGGAGACCATTTACAACTAAAGACGTAAAAAGTTAGAAGAAAGGCTCAAATTTGGCGCTTAAATAGTTTTTAGTCAAATTTGATGGTTCCGTTCTATCTGAAGATAGAATAATACATTGGTATCTATATAAGACACATAAAATTACAAAAACATACATAAAGTGACTTTTGTTAAAAAAAACAGTCACTTTATTAGTCAAACTCACAACTCAAACCATGAGCGCCACCAGTAAAGAAACAGCAGCCATCTGGCCAGGCTACGTTGCCGCAATTGCAAGCTTAGTTTTAAGTTTGTTGTTGTTGTTAGCTATTTTGGTATTTGCCATGACACAAGTGGGGAACATGGTGTCCAAGTACACCGAACAACTCATGCGCGCCGTACTTGAGCAAGAGGCTGCGTTAAAAGAGGCATCTAACACCAACGACGGCGCACCAAAGGTCAAAGTCGTCAAGCAAGAGTGTTGGCGGGCGACCAGATTTCCCCAGTTTGACTGAGTAGCGCGCGCCGAAAATTACTCAGGGTGATTAACCTTCCTGCTCTTTTTTAAGCAGGACAGAAGGAGATGATCACCATGAAAGATTTG
>Ga0213920_1000041_pt1 | contig 176205 bp, 147 predicted proteins | sample McNCre1117MG_FD_161054 | JGI IMG/M metagenome (GOLD analysis project Ga0213920, IMG submission 161054) | Freshwater microbial communities from McNutts Creek, Athens, Georgia, United States - 11-17 MG | ecosystem: Environmental > Aquatic > Freshwater > Creek | place: USA: Georgia | collected...
ATCAGCTGTGCCATGGGCGCAAGGGCCATTCTTTTTAAATTTAAAAATTGCGATTACGCCAACTGCTCCCATTGCGAATTGGGATTTTTCAAAAGATTTCATTGACCTTGGTACAACACCTTTTGGAACAGTGCCTTATGCATTGTATGCTGGATCGGTTGCTGGATTAGATGCAAAACTAAATGTATCAGATACAGCAAAGATGTTGGGAGTATATGCGAAGGCACAAGCGGTACAAAGTTTATCAACTAAGTTAGATACAAAATTAGGCACAGCAGATACTGCAGCCATGTTAGCGCCCTATAAAAAAGTAGTGAATGATTTAGTGGCTTCCAATATTACATCACTAACAGCTGCGACTATTAATGCTGGCTTAGATGCAAAAGTGAATCTAAAAGATAGTGCTTCAGTTTATGCAACTCCAACACAATTAAAAGGGATTAAGTTTGATACTACTACTATCTATACTAATTTAGGTTTGAAAGCTAATATTAGTGATTTGACAACATTATCTACTAGTGTAGCAGCGAACACGAATAGTATTACATCTAATACTACTAGCATCACTGCCAATACAAATTCAATTACACTATTAAATACAAATGTATCTAGTAATACGTCAAGTATTACTTCAATTACAAATGCAATAGCATTAAAAGCAAATACATCTAGCTTGGCAACTGTTGCCACTAGTGGTAATTATAATGATTTATTGAATATACCTAATACGCAAACCATTTCAGTGGGTACGATTACTACAACTGCTAATATAAAAGGTGCTGTTATTACGAATGGTGTATTATCCCTAGCACCTGCAAATAGTAGTTATGGTGGAATAGTAACCAATGGTTCACAATCTTTTGCAGGGAATAAGACTTTCAATGGAGCAACTACATTCGTTAATAATTTGAATGTGAATGGTTTAAATCTAGGATTAGGAACGGGTTCACAAAGCACTATATTTGGTAATGCAACTACTTATGTGGGTAATAATGGTACCGCAGTTGGATTTATGTCACAAAATGGTAATACAGGTGTTAACAATACTTCGGTTGGGTCAAATACTTTAAGAAATACGGGTGCAGGATCCTATAATACTGCTATAGGAAGTGAATCGGGACAAGTTGCTGCTTCTTATAACACATTTATTGGAGCAAGTACCAATGGTGCAGCTTCAGTTAGTAATTCAACAGTATTAGGATATGGAGCATATACTAATCAAAGTAATTTGATACAGTTAGGAGCAGATGGATACAATGGAACTACCCCTATTGAAAAAGTGAAGACCAGTGGAAAAATTGTTGCAGGTGCAGTTACTTATCCAAATACCGATGGTACTAATGGTCAAGTTTTAACAACAGATGGGAGTGGAATTGCAAGTTGGACAACGCCTAGTACAATTGCAACTGCTTTAGCAACGGGAAGAACTATATCAACAACAGGGGATGTCACTTATACAAGTGGAAACTTTGATGGTTCTGCAAATGTTACAGGAGTTGCAACTTTAGTAAACTCAGGTGTGGTATCAGGTACTTATGGTTCATCTACTGCAATTCCTTCTTTAACAATTGATGAAAAAGGTAGAATCACCAATGCTACCACTACATCTTTAAATGTTACGAATTCAAATCTTGCTGGATCTATTGATGCATCTAAATTAATTGGAACAGACATAAATACTGTCGGTACAATTACAACTGGAACATGGAGTGGAACAACAATTGATATAGCACATGGAGGAACGGGAGCTACAAGTGCATCAGCTGCTAGAACAAACTTAGGTTTAGTTATAGGTACAAATGTCCAAGCGCCATTAACAGCTGGGACTGATTATTTGACACCCAATGGTAGTGCGGCCAACTTGACAAATTTTCCAACATTAAATCAAAATACTAGCGGTAATGCAGCCACTGCGACACAAGCTACTATAGCGACTACTGCAGGAACCGCTACCAAGGCAACAAAATTAGCTACTGCAAGAAAAATAAATAATGTAGATTTTGATGGTAGTGCTGATATTACAATAACAGCAGATGCAGGAACGCTAACAGGAACTACGCTTGCATCAAATGTTGTAAATTCTAGTTTAACAAGTGTGGGTGTATTAACGAGTTTATCTAATAGAGGTAATTTGATGAATACAGGAAAAATTGTTGCAGGTAATTTTACATCAACAACTACTTCGGCAGTATTAGAAGCAAGTTCAACAACGCAGGGTTTTTTACCTCCAAGGATGACATCAGCACAAAGAGATGAAATATCCTCACCTGCAACTGGGCTTATGATTTATTGTACAAATTGTGGAAGCTTTGGTGAAACACAATTTTATAATGGGAATACCTGGATGAATTATAATGATAAAGCTCAGCTCGCCCAAATAACTATTGGAAATCAAATTTGGTCTAGTGTTAATTTAAATGTAAGCCAATATCGTAATGGGGATATTATCCCTCAAGTTACAGATCAAAATGTGTGGCGCAGTTTAACAACAGGTGCATGGTGTTGGTACAATAATGATTCAGCGACTTATGCAGCCAAGTATGGAAAATTGTACAATTGGTATGCAGTAAATGACCCAAGAGGGTTAGCGCCCATTGGATGGCATATCCCAACAGATGCAGAGTGGACTACTTTAACAGATTATCTAGGTGGGGCAGGTGTTGCTGGAGGAGCAATGAAACAAACAGGTACGAATTTATGGAATGCACCCAATACTGGCGCTACTAATTCAAGTGGTTTTTCAGGACTTCCGGGCGGTTTATGCGCTAGCACTGGAGTGTTCTACAATGTTGGCACACATGTTTTTTGGTGGACTGCTTCAGAGTATGATGCAGATACAAGATTGGCTTGGCGCCGCTACCTGTATACTGATAATACGAATGTCTATAGAGACCCCGACTATAAGACTACCGGTAATTCTGTTCGTTGTGTAGCTAGTAATAGTGATTTGACAATATTGTCAACTAATGTTATAGCGAACACAAATAGTATCACATCAAATACAATTAGCATCACAAATAATGCGAATGCAATTAATATTTTGAATACAAATGTAGCTAGCAATACTGCTAGTATCACATCAAATACAAATGCAATTGCATTAAAAGCAAATGCATCAAGCTTAGCAACCGTTGCTACAAGTGGCAACTATAATGACCTTTTGAATATCCCAGTTGTATCAATTGTGAATGCAGGCAATTTATCAGGTACTACATTAAATTCAACTGTAATTAATTCAAGCTTAACTGGAGTTGGAACTATCAGTGCTGGAACATGGAGTGGGACAACAATTGATATAGCACATGGAGGAACTGGAGCTACAAGTGCATCAGCTGCAAGAACAAATTTAGGATTAGTGATAGGAACGAATGTTCAAGCACCATTAATAGCTGGAACTGATTATTTAACTCCAACTGGATCTGCCGCTAATTTAACTAACTTTCCAACGCTCAATCAAAATACAACAGGCAATGCTGCAACAGCCACTACTGCTGGAAATATTACAGCAACAACGAATACAACCCTAACAAGTTTATCAAATTTAGCAACTATAGGTACCATCACATCTGGAACATGGAGTGGAACAACAATTGATATAGCACACGGAGGAACGGGTGCAACATCAGCAAGTGCTGCAAGAACTAATTTAGGTTTAGTAATTGGGACAAATGTCCAAGCGCCATTAACAGCAGGAACAGATTATTTAACTCCAACAGGTAGTGCGGCTAGTTTAACTAATTTTCCAACACTCAATCAAAATACAACAGGCAATGCTGCAACAGCAACCACTGCTGGAAACATTACAGCAACAACTAATACAACTCTAACAAGTTTATCAAATTTATCAACTGTAGGTACCATCACTTCTGGAACATGGAGCGGGACTACAATTGATATAGCACATGGAGGAACGGGTGCAACATCAGCATCTGCTGCAAGAACTAATTTAGGATTGGTGATTGGGACGAATGTACAAGCGCCATTAACAGCAGGGACTGATTATTTAACACCAACAGGTAGTGCGGCTGGTTTAACTAATTTTCCAACGCTCAATCAAAACACAACTGGTAATGCAGCCACTGCAACGCAAGCGATTACAGCAACAACTGCGAATATAGCCACAACAGCGGGAAATATTACAGCAACAATAAATACAACACTAACTAGTTTATCAAATTTAGCAACTGTAGGTACCATTACTTCTGGAACATGGAGTGGAACTACTATAGATGTAGCACATGGAGGAACGGGTGCAACATCAGCATCAGCTGCAAGAACTAATTTAGGATTGGTGATTGGGACGAATGTACAAGCGCCATTAACAGCAGGGACTGATTATTTAACACCAACAGGTAGTGCGGCTGGCTTAACTAATTTTCCAACGCTCAATCAAAACACAACTGGTAATGCAGCTAGTGCAACGCAAGCGACTACAGCAAACACAGCAACTACAGCAGGAAACATTACAGCAACAACGAATACAACCCTAACAAGTTTATCAAATTTAGCATCAGTTGGAACAATAACATCTGGAACATGGAGCGGAACTACAATTGATGTAGCACATGGAGGAACAGGAGCTACAAGTGCATCAGCTGCAAGAACTAATTTAGGTTTAGTGATTGGGACAAATGTATTAGCGCCAAATGCTTTAATCACAGCAGCTACAAAAACAAAGATAAGTTATGATGCCAATGGTTTAGTAATTTCAGGTCTAGATGCCACCACGACAGATATTGCACCCAGCACAAACAGAAATTATGTAACGGATGCACAAGTTGGAGTATTATCCAATACTTCTGGAACTAACACTGGTGATGAAACAACTAATACCATTAAAACTAAATTGGGAATAACAACATTGACAGGTAATAATACGGGTGATCAAACAATTACTTTAACCGGAGATGTGACGGGAACTGGTACAGGAAGTTTTACTTCAACAATCGGTGCCGGAAAAGTTACAAATTCAATGTTAGCGGGAAGTATAAGTTCTAATAAGTTAGTAGGTACAGATATTACAACGCTTGGCACTATTACAACTGGAACATGGAGTGGAACAACAATTGATATAGCACATGGAGGAACGGGATTGACAGCAACAGGAACAAGTGGTCAAGTATTAACGAGTACGAATACGGGAACGCTAACTTGGACAACTCCATCCAGTGGAGCAACTTCCTCAACGTATACTATTGGCTTGAATTCATCCTTAGGAGGTTATGTGTTTTATGTAACTCCAGATGGAAAACATGGTTTAGTTGTTGCTACTCAAGATCAATCAAGGTCCTGTAATTGGTGGAATACTAAAGAAGTGGTTAATGTTCCTGCAAATCATAATTCAGATGGAAAAAATTTTATAGATTGGAGAGTGCCTAATCAATATGAATTAAATTTAATTTATCTTGCTAAATTAGCAATCACTGGTTTTGGGAATAACATCTATTGGAGTTCTACAGACTTGGTCGGTGGCAGCTTCGGGTATTACCAGAGTTTTACAGATGGCTATCAGTACGACGACTATAAGGATACCAAATACTATGTTCGTGCTATTAGGTCTTTTTAACTATTTAGAATTTAAATAGATAATAAATATGCGCTAAGTCACTATGACAATGCAAATGAAAAATGGTATTTCTCGTTAGTGGATATTGTAGCAGCTCTTGCTGATTCTACTAATCCCACTGATTACCTAAAAAAAATGTGAAAACGAGATTCTGAACTGAATGCCTACCTAGGGACAAATTGTCCCCAGGTAAATATGTTGACTATTTCAAATTATTGCAATCTCTCTTTAGCAATTTGCTTTAGCCCATTCATAAATGTATTCTAAATTACAATTCATGGTACTTGCTGATGTTTTTAAATGCATTGCTGGAATTTGCTTTTCATTTCCCCAAACAGCAATTGTTCTCGAGCCTTTTTTAGTCCATTGATCGTGACTTGATGCTGTCCTCGTGTAAATGTAACCTTGAAACTTTAAAAATGATTCCCAACACTTAGTATCAAGTGGTCTGTAATTTCCCATGAAGTTAAATTGAAATTAGTCAGATTCAACAGTTTCCAATGTTAAGCGTTCAATTTTATTATCTACGGCATTGAAATTTTGAAGATTTCCATCAATATCAATGTATGCTTTAGAAAACTCTTTATTTTTAAAAATTGCATGTTTCCATCCAAGTCCTTCAAAAAATGTAGTTCTGTCTTTTTGACTAGAAGTAATTATTTGATTGTTTACTTCATTCAAAACAAATTTCAACATTTCAAGTGCTTTTTCTTCAGTTTCACCATAACCAGATATATCAAAGGCTGGTAAAACAAACACATATTGTTTAGTGTCCTTGTCAATAAATTTGAGCATGGATAACTCAGCAGTAATTCTATTTTTATTGATCCTAATTAAATCTTTCTTTGCAACCTTATTAGAGTCAATTTTTTTTATAGAAAAAATAAATTCGTGATTCATAATAGTTGTTTGTTAATTCGGACAATGGTTAAGCAGAAGTAAAAGTAAGCTTAATAGTGACTTCCACAATGCAGTATTTATACTTAATCAAATCCTGTTTATATATACTTAAAAATCAGAATATTACATTTTGCTAATTAACTTTACATCGTAGCTATGTAATTAAATTACATGTAAATAGGGAGCCGAAATATTGAGTTTTATAGGATACAATTTCAATGCCTTTATTGTGTAATAAATAGCTTAATCCCTAATACAGTATCTTCATATAATTCGGCTGCAATAGCCATCTTAGATAGTTTGGTTGCTTCTGTCTTTGAAAGTTTCCCTTCTCCTTTATTCATTAAATTATATATCACCACCATCATTTCATGGTATTCTTTTTTTGATTTTATAACTTTAGTTTTCATAAGGTAAAATTAGATTTTAGCTTTGAGAATATATTCTAAATTATAAGAAGTAGGTAATGGGTCAGCAGTTATTTTGTGTGATTTAAGTAAGTTTTGGCATTTTCTCTATTGATTATATAGTTGAAATATCGCCTATCATCATTTGATCTTGTTCTTTCAATAAAAGTGGTTTCTAGATTGAAATTTACATTGAATTTGTGGTTGATCCGATTAATAGCTTCAGTTCTCACGCGTTTTTGGATTTCAATAGTTTTCTTTTTGATGCCTAGGTATGTATTCAGCTCATCAACAGTTAAATGAGAGTCATTGTTTGATTTTTCAATTAGTTTATTTATAAGTGTAGTTTCAATTGAATTAAAGTCATTGCTATTTAGATCTACATTATATGTTTCATCTTTTACTGATGTTAAAGAAGTGTGTTTTTTCTTTCTTTTATAGTAAACAAGAATACTACTTGTCAAAGCGAATAGGCTAATAATTAAAATTGCTGTCCAATTATTGCCTTCAATATTTTCTGAAATATATATTGGGTAAGGCTCTTCCTTAAAATCGTTCATTGAAATTTCAAGTGATCTGAGTGTAGTGTCGTTTAAGAATGAATAATATATTTTGCCTTCATCTTCAAATGTGGTTTGAAGTTCAGCTCCAGCTTTACCAATTAGTTCATCCTTTATTTTTGTATTTGTTAGTTTATAAATTTTGTTAGATGAAAAATTAAACAGATATATCTCGCGTTCATTATAGCTTATTACACCCCGCAAAGTTGGAATGTCAATTACGAAGTACTCCCAATTAAGATTAATTTTTGGGTTTAGTATGCCAAGTACTTTATTCTCTTTTTTATTTATGTCAAACGATATTACAGCAAACTTTTCTTTTTTTTCAGTTGTAGATTCTTCAATCCTTGGGTATTCTATATAGTAAATTTTTGATTCTTGGGGTTGGTAACTATAAAAGGTATTTACTGTATTGTACGTTTTATTGATTTTGTCGATTGACCATTCTGCACCAGGTATGAAATGACTTAACTGTCCGTTCATATGCCAAAATCCATATCCTCAAAATGAGTAGATAGTTTCTTTATAGGAGAAATTGATTGATAGGAACGTGTTTCCAAAAAAGTGCGAAGAATCAATGCGAGTAAAAGTGATTCTATTTTGATCTTTTTTAGAGGCTTTGTAGACTTGACCTGTTCCATCAACCAGAGCAAATAGTCCATTTTTGTTTTTTATTAGCTTGAACTTTGCCTGTTGATTAACTACATTGAGTGGGAATAGTACAAATTTCTCGTTATTACTAATTGCAGCTATCTCATTTTTGCTGTTATAAAGATGCAATATAGATGGAGTAAGTTTAACCGTATATGATTGAGCCCTAGAAAATATTGTAAGTAATGCCCCTAAAAACACAGTAATAATTTTTTTCATGTGTTAAAATTAGGTTTGAAATACCAAACCTATTGATTAGTTATAATATTTTAGGGTTTTAATTTAGTAATTATATTAAAACCTTATGTGTTATTTATTTTAAATCATATAAATAAGTTTGATTTTTAAAAAAAATGAAATCAATTCTATTAGAAAACCTATATAGGCTTTTGATTTAATAAAATGTAGAATTTACGCCATTAATTAATTAAAAACTCAATATGGAAAAGCTAATTTCATTTTTAAAAATCTCGTTCATTATTATTGGAACATCGCTAATAATGATGTCTTGCCAAAAGCAAGTTGATTATGCACCACAAATTCAGTCATTGACTAATAGTGTAAATGCATTACAAAATGCTTTAAATCTTAGTATTACTTCTCTACAAAAAAGTAGAGACTCTTTAGTTCTAGCCTTAAGTCAGACTAATACTAACTTGACTAATACTAATACGAATGTTACAAATCTTGGTATTAGGATGGATTCTGTTAAAACTGCACTAATGGGAATAAATTCAAAACTATCTGTTTTGTCATTAAGAATTGATACTGCTAATTCTCAGATTGCTTTACTAAATTCTCAAATGTCTACAACTAATGGTAGTATTTCTTCAATAACAGCTCAAATTTCAGTAATCAATAATAATATTGCAAATTTTACTACTCTAATAAATACATTAAATCAACAATATAACAGTTTGCTTGCAATATTAAATGGCATTCTAGCTCAATTGAATATTACCCCTACTTCCTTATCAAGTGGGTTAGTTGCATGGTATCCATTTACAGGTAATGCAATTGATAGTAGTTCGTATACTAATAATGGGACTGTTGTGGGAGCTGCATTAACAACTGATAGGTTTGGTGTTGCAAATAGTGCTTATTCTTTTAATGGTACTTCAAATTATATCAATTTGCCAAATCCATTTTTTAATGGTACTCAGGTTTCAACTTTTGCAATTTCTGTAAATTTTTATTTGAATCAATTATCAAATACAAATAATTCATATTCTTTGTGGAATAAAAATGGATTTTGGCAATCTTTAGGAATATCAATAAACAATGTCGGTAAAATTACTTTCTGGGGTTCTATTACAACTTATAAATATCAAAGCTGTAATTCAAATATTAATGCAGTTACATCAGGGTCTTGGAATAATTTAATTATAGTGTACAATAATACAGATTGTAAAATGTATTTAAATGGAAATTTAATCCCTGTTGCCTTAGAGACAACTGATCAAAATGGTGTTCATTTAACAAATACAATGGCTGGTTTTGTTGAATTTGGTCAAACTGCAGGGGGTAATTCGGGTTCAACAAACCTGATTGGTGCATCAAATGCAATTAGTACAGGTAATACAACTTTTTTGAATGGTAAATTAGACGAATTTAGATTATACAATAGAGTATTGTCTCAAAATGAAATAAATTATTTAGCTAACCATTAGGAAAGTTAAGTCTCTTTGGGGGAAGAGATATGATAGGTTCTTTTCCACTTTGGTTTCCTTATAATGAAAGTGGATATTTTAATGTTATTCAGAAAGAAATATTTAATCATTATTATTTTCTTTTTTTTACCCATACTCATTTTTTCGCAACATGTTAGTTTGATGAAATACAATGGTGAGTTGGGTGGGGGAATGGGAACTACAACTTTCATTGGTCAAGTTGGAGGAGAAATTAAGTTATATAGAGCCAATTTTAATTTCTACTATAAAAAATTTTTGACTGATAGATTTGGGGTCCGTGTTAACTACGAATTTCTTCCACTAGGAGGAAATGACTCATTGTCTAAGAATCAAGAAGTATTAAAAAGAGGCTTTAGATTTTATAGAACCTTTCATGAGTTTAGTTTTTTTCTTGAATATTTTTTTGAAGATGTAAAATATTTAAACTCAAAAAATCATTTAATTCCTTATGTAGGAATTGGAATGGGATATTTACTAAATGAGCCGACTAATGATGACAATTTTTCCTATTATTCAACAATTCAAGAGATAAATCAATCGCAGTTTTGGCCTATTTGCACTATTCCAATTAATTTAGGCTTAAGCTATAGGTTTGTGAATGATTTTAATATTTTTAGTGAATTCACATTTAGGTTTACAACATCTGATTTTATAGATAATTTTGGCTCACAAACTCCTATTGTAGCTAAGAATGGTACCTTTTTCGCAAACAATTATGGACATGATAAGGTCTGTAGTATAAAATTGGGAATATCTAATTCTTTGTTTAAAATTTTTGGACCTGATCGAAATAGAAAGCAAAAATTCTATCGTTAAAGATTACTAAATTAATGATCCTATCGAGCTACACAATTCAGTACAAAAGACTACAAAAACTTGCCCCAAAAAGGCATTACATTCACTTTACAAATATTTTTTAATTTCGAATTTTAGATTTTATATTACAATTTGTTTTTATCCTTGTGGCCGTCTTTGTTAGACCTATTGATTTTTCACAATGATCATTTCCTAGAGTTGTTCCAATAAATTTCCAATCGTTACTTCCATCTTCATATATTGTTATCAAATGCCATTTTATAGTATCGGTATTTAAGAAAGTAGGGTTTATTGTGATGTAATTTTTTAATGTATCATTTGGGTCAAAACTTGTAATTCTTTTTTCAAACATTCGTTTACCATCTTCATATCCATATTCCCATAAAAAATCATTTGAAAGGCTAAAAGCACTTATAGAACCTGTGTATCCTTTCAGTTTATAATTGTAAAAACCTGTTATAATATCAATTGGTTTTGTTGTATCAATATTTTTTTGAAATTGCGTTATAAGGCTATAATAAACTTGATTTGTATTCTTATTATAAAGGAATGTGATGCCTGTTTTATTTTTTATATAATTTATTGGTAAATAATATAATGAGATAAGATTGGGTGTGATAGGATTGTCAATTGTTGTCTTAGAAATACTATTCCAATTTGAATACATTATTAAAGTATCGATAAATTTATTTGTTTCGGTATCAATGCCTTTTTTTTGATTCAAATAGTCCAATAGCATTTGTTTTGTAGGATAGTCAATGGAACTATTGCTATTAATACTTTTCCTATTGCATGATACTGCAACTAAAATGATAAGCAATGCTGCGCTTATTAAAGTAATAATCATTGATTTATTCATTCAACTAATTTAAATTAATAAATCCAATAAGCTTTGGCGAAATAGATTTTAGTAATGTCTTTGAATTAATACTAACCGAGCCACAGAATTCAGTACAAAAGACTACAAAAACGTGCCCAAAATGATATTTTGGGATTGTCGGCTCCACTTCGTTCCGCCGACTTCCCTACGTATTGATCTAACCCAAAGCTCTGAACCAACACACTTCGTGTGCTGGTTGCTTTTTTCATGCTCGTTCGCTTCAACAAGCACTCGCTTCGCTCGTTGTAATGTATTGCAATCTGGCTCCATCAAGCAAGCTTGTGTCGCCATCTTTTATACATTACGCTGCTTGTTTCGCGTCATCGCATAAAAAAAGCCCCGACTTGCGTCGGAGCTTTGTGATCCCGCTGGGACTCGAACCCAGGGCCCATACATTAAAAGTGTATTGCTCTACCAACTGAGCTACGGAATCTTACCTTTTTCCCTTTTGAGGAGTGCAAAAATAAGCATAAAATAAAACTATCCAAATAATTAGGTACTTTTATTTTCAACTTCTTAAAATCTTCCTAAGTGGTTCATCTTCAATTTAGAACTACATTTGTGTAAATTCAATCTCATGGCCAATTTCACAGATAAAATAGTGGTTATTACAGGTGGTTCGGACGGTATTGGAAAAGCCTTGGTGCAACAGTTTTTAACATTAGGGGCCAAAGTGGCTACCTGCGGTCGAAATGCCGATAAGTTAGCACATTTGGTTAGCGAAAATACAGGCTCAGCGCTATTTACCATGCAAGTAGATGTGGCTCAGGAAGTACAGTGCAATGCATTTGTGCAGGCCGTTATTGAAAAATGGGGCGGTATTGATATTTTAATTAACAATGCAGGAATTTCCATGCGTGCATTGGTGACCGAGGTTTCTACACAGACGCTAAAAAATGTGATGGATATAAATTTTTGGGGCACAGTTTATACTACTAAAGCAGCTTTGCCTGCCATTCAAAAAGCCAATGGTGTAATAGTGGGTGTTTCGAGTATTGCAGGGTATAGAGGTTTGCCAGGGCGTAGTGGTTATTCTGCATCTAAATATGCATTAAATGGTTGGCTAGAAGCATTAAGAACGGAATTATATGGTTCAGGCACGCATGTAATGTGGGTTTGTCCAGGATTTACGAGTTCAAATATCCGTAACGCTGCATTAAATAAAGATGCCAAGGCGCAGGGAGAATCTCCAATGGATGAAGGGGCAATGATGAGTTCCGAAGAATGTGCACACCATATTATTGAATCCATTGTAAAACGTAAGCGTAGCTTGGTTTTAACCTTTACAGGGAAACGTACAGTTTTCATGAATAAATTCTTCCCGGCATGGGCCGATAAATTAGCTTATCATTTCTTTTTTAAGAATGGCCAATTGATAAAATAAATACATAATTTATTCGTTACTAATAGGATATGCCTGTTATAACATTAACATCTGATATTGGCCAAGAGGATTTTATTATTGGTGCTGTTAAAGGCCAAATTTTGTCCATTATTCCAGGGTGTTCTATAGCAGATATTACGCATCAACTTTCAAGTAAAAATTATTTACAAGGCGCTTATATTTTTAACAATGCTGCCAAGCATTATCCTTCTGGAACAGTGCATATTGTAATGGTTAATTTCTTTCAATATCCGCAGGAGCATGTTTTATTTGCACATTTTAATGGTCATTTTTTTGTGGTACCTGATAATGGATTCTTAACTATGATGTTGGGGTTAAAGCCAAAGGATATTGTAAAAATTGATATTAAAGGTGCCCATACTTTTGTACAAATTACAGAACGTATTGTAGAATCGGTGGCCTACTTTTTTGCCTCTGGAAATTTAGCGGATGCAGGTGAGCCAGCGCAGGAGATATTAGAAATTTATCCTACACAACCTAAGTTTGATGCGGGTTGGATGGAGGGCCAAATTATATTTATTGATCAATTTGAGAATGTGGTTGTGAATATTAGGCAGGATGAATTTGAAGCACATGCCAAGGGAAGGCCGTTTAAAATTGTCTTTACCCGCAATGAAACTATTGAGGTTTTAAGCCGAAATTACGGAGCTGCGCCTATTTCAGACAAGTTAGCCTGGTTCAATTCGGCAGGGTATTTAGAAATTTCGGTACGAGGCGGCAATATGGCGGGGCTTTTTGGCCTAAGCAAATACGATGAAAATCAAATGAATAAGCAGCGTCCTAATGACAACAAGTGGTTTTTCCAGATGGTCCGAGTTTTCTTTGAATAGTCCCATTTTTGGGGTATTTTTGCTCCCTCATTCAATTACTTAAAATACACACAAAATGGCATACGACGTTATCGTAATAGGTAGTGGTCCTGGTGGTTATCCTGCAGCTATCCGAGCTTCTCAATTAGGTTTAAAAGTAGCAATTGTTGAAAAGGAAAGCTTAGGAGGCGTTTGTTTAAACTGGGGTTGTATCCCAACAAAAGCTTTATTAAAGAGTGCTCAAGTATATGAGTACTTAAAACATAGTGCCGATTATGGCGTAACCGCTACAGGTGTAGCACACGATTTTGGAAAAGTAATTTCAAGAAGTCGTGGCGTTGCCGATAAAATGAGTAAGGGCGTTCAATTCTTAATGAAGAAAAATAAGATTGACGTTATTATGGGTTATGGTAAAGTTTTATCAAGAGGTAAGGTAGAAGTAAAAGCTGCCGATGGTGCTACTCAAGTTGTAGACACAAAATATATTGTGATTGCAACAGGTGGTCGTTCAAGAGAATTACCAAACTTGCCACAGGATGGTAAAAAAGTATTGGGTTACCGTGAAGCAATGGTTTTACAACAACAACCTAAGAGCATGATTATTGTAGGTAGTGGTGCGATAGGTGTTGAGTTTGCATATGTATACAATAGCATGGGAACAAAAGTTACCATCGTTGAATTTTTACCAAGAATTGTTCCAGTTGAAGACGAAGATATTTCTAAGGAATTGGAAAAGCAATATAAGAAACAAGGTATTGATATCATGACCAATGCTTCAGTTGAATCATTAGATACAACGGGTGCTGGGGTGAAAGCGAAAGTGAAATTACAAGACGGTTCTTATGTTACTTTAGAAGCGGATGTAGTTTTAAGTGCAGTTGGTGTGGTTGCTAATATTGAAAACTTAGGTTTAGAATCTAATGGTATTAAAACAGATAAAGGACGTATCATTGTTGATAAATTCCAACAAACAAGTATTGCGGGTATTTATGCAATTGGTGACTGTTCTCCTGGTCAAGCTTTAGCACATGTTGCGGCTAAAGAAGGTATCAACGCAGCTGAGCATATGGCTTATCTAGAAAAGAAACATGCACATATGCCTGAAGCAATTGATTACAACAACGTACCAGGTTGTACTTATTGCACACCAGAAATTTCAAGTGTAGGTTATACGGAGAAAGCAGCTAAGGAAGCAGGTTACGAAATTAAAGTAGGTAAGTTCCCATTTGTAGCAAGTGGTAAAGCATCTGCTGCGGGTGCAACGGAAGGTTTTGTAAAAGTAATCTTCGACGCTAAGTACGGTGAGTTCTTAGGTTGTCATATGATTGGTATGAATGTTACCGATATGATTGCAGAAGCAGTTGTAGCGCGTAAATTAGAAACCACAGCGCATGAAATTTTAAATGCAATTCATCCGCACCCAACAATGAGCGAAGGTTTAAAAGAAGCAGTTGCTGCAGCTTATGGCGAAGCAATTGATATCTAACTAGCTTAGTAAAATATACGATGGCTCGTAATTCAATTTATTTTGAATGCGGGCCATTTTTAATACAGATCAGAACATAGCTACATGAAGTACGAAAAAGAAATTAACCGACGTAAAACCTTTGCGATTATCTCTCACCCCGATGCCGGTAAAACCACATTGACGGAGAAGTTGTTATTGTTTGGTGGTGCCATTCAAACAGCGGGTGCTGTAAAAAGTAATAAGATAAAAAAACATGCCACTTCAGATTTCATGGAAATTGAAAGACAAAGAGGTATTTCGGTGGCAACATCAGTAATGTCTTTTGAATACAAGGGCAATTTGATTAATCTATTGGACACACCAGGTCACAAGGACTTCGCAGAAGACACTTATCGTACTTTAACAGCGGTGGACAGCGTTATATTGGTGATTGATAGTGTGAATGGAGTAGAGCCACAAACGCGTCGTTTAATGGAAGTGTGTAGTATGCGTGCCACACCCGTTATTGTGTTCATTAATAAAATGGACCGCGATGGTAAAAACAGATTTGATTTATTAGAAGAAATTGAAGCGGAATTAAAAATTTCTTTACACCCAATGACTTGGCCCATTAACAGTGGAAAGGAATTTAAAGGGGTATATAATTTACATGATAAAAGCCTGCGTTTATTTACAGCAAGCACCAAAGCCGATGATGGGGATGTAGTTGCGATTGAAGATTTAGCTAGCCCTGTTTTGCAACAAAAAGTGGGAGACCGAGATGCCGATTTATTAAGAGAAGATGTGGAGTTAATTGATGGAGTATATGGTGCGCTAAACCCTGCAGATTATTTGGAAGGAAAAATTGCGCCCGTGTTTTTTGGTTCGGCGGTTAATAATTTTGGTGTACAAGAAATGTTGGATACATTCATTCAAATTGCACCCACACCAAGAGACAGAGAAACCAGTGTAAGAAAAGTGCAAGCTGGCGAAGACAAGTTCAGTGGATTTATTTTTAAAATACATGCCAACTTAGATCCTAAACATCGTGATCGTATTGCCTTTATGCGTGTCTGCAGTGGCAAGTTTGAAAGAAATAAATATTACAAGCATGTAAGATTGGGTAAGGATGTACGTTTTACCAATCCCTATACTTTCTTGGCACGCAGCAAAGATATTGTGGACGATGCGTATCCTGGGGATGTAGTAGGTTTGTTTGATACGGGTAATTTTAAAATTGGAGATACTTTAACCGAAGGAGAAAAATTTTATTTTACGGGTATCCCAACTTTCTCTCCCGAAATCTTTAAGGAATTAGTGAACAAGGATCCAATGAAGACAAAGCAATTGGAAAAGGGTATTCAACAGTTAACTGACGAGGGTGTAGCACAGCTGTTCACACAGTTTGGCGGGAATAAAAAAATTATTGGTTGTGTTGGAGACTTACAATTTGAAGTGATTCAATATCGTTTGTTACAAGAATACGGTGCAGCTTGTGAATTCAGAACTCTTCCTTTTTACAAAGCATGTTGGTTAACTTCTGCTGATAAAAATAAGTTGAATGACTTTTTAAGATTCAAGCAACAAAATGCTGCTGAGGATAAGGATGGTTCTCCAGTGTACTTAGCACAGAGTGAATGGTTCTTGAATACGGAAATTACCAATAACCCTGACATTACATTCCATTTCACTAACGAGGTAAATAAATAGGCTAAGATGCTGAAATAAAACAGTCAGTCAAAAAACTATTTAAGTAGCTAGTTGAATTTAGACAAATAAAGGCGCTGATAAAAAAATATAACATGAAGTCAAAAACTTTAAAGCAGAACAAAGTAAATATCATCACATTAGGTTGTAGCAAAAACTTAGTGGATAGTGAAATGTTAAGTGGTCAATTGGCTGCCAATGATATTGATGTAGTACATGAGAATAAAAAATTAGATCATAATATTGTTGTGGTAAATACCTGTGGCTTTATTGACAAGGCTAAGGAGGAAAGTGTGAATACTATTTTGGATCAGGTGGCTTTAAAGAATAAAGGGAAATTAGACAAGGTATATGTGACGGGTTGTTTGAGTGAAAGATATAGAGGAGATTTAGCAGCTGAAATTCCCGAAGTGGATGCTTGGTTTGGTACCATGGAATTGCCTTTAATGTTGAATCAATTGAATGCCGATTATAAAGCAGAGTTATTGGGAGAACGTTTATTAAGTACACCACAACACTATGCTTATTTAAAGATTAGTGAGGGTTGTAATCGTACTTGTGCTTTTTGTGCTATTCCTTTAATGCGTGGTCAGCACGTATCTAAAACAATTGAGCAATTAGTGGATGAAGCAAAAGGATTGGTAAAGAAGGGCGTGAAGGAAGTAATGTTAATTGCGCAAGAGCTTACTTATTACGGATTGGATATTTATAAAGAACGTGCCCTGCCTAAATTATTAAATGCACTAGCCGATGTAGAAGGCTTGGAATGGATTAGATTACATTACGCTTATCCTAGCAAGTTTCCACTGGAAGTATTGGATGTGATGCGTGAGCGTGACAATATTTGTAAATACATTGATATTCCATTACAGCATGCCAGCAATAATATGTTGAAAGCCATGCGTCGTAATATTACGCGTGAGGAAATGGGAGAATTGATAACAGAAATTCGTAAGCGTGTGCCAGGTATTGCCATTAGAACCACTTTAATCGCAGGTTTTCCTGGGGAGACGCTAGAAGATGTAGAAGAATTAAAAGCTTTCTTACAAGAACATAAGTTTGATCGTGTTGGTATCTTTACTTACAGCCATGAGGAAAATACAAGTGCTTACGATTTAGTGGACGATGTGCCTGCCGAAGAAAAGCAGCGCCGTGCCGAGGAAATAATGGAAGTGCAACAAGAAATTAGTCTTGCAATAAACCAAGAAAAAGAAGGTCAAATTGTAAAAGTATTAGTAGATAAAAAAGAAGCTGGTCGTTATTTAGGACGCACCGAATTTGATAGTGTAGAAGTAGATAATGAAGTTGTTATCAATACCTCTAAGCGCTTAAAGCCAGGTGATTTTGTGATGGTGAAAATCACAAAAGCTTATGACTATGACTTAGAGGGGGAATTGGTATAACCCATAAAGTTTATTTTACAATATACAATCTAGCACTTGGGTCAATGGGTGTTTTTGAAAAGTAGTAAACTGCAATCGTACTCAATACAAAATAGCCAGTAAGTATTGGAGCTATAATAGTTGAAATGGTATTGGATCCAAACCATTCTCCATTTTGTATAATCAAGTAAATACAAACTGCATTTTTAACGCCCTCTAGTATCCAAGCATATTGTGCACGATCCATAAATTCGGTAAGTGCATATACTTGCAAGAATATAAATCCACCGTAAATAAATAAATGGGCAATTCCCAATTGTTTAATCATAGCCACGTTTGCAAATAAATAACTTACTAATAGCAACATGCAAATAAGCTGAACCCATAAATAAACCTGCATAGGTTTTGTAGCTGGCGTATTGTATTTTTCAAAATGGTAAACATCCTTTATTTTTTCAACGGGGTATTTTTCAATCACATCGGCTGGTCTCCATCCCAGGGGCATGACCCAAATGCGCAATTTATCTTTCCAGTGCTTAGTATGCCATGCGTCTTTTATTAATAGCCACATATGCATAAAATTAATCTTAATGGGGTTCCAAGTGCGCACAGGGCGGGTAACACCATACACCGCGGGTATATTTGCTTTTTCTTCCTGATAAGTGCCAAATAAGCGATCCCAAAAAATAAAAATCTGACCATAATTCTTATCTAAATATTCAGGATTAATGGCATGGTGCACCCTATGATTGGACGGAGTTACAATAATGTACTCTAGCCAACCCATTCTGTTAATATGTCTTGTATGGTACCAAAATTGAGCAAACAAATGTAGGGGAGCCACTATGGCAATTACCTTTTCTGGCACGCCAAATATGGCTGCAGGGATTAATAATACAGCATAAATTCTTACGAATACAGATATGCTTTGTCTTAGCGCACAAGCCAAATTAAATTCCTCGCTGCTATGGTGAATGATATGATTATTCCAGAAAAAATTTATTTCATGAGCAAGTCTATGTGTCCAATAGCCTGCAAAGTCTAATGCAAAAAAGGCAATTACATATACCAACCAAGTAGCTTGTATATGCATAATGGCTAAATGGTTCACCAACCAGCCATAACTAATAATGGCAATACTTAACCCTAATACATCTTTTGTAGAATTCGTAACGCCAGAACTAAGGCTGGACACCATGTCAAGGGTATGTACAGTCTCAAACCCTTTTTTCCATCCGTACCACTTTTCAAAAATCACCAATAGCAAGAAAAGCGGCATGGCAATGATTAATATTTTACCATAGGTTTCCATATATCATAATTTGGTCAAGCAATAAACAATCTGCTACCAAATGTATCATTTTTATCTTAATTTGCACCCTAATCTGCAGGACTCCTCATTTATGAAATTTAACGCCACACAAATACCCTATCATGCCACAGGCTTGTTCTCACAGTTGGTAAGAGATTATGTGGATGCAAAGGGGACCGCCATGGATTATGTGGCTTATGCGCCCAATTTTGATGGGGTAAAAAAAGCGATTGAAGCAAGAAAAAAATTTAAAACCAATAGGCCTTTATTAGTAGATGTATTAAAGGCGCAATATGAGCATTTGCCAACTATTGAAGCTGTTAACAGTAATGTAGATTTATTGTTACAAGAAAACACTTATGTAATTACGACGGCGCATCAACCCAATATTTTTACTGGCCCACTTTACTTTTTTTATAAGATTATTCATGCCATTCAATTGGCCGCTGATTTAAAAAATCAGTTTCCTGAAAATAATTATGTGCCAGTGTATTATATGGGATCGGAAGATGCTGATATTGACGAGGTAGGAAGTTTTTATTTAGGCGGTACAAAATTGCAATGGGATACCAAACAAACGGGCGCCATTGGAAGAATGAAGGTAGATGATGCATTGCTTAGCTTGCTTAAGAATGTTGAGGGGTATTGGTCTGTAAAGCATCAAGGCAAGGAAGCTATTGAAGCTTTAAGAAACGCTTATAAAAAAGGCGCAACCATTAATGAGGCTACGCTTAGTTTAGTACATAGCTATTTTGGACAGTATGGGTTAGTAGTTATTCAACCAGATGATACAAAACTAAAATCTTGTTTTGTGTCTGTTATGGAAAAAGAATTAACTACTCAGTTTTCCCATAAAGCTTTACAACCAGCGCTAGACAAGTTGCGTGCGCAATACCATGTTCAAACAGAAGGGCGTGCAATCAATTTATTTTATTTGAAAGACAATATCCGCGCGCGTATTGAATTAAATGAAGGGGTATACACAATTGTTGATACCGATTTGAAATTCACTGCAACTGAAATTATTACTGAATTACATACGCATCCTGAACGTTTTAGTCCCAATGTCATTTTAAGAGGTGTTTATCAGGAAACCATATTGCCAGGAATTTTATTTATTGGCGGGGGAGGTGAATTGGCTTATTGGATGGAATTGAAAAATGTCTTTGCGGAGGCTAATACCCATTATCCAGTTTTACAATTAAGAAATTCATTCCTATTCATTAAAGAAAAAATGGCAAAGCAGTGGGCTAATCTTGGATTTGAGCTCAATGAGCTGTTTACGCCATTGCAACAGCTAGAAGTAGCTTATGTGAAAGCGAATACAAAACATAATTTATCATTGGAAGCTTCTTTAGATGCCATGAAAAAGCTGTATGCTAGTATTCAGCAACAAGCCGTTCAAGTGGATGCAACTTTGGGGGATCATACAATGAATTTGTCTATTCAATCCATTAAAAAATTAGTGGAGTTGGAAAAGAAAATACTAAAAGCAGAAAAGAAGAAACAGTCTATTGCAATTGAACGTATACAACATATTAAGAACGAACTTTTCCCAGAAAATAGTTTGCAAGAACGTGTAGACAATTTTGCAGAATGGGTAGGGGAATACGGATGGGCTTGGGTGGAAGCCATTCTGCATCATTCCAATACGATGGAACAAGGTTTTACAATCCTTACTTCAGAAAGTTAATTGTCAAATCCGTTATTAAACTGACCCTTTAATTTATCAACTTTACCTAAAACCTCTGTTGCCATATTTATTTTATATGCGTCCATTGCATTGCCAATAGCGGCATCGGAACTGCCAATAATTTGAGCAGCTAATAAGCCAGCATTTTTTGCGGCGTTTAAGGCAACTGTTGCTACTGGAACTCCATTAGGCATTTGTAAAATAGACAAGACAGAATCCCATCCATCAATTGAATTGCTTGACTTGATAGGTACACCAATAACTGGCAAGCTTGTTATAGCTGCTACCATACCTGGCAAATGGGCGGCACCCCCAGCACCTGCTATGATTACTTTTAATCCTCTATGACGTGCAGTTTTAGCGTATTTAACCATTCTCTCTGGAGTACGATGTGCAGACACGACTGTTAATTCAAAAGAAATATTAAATGTATTTAAAACGTCTGCAGCTGCCTGCATTACATTTAAATCACTGTCGCTTCCCATGATAATTCCTACAATTGCTGGACTTGCCATAATCGAATATTTGAATGGTTATGGTTACAAAGGTAATTAATCTCTTTTATATACATAGGATATCGCATTTTGATGCTTTCAAAACGAACAGAACCTATATCCCAGTTATATTATAGCCCTCCAATGCACTAATCATTGGATTGGCTTTTGACTCAACTACTTTAACTCGAATGTATTTAAGCTGTTGTGTAGGAAAACGAAGAATGCGTTTATGTCCAATGGTAGTTCCTTTGGTTATTTTATGTAATGTATTCAAATCATTGCCAGCCCAAAGCTCAAATTTCACCACCCTTTGTCCCAAGCTAATTTGTTCTTTTAATACGATGGCATTGAGGGTTGTTGCATGTATTAACTGGGCTTCAATTGAATTTTTAGCACGGAATATTTTTGCTGATTTAAAGATATTTTGATCAAATGCTTTGTCTCTTATCTTTTTAAAATTCATTAATGCGCTTGAATCGCTTGGAGAGATCAAGCCCATTCTATTGGGAGGCACATTTAATAACATATTGCCGCCACGCCCAACTGATTTTAAATAAAGGTCAAATAAAGTTGCTCCCGACTTTACTGTGCTATCTTCTCCTGGGTGATAAAACCATCCTTTACGAATGGACACATCCGCTTCAGCACCTATCCAATTTTTACCATTATAGTTCCCCATGTTTAAAGTGTCATTAGATGGAGCACCTTCACCTCTTTTAAATCCTGCGGTATCCAATAAGTTCCAATTTGTTTCATTAATCATTCCATTTTCATTCCCAATCCATCTTGCATGTGGGCCAATATCACTAAAAATAATCAACTTAGGTTGGTAGCGAAGTGCTGAATCTTTAAAACGTGTAAAATCATAAACTTGTTTTTTCCCATTAGGTCCCTCACCATTGGCTCCATCCCACCATAACTCAAAAAACTTTCCATAACCAGTTAATAATTCTTTCATGGTTTGTATATAGACTTCATTGTACTTGGGTGTGCCGTAATCTGGATGATTGCGATCCCATGGTGAAATGTATACACCCATTTCAATACCTTCTTTTTTACAGGCATCAGATAGCAATCTTATCACATCTCCTTTGCCATTCATCCATTTGCTTTCTCTTACAGTGTGGTTGCTATACTTGCTAGGCCATAAACAAAATCCGTCATGATGTTTGGCTGTAATAATAATTCCTTTTGCACCTGCAGCTTTTGCAATGCGGGCCCATTGATTACAATCTATAGCAGTTGGATTAAATACATTTGGATCCTCGCTTCCATGCCCCCATTCTAAATTGGTAAAAGTATTAGGGCCAAAATGCATGAATAAATAAAACTCTTTATCATGCCAAGCTAGTTGTTCTTTAGTTGGAGTGGGGCCAAATTTTGTTTGTGCAAAATTACTTGTATTTGTAAAAACGAAAAATGATAATAAGGCAATTAATCTTTTAGTTTGCATAGTTATAAAAATGATATAGGTGGTATAAATAGAATATAGCTAGCAATTAAATGATTAAATGCTTTTATACTGCAAGCGCTCGTTTATATAGTTGAATTGTATTTTCTAATCCTAAATACAATGCATCACAAATTAATGCATGGCCAATACTAACTTCATTCATTTGTGGAATAGCTTTTGATAAGTAAGCAAGGTTAAATCTATCTAAATCATGTCCCGCATTAATGCCTAATCCTAATTCGGAAGCTAAATTAGCTGCTTTGATGTATGGCGCCACAGCTGCTTCTTTTTTGCCCTCTGCAAATTCGCTTGCATACGCTTCTGTATATAATTCAATTCTGTCAGTACCTGTTGTAGCAGCTGCACGTACTATTGTTTCCACAGGATCAACAAATATGGAAACGCGAATACCTGCTTTTTTAAATACCAAAATGATATCTTTTAAATAAGCTTGTTCTTTTATTGTATCCCAACCATGGTCGCTGGTTAGTTGATTTAATGCATCGGGCACCAAGGTAACTTGGTGTGGCTTGGTTGCTAAAACTAAGTCAACAAATTTTTGCTCCTTAGGATTGCCTTCAATGTTGAACTCAGTAGTCACAATTTTGGTTAAATCATAAACATCCTGGTAGCGAATATGACGTTCATCCGGTCTAGGATGCACAGTAATACCTTCTGCACCAAAACGTTCACAATCTTTGGCAACTTCTAACAAGTTGGGATTATTTCCACCACGGCTATTTCTTAGTGTGGCAATCTTATTTATGTTTACACTTAAACGAGTCATAGGCGAATTTAAGTTATTTTTGTAACTCAAATATAAGAGAATGGCATATTCTAGTTTAGAAGCTTGTTTGTTGGATTTGGAGCGTAATGGTCAGTTATTACGTATTAAAGAGGAAGTAGATCCCAATTTGGAAATGGCAGCTATTCATCTGCGTATTTTTGAACAAAAAGGGCCTGCTATTTTATTTGAAAAAGTAAAGGGTAGTAAGTTTCGTGCAGCATCCAATATATTTGGTACACTAGAACGCAGTGAATTTATATTTAGAGATACTTTACCGCAAGTGAAGCAACTGATTGACCTAAAAATAAATCCATTAGAAGCTATTAAAAATCCGTTTAAAACATTAACGGCTTTGCCAGCCGCTGTAAATGCATTGCCCAATGGAATACCATTAACAAAACCTGTTTTATTTGAAGAAATACAAATTAGTGATTTGCCTTTAATTAAACATTGGTCAATGGATGGTGGTGCATTTGTAACCCTTCCGCAAGTTTATACCGAGGATGCAGACAAACCAGGTATTGCTAATTCAAATTTAGGCATGTACCGAATTCAGTTAGATGGAAACGATTATGTTTTAAATAAAGAAGTGGGTTTGCATTATCAATTGCATAGAGGTATTGGTGTTCATCAAACCAAGGCCAACAATAAAGGTATGCCTTTGAAAGTGAGCATATTTGTAGGTGGCCCACCCGCTCATAGTGTGGCAGCGGTAATGCCTTTGCCTGAGGGTATGAGTGAAATGAATTTTGCGGGCGTATTGGCGGGCAAGCGTTTTAATTATACTTATGTGGATGGTTATTGTGTAAGTACCGATGCAGATTTTGTTATTACTGGCGAAGTATATCCAGGAGAGAATAAGCCAGAAGGGCCTTTTGGTGACCACTTGGGATATTATAGTTTACAACATCTTTTCCCAGTAATGAAAGTGCATAAAGTATTTGCAAGAAAAGATGCCATTTGGGCGTTTACTGTTGTAGGTAGGCCCCCTCAGGAAGATACAAGTTTTGGACAATTAATTCATTCTATCACTGGCTCTGCTATTTCCAATGAAATACCAGGTTTAAAAGAAGTACATGCTGTTGATGCCGCTGGCGTGCATCCATTGTTATTAGCTATTGGAAGTGAAAGATATACACCGTATTTAAAAGAAAAACGTCCAGCAGAAATATTAACCATTGCCAATCATATTTTAGGTACTGGACAGTTAAGCTTGGCTAAATTTTTATGGATCACTGCACAAGACCCTAAATCAAATATCCATTTGGATACGCATAAGGAAGCTGAGTTCTTTAAATATATGCTAGAACGAATGGATTTTAATAGAGATCTACATTTTTATACGAATACCACTATTGATACTTTAGATTATTCTGGAGAAAATTTAAACAGTGGATCTAAGTTGGTATTGGCTGCATATGGTGATCCAATTAGAACTTTAGCAACGACAATTCCAGATGCGGTTCAAAATTTAAATGCGGATGCCCATTTGATTATGCCAGGTGTGATAGCTTTAAATGCAAGTAAGATAAATACTGGTTTAATTCAAACCTTATTGAATGGCTTAGGGGAAGAACTATTGGATGCTATGGGTGTAGCCATATTAGTATTAACAGAGGATGCTACATGGATGGCAAGTGATATGCGTAATTTTTTATGGGCTGCATTTACCAGAGTCAATCCATCACATGACATTGATGGTGTGGATGTAGTTGTGACCAATAAACATTGGGGCTGTAAGGGGCCATTAATTCTTGATGCAACTATTAAAAAACATCATGCACCGCCTGTGTTAAAAGATGCAGAAGTAGAAAATAGGGTTGATGCTATTTTAGCAAAGTATGGTTACTAGTAAGTGTTTAGGAAAATATTTTAGCACTCTACCCAAGTATGATCTGCAAGTAATTTTACTGTAGCAATAAATTGTGCAAATGCACCTGAGCCTCCTCCCCATTCGGAAGGGGCTACTAGGGACAGGACATGGGAACCGTCTGATTTTTCATATACATGGTATACCTGACCTATTTGGGGTTTGAAAGTAATTTTTGCTTCATAAATCATTAAGCTCAATTCCTTTCTTTTTCTTATTTCCTGTGCCTGTCTTGCCAATAATTCAATTTGTTCTTTAATTTGATTCAATTGCATATTGGTTTGGTCCTCCATGGCAGACAAAGCCTTGTGCTTTATTACGCCTTCTTTGGTTGGCCGAATGGCAACACTTCCTGCAGAGGAAGCATAAGGCAATACACTAAGCTGCTTGTGGTACACTTCGATATTCTTAAAAGGAGTGCTGTCTTCTTTATATCCAAAATGAGTTACTTTCAAAAAGCCATTCGCTAATATTTCATGTACTACTTTTAATACCAATTGCTCGCCCTTAAAAAATTGTACTGTCAAGCTAGAGGCGTTGTTAATTTCAGCAGCTACTGCATCTGCTAATTCTTTGTTTTCAAAATTGTGCAGGTCTCCATTGGGGTTTACTTGGTATTGAGCATAGAAAGCTTCATTTTCCAAACTTACCCAATTGTGGCTAAAACTAAGTAAATGTCCAGCATGCACGGATTCAATTTTATAATTACCTGACTTGGGTGCTAATTGATATTCAAAATCACATTTCTCCGGGAATAATTGCCAGCTGGCTAAAAAATTGTATGCTTGAACCATGTTACTATAACAATGAATCTGATAAAAAGTTGAGCAAATTTAGTTTACCTGAACAAAATCTGGTTTCGAAATTAAGTTGGAGTTGTATTTAAATTTAAGATTGGTTGTTATACTTATATTCCAAGGGCTTAACTGTAAATTGGTTCTTGGGAAATAGAAGCCTTTAATTTCAACCGTCCCAAAAATTAGGTTCTCATTTCTAATGCGAGTGCCTCCTCCAATTGCACTGTATATATCTCCTGAGCCAATGGGATCACCAACGGTTCTTATATAAGTTATATTGGCAAATGCGAATGGGGATTGTCTAAATCCATAAAATGACTTTGAATTATACCATATTGATTCCCAGTTAGCACTTAGCCTTGTCCCACCTTTAATGCGTTCCTTTGTTAATTGTGGTATACCATAGATGCTGTTAATTAAAAGTGCATCATTAAATTTATTCTTTAAGGTTTCTGCAAAACTTAGATTCAGAATGCTTCTGTATTTGTATCCGCTTTCTAAATAATGTAATCTTGAAATTTGCTCCAAACTTGCAAGTAGTTTAAAATCCAAAAATTGATTTTCAGAATAGCTAGATCCTGTGCTAAAAATGAAATGTCTAAAGCTTTCATTTTTTTGTAAAGTATAGGTTTCAATTTGAGCTCCCAAGTAGGGTAGTGCGGTATTTTCTCTGTGGTATTGACCAGAAGTGATAGTTAATGACTTACCTGTTGGCAAATCTTCATTTCTTCCAAATCCGTATAGATATTGTGTTCTAATAATTTTTTGTTTAAATACGGTATAGGACATTAAATAGGCAATTACATTCTGATAATTTTTATCTATTTGTAAAAGATAATTATCTGGTCTGCTAATAAAGTTGTTGTTTAAATATCTAAATTGAATAAAATGTCTAAAATTATCATTACTAAATTGCCAAGATTTATTAAACAATTGATAACCTATCCAGCTATCAAAGTGGTTTAGTTTATATCTTAAACTTGAGTTGTATAGTGAGTCACTCCATTTGTCAGGGAATTCATTATTATTTCTGGACATGGTCCATTCAAAGCCTCCCGTCCATTTGCTCAATGGATTTAACAATGGTCTATTTCCTTTTATATAAATACTAGTGGCTGAGCTTGCATTGTTTGCATAATTATTTTCAAGCGAGTTGGCGCCCATGTTTATGTCCATAAAACTGCCCATAATATTCCTAGCGGTATAATTAATACCCCAACCAGCTTTGACTTTTCTATTCATATCAAAGTTGTTATAAATAGCAAGTGCATTACCCTGGTCTTTTATATTTTCTGCAGTCACACTTGCATCGTATGCATTTGTGTTTTTAAATTGTAAGCTTGCTCCAAAAGGGAAGATATCTTTTGTAATAACATATAAGTCAACACTATTACTGTCTCCTAATAATGGGAAAGCTACAATCCTGGCATCTTGAATATAAGGCAAATCCCTTAGCCACTTTTCATTGTAGGCTATAACAAGGGGGTTCATATATTCGTTCTCATGAAAAAACAAGTTTTTCCGAATGGCATTTTCTTTGGTGACGTTGTGTAATTTATTGGCAGCGTTAATTAAGAAGTTAGCATTATACGTAGTGTCGGTAAAACCAAAAGTTCCAAAATGTCTATGCTCAATGTGTATACTATTAATTCTCTTTCCTTCCTGGCTTTCCACCGATTTAATAATCTTATTAATTGTAATACTAGTTGAATCAATTAAAGGGTTGGGTTTTCCTTTAAATAGTCTAATAAAACTATACAATAAGCTACTATCCTTTGAGTTGGCAATATTATACTCATACCCTTTTTTTTGAGCAAAAGAAGTTATCAGTAGGGGGGAGAATAAGAGAATGAATACCGCTCTTTTAAGCATAATTTAGTTAAAGTACTTTTACGGCTCTTTTTCTCAATGACTCTATTGGGATATTTAGCATTTTGCCAATTGCTTTACCATCCCTATAACTAATCACTCTTAAAATTGTTACATCGTCTGGTACAACAAATTGTTTTGTAAACTCATTACTATAATTATCTGGCATGGAGTCGTCAATGCTGTAGTATATTTTTAAACCATCTACCTCTCCTTCCATATTGACAATTAGTTCTCCCTTTGTATTTAGTTGAGTTGTAACAATAGGATCAAACATGCTTTTTGCATATTTAACATTAGCAGCATCTAGCTTTTCAAAATGTGCTTCAACTTTTTTAGAAAAACTAGTCCAATTCTTTTTTTCTTTTGGAGACCAACTCACTTCGGCCGTTGCCATTGCTCTTGGCCATGTCATATATTGCGCATTGCGCATATTTTGAAGTTGCTCGGTCCATAAATTAGCTTGGTTACCTAGTATTAAGGAGGCATCAATTCCATCAGGAATAGGTTCAAAGCTGTATGTTTTCTTCATTCTTAATCCCGCATATACTTTTCCTTCTGCAGTTAATTCTCCCTGATAAAAATCAATATAGTTGTATGCATTAGGAGACATCACTACTTTATGATTTTGTTTTGCTGCTTCAATACCACCTGCTACACCTCTCCAGCTCATAACAGCAGCATCACCAGATAAACCGCCCTCTAAAATCTCATCCCAACCCATCATCTTTTTCCCTTTTGAATTAATTATTTTTTGTACTCTGCGTACAAAATAGCTTTGCACCTCATTCTGATTCTTCAGGCCTTCTCTTTTCATTAATGCTTGCACATTTGTAGATTTCTCCCAATTATTTTTTGCATTTTCATCTCCTCCCATATGAATGTATTCAAATGGAAATAATGGGGCAATCTCTCCAAATATCTTGTCTAAGTATTCATATACCATTTCATTGGAAGGATCTAAAGAGTTATCAATTTTAGCAGTTGCATGACCATTTAAACCTTCCCAGTCCATGAATTCATCACCAGCATTTACTTGGTAAGGATAATTGGGGGTAGTACTTAATTGCGGATAGGCAGTATTAATGGCCATACTATGACCAGGTATGTCAACTTCAGGAATTACTTCAATATATTTTGACTTTGCATATGCTACAATTTCTTTGATATCTTCTTGCGTATAATAACCACCATATGTTTTAGGTTCGCTTAGCGCTGGTGTGGTAATATTCATCCATTTGCCTTTGCGCTCTGCTCTCCAAGCGCCAACCTCAGTTAATTTTGGTAAAGATTTAATTTCAATTCTCCAACCTTGGTCATCTGTTAAATGCCAGTGAAAGCGATTGTATTTATATCTTGCCATGTCATTAATAAATGTTTTTACATCTGCTTTGCTAAAAAAATGACGACTTACATCTAGCATTAGACCTCTCCATGCAAAACGTGGTTTATCAATTATAGATACATACGAAACCTGCCATTGCGTATTAGGTTGAACAGATTGAGCGTATATTGCTGCTGGTAATATTTGTTGAAGTGTTTGCCATCCATAAAATAGACCAGCATTTGTATTGGCACTAATTACTATCCCGTTTGCACTCACATTTAAAGTATAACCTTCGGAACCTAAGACTTCATCTTTAATGATATCTAAAGTAATGCTTGCATTGTTTTTACTAAAGTAAACAGTTTTGCCAGTTACGGTTCTTAACTGTTTTGCAATTTGGTCCGTCAATTCATTTGCACTAGTTGGGGCATTAATGGCAATTGATTTTGGTAGTTGAAATATACCAGTACCTTTTGCAACATGAAATGGTTCAGGAATAATGTTTAAATTTTGTGCGTTTGCTTGACCAATGAATGTTACAGCAAGTACAAGCACAAGTATTCTTTTCATTTTCATATACAATCGTTTTATTTTAAATTCTTTAAGTGATAGTTAAGCATTCTAAAGATACTGAAAATAAAAAGCCCGACATTCATTTCTGAAGCCGGGCTTTTCCACAATACATCCCCTTCAAGGGGGTATTTAATATTAGTATCTGTACATATCAGACTTAAATGGTCCTTTTTGAGGGATGCCTAAATAAGCTGCTTGCTCTGGCGTTAATTCATCTAATTCCGCACCTACTTTTGCTAAGTGTAGACGAGCTACTTTCTCATCTAAATGCTTAGGTAAAACGTAAACTTTGTTCTCGTAGTTTTTATGGTTAGTCCATAATTCTATTTGTGCTAAAGTTTGGTTTGAGAATGAATTACTCATTACAAAGCTTGGGTGACCTGTAGCGCAACCTAAGTTTACTAAACGACCTTCTGCTAATACAATGATATCTTTTCCATCAATATTATATAAATCTACTTGAGGCTTGATTGTGTCTTTTGTATGACCATAATTTTTATTTAACCAAGCCATATCAATTTCAATATCAAAGTGACCAATATTACAAACAATAGCTTTGTCTTTCATTGCTCTGAAATGAGTCTCGTTGATTAAGTCGCGACAACCAGAAGCAGTTACAATAATATCAGCTTCTTTTACTGCGTTAATCATTTTCTTTACTTCGTATCCATCCATTGCAGCTTGTAAAGCACAAATTGGATCAATTTCAGTAACAATTACACGACATCCAGCACCACGTAAAGAGGCAGCAGAACCTTTTCCTACGTCTCCGTAAGAACCTACTACAGCAACCTTTCCAGCCATCATCACATCAGTTGCACGACGAATCGCATCTACTAATGATTCTTGACAACCATATTTATTATCGAATTTAGATTTTGTTACAGAGTCGTTCACGTTGATTGCAGGAATTGGTAAAGTACCTTTTGCCATACGCTCATACAAACGGTGTACACCAGTTGTAGTTTCTTCAGATAAACCTTTGATACCACCAACGAATTGAGGGTATACATCAAATACCATATTGGTTAAATCACCACCATCATCCAAGATCATATTCAAAGGACGGTCTTCGCCACCAAAGAATAAAGTTTGTTCAATACACCAATCCGCTTCTTCAATACTTTGTCCCTTCCAAGCAAAAACACCAATACCTGCAGCAGCAATGGCAGCAGCAGCTTGATCCTGTGTAGAGAAGATATTACAAGAGCTCCATTTTACTTCAGCACCCAAAGCAACTAATGTTTCAATTAAAACTGCAGTTTGGATAGTCATGTGTAAACAACCTGCAATACGCGCACCTTTTAAGGGTTGGCTTGGTCCGTATTCGGCACGGATGCTCATTAAACCTGGCATTTCTGCTTCAGCTAAACGAATTTCTTTACGACCCCAATCCGCTAGGGTGATATCTGCTACCTTATAGGGTAAGCTAAAATCAATGTTTTGTAAGCCCATAATTGTATTTATTTAAGGCTCAAAGGTAAATTTGTAGGAGATAATAATAAAATAAATATATAAAATAGTGAAAACGTCTATTAATTAATATATTTGTTGTTACAAATGCTGTTTCAATATGAAAAATAAGACTCCAATAGGGGATTCGGCTAGTACGCAAAATACCGCCAGTAATACCGTTCCTTTAGATGCGAAAGATTTGATGATATTAAGGCTATTACAAGAGCATGCAAGAATGTCGGTAAAGGAAATTTCGGAAGCAGTGCAATTGAGTACCACTCCAGTTCATGAAAGAATAAAAAGATTAGAAGCAAGTGGTGTCATAAAACAATACGCCACTTTAATTGATGGTGCCAAAGTACGCAAGGGGTTAATGGTCATTTGTTATGTATCCTTAAATCAACACAGTAAAAAATCGGGCACACAATTTATTAAACTCATTAATGAACTACCCGAGGTGGTGGAGTGTTATAGTATTTCGGGAGAATTTGATTTTATGTTAAAAATTGTAACAGAAGATATGAACAGCTATTATAATTTCCACGTTAATAAATTAAGCCAGGCTGATAATATTGGTCAGGTGCAAAGTGTATTTATAATGGGTGTTGTGAAGCAAACCCATTTGATGGTGTAAGTATTATCTTTTATTTTTTTTTGACTATTGCTTTAAAATCTATTTTATCAAAAGCGGTTTTCCCTTTTTTAGTTAGGTAGGGTAAGTATAAGTTAAAGATTGACTTTAAAAACTTCTCCTTTTTGCTATTATACGAATGCTGGAAGTCATACATTTCATAAAACGAAAGCCAATGAATGGATACAGTGAAATATTGAACAATAAAAACTTCCAAAGCGTCTTTTTCAAAAAGGGCATCATTCAATATTCCTTTTTGATGTAATGATGCTAATTGTTCTTCAAACATTTTAAGTCGGATATGGTAAGAATCGCTGACTTCTTTTTTGTATTCAACTTCAGTAAAGAAGCTGTTTATAGTATACAATATCGCAGACCTATATTCATACTGTAGGTCCATAAGCTTGTTGTAAAACAAAACAAAATCTTCGATACTTTCGGCCTTCCCAAAATCTAATTCAACTATAATTCTAGTAACTTCTGCATCATATTGCATTGCAATTGCCTGAATGAGCTTTTCTTTATTGGGGAAGTGGTTGGTTAAATTGCTTTTATGGCAGCCAATATATTTAACAATCTCGTCAATCTTTAAATTCAAACCATGTTCATTATACACTATCCTTGCTTTGTCAAGAATGCTAGCCTTTGTAATGGCACCCTTTGTTAGCTGTATTTTTGCTGGTGACTTCATGGTAGAATAGTATCTTAAATATGATTGATAACGAAGTTACGACTTTGAATCAAGTTTTAAAATTAAAATAAAATTTTATTTTAATTTTAAAAGGCTCTATATTTGGTCAATGCAAACAAATGAAAATGAGCAATCCCCCTTTAGATACTTAGCTAAAAGGGAGCAGCAAATTGCGAATTACTTATTAAAAGGTATGAAAACTAAAGAGATTGCCTTGATGCTAGCCATAAAACCGAATACCGTTTCGACCATCAAGAAGAATGTTTTTTTCAAATTAGGTGTGGGAAACTTAGTTGAATTATTAAGGTTGGCCATGGAGCATCATTTTCCGAATAGCCTTTAAAAAGTCAATCGCATTACATAGTCGTCCATAAAAAATCCATTTCCAATATCAAATTTAAATTCAGCTTCTTTAACAAATCCATTTTTCAAATAGAAACTGTAAGCGTTATTATGTTTGTTCACTTGTAGGAATAGGGAAGTGGATCCTTCGGATTTAGCGACTTCAATAGCTTTGTATAATAAAGCTTTGCCACTGCCTGTGCCATGTGCACTTGGTAAAACGTATAGCTTATTTAATTTGTGTTGCTTGGTTCCCTCACTGTCATGAATAGTGGCCGTATTTGTTTCTTCTGAGGATTCATTTTCTACATCATTAAACTCCTTGCTCACTGAACAAAAACCGATATCTTCTCCCTTATGATTGGCAATAAAAAATTGATGCCCCTTGGCAAATTGTTCGGCTAAGGAAGCATCGCTGTACATCCAGTCCAACATAAAATCAATCTGCTGCTGTGAAATAATATGCCCATAAGTACTAGGCCAAGTACGCTCAGAAACGGAACGTATAAATGAACAATCTGCTAATGTGGCGGGTCTTAAGTTTATTTCATTCATAAAAAAATGGGAAAAATAAACGAGCCTCCGACAGGAGGCTCGTGACTAATTTAAAGTTGTGCTAAACTTTCCTCAATGGTTTGGATTCTCGCTAATGCATCGGCCTTTTTCTTTTGCTCAATAGCAATAATTTCAGGCTTTGCATTTTGCACAAATTTCTCATTGCTTAATTTCTTTTCAACAGACGCCAAGAAACCTTGTTGATGTGCTAAATCCTTTAATAAATTATCTTTTAAGCTAGCTGTATCAATGGCTTGATCCGCAACCAAGTAGAACTTGTCTTTTTCTAAAGCAACCACAATGCTTGAGCCTACTGAAGAATTGGTAAAAGCTACACTTTTTGCATTTACTTGTTTTGCTAAAATATTTTGTATGGTTTGATAAGCAGCATTATTTTCAGATTGTATATGCAAGTCAATTGCCTCCTTTGGTTTGATTTGATTTTTATTTCTTGCATCACGTAAAGTAGAAATCACATTCTTTAACAAAGCGCCTGCGTTTAATACCGCTTCGTCCACTTTGCCAACAGCTTCATATTCTTTCACACATAAATCCTGCGTTTGTGTTGTTAAAGCATGGTGTAATTCTTCGGTAATAAAAGGCATGAATGGATGTAATAATTGCAATAAGGAATCATAAAACTCGATGCTCTTATTGTATACCTCGGCATGAATGGCTTGTTCAAATCCTGGCTTGATCCATTCTAAATACCAGCTACAGTAATCATCCCATATTAATCCGTAAATGGTTTTTAAAGCTTCACTTAATCGGAACTCCTTTAACATACTATCTACTTCCAATTGAGTGGCACTTAATTTTGCTTGGAACCAATCCATTGCAAAGGCAGCGTCTTGTTCCACTTTGCCCTCATTACTTACACGCGGCTCCCACATTTTTAACAATTTAGCTGCGTTCCATAATTTGCTATTAAAGTTTCTTCCTTGCTCGAGTGTTGATTCGTCAAATAATAAATCGTTACCAGCAGGAGAAGCAATCATAATGCCAAAGCGAACAGCGTCTGCACCATATTGATCAATGAGTCCCAATAAGTCGGGAGAATTACCCAAACTCTTGCTCATTTTTCTGCCTTGCTTATCACGAACAATACCTGTAAAGTAAACATCCTTAAAAGGAATCTTGCCCATATACTCTTCCCCGGCCATAATCATACGAGCCACCCAGAAAAAAATAATTTCCGGTGCCGTTACCAAAGTGCTAGTAGGGTAGTAATAATTAATCTCGGCGTTATTTGGATTGGACATGCCTTTGAAAACTTCAATAGGCCATAACCAGCTACTAAACCAAGTATCCAAACAATCGGAATCCTGCGTTAAAGTTTTGCCTTTTGTTTCAGGATATTTTTCATTGACTGCAGCTTCATTTTCTGCAACGTATACATTGCCTTCCGCGTCATACCATGCTGGGATACGATGCCCCCACCATAATTGACGGCTAATACACCAGTCCTTAATATTATCCATCCAATGGCGGTATACATTTTTAAACTTAGCTGGATGAAATTGAATCTCATCACTCATCACTGCTTCCAAAGCTGGACCAGCTAGTTGTTTCATATCCACCCACCATTGTAAACTTAATCTTGGTTCTACAATCGCATCGGTTCTTTCACTAAATCCAACCTGATTCACGTAATCTTCTAGCTTCACTAAATTGCCACTCGCTTCTAAGTCCGCCGCAATTATTTTTCTTACTTCTATACGATCCTTGCCCACGTACATGGGTGCTGCTTCGTTCATAGTGCCATCCTCATTCAAAGTCTCAATTACTTCTAAGCCATGTTTTTGTCCAAGGTTAAAGTCATTGATATCATGCGCAGGCGTTACTTTCAAAGCGCCTGTTCCAAATTCCATTTCAATATAATCATCGGCAATAATAGGAATACGACGATTGATCATGGGCACAAATGCATGCTTGCCCACTAAATGTTTATATCTGTCATCCTTAGGGTGTACACATATTGCCGTATCTCCAAAAATGGTTTCGGGACGCACTGTAGCAATGGTAATATATTCCTCACCTGGCAGGTCTAATTTGTACCTGATATGGTACATTTTTCCATTCACTTCTTTATGAATAACTTCTTCATCACTTAGGGCTGTCTTTGCTCGTACATCCCAGTTAATCATGCGCTTGCCACGATAAATTTTTCCTTTATTATATAAATCAACAAATACTTTTATAACAGTTTCATAATAGGCAGGATCCATGGTAAAGGAAGTTCTATCCCAATCCAAACTACAACCCATTTTTCTTAATTGTTGTAGAATAATACCACCATATTTTTCTTTCCACTCCCAAGCATATGCTAAGAATTCGTCTCTGGATAAGGATGATTTTGCAATGCCTCTTTCTCTTAACATTGCAACCACTTTTGCTTCGGTTGCAATAGAAGCATGGTCAGTTCCTGGTACCCAACATGGGTTCATCCCTTGCATGCGCGCGCGACGTACCAATATATCTTGGATAGTATTGTTTAAGCAATGACCCATGTGTAAAACACCCGTAACATTGGGTGGGGGTATAACAACAGTATAAGCTGGTTTATCATTTGGCTCACTGTGGAAATAACCTTTGTCTATCCAATGTTTGTACCATTTTGTCTCTACTTCACCTGGGATATAATTTTTACTCAGTTCCATGCTTTTTTTCTTTACCTAAATTGAGCCACAAAAATAAGGAAAAGCGGCCAAGCAGTACTATCCAAGCAACTGAATAAGAAGCATTTTCACAATTATTTTAACCTAAAATGTATAAAAATGACATAAAAAATACGAACTTGGCCCATAATGGAATTCGCGGTAGTTGATATAGAAACCACTGGTGGCATGCCACAATCACATGGCATCACTGAAATTGCTATTGTAATTCACAATGGCGTTGAAGTGACGGGCAAATATGTGACCCTGATTAATCCACTGCAAAAAATACCACCATTTATTGTGAATATGACGGGTATTAGTGATGAAATGGTAGCAACGGCACCTTTATTTGAGGAGGTTGCCGATCAGATTTATAATTTATTAAATGGAAGGATTTTTGTAGCGCATAATGTGAGCTTTGATTATGGATTTGTACATTATTTACTAGGACAATCTGGTTTTACTTGGTCTGCTCCAAAACTTTGTACAATCAAATTAAGTAAAAAGGTTTTTCCTGGATTGGAAAGATATGGCTTAGGCTCTTTAACCCGTGATTTAGGTATCAGAATTGAGGGAAGACACCGCGCATGGGGCGATGCTGCAGCTACTGCACAAGTTTTGACCATGGCCATTCAAAAAGAGGGTATGGCACCCATACATTCTTTACTAAACAAGAAAGAACCACGCAAAAAAATAGCGCCACCAAAACCTGGCGACGCTATTTAATTTCAACCTCTTAGTATTCTGCTGTAATACCTGTATAGTTTTGAGGTGTGATTTGTTTTAATTCTTTTTTCAAAGCAGCAGTTACTTTTAATCCATCAATAAATTTATGCATGGACTTTTTATCAATTTTACTATTACCTCTTGTTAAATCTTTTAAGGCTTCATAAGGGTTAGGGTATTTTTCACGACGTAAAATTGTTTGAATGGCTTCTGCTACTACTGCCCAGTTGTTTTCAAGATCTTCTTGAATTTTGGCTTCATTTAGAATAAGTTTACCCAATCCTTTTTCCAAAGAATTAATCGCAATGGCAATATGTCCTATAGGTACACCAATATTCCTCAATACAGTTGAGTCGGTTAAATCTCTTTGTAAACGACTAATAGGCAATTTGGCTGCTAAGTGCTCTAGTAAAGCGTTTGCAATGCCTAAGTTGCCTTCTGCATTTTCAAAATCAATTGGGTTTACTTTATGTGGCATGGCGCTTGAACCCACTTCGCCTTTTTTTGTTTGTTGCTTAAAATAATCCATTGAAATATAGGTCCAAATATCACGAGACAAATCAATTAAGATATTGTTTATCCTTTTCAAGTTGTCACAATGTGCTGCAAAATTATCGTAGTGCTCAATTTGAGTTGTAAACTGCATTCTTTGTAATCCTAAAACATCCTCAACAAATTCATTGCCTAGTGATACCCAATTCTTTTTTGGGTAAGCAATATGATGGGCATTAAAATTGCCAGTAGCGCCGCCAAATTTTGCAGCATATGGAATGGCTGCAAACAATTCAATTTGATTATGTAATCGCTCTACAAACACCATTACCTCTTTTCCCAGTGTGGTTGGTGAGGCAGGTTGTCCATGTGTTCTAGCCAATAAAGGAACTTTTTTCCATTGCTTTGCAAATTGGAATAATCTGTTTTGTAAATTAATTAATGCAGGCAAAGTATTGTTTTCCATGGCATCTTTCCAGCTTAATGGAATAGCCGTGTTGTTGATGTCCTGAGAAGTTAATCCAAAGTGAATCCATTCTTTTAATTCACTTGCTTTATGTGTATCTAAAATTTCCTTTAAAAAGTATTCAACGGCCTTAACGTCATGATTGGTAGTTGCTTCAATATGTTTAATTTTTTGTGCATCTTCCTCTGAAAAGTTTTCAACTACGGCTAATAAAGTTTTTCTTAAGGCTGGAGTTACTTTAAAGAATTTCTTATCTGCTAAAAATAAAAAATAGTGCACTTCTACTAATACTCTATACTTTATTAAACCATATTCTGAAAAATAGCCACTCAAATTAGCTGTTTGCTTATGGTAACGGCCGTCAATAGGGGAAATGGAACTAAGTTGTGACATAATGATTGCTTTAAACAATTGGTTTTTAATATCTTTGTGCAAAGTTAATTCAATTGGAGAGAAAGTGGCGCATTGGGGCAGTAAGTTATTTAAACACACGCCCATTATTACTAGGATTAGAGCAGTCTGGCTTAATGCCTCAGATTGAATTGGTAAAAGCATATCCTGCTAAAATTGCCCAGGACTTGATTGATGGTAAGATTGATATGGGCTTAGTGCCAGTTGCAATTACTCCATTTTTAAAGGAAGCCCATTTTGTGTCTAATTATTGCATTGGAGCTGAAAAAGAAGTGGCTAGTGTTTGTATTTTTAGCCAGGTACCTATGGAGCAAATTGAAAAAGTTTACTTAGATTATCAAAGTAGAACATCGGTTCAATTAGCGCGCATATTGTTGCAACAGTATTGGAAAAAGGAAGTTGAATTTGTTAAAGCCGAAGAAGGCTATATTCATGAAATAAGGGGTACTACTGCAGGGGTTATTATTGGCGATAGAGCGTTGGCGGCAAGATCCCATTTCGCACATATTTATGACTTAGCCACTGCATGGATTGCGCATACTGGTTTGCCTTTTGTTTTTGCCTCTTGGATTGCTAATAAACCTATCCCTGCGGATTTTATGGAAGCCTTTGATATGGCTAATGGATATGGATTGAGACATTTGGAAGAAGTGATTGCGAGTATTCCAGTTTCAGAACAAGTTTATGATTTGCATACTTACTATACACAGAATATCAGTTATCAATTTACAGCCGAAAAAAGAAAAGGATTAGATTTGTTTTTATCTTTTCTTAAATAGATTGCCTATTATTTTTGAACCAAATTCCTTGAAGTAATCTAAAATTTCAGGGGCTGGATTAATCCATGCGGTTAAGCAATAGAACCCTGCTCCGTATACGATAGATTGTATGGCAATATTCAATACAAAATTTTGAGGTGCAGGTATTTGATGCACAAGCAACATTAATCCAATACTCAACAATAAGAAAAATCCATGTTTCCAGCTATAAGGTTGTAGATTGAATTTCTTATATAAGAATCCAAAGCGTACAGAATTGTAAAGGGTATAGGCTATTAGGTTGGAATAAGCCAAGCCTGTTAAGTCGTAATGCTTAATTAAGTAATAGTTTAATGGAATAGAAACTATTACAAACATAACATTAGTAAAAAAGTCAAATTTCCAATAATTAGAAGTGCCAATAATTTGTGCATTTACGCCCGTGGCTAGATCCACTAATTTTGCGAGACCCATTATAAATGCAAGATTTACCAATGCGTCATAACCTCCGCCTTGTTTATGACTAACCCAGTTTAAAAAGGAAACTAAGTTTTGAATGTTTAACCAAATAAGCCCAAACAATAGTAAGCCTACAGCTAATAAATTAGACACACTTTTGTGGTATATATTTTTGATATTTTCAAAATCTTTTTCTTTCCAAGACTTTGCAAGAATAGGGATGCTAATGGAAGTAAGGCTTCTTTGTGGAATTTCAAGTATTGCTGATACATAAGTGGCAATGGCAAAAATACTTGCATCACTCAATCCCTTTAAACCAACAATCATAAAAGTATCATTGGTGCGGGCTAATAAATTAAAAAATTGACCAGCGAAAACAAATAAAGCAAAGCTTATCATTCTGCCTTTTAGTCTTTTAGTTACTCCGCTTAGCTGAAAGCTATTGAACGACCATTGCGTGGATTGTATTAAGTTAAATAGCAAATACAACATAGGTAGTAAATAAATGCAACTAAATAATGCAATGAATTGAGTCAGGTTTATCCAATGCAAACCAAATAGAATAATAAGTATTGTGGTAAGGACTCTGATAGCAGTTTCTCTTAAAAAATTAGTCATAACTCCTTTGTGTAAGCCCCAAGCAAAAGCTTCAAGCCAGTAGAACAAGAGTAAGAAAAATGTGTAGGGGTAGATATAACTAAAGTAATACCCTAGACTAGGAGATTTGCCCAGTTTTCTAATAATAAAGTCCTTGTTGTACCATCCAATTACCATTAGTATTCCAAATCCAAGCAGGTTAATTAAAAGTGTAAGGAAAGGCAGCTCATTTTTAGTAGATCCTAAATAATGATTATAGAAAGGGAAGAATTTATAAACCACGGGTAAGGTTCCCAAAGTGCAAAAAACAGAAAGGGTTGCACCAATGTCAATCATAGCTCTCACCAGGCCCTGATCATTCTTAGAAAAAAACATTGGAAATAAAACAAGTAAATTGACTGCCCCAATTAGGAATCCTAGAAAAATAAAGTAGGACGATCTAATGCCTTGTTTTTGAATAATACCCATTCTACAAATATATTATTATTTATACTTACCTATTATTCTATTCTTTAATAGTTTCCAGATGGTTGCATAGGCAATACGACTTTCGGTATAAATAACTTCTTTATTGTCAATTAAAGTGCTTAAAGATTGAATATACCAATCCTTATGTTTGTTCAATATGTAATCTATTAATTGTTTTCTATTAGGATGTGTATCATTCTTAAGTGTGGACTTATCCGTTTGACGATAAAATAATAAGTATTCAGGAATCAAATACACTTGAAACCCTAATTGTGTAATTCTTATGTAAAATTCCCAATCTTCATAGCCAAGCTTCATTGTTTCATCGTAACCTCCCACATTGTCCCAAATCTCTTTGCGCACCATGGCGCAGGCAGGGCATTGATTTGAGAAAAGAAAATTAAAAGCATTGCCACCTCTTGGCTTTGATTTTCTTTTATTATTTCCAAAGAATTGAATATAGCTTGTTACTACTGCGGTACTTGGCTCTATTTCAAAGATCTTGATTGCTTTTTTAAAAAAAGTAGGCTCAAAATAATCGTCAGCGTCTAAAGCGGCAATGTATCTCCCTTTTGCATGTTTAACGCCATAATTTCTTGCCGAGGACATTCTGCCGTTTTCTTTATGTAAGACCGTTATGTTTTGTTGTGCATTAAGTGCTTCTAAAACCTTTAATGTATTTATGTCGGTTGAGCCATCATTGACAATAATAATTTCAAACGACTGCTCTGTTTGGAAGGCTAATTTGTTAATAGTCTCTGGTAAATAAGCCCCGTCATTATAACAAGGAATAACTACACTAATTAATGGGTTCATGTTGGCATTATTTACTTGTAGCAAAATATGTTTAATTGTACGTCAAATGGTGTGCCAGTTGTTTTTTGTACAAAAGGAATAGCTAAATTGTCGGCAGCCATTTTAATATAAACTTTAAAGCCAGCAGCTTTAACAATATCTAATAAAGTAATTAGTTTATGTGTTTCACTGCTTGTGCCATGGTATTCTAAAAACAAGTTTTCAATTTTAATTAATTGAGCCGCACAGTCTTGAATTACTTCAAATTCAGCACCTTCAATATCCATTTTTAAAAAATCAATTTTAGTAAACTCATTTAAAAAGTTGGCTAATCTAATGGCTTTTACTTTTGTGGCACTTAATCCCGAACTATCAATTTGACTTGCTTCAGACCCTCTATTGCTAAAGGACAAGGTTGTGTCCTGTATCCATACAGCCTCATTAAAAAGCGTAATATTATATAGTTTGTTGTCTGTAATGTTCTTATGCAATAGCTTATATATATTGCTGTCAGGTTCAAATGCATAAACTTTGCTATTGGGATAAGCCAATCCAAAATACAGCGTGCTCAATCCGATATTTGCACCACAATCCACTATAATTGGATTAATTGATGAAGCTGTGAATTGGTATATCTCAGTACAAAATATTTCCTTATAGGTTTTAATTACTTCGTAGGGACGAATATAGTTAAGTGTGAAATAGCCAAAAGACCTTTGTTTTAAATTAAAATCATCCTGGTGTTTTAATAGTTTTTCGGCTAGCCAACTCAAGCCCTTATAGTTTGACTTTGCTGTTTTATTGCCCAGCTTTTTTCCAATTCCCTGTAGTATATTTGTGATAATCATTAATGAATTAATTAAATGTCTGAGCCACTTATTTCCATTTGTATACCTGCTTATAAAAAGCCAGAATTTGTAATTCGAGCTATTCAATCTGTTCAAAAGCAGTCCTATAAAAATGTCGAAATAGTCATTTCAGACGATTCTCCAAATGAGGACATAAAAATAGCGATACAATCTTATATATCTGAGCTCAATATCAAATATTATCATAATCAACCTGCTTTAAAAAGCCCAAAGAATTGGAACAATGCAATTGAGCTTTCAACGGGGGATTATTTCATGTTGTTGCATCAGGACGATTGGTTAGCGTCGGAACATTGTTTGGAAACTTTTATAGATGCCTTTAAGTCAAATCCAAAAGTGCAGTTTGTTTTTTGTAAAAACACAGCTATTCAGCCCGATGGGTCTCAGTTAAATTTACAGCATATTAAGTCTTTGTTAAAAGACATGAGTGATAGGCCAAATCATATTTTAAGGGCTAATGTGATTGGCCCACCTAGTAATACGATGTTAAAAAGGGGAGTGGAAGTGTCTTATGACGAGGATTATATTTGGTTGGTGGATGTTGATTATTATGTAAGCTTATTAAAAAAAGGGTATGCCTATATTTATTTGGATCAACATTTGGCAAGTATTGGTTTACATGAGGATCAAACAACTGTTTTTTGTAGAAATAATGAAGATGTAATTGTGAAAGAGAATATTTGGTTCGCACAAAAAATTGGCAATGCAGCATTCTCTGATATTTTGATTTATGATTATTATTGGAGATTATTGCGTAATTATAAAATTCGCTCCACTGTTGACTTAGAAAATGATGGAATAGCAAATGATCGTATTTTGCCTGTGATTAAACAAATGCTTTCAATGCAAAAATTATTTCCATTAGCTGTATTGAGAATTGGCATAATATCTAAAATACTAATGACGCTTCAATATTTACTTAGACCCAAAGGCGAATAAGTTTTTCAGTTTTAAAACCTTCTTCTCAAACCATTTCCAAGAGCAAATGCCTAGTATAAAAGAGACAATGGTGCTTGACCAAAGCAGCATAAACACACTAGGTTTAAAAAAGTAGATGATTAACTGTTGCACTGGAAATGCGTATAGGTAGATTCCAAAGGAGGGGTCTTCAATATTTTTATGTACCCAGCCTGCTAGTTTTGATGTTCTTTGTCCAATATATAAAACTATATACGGCCAAGCTAAACTTAGCCAGATTGGATTGAGTTTCATGGCAATAACTATTGCCATCCCAATGCAAGAAAATCCTAATAAGTAGTTTTCATATTTTAGATTATTCCAATCCAGCAAGCCCCAAAATGAACCAATTAAAAAGTAAGTGCCTAATTCAAAAATTAAATCTACGCGTAATTTAAATTCAACGGTTCGTAGGAAGTTAATGTGATATAGGTTGCCATACAATAAAATGACTATTGCAATTAAAATAATAGGGGCTAAAATATTTTTATATTGTCTTATAGGGAATAACAATAATAAAACCAGATAAAAGAAAAATTCAAACCCCATGGTCCATAGAGAACCATTAATAGCGGTATTGGAGTTGTTGTCAAATACCCCATGAATGCGCCATTGGTTATGATACAAACTAAGATTGTTTAGGAAATAATTTATTGCCTCTGTATTGAATTTGAAATACCTGTTTCCTGGTTGATAAATAAAGTAAGCCATCATAATAGATAAGCCAAGCACAACAATAAGACCTGGATAAATACGAATAATGCGTTTCCATAAATAGTCGAAGGGGTTGGGGGATCGTTCTAGACTTTTAAAAATCAGGAATCCGCTAATAGTTATAAACCCTTTTACTCCAAAATAAGAAAAATTAATATAGTGATTGGTTGCTTCACATATCCAATCGCAATTTGTGCTACCCGATAAAATATAAGCATGTGATATGATTACTAACCATGCAAATAAAATACGAATAATGTCAAAATTATTCGCTGCACGAGTTCCAGGTGAATGCTTTTTTTGTTTATCGGACATGTGTTATGCGTGTAGGGCAAATATAAATGGATTTCGGCGTATCTTCATACTTCAATGAATTCTTGACCATGCAACTTTCCATCATTATTGTAAACTATAAATCTTGTGATTACATCTGTGATTGCTTAGCATCTGCAGATACATCAATATTGAGCAATAGTCAAATTGAATGGATTGTTGTAGATAATGATTCAAAGGACAATAGTAAGGATAAAATAACCAGCCTTTATCCTTTTGTACAATGGGTTGAAATGGGATACAATGCTGGGTTTGCAAGGGCTAATAACGCTGGCATTCATGTGGCAAAAGGGGATGTAGTTTTACTATTGAATCCCGATACCTTATTAATTGAAGGTGTCATTGAAAAATGTTTAGATAGGTTTGTTCACTCGAATCATATTGCCTGTGGTGTGCAATTGGTGCACAAGGATTTGCGTCCTCAGTTTTCGGGAAGTAATTTTATGAAAGGCGGCATTAATCATTTATTACCATTACCTTACTGGGGAAGCTTTTTAAAAGCGGCAGCAAACCTTACAAATACGAAAAAGCCATCCGTACTTACTGCTGATAATGAACAAATAATTGATTGGGTGAGTGGCGCTTTTTTGATGGTCAAAAAAGAGGCGATTGCTAAAGCGGGGATGATGGATGAAGACTTTTTTTTATACGGTGAAGAAGTGGAATGGTGTAGTAGACTAAGAAAATTAGGTACTATCTGTATTTATGGAGATTTACAAATAATTCATTTGATTGGGGCTACTATACAGGATGCTACGAATGCAAATGATAATAGTTATGAAAATTTATATGATGCCAAAGGATTTCAACTAATAGTCTCTAATCATTTACGTATTAGAAAGCAATATGGGGTGGGTTGGTTTTTGATTCAATTACTTAATTATACCTGGTCTGTACCATTTGCAATGGTTGTAAGTGTTGTATTTCATTTTGTGCGTTTCAAATCCCCTTTAAGTGAACTTAGTAATATCATGAAGCTTGCTAAAAATGTACTGGGGGTGTGGAAATTAGCGCCCACTATTATAGCAGGCAAGCCACATTTTTATAAATGTATTTAATGAATGTAAATTTTTTGGAACCCCCAATTTAGTAGTCTAATAGTCCCTTTAGTGCGTCAATTCTAAATTGAATTACAGGCCATGATTTTGCAGGTGTGCCTTGTATTGCATACTTAACGCCGAGGATAAAGGAAGCGCCTAATTTAAATAGGTATTCCAATATTTTTAATTGGAATGCTTTTTGTGAAATGGCTTTGGTTCTTGCTCTTTCTCCACGGCCAATGCCACTTGCCACCCTATACATGTATTCGCTAGTAAGTTTTTTTACTTCTACTACATGATAAACACAAATGCTTGGATCATAATAAATTTTGTGGTCTAAGGCCATTATTTTTAAAAACAATTCCTTGCCTTCTCCGCCAATTCTTAAAGTACCAACAACGCCAGGCAATGCTGTATTAAAGCCCCCAATGATGTCAAAAATGGCTTTACTAACAATCATATTAGATTCTAAAGGATACTTGCCATTTTCAAATGCACATGCAGTTGGTGCGTAATCAAAATTGCCTACTAGTGAGGATACATAGTAGCTCATCCATTTGGGCTCGGTCGGAACATATTTAGGAATAATTCTTCCGCCAAAGCCAACAATAAAGGGTTGGTCTTGTATATGTTTTAAAACATTGGCAACATAATTTTCTGTTGCTAATGCATCGTCATCCAAAAAACAAAGCCATTGACCTTTTGCCATTTGGGCCCCCGTATTGCGTGCAAAGGAAGCACCTTGTTGTTTTTCAGTGGCGTAGGTGAAATTGCCATTGGGATGGCTTTCCCTCCATGCTTTGAATACCTCAGGCGTATTATCTGTTGAGTTATTGTCTACAACAATTGCTTCAAATACAGCTAGTCCACTTGTTTGGTTGTATAAACAAGTTAGCGCATCTCCAATATAAGATGCACGATTATAACTACATATAATAATGCTTAATAGCATTAAGCCGTTTTATTTTTTTTAAATAGATACGGACGCGCAATTAAGCCAATAATAACGCCCCAAAGTATCCATGATATAGTTTTACTTGCAATTTGGGCCGACTCGATAGAAGTAGGTTTAAACTCAAATTTAATTTGATGTGCACCTGCTGGTATGACCAAGCCTCTTAATACATAATTGGCTTTTACAATTGGTGCTTCTTTGTTGTCAATATATGCTTTCCATCCTAATTTATAATAGACTTCACTAAAAATAGCCAATTGTTTTTTGCTAGCGTTGCTTGTGTAATTAACTACATCATTGTCATTGCTCACTAATTTAATTGAGGCATTGCTATCAAATTGTAAATCCTTTAAGTCGTCAATTTTATCTTTTTCCTCAATAATAGCCGTGTCTTTTGGATTAAAGAAACTTAATTGATTCATTACTTGTGCTGGTGTTTTTCTATAATCAATGCCTTTCACAAACCAAACGTTACCACATGCATTTGGATTAGGAATAGTATCATTCGCCATATTCCCAGTTATGATGTACTTAGTGTTCATCATATTTACAGTTGGCATACAATTTGGAAATTTATACCATTGGTTTTCAATTAAATCTTGATAAATACTCAATTTAGCGGGATTATATCCACCTACAGTTTTATGATGGTAAGCTATAATAGCGCCAGCATTAAACGAATTTTGAACACCTGATCGTATGTCAAATACGCGGTAGCTAGTAGTGTCCTTATTAAGCGCTATGTCAAGCGGGGTTAAAGAGAATGCATTTTCATTTTCTGTCGCTTCAATAAAATGATCTGGTTTTAAATATTTGAGGTTTAACTGAAATAAATCAAACATTGCCAATAAGCCAAATGCAACAAATACAATTGTTTGATTGATGAATTTCTTAAAGGCTAAGAAAAGTAAAGCTCCAATAAGTACAATGTAAACAATAGCTTTTAGAAGATCGGCTTCAATAAGTGCTTTTCGATCGGATGCGATAGCGTTTACTAAATCATTTGCTGGTACTTCAAATGCTGCTTTTTGATTAGGGTCCGGTAGTTGAGCAATGGTAGTGATTAAATGTTTTTCATTTTCACTTTTAAAGTCACTTGTCATGTAGATATAAATCACTGATACAAAAACCAATCCTAATACTATAAAACTTGGTCTAAATTTACTAAACACTTCTTTCCAGCTTGTTTCTTTAGTTAGTGCATCCATTCCATACAATGCCATAACACCTAACAATAAGGTAGGTACTACAATAATCATACTTGGTGCTCTAAACTTATTATAGAAAGGTAGATGGTCAAGCATGAAACTATTAAAGGACATAAAGAATGAACCTGCAGCAAGCATTAATGAAAAAACAATTGCTGCAGCTATCCACCAACGATGTTTATTAGTTGCAACACTTAATCCCATAATGGCAAAGAAGCAAATTATAATGCCAACATATGGAGGACCAGCTGTGAAACCAATTCCACCCCAATAAAATTGTACAAATGACTGAAGTTGTTGGCCTACTTGAGGCTGCATTTGCTGTAACACTTCAATGGCTTTTGAATTTGCCGGGTCCATTACATTAGGGTCACTTGATCCCCCATATAAGTTAGGGAACATCATTACCAGTGGTTCCGATGTAAACATACTATAACTAAATGCATAGTCCTTGTTCAAACCTGTAGCAGTTGTTTTGCTATCCTTTGTAGTTAAAGCACTTCCACCTCTAATTGATTCCTTGCCATATTCATAAGTACTCACTAACATAGGGGCATTCACGGCTAGCCCCATTATGCCTGCAATGATGGCAAGTCCTAATGTTTTAAGAATATGGTTGTATTCTTTTGCTTTTATCCAAATAGCCAAAAAGTAAATAGACATAAAGAATACTATTATAATTCCGTAGTAAGTTATTTGTAAATGATTGGCTTGAACAAATAATGCAGTGGCAATAGCTGTTAAAATACTGCCTGTAATATATTTTTTCTGGAACAATAATAAAATGGCGCCAATAAAAAAGGGTAAATAGGCAATGGCATGCATTTTTGTGATATGACCTACAATAACAATAATAGGATTGTAAGTGGCATAACTATAAGCCAAGCCTCCAATGATACTTAATATTGTATTGAATCCTAAAACCTGAGCTAGAAAATAAAAACAAATACTTGCTAAGAAAAATAATCCAATAGGCTCGGGTAAGTGTAATGTAAATAATCCATCCAATGCGCCAATTGAAAATGGATTTGCTGGGATACCTGTTATTTGATAAGTGGGCATTCCACCAAACATGCTATTTGTCCATAATGGGGTATGGCCATATTTTTCTCTATACTGTAAAGCGTCCTGCGCCATTCCTTTCCACTGTGTGATGTCCGATTGTTGTAGCACTTTGCCTTCCATAGCTGGTTTACAATATACAATGGCTACAATGGCAAAAATGGCAACGGCGATAATATGCGGCAATACCGACTTAAAATAGGTCTTCAACATGCGTATAAATTATAGTGACAAACCTACGACTAAAAAGCCTTTTTGCGTAATTTTCTTATCTTGTAGTTAATTAAATAACATGAAGCATATTTTTAACAATTCGGTTTTGGGTTTTCTTGCAAAATTGGCCATAATATGCAATGTTTTTTTTGTACTATCACTAATGATCATGTTTTTGAAATGGTTCAAATTACCCGATTTCCTGGCTAATTTTATTGCTGTTTTGGGCTTGGAGATGTCGCCTGCGGCCAATATTAGTTTTTGCATTTGGCTATTGGCTATGAAATTTACGAAAGCTTCAATTAATGTTCCCGGTTGGCAAACAATTGTCATTCTTTTGATGTTATTGGTTCAATTACTTTCCGCAATCATCTAAAACTGATAATGCAATCACCATGATTAATTCAATTCTTAAAGATAAATCCACAAAACTTTTTTTAGGCATTACTGCTTTCTTTGTAGCGAATGCTTTAATTGCAGAGTGCATTGGAGGTAAAATATTTTCCTTGGAAGGGGTATTGGGGATAAAGCCTGCTAATTTTACCATCTTTGGTGAGTCTGGTTTGTCATTTAATTTAACCTGTGGTGTTTTGCTTTGGCCCTTAGAGTTTGTAATTACAGATATAGTAAATGAATATTACGGCCCTAAAGCAGTTAGAAGAATAAGTATAACTGCTGTGAGTTTAATTGCCTATGCGTTTTTAATGTTCTATTTAGCTATGCGTATTGCACCTGCTGCTTTTTGGGTAGGTTCTAAGGCAAGTAATGGTGTACCAAGTATGCAAAATGCTTTTGAAGCTATTTTTGGTCAAGGTATGTGGATTATCTTAGGAAGCTTGGTTGCTTTCTTAGTGAGTCAGTTTATAGATGTTATTGTGTTTCATAAAATAAAAAAGATAACAGGGGAGAAGATGCCTTGGCTTAGGGCAACAGGATCGACAGTGGTGTCTCAATTAGTAGATAGTTTTGTGGTATTGGTTATTGCATTTAAGTTGGGTAATAATTGGACATGGAGCTTTGTGATTGCAGTTTGCCTGGTTAATTACATGTATAAATTTGCTATGGCCATTATATTAACCCCTGCAATTACTTTTATTGAAAAAAGAATTGAAATTTATTTGGGTCATGAGACTGCTAAAAAAATGAAACTAGCTGCAATGGGTCGTGACAATGAAATTTAATTCAATTACATTTCATAAAGTTGATAAATCCTTGTCTAAAATCTCCTATTGTTCAATAAAATTTGAATCGCAACTTTGTCAATAGGCAGCGTCATGTCATCCACTACAAGTTCGCTAATTGGAATCCATCTTAAATGTTCTGCAGTCCCAGCAGGATTGGCTACTTGCTCGGGTAAGAAATCAAATTGTTTTTCTTTTGTTTGTACCTGGTCTGTATTTTTTGCAAATACATAATAGTAAATAGATATAATTTGATCTACATTATTGAAAGCAGATATTTGAAAAAAATCGGTCGTGTAAAAATGATCGCCAATGGTAACTTCTAAGTTAGCTTCTTCCATAAATTCTCTCGCAAGTCCTTCTCTTGTTCCTTCACCAATTTCTAGGCCTCCACCTGGTAATTTGGTTATATAATTTCCTCTAATAAATTCGTCACTCACTAATAATCTTTCCTGCTCATCTATCAAGATGCCATAAACCCTAACATTAAATAATGCCATTTTAAAATTATTTTAAGTGAATGCTGCTTTCAAAAACAAATGTGCCAGGGCCTTTTAGCCAAATATTATTAAAATGTCCTCCACCTTTGTTGTTAAAACTTACTGCTAGTTTTCCTCCTATGGTTTGAATGGGCACATTGTGTTCTCCTTCTTTGTGCAAGCAGGATACAATAGCTGCTGCTGTTACACCGGTGCCGCAACTAAAAGTTTCATTTTCTACCCCTCGCTCATATGTGCGCACAAATAAATGATCTTTTTGATGCTCAACAAAATTTACATTTATGCCTTCCTTATTAAATCGGTCATTGTATCTAATTGATTTCCCTTCATTAAACACATCTATATTATCAATGTCTGTAACCATTTTAATATAATGAGGAGACCCTGTGTTGGTTATGAAATAATCCTCCCCAACTTCTACCTCATTTACATCCATCATTTTTAAATGTACCCATCCATTGTTTTGAATACTCGCTTCGTGGGGTCCATCTATTGCAATAAATGAATAATGATCTTTTAATATACCGTTGTCATGTGCAAATTGAACCAGGCATCTTCCGCCATTTCCACACATTGAGCCCTCAGTACCATCGGCGTTATAATAAGTCATTGAAAAATCATAACCTGTAGCGGTACCCAATAACATTAATCCATCGGCACCAACACCAAATCTTCTATCACATAATAAAGCAATTTGCTGATTGGAAAGGGAAATACTTCCATCTCTATTATCAATAATTACAAAATCATTTCCTGTTCCTTGGTATTTTGAAAAACGAATATTCATATTAATTTTTTAAATAGTTGCAATAATACCTAAAGTCTTTTGAATCATATGCTCGACCGCCTTAGCAGCGTCTTTACTAAATTCTTTTTTCACTCTATTAGCCACAATCACATTAATACTCAAACAATGATGACCTAATAAATTACATAGGCCATATATGGCACTTGTTTCCATTTCAAAGTTAGCAATATGATGGTTGCCAAATCTAAAACTTGTCATTTGGTCTACTAAGTTGGGCATATTTAAAGGCAATCTTAAGATACGGCCTTGTGGGCCATAAAAACCTGGACAGGTAACGGTTATCCCATGACTATAGCCTTCGGTAAAATGTTTAATTAAGTTAGCACTAGCACTTGCAATATAGGGCTGAATTTTATGCGCCACAATTTGTGTATGACTTTCAAATGCAGACAGAATTGCTTGTTCCTCTTCATTATTATTTAACTTATAAAAATGTAATAAATTATCAATTCCTAATCCGTGAGTTCCCGCAACCAGTTCATCTACACCCACTTCACCCTGCAAGGAACCACATGTACCCATGCGAATAATTGAAACTGATTTTTTTTGTTCATTGATGGTTCTTGTATCAAAATTGATATTAACTAAAGCATCAATTTCATTCAAAGCTATATCAATATTATCGGGCCCAATTCCTGTACTTAAAACTGAGATTCTTTTATTGCCAATATAGCCTGTATGGGTAATAAACTCTCTATGTGCACACTTATGTTCAATACGATCAAAATATTTACTTACAGTTGCTACTCTTTCTGGATCTCCTACAGTAATTACTGTGTCAGCAATCTCTTCGGGTTTAACATTAAGATGGTAAACTGCTCCGCGATCATTAATTATCAATTCAGAAGCTCCAATTGCAGTCATTTTATACTTATTTAGGGTACAAATGTCGTTTAAATCGTATTAGTTGGAAAATTCTTTTATAATTAACTTCTTTGTGTTATTTTCGCGTCCCGAAAAGGTCCTGTGGCCGAGTGGCTAGGCAGAGCTCTGCAAAAGCTTCTACAGCGGTTCGAATCCGCTCGGGACCTCGATACAAAGCCTCTCAACGAAAGTTGAGAGGCTTTTTTGTTTAGAGTCTGCGTCATAAGCTTGCTTATGTAAGCAGACGAGAAGCAAAAAAGCAAAAGAATGCAAATGCTTGACGAACAAAGTGAGGAGCAGCATTTCATTCTTTGAAAGGCTTTGGGTAAAGCGAGTATACCGAAGCGGATGCTAGCGAACAAAGTGAAGCTAGCTATCGCAAGCGAGATTGTCGAGCGGATCAACGACGAGCGAAGCTCGGAGTTAATCCGAGTTTACCGAAGCGGATGCTAGCGAACATGAAGACGCGAACGAGCGTCTGATGTGAGCTAGCTATCCCAAACGAGATTGTCGAGCGGATCAACGACGAGCTAAGCATTGGCTATCCGCTCGCAATCACCTAAATTTGCTGCATGAAACATTCGCAAACAATAGGCATCTTATTTTGTTTAGCCTTATTTTATTGTACGATGCAACCTTTAGTAGTTATTGATAGTAAGCATTTAGTGATAACAGGATGGCAATCTGCCGGCACCTCCTTTGGACAGCCCGGAAGATTCTTCGCATATATTGGAGGATTATCTTTAATACTATTTGCATTACCATTTATTTGGGCAAAGCGTTTGAACGTAGCATTGGCAGCATTAATCATTGCATGGTCATTTAGAAATTTTTTAGTTTTATCTGCATGTCAAATGGGAGACTGTCCACAAAAGCAATGGGCATTATACGCCTGCATTGTCATTTCATTTGGAATATTAATAATGACATTCTTGCCTAAAATAAAGATCCCCAAATCATAATCATAATTATAAATTATACAAATAAAAAATGCCTCACTGTAAAGCGAGGCATTTTTTATGAATACGGTATTGAAAATTAGGCAAGCTTTTTTAATGCTTGTCCAATAATATCCACGGCTTCTTTTATTTGCGCTTCATTTATTATTAAAGGAGGAGCGAAACGAATTTTATCACCATGTGTTGGTTTGGCTAATAATCCTAAATCTCTTAAATGCAAACATAGTTCCCAAGATATTTCAGGGTCTTTATGATCTATTACAATTGCATTTAACAAGCCACGTCCTCTCACTAGTTTAATCAATGGAGAGTTTAATTTTTCTAATTCTGCTCTTAAAATTTTACCCATTGCTTCGGCATTTTCCGCCATCTTCTCAGTCTTTAATACTTCTAATGACTTGATCGCAACCGCACAAGCCAATGGATTCCCACCATAGGTAGATCCATGTTCTCCTGGTTTTATTTGCATCATTACTATATCGTCTGCAAGTACTGCGGAAATAGGTAATGTGCCTCCACTTAATGCTTTGCCTAAAATTAAAATATCGGGTCTTACACCTTCGTGATCACATGCCAACATTTTACCAGTTCTTGCTAAACCGGTTTGTATTTCGTCGGCAATAAATAATACATTGTATTTGGTACATAATTCACGAACGCCTTTTAAATAACCATCATCTGGTAATACAACACCTGCTTCACCTTGAATTGGCTCCACCATAAATGCAGCAACATTAGTGTCTTTTAATTCATTTTCTAATGCTACTAAATCATTATAGGGCACCAAGCCAAAACCTGGCATATAGGGGCCAAAGCCTTTAAAACTACTTGGGTCGGTAGAGGAAGAAATAGCTGCAAGTGTACGGCCCCAAAAATTACCTTCAGCAAAAATGATTCTTGCTTGATTCTCTGCAATGCCTTTTACATTGTATCCCCATCTTCTTGCTAATTTAATAGCCGTCTCACCACCTTCAACACCTGTATTCATTGGCAATACTTTGTCATAGCCAAAATATTTTGTGATAAATGCTTCATACTCGCCTAATAAATTATTATGAAAGGCACGAGAGGTTAAAGTAAGCTTAGCGGCTTGCTCTTGTAAGGTTTTAACAATCGCTGGGTGACAATGTCCTTGATTTACGGCAGAGTAACCGCTTAAAAAATCAAAGTATTTTTTCCCATCTACATCATATAAATATACACCTTCCCCTTTTTCTAATACAACAGGGATTGGGTGATAGTTGTGAGCTCCGAATTTATCTTCTAGTTCCAAATACTTAGCAGCATTGGCACTAACATTATGGTTAGTTGTCATCTTATAATTTTTTTAAAAAGTGTAAAACAGAAATTGCGTTCTACTTAACTACAAATGGTAGTTAAGTGAATAATTACATAGGAGGTTGCGCTAGTACCCCAAGGGATGATTTAGTAAATCCAAGTTAAAATATAGAAATAAGCGCTTGTTCATATAGCTAAGATAGTTTTTTCTCTTTAATTTCCCATATTTTGGACTTACATTCGCAAAAACATAATCGTTTGAAACCGTTTGTATCTATTGTTATTCTCAATTTTAATGGCGTAAAATACCTTGAGTCTTTCTTGCCTTCGGTATTAGCTACTCAATATGAAAACTACGAAGTGGTAGTTGCGGACAATGGCTCATCGGACAATTCAATTGCTTTTTTACAAGCTAATTTTCCATCTGTAAAAATTATTTCTTCAGCAACCAATGAGGGTTTTGCTGGTGGATACAATTGGGCCTTAAAAAGAATTAAAGCGGATTACTATGTTTTACTCAATTCAGATGTTCAGGTTGCTCCCAATTGGATTGAGCCTATGGTGAATATATTGGAATCAGATTTAATGTATGGTGCATGTCAACCAAAGTTGCTTTCTTATAAAGAGCAAGATAGCTTTGAGTATGCAGGTGCAGCTGGTGGTTGGATAGATAGTCTTGGTTATCCATTTTCAAGAGGTAGAATTTTTGATGTTTGTGAAATGGATGAAAAGCAATATGATGATATCGCTCCCATTTTTTGGGCATCAGGTGCAGCATTAATGATTAAATCTGCCGTTTTTCATGAGATGAATGGCTTTGATGATCAGTTTTTTGCGCACCAGGAGGAAATTGATCTATGTTGGCGTATGCATTTGGCAGGATATAAAATATTTTGTTGTCCTCAAGCAGTGGTTTACCATGTAGGTGCTGGTACTTTACCAAGAGGTGGTCGTAAAGTGTTTTTAAATTTTAGAAATAACTTAGTGATGATGTGTAAGAACCTGCCTTTGTCTGAATTAATATGGAAATTACCTGTAAGATTTGCCCTTGATGCCATATCGGCTTGGAAGGGCTTGTTAAGTGGGGATGCTTTTTTTTTCACAGCCATTGTAAAAGCTCATTTTGCATTAATAGGCTTTGCGGTAGGAGGGAAGATCAAAAGATCTCAACAGACCAAGCGCCTTTGTAGTATTGATGGAGTGTATGCAGGATCCTTGGTTTACCAGTATTTTATAAAAAAGAAGCAATTTTTTAATAAAATTGTTTGCTAACTCGTTCTTTATTAAGAACTAGTTGCTATTTTTGCGTCCGTAATTAATCACATATGTCACAAGATTTACAACAACCAGAAGCTTCTAAAGACATTAACTCAAATTGGGTTACTTCTTCTAGATTCTTATTCTACGTATCTGTATTTGCTATATTGTCTTTGGTTTTAGGCAACTGCACAAAGTTATTTAGCAGTGGTTTTAAAAAGCCAACACCGGAAGTGCAAACTAGCTCTCAGTACAAGCCTGAATATAAATAGAAAAAAAATTTTGGTAGAGTGCTTTGATTCCTTATTTTTGCACTCCTAAAAATAGTTCTTGTACAAGCGAAAGTAGCTCATTTGGTAGAGCACGACCTTGCCAAGGTCGGGGTGGCCGGTTCGAGCCCGGTCTTTCGCTCCAAAATCCCGAATTTTGGTTCGGGATTTTTTTTAAGTCTTTCAATAGACGCCTTGGTGGTGGAACTGGTAGACACGCAGGACTTAAAATCCTGTGGGCCGCAACGCCCGTGCGGGTTCGATTCCCGCCTGAGGCACAAAGCCTCTCACGAACGTGAGAGGCTTTTTTTATGCGAAGGCGCGAAACAAGCTTGCTTGATTGAGCGGATGAGCATAAAAAAAGCCAAACAAACACAAAGTGTTTGTTTGAAAGGCTTTGAGTAAGACCGACTTGATTGGGAAGACGGCGAAGGAACTGAGCCGGCAGTCCCGAGAATAATTTTGAAAGGCTTTGAGTAAGACCGACTTGATTGGGAAGACGGCGAAGGAACTGAGCCGGCAGTCCCGAAGGATTTGTATCTTAGCAACCATATGTCTCATTTAAAAGAAAGAACCGAAAAGAATTGTCTCAACTGTGGCACTCAGGTTGCGGGCAGGTACTGTCAAAACTGTGGACAAGAAAATGTAGAAGTAAAGGAGCGTATTTGGCATTTGTTAATGCACTTTATTGAAGACCTAACGCATTTTGACGGTAAACTTTGGAAAACATTAAAGTTGCTTTTATTTAAGCCTGCAAGTTTGACTAGGTATTATATGGATGGGAAGCGCGCAACATACTTGCATCCCATAAGGATGTATTTGTTTGTGTCGGCAGTGTTTTTCTTGGTCATTTTTACTGGCGGCCCTAGCAGTCCTGCTGAAATAAAAAAGGAAGTGAATGGCAAAGTAGCTGCGAATGTTCCAAGACTTAAATTAGATAGCGCTATTAAAGAAGCCGATGCATTTCAATTCCAATTTGGGAAAGACACTTTCAATTACAAAAGTGTAGATGCATACAATATTGCACAAAAAAAATTGCCATTAGCTAAAAGAGATGGTTGGTTTGAGGCTAAATTAGCAAAGCAACAAATTTATTTAAATCAAAAATACAAAGGTGATAAGTTTGAAGTTGGTAAAGCTATTATTGAACAATTTCAACATTACTTCTCGCGCATCCTATATATATCTTTACCCATATTTGCTTTTTTTGTTTGGATCTTATATCGTAGAAACAAAGCACATTTTTTTGTAGACCATCTCATTTTTAGCATTCATATTTATTGTGCATTTTTTATTATTTTATTTGTAGTAAAAATAGTTGATGATGCATACGAATATTTTATGCACAAACCATTTACCTTCTTAGATGCTTCAATAGGTTTTGTGCTTTTATTTTACTTGTATAAATCTTTACGTAATCATTTTCATCAATCAAGGAAAAAGACATTTGTCAAGTTTTTAATATTAAATACATTAACATTGTTATTGATGGGTGTCTTAATGTCTGCATTCCTTTTACTTTCTCTTTTTAATATATAATCATGAATCAAGAATTAGTCTCAAAGCGTTTTTTAGAATTGGTTGAAATAATGGATACACTTCGTGCACAATGCCCTTGGGATAAGAAACAAACCATACATAGTTTAAGAAGTAATACAATTGAAGAGTTGTATGAGTTGGTTGACGCCATAGTAGAAGAAGACTGGGATGGAATCAAAGAAGAATTAGGAGATATTATGTTGCATGTACTGTTCTATGCTAAAATGGGCGCTGAGCTAAATAAATTTACATTAGATGAAGTAATGGAAGGGATTGCCAAGAAATTAATTCATAGGCATCCTCATATATATGGTGATGTAAAAGTGGAAAATGAGGATGATGTAAAAAGAAATTGGGAGCAATTAAAATTAAAGGAAGGGAAAAAAACCATTTTGTCAGGTGTGCCTAATAGTTTGCCCTCAATGGTTAAGGCTTTGAGAATACAAGAGAAAGTAAAACATGTTGGGTTTGAATGGGAGAATAAGGAACAAGTTTGGGATAAAGTGGAGGAAGAAATAGGAGAGTTGAAAGTTGAAATTGCAGCGAATGACTATGAAAAAATGGAACAGGAATTTGGGGACGTTTTGTTTAGCATGATTAACTACGCACGTTTTTTAAATATTGACCCAGAAACTGCTTTGGAAAAGACCAATAAGAAGTTCAAACACCGCTTTGAATTGATGGAATCCTATGCCAACGAGCATGGATTAGACCTTGCTCAAATGAGCCTTAAGGAGAAAGAAGCCTTATGGCAGCGTATGAAGTAGATATTAAACTGATTCTGCTCATTTTACCTTTTTTGTGTCTAATTCAAGTTTGTTTAATTGTTAAAATGTTTTATCATTGTGTCGGTTTGACATAATGAAATTTTAACAAAACATGCTTGCTATGAAAATCAGTTTAAAAAAAATGAACGGGCTCTTCGTTTTATTAATGAGCTCAGCCACTTTAATGGCGCAACAAAACCTTCCTCAATTAGGGAAAAGTCCAATTAGTGATGTGGTCAAAGCCATGACCCTTCAAGAGAAAGCAAATTTATTAGTGGGTCAAGGCATGTATGTGCCCGGTATGCCCATGTTTGGTACAGGGGCTCCGACCGATGCTCAAAAAAGAGTTACAGGCGCTGCGGGTTCTACTTATGCAATTCCTCGTTTAGGGATTCCTTCCTTGGTGGTTTGTGATGGTCCTGCAGGAATTCATGCATTTAACGGAGGTAAAAGCAGAATATATTATGCAACTGCTTGGCCAATTGGTTCTTTATTGGCTTCTAGTTGGGATACTGCTTTAGTACGTCAGGTTGGTGCAGCATATGGAGCAGAAGCCAAAGAATATGGTATTGACGTAATTCTTGGTCCAGGTATGAATATTCATCGTAATCCATTAGGAGGTAGAAATTTTGAATATTATTCTGAAGATCCAATTATCACAGGACAAATTGCATCAGCTGTTGTGAATGGTATTCAAAGCAATGGAGTAGGTGTTTCTGCAAAACATTTTTTTGCAAACAATGGAGAGACGAATCGTAATTCAGTAAATACCATTATTAGTGAAAGAGCAATACGTGAAATATATTTAAAAGGATGGCAAATGATGGTGAAGCAATCTAACCCATGGACTATCATGAGCTCTTATAATTTAGTGAATGGTCCATTTACATCTGAAAATGGGGAATTACTTACTACCGTATTAAGAAAAGAATTTGGATTTAAAGGATTCGTGATGACTGATTGGTTTGGAGGCAAGAATGCAGTTGAACAAGAAAGAGCAGGTAATAACTTATTAATGCCAGGGAATCCAGGACAAACTGCAGCCATTATTGAAGCCGTTAAAGCTGGCAAATTATCGGAGTCAATTTTAGATCAGAATGTATCTGAGATGCTAAATGTAATTGTGCAAACTCCAATTTTTAAAGGATATAAGTTTAGTGACAATCCTCCATTAAAAGAGGATGCACAAATAGCAAGAGCAGCTGCAGCTGAGAGTATGGTATTGTTAAAGAACGAATCCAATACATTACCTATCAAATTGGGTAGTTCTGTAGCTTTATTTGGAATTAATCAATTAGACCTGGTAGCTGGTGGTACTGGAAGTGGAGATGTAAATAAAATGTATGTAGTGCCCTTGGCCGATGGTTTATTCCGTGCAGGACATGCTTTAAATACAGATTTATATAGAAACTATTCGGCTTATATGGTAGGAGAAAATGCCAAAAGACCTAAGCGTACTTTAATGGAAGAGTTAATGAGTCCAAATGTACCTATTCAAGAAATGGAATTGGGCAGCGATGAAATTAAAAAGGCAGCGAATGAATCAGGTATAGCAATTATTGCCATTGGAAGAAATGCAGGTGAAGGAAATGATAGAAAAGTTAAAGATGATTATACCTTAACTCAAAAAGAATTAGCATTGGTTAAAACAGTTGCTGCAGCATTCCATGCACAAAATAAAAAAGTAATTGTGACTTTAAATATTGGGGGTGTTATTGATGTAATGCCATGGAGAAATGAAGTGGATGCTATTTTATTGGCATGGCAACCAGGTTTAGAAGGTGGAAATGCTATTGCAGATGTATTGTCTGGTAAAGTAAATCCTTCAGGTAAATTAGCCACAACCTTCCCCGCTAAATATGAAGATGAAATTACTGCAAAGAATTTTCCTGGTCATGAAATTCCAGGCTCAGAAAAGCCAGGTTTGTTTGGACAAAAAATGGTGGATGCAGAAGTAACTTATGAAGAAGGTGTGTATGTTGGCTATAGATACTTTAGTAGTTTTAAAGTGCCAACGGCTTATCCATTTGGGTACGGATTATCTTATACTAGTTTTAAAACAGACAATATAAAATTAAGTGCACCTGTAATGAATGATAAAATTCAGGTAAGTGTAACAGTAACCAATACTGGCAGTGTTGAAGGTAAAGAAGTTGCTGAATTATATGTTAGTGCACCTAGTGTAAAATTAGACAAGCCAGTAATAGAATTAAAGGCATTTGCTAAAACAAAAAAATTGCAACCTGGTGAGTCTCAAGAATTATCTTTTGTATTAACACCAGCCGATCTTGCTTCCTTTAATACCGCAACGAGCACTTGGGTAACGGAAGCGGGTGAGTATACAGTGAAGTTTGGTAATGCTGAACAGGAGTTTACTTCAGCTAGTTTTAAAGTAGCAAAAGAATTGGTAGGCGAGAAAGTAAATAAAGTATTAGTGCCTAAAGTTGCTATTAATGAATTAAAACGAGCATTGGCGAAGAAAGGAAAGAAGTAGTCCTTAAAAGATTATTAACTAAAAGAGCCCTCCAACCGAGGGCTCTTTTTTTTGGGATATAAATTTTAAAATAGTTATTGAAGTAACTCGAAAAGTCACTAATCATTCAAGTTAATCATGAATGCATAGTTGCCATAATAACCAGGATAAAAACCCGAAAGTTTTAAAGTGCCATTCGATTTTTTTAATGCTTCATAAAAATCTTCTACATTTTTAATCTCTTCGTCATTAACTGTGGTAATGACAAAGCCTTTTTCTACACGACTTTTACTCAAGACACCTGTTCCTAATTCTTTCACAATAACTCCACCTTCAATATCGTTTTTCTGTGCAATTGCTTTATCAACTGTCTCTAATTTCCCTCCTAGTTTTTCAGCCAGTTTGCTACTCTTTGATAAGTCAGTGCTACCTAATTTGGCCTTTAAAATTACGTCTAAAGCAACATCTTTGCCATTGCGTTTAACCAACATGGCCACTTTATCACCTGGTTTGAATCTTGAAACTTGTTCTTGTAATTCAGGGGCTGTTTTTATAATGGCACCATTGAATTTAGTAATCACATCACCTGCTTTAATACCAGCAGCTTTAGCAGCTCCACCGTCTAAAACATTTGTAATTAATACGCCTTCGCCAGCTTTGTATTTTACATTTAATTCGCTTTCTAGTTTTTTAATTTGTTCATCTGACAATTCAGCTTGTGCCATGGATACACCTAAGTATGCTCTTTGTACGGTGCCAAATTTTACAATGTCAGTAACTACTTTCTTTACAATGTTCACAGGGATCGCATAAGAATATCCAGCATAAGAACCAGTAGGAGACATGATTGCAGAATTAATACCCACTAATTCGCCATTTGTGTTTACTAATGCACCACCACTATTTCCTTGGTTTACGGCAGCATCTGTTTGTAAGAAAGATTCTAGTGGTTTATCACTTTGTCTAGAATTAATATCAATGCTTCTGTTTTTTGCACTAATAATACCAGCTGTTATCGTTACGTCCAAATTTAATGGATAGCCAATGGCTAATACCCATTGTCCTAATTTTACATCGTCACTATTGCCATACACTAAATAAGGAAGACTACTTTCGTCAATTTTAATAACTGCTAAGTCGCTACTTGCGTCGGCGCCAATTACTTTAGCCTTATAAGTTTTCTTATTGGTTAATGTAACTGTAATTTCATCTGCCCCGTTTACAACATGATTATTGGTTACGATATATCCATCAGCAGTAATTAACACACCGCTACCACTTGCTCTTTGTTCTGGTATAATTCTAGGGCCTCCAAAAAAGTCGCCAAAATTATCGTCCCCAAAAAAATCAAAGAATGGATTTCTTTGTCTTGGTTGATTACTATTGTCTACTTTTTTTGCATTGGTCTTTGTTTTAATATGCACCACGGCAGGGGATGCCGCATTGGCTGCAGGTGTAAAGTCAACTGTTGCATTAGGCGCCGCCCCATTAATGAAGCTAGCGTAGTTGCCTGGTAATTTACCATTACCTTCAAGTCCATTGCTCGTATTTGTCCATCTAGTAAAGCCCCACATGCTCACTAGTGTTGTACAAGCGCTTATGCCAATAATGGCCAACACATTCTTTACGTTAAGGTTCATAGTTAATTTATTTTGATGGTTTATTATAAATAGTCAAATTCTAGACCATTCACTATACAAAATAACAAAGCCGAAACTTTGTCACAAAATGAATTGAAAGCTTTAACAAAATATTTACGAAAATATTCGTTTATGTCAAAATTTCGTAAATTAAGAACCTAGTTTTGACAAAAATTCAAGGGTGTCTACACCATCCGCGTATTGACTTAAACCTGGTTTTTGTAGGCTACCAAAAGGTAAATGATGTTTGCCAACTATACATTGAATATCCATTGGATTGAGTGTTGGTGATTGACCTTCATTGTAATACTGATAGTGAATCTGTGAAATAGCTGCAAAAGGAGAGGGGTTCTCGCTCATTAAAATGCCACCTGCGTCCATATAATATTGCCTATTCATCATTAACAATGCTAATTGATAGTCATAGTTGTGCTTAAACCTATGTTCGTCAGCTAGATAGTTATATTTTTTAAGCGCATTTATAAGTGGAAGAAAATCATATCCAGTAGGCACCCAAACTTGGGTCACATTTCTACAACCCATCCCAAAGTAAAGCATCATATCATCCGCCAACAAGTTTAGTTCATCCTGGGTTTCTGTACCATCCAATATGGCTACTGAAGTCTTGTTCTTCCTTATAATGTTTGGGTATTTTCCAAAATATTGTTCAAAAAACTGTCCGGCACTATTGCTTCCTGTAGCAATATAGGCATCACAGTTTTTTAACTGCTCTTGTACTATGATCAATTCTTTAAATGCTGGGTTTATTTCAATTAGTGCATCAATTACAAATTGCATTAAAATAGTGTCCTTGGAGGAAAGTTTTACAATAGCAGTATGACCAGCAATTAATACGCTTAGTAAGTCGTGAAATCCTACCATGGGAATGTTACCCGCCATTACTATCCCAACCTTAATGTTGGTTGGAGTATCCGTAATTGTAGGGTATAATTGAGTCCAATTGTTTAATGCCTCCTTTTGTAAAAACTGTTCTACTATTTGCTTTGAAGACTGGTCAATGAATTCAGGAAGAAACCAAGCATTTTGGTTATGTGCCTTCCATTTAGCGGCTTTGAATAACTGATTTTTATCAGTTAAATATTTGTCTCCAAGTATAAAAAAAGCGTCTATTCTTGCTTGTATGTTCATGTGGGTACTATATATTTGTAAGGCAAAAGTACGTCACTAATTTTTAAATTATTTTTATGGCACTTAAAATCACCGACGAATGTATTAACTGTGGAGCTTGTGAGCCTGAATGTCCAAATAACGCTATCTATGAAGGTGGTGTAGAATGGGCTATGGCTGATGGCACAACAGTAAAAGGAAGTTTTAATTTATTAGATGGAACAGCTGTTGATGCGGCCGCAAGAATCGCACCAATTGCCACTGACACCTACTATATTACTCCCAACAAGTGTACCGAATGTCAAGGTTTCCACGAAGAACCACAATGTGCTGCAGTATGTCCTGTAGACTGTTGTGTTCACGATGAGTTATACCAAGAAACAGTTGACGCATTGCTGGCGAAAAAAGAGAGATTACACTCTTAAGATCTAAGATAAAAAAAGGGAAGTTGTTCCCTTTTTTTATTTGTTATATTTATGATTCAATAATTGAATAATAGTTGAAGATGAAAAAGAAAGTGGCCCTTGTAACTGGAGGATTAAGTTCTGAAGCACAAGTAAGTTATAAAAGTGCAAAAACAGTAATGAATGCTTTAGATAAAAGCGTTTATGATGTGTATATGATTGACATACATCCAACCGGCTGGTGGTATGAAAATTTGGTAGGAGAAGAAGTGGCTGTTAATAAAGCCGACTTTAGTATTGAAGAAGGTGGAGAGAAAATAACATTTGATGTAGCCTTAATGTGTATTCATGGAACACCGGGTGAAGATGGTAAAATGCAAGGGTATTTTGACTTGATTGGATTGCCCTATACTAGTTGTGATACTTCTACTTCTGCACTTACATTTAATAAAAGATTTACTGTAGCAGTAGCGGGTTTTGGGGGTGTAAATGTTGCAAAGTCATTGCATTTGTTTATTGAGTCACCAATGAGTCCAGATCAAATATTGGGGCAATTAAAATTACCGGTGTTTGTGAAGCCAAATAATGGAGGTAGTAGCTTAGGAATAAGTAAAGTAAATACTGCACAAGAACTTGCGCCCGCATTAGAAAAAGCATTCAAAGAAGATACACAAGTTTTAGTAGAAGAATTCATAAGTGGAAGAGAATTCACAATTGGAGTATTTAAATCCAAAGGTGTTTTAACTGTTTTGCCTATTACTGAGATTAAAACCGAGAATGAGTTTTTTGATTTTGAAGCAAAATATCAAGGAAAGAGCAAGGAAATTACGCCTGCAATTGTTTCAGATAAAATGTTCGCCGATTTAACATCAGCTGCTAAAAAAGTATATGCTACATTAAATTGCAGAGGAGTGGTAAGAATAGATTTTATTTATGATGAGGCTGCAGAGAAAGCGTACATGCTAGAGGTAAATACAGTGCCAGGTCAAAGTGAGGCAAGTGTTATTCCACAACAGGTACGTGCAATGGGATGGAATCTTACCGACTTTTATGCAACAATTGTGGAGGATGCTATTGCGAAAAATAATTAATGAATTTAAAGAGTAATGGAAGCTATTGATAAGTTATTAAAAAAGCCATTATGGGTAAATGTCTTAGTAGGCATTGGCGCTATATTGGTTATACTTGTTCTATTTTTCTTTTCCTTAGGATGGATTACGGGGAATGGGAAAACGGAGAAAGTACCAAGTGTAGTTGGGTTGGATATTAGTGCTGCACAAAAAAACTTATCTGCTCTGGGATTTGACGTTGTTTTGCAAGATTCTATTTATGTTGATACTTTAGCGCGTAATAGTGTTTTAAGACAAACACCTGAAGCGGATGAAGTTGTCAAAAAAGGGAGAACGGTTTATTTAACAATTAATAGAGTTTTAGCGCCACAAGTTGATATGCCTAATTTAGTTGGTTTCTCCCTAAAAAGCGCAGAGACTTATTTAAAAGTATTAGGTTTAAGAATGGGCACTATTACAATGGTCCCAGACAGAAACAAAAATGTGATTATTGATCAAATAGTGAATGGTAAGCCCATTGCGCCAGGTAGCAAAATATCCTCTGGAACCGTTATTAATTTTATGGTAGGGGATGGTGGTGCAAGTGTGGGAATGGAAGTGCCTGATTTAATTGGCTTAACGGTTGACATGGCAAAAGCAAAATTAGCAAGTCTAGGTTTAGTGCTCGGTAATATAAGTTCAAATACAAGCATTCAAGACACAGCAAATGCATTTGTAATTGGGCAAGATCCTAACCCATATTTAATGCAGTTAGATTCCTTGGGTATGCCTTTGAAAAACAATATGCCACCAGCTGGCACTATACATTTAGTAATAGACAAAGTAGCACCTGCGCATTTACAAAGAGATTCAATTAAGTAATACAATATATATCCTATGCAAACAATAACAGTAGAAGCATTAAAAGCGAAATTAGACGCTGGCGAAAAATTAAATTTGATTGATGTACGTGAACCACATGAACACGCTGCATTTAATATTGGAGGTCAATTATTACCACTTGGTTTAGTACAATCCTTACAGTTGGATGAAATTGAACATTTAAAAGAAGAGATAGTGTATGTATACTGCCGTAGTGGAAATAGAAGCGGACAAGCTTGCATGATGCTTGAGCCTTATGGTTTTAAAAATGTTATTAATGTAACAGGTGGAATGTTGGCTTGGCAGGAGCAATTCCCTGGTTAATGCTCAATTTTAGGCGCTCATGACGGGCTGGATCTTAAACAAATTATACTACGCATTGGTTTTGTATTATATTTATAGACAATAAAAATAATATGAAAATTACCAATGCGTTTTTTATTGCATGCACTTTGCTATTAGCTGCCTGTAATTTCAATAACAAAGGAACAAGTAATAACTATCATGATACTACAGGAAGGAACGACCTTTTTGCTGGTGGGGTTCAAATGATTCCCATTCAAACAGCAAAAGGAACTTTTCATGTTTGGACAAAAAGAGTGGGGAATAATCCAAAAACTAAAGTGTTGTTATTGCATGGTGGTCCTGGTGCAACCCACGAATATTTTGAATGTTTCGATTCCTTCTTTCCGCAAGAAGGTTTTGAATATTATTATTATGACCAATTGGGTTCGGCCTATTCCGACAATCCAAACGATTCCGCACTTTGGAATATTGACCGTTTTGTAGAAGAAGTGGAAACGGTGAGAAAAGCCCTTAAAATGGATTCTTCTAATTTCATTTTATTGGGTCATTCTTGGGGTGGGATTTTGGCAACAGAATACGCTCTAAAATACCAGCATAATTTAAAAGGATTAGTAATTTCTAATATGGTTCCGTCGGTACCTGAATACAATGCTTACGCAAATAATGTATTGGGTCCTAAATTGCCTAAGGAGGTATTGGCCACCATTAGGGCATATGAAGCAAAAGGGGATTATACAAATCCTGCTTACTTAAAATTAATCGAAGAAAATTATTATCCAGAACATGTATTAAGAATGCCGCCTGCTACATGGCCTGATCCTGTTAAGCGTGCTTTTGCTAAAATGAATTATGCATTGTATTTGCAAATGCAAGGACCTTCAGAGTTTGGAATTGTGGGCAATGCTAGTTTAAGAAACTGGGATCGAAAAGCGGATCTAAAAAAAATAGCTGTTCCGGTTTTAAGTATTGGTGGGGAGTTTGACACAATGGACCCTAAAGCCATGGAAGCACTTTCTAAATTAGTTCAACATGGACAATATCTATATTGCGCAAAGGGTTCGCATATGTCTATGTATGACGATCAACAAACCTATTTTACGGGCTTAATTAAATTTATCAAAGGATTGGATAAATAAAATTATTCAAAACAAAAATCATTGATCGCTTTAGATAAAAAAAGGAGAACGATTTGTTCTCCTTTTTTAGTATCCTTACTGAGATCGAAAAAATCTATCTTTATCCAATTGCTTATTTCAAGTCTACTTTTAAGCTTACTAAATAATTGCGTCCTGCCATTGGATAGTAATTATTAGAAGTAGTAGTTGTATTATTCCATATATAACTATAAGTGTAACCATTGGGTTCATATTTTGTGTCAAGTGCATTAATTAAATAAAATTGTAATAATGCAGACCAACTTTTTCTGTCAACAATTTTATAGGATATATTAATGTCATTAACAAAGAAAGCTTTTAAAACACGAGTTTCATTTTGAGTATTGTCCAAGTATTGTTTAGAAACATATTTGCTCGTCCAAGTTAAATACCATTTTTCATTTGGACGATAATGAATACTATGTGCAGCCGTCAAATTTGGCGACAAAGTAATATCTGTATTATGATGTTGTAAAGAGGCTTGTCCGCCATTGTCATAATCATCAAAATATTCTGTAAAGTCAGCGATTTTATTTTTGCTGAAAGTAATATTGGCTGTGCTTGTAAAATAGCTATTCAATTTCCAAGTTTCTTCTAGTTCCACACCCGCTCTGTAACTTTTTGCCACATTGGTTCGAGTATAAGATCCTACATCATTTATTTTACCTGTTAAAACCAATTGATCCTTATAATTCATGTAATACACATTTACGCCCCAATTAAAGTTGCTATTTTTTACATTGAAACCGGTTTCCCAGTCATATAATACTTCTTGTTTTGGTTGTTGCGCAACACCTGCTTCAAAATCATCACGATTGGGTTCTTTGTTAGCAATGGCAATACTTGAATAATAAGTAATGTGATGGGTTTTATAACTCAAACCTGCTTTTGGATTTAGAAAATCAAATTTTCTATCTACCAATAAATCGGGGTTCGCATCAAATCCATTCATGGTATGTTGCACATGCCTTAATTGAATATCAATAAAGCTTGCTAATTGTGCTGTTAAATGATGCTCCCATTTAATATATCCATTGTATTCCTTCTTTACTGCATTATTGTTATAATATACTTTATTAACTACTGAAAGACTACTAATGCTTGGGATTCCATAAGGTAGGTTACCAAAATGTTGGCCATCATAAATATTCCATCCGCCTCCAATTGTAATTTGGTCTTTATTTTTTTCATATGAAAGGGACGCAATTTGACCATAAAAATGATTGTCTAACCATCTTCTTCTCACTAAATCCACATTGTTGCCTATATTTAAATCAATACCGTAGTCACTCAAATTAACACCTGCTTTATACTCTTCATAATAACCTCTTCCCTTTGTTAAGAATACAGCGGTATTCCATTGAATTTCTTTATTTATGGTTTGGTTGTAAAACAATTGATAATGTGTTTGCGTATAATTATCGGTTTGATTATTATATGGTGTTCCTGGTTTTTCGGTACCAGCAGGATTATAAGTGCGGTTGGTGGTTAAACTATCTTCTGGTACTCCGTACCAAGCTTGGTAAGTTTTTTCTTTGCCAGAAAACACATTTAATCTTAATGAAGAGCGATCACCCCAATAAGTACTACTTACATAAAAAGATTTTAAATCACTTTTTGCTCTGTCAATATAACCATCGCTTGTGATGTTACTTATGCGGCCATCAATTGTAAAATGATTGTTTAATAAACCTGTTCCAAATTGAAGATTATTTTTAACAGTATTAAATGAGCCAATACTATTTTGTAGAGATAGATAATGAGCAGGACGGTAATCGTTGGTAGCTAAATTAATGGTTGCGCCAAATGCGCCAGCGCCATTTGTGGAAGTGCCCACACCTCTTTGAATTTGAATACTACTTGCACTTGAACTAAAGTCGGGTAAATCTACAAAATAAGTGCCCATGCTCTCTGCATCATTATAAGGAATCCCGTTAAGGGTCACATTAATCCTTGTGGCATCGGTTCCTCTGATGCGCATGGCGGTATAACCCACACCAGTTCCTGCGTCAGAGTTGACCACTATGGAGGGTGTGTTCTGAATGAGGAAGGGAAGGTCCTGGCCCAAATTTACAAGTGCAATGCTAGCGGCGCTAACATTGCTTTTTGCAAACGGGTTGTTTTCACTGACCCTAACGGAACGTACTTCCAATGGGGGAAGGCTACGTACGCTGTCCGTAAACTTGTTGATACTGTCCTTTTTTAAAAGGAGCTGTCTTGGTTGCTGTGCCATAATAGGGGCTAGCAAAAATAAGGAGGCAATTGTTCCCAATAACTTAGTCATGACTAATGTTTAACAGTTAAAAATGGGAACAGGAATAATAAGCTATGAGAAGTGCGCAAAAAGCGCGGTACCTTCCCTTCGCAGGAATTACCCTGTTCAGGTTCAACGGGTTTTATCTCAGCTTTTTACAGCACCCCGAGGACAGCACAAAACTAATATGGATATTTCAATTTGCCAACTGTAACTTTAAGGGACGGGTTTCGTTATACGATATATAAATACATCATTATGAAAAAGATATTCATTTTAGGCTTGGTTTTATTAAGCTTGGTAACCAATGCTCAAAATTCAGGTTTGATTCATGACAATCATGCCCAGGTTAGAAAAGTGGGAAGTTTTACTGCTATCAAAGTGTCAAGTGCCATTGATTTATACTTGACTCAGTCAAATGCATGTCAAGTAGCAGTTAGTGCAAGTAATGAAGAATATAGGGACAAGATCATTACAGTTGTTGATGGAGGCACTTTAATTATAAAAATAGACAATAACAATGGTTGGTTTAATTGGAAGAATTGGGGAGACCAAAAAGCAAAAGCCTATGTGAGTGTGAAGGATTTGGATGCATTGACTGCTTCTGGAGCTACAAATGTGAGGTTTGTGAATAAGCTAGAGTCGCCAAAATTAAAAATCAAATTATCTGGAGCGAGTGATTTGAAGGGGGATCTAATGGGAGGAAGCGTGTCCATTGAAGTTTCTGGAGCGTCTGATTATAAAGGACAATTAGACGCCAAGAATTTAGTGATTGACGGTTCAGGCGCTAGTAAAATAGAACTTAGTGGTAAAGTAGAAGATTTATCCGTGGAAGTATCAGGAGCGAGTGACGCTAAATTATATGAGCTTACTGCAAAGGGTGCTATGGTGCATGCATCAGGTGCAAGTACGGCGAATGTAAATGTGAGCCAATTATTAAAAGCGGAAGCCTCAGGTGCAAGTAATATTAACTATAAAGGGGAGGCGAGTATTAAGGAAATGAGTAATTCAGGAGCATCCAATATTAGGCATAGAAATTAAATTTTGCTAAATGGTGCTTTATAAAACATTATTCTTCCTAATAAACTTGTTTAGGAACTAATATTGGCCTATCTTCGCCGTCCAAACATCGCGAGGTAGAGCAGCGGTAGCTCGTCGGGCTCATAACCCGAAGGTCGGAGGTTCGATCCCTTCCCTCGCAACACTTAATCCCGCTCCCGATTCTTATCGAGAGCGGATTTTTTTTGTAGTAACTTTGTGAAATAATTTAAGGAATGAAAGTTGGGTTTGTAAACATATTTGGAAAGCCAAACGCAGGAAAGAGTACTTTACTGAACGCTATAATGGGTGAGAAGATGGCTATTGTCTCTTCCAAGGTACAAACTACCCGTCACAGGATCAAGGCATTCTTGAACAAACCCAATGAGTATCAAATTATCTTCTCAGATACACCAGGGATTATCGACCCTAAATATAAGCTCCATGAAAAGATGATGGGGGCGGTGAAGAGTGCTTTGGAGGATGCAGATATTGCGTTATTGATGGTAGATGTGCGCGATGACTTTGAAGAGATAGACGCCATGTTTAGTGCATTAAAGCTAAAAGTGCCTTGTATAGTTGTAATGAATAAGTCGGACCTTGCTGTTGGCGGACGTGTAAAAGAGGCCAACGCTTACTTTAGCACAAAGCCGTATTGCAATAAAATAATTTCAATTAGTGCGTTGAATATCAGTGATATAGATAGATTATTGAAAGTTATACTTGAACTAATTCCAGAAGGCGGACATCCTTTCTTTGACCAAGAGGATTTAAGTGATATGCCTACTAAGTTCTTTGTGAGTGAAATTATTAGAGAGAAGATTTACCAGTTATTTGGGGAAGAAATTCCTTATCATACAGCCGTATTGGTGAACTCTTTTAAGGAACAGCCCTTATTGGTGAAGATACAAGCGGACATCATTGTAAATAGAGAGACTCAAAAGTCTATTATAATTGGTCAAGGAGGTAAGATGATTAAAGAGATAGGCACATTGGCTAGAAAAGACATTGAGGACTTTATTGGGTCCAAGGTTTATTTGGAGTTGTTTGTAAAAGTGAAGCCTAAATGGAGAGACAATGACACGAAGCTAAAAGAATTTGGATATCAATAGTTATATTAATTAATATAGTGCAACTTGTTGATTAACAACTATTTGTTATAGTTTATTTGAATATTAAATTAAATTATTATGAGTTATACAGTAGCAATAGTGGGAAGGCCCAATGTAGGCAAGAGCACTTTGTTTAACCGTTTATTGGAAGAGCGTAAAGCCATTGTGGATGATATTAGTGGCGTAACTAGAGACCGTCAATATGGTGAAACTGAATGGGGTGGCAAGCACTTTAATGTGATTGACACTGGAGGTTTTGTACCAGATTCTAAGGATATGTTTGAAACAGAAATTCGCAAGCAAGTAAGAATTGCAATTGAAGAAGCCAATTCCATCATTTTTATGGTGGATGCTGCTGTAGGAATGACCGACTTGGATGCTGCCATGGCAGATATGCTAAGAAGAACTACTAAGCCTGTTTATGTATGTGTGAATAAGGTAGATAACTCTACAAGAGCTTTGGAAGGAACCGAGTTTTACGGAATGGGCTTTGAGCATAACTATTTTGTAAGTGCTATTTCAGGTAGTGGAACGGGTGAATTATTGGATGCAGTTATAGCCGATATGAAGGAAGAGCCCAATCGTAAAGCAATTGCCGATGCTGCTGAATTACCAGAAGGTGAAGAGCCAGAAGAAGCGCCAGCAGTTCCAAAAATTGCCATTATTGGACAGCCTAATGTGGGTAAATCAAGTTTATTGAACGCCATGATTGGTCAGGATCGTACTATTGTTAGTGATATTGCAGGTACTACCCGTGACACTATACATACGCATTATAATATGTTCCAAAAGGAGTTTATCTTAATTGACACCGCTGGAATTAGACGAAAAAATAAAGAGAAAGATGATTTAGAGTTCTATTCTGTTATACGTGCAATTAAGGCAATGGATGAGGCAGATGTTTGTTTGATGGTATTAGATGCTGTAAAAGGGGTGACCGCACAAGACTTGAGTATTTTTAGCTTAGCCGCTAAAAAGGGTAAAGGCATTGTGGTGCTTGTGAACAAATGGGATTTGATTCCAAAGGAAACCAATACAGCTCGTGACTATGAGAAAGTTTTAAGAGACAAACTGGCACCTTTTACTGATGTACCTATCTTATTCATATCAGCAGTTGAAAAAACAAGGATCTTCAAGGCTATTGAACTTGCCCTAGATGTATTTGAAAATAAGCACCGCAAAATTGCTACTTCTAAGTTAAATGAAGTCATGCTCAAAGCCATTGGCAATTACCAAGCACCTGTGGTTAGAGGACATGTTATTAAGATTAAATTTGTACAACAATTACCTACTAGGGTTCCAAGTTTTGCCTTTTTTACCAATTTCCCTGACGATATCAAGACGCCTTATCGTAATTATTTGGAAAACCAGGTAAGAGCAAACTTTAAATTTACGGGGGTTCCGGTGCGTATTTACTTCAGAAAAAAGTAGAATTCCATCATTTTTTTGATATAAAAGAAAAAAATATTGTTAAAATTTGGTGTTTTTAATGCTAAACTTTATCTTCGCACACGTATTTTTAATACCAAACTTAAAACCTTGAAAATGAAAAAAGTATTCGCAATTTTCGCTATCGCTGCATTAGCTGCTTGTGGTGGTGCTTCTACTGAAGCTAAAACTGATTCAGCTGCAACAACTGTAGATACTGCTGCTAAAGCGGTTGATACTACAGCTGTAAAAGCTGATTCAACTGTAAAAGTTGATTCTGCTGCTAAAAAGTAATTAGAAGTATAAAACTTCTTGCAAGAAGGTCCCTCCGCATGCGGAGGGATTTTTTTTGCCCAAAAGGAGCTAATTATATAAAATTCAATGGGTTTGGCATTAATATTGCCTATAAAGTCATACTTAATCTTAATGGACTAAGTATAATGGCGAATGCCATTTTGACTATAATTTAAATTGTATAGAGTGAATAAATTTTTATTTAAAGCTGAAGAGGACAACGAGTTTATACCCTTATTCTCGTTCAATGAGCAGGATGTTGAAAACGAACCAGCATTAGAAATGGATTCTTTGATACCCATTTTGCCTTTGAGAAATACTGTATTATTTCCAGGGGTGGTTATTCCCATTACTGTGGGAAGGGATAAAAGCATTCAAGCTGTAAAAGCTGCCTACAATAAGGACAAGTATATTGGTGTTGTTGCTCAAAAGGATGGGAATATTGAAGATCCAACCCCTGCCGATTTATGCCAAATTGGTACTGTAGCAAAAATCATGAAAATGATAAAGATGCAGGACGGGGGAACCACGATTATCATTCAAGGTAAAAAGCGCTTTGAATTATTAGAGATGAAGGAGGAGGATCCCTATTTTAAAGCAGAAGTAAAGGTATTAGTAGAAGAGAAAGTAGGTCCAGAGGATCAAAATTTCCAAGCTCATCTATCTACAATAAAAGACTTGGCCACTCAAATTATTCAGTTGTCTCCTAATTTTCCTTCGGAGGCTGCAATGATTTTAAAGAATATTGAAAGTCCTTTGTTCTTAATCAATTTTGTGAGCTCCAATTTAAATGTAGAGCTTCCAGAGAAACAAAGTTTATTAGCCGAGCACGATATTACTTTAAGGGCCGAAAAGTTAATTCAGTTTTTACAGCAGGAATTACAGTTTGTTGAATTAAAGAATAAAGTAGCTACTAAGACGAGAACTGAAATTGATAAGCAACAAAGAGATTATTTTTTACAACAACAGCTTAAGAGTATTAAGGATGAATTGGGCGGCGACCCCAATGAGCGTGAAGTTGCCGAAATGAAAAAGAAAGCCGAAGGCAAAAAATGGCCTGAAGCTGCAAAGAAATTATTCCAAACTGGCTTGGAGAAACTGGAAAGAATGCATCCAAGTACCCCAGACTATTCAGTAGTCTATAATCATTTGGACTTGCTTTTGGATTTACCTTGGGATGAGTTTACCGATGACAACTATGATTTAAAAAATGCCAAAAAGGTATTAGATACAGATCATTATGGTATGGGTAAGATTAAGAATCGTATTCTTGAATATTTGGCAGTGCTAAAATTAAAAGGAGACATGAAGAGTCCAATTTTATGTTTCTTAGGCCCTCCAGGTATTGGTAAAACCTCTTTAGGAAAATCTATTGCGCATGCAATTGGCCGTAAATATGTACGAGTAAGCTTGGGTGGTTTACATGATGAAAGTGAAATACGTGGACATCGTAAAACCTATATTGGGGCTATGCCGGGTAGAATTATTCAAAGCCTGCGTAAGGTTAAAACATCTAACCCAGTAATGATACTGGATGAGATTGATAAAATTGGCAGTGATCATAGAGGTGATCCTTCTAGCGCATTGTTGGAAGTTTTGGATCCTGAACAAAATCATAGCTTTTATGACAATTACTTAGAATCTGAGTATGATTTAAGCAAGACTTTGTTTATTGCAACCGCCAATGACATTAGTAATATTCAGCCTGCATTAAGAGACCGTTTAGAAATAATAGATTTGAGTGGTTACGCAGTGGAGGAAAAAGTAGAGATTGCAAAAAGACATTTATTACCTAAACAAAAATCGGCACATGGCTTGGATAAAATCAATTTTAAAGTGCAGGATAATGTCTTGGAAAAAGTGATTGAAGATTATACCCGAGAAAGTGGCGTGCGTGAATTAGATAGACAATTAGCTTCAATTATGCGTTATCAAGCAAAAGAGTTGGCGTATAAGCATAAGGTAAAACCAACTGTGAGTAAGGCCGATTTGCAAAAAATTTTAGGACAACCTCGTTATAGTAATGAAATTTACAAAACGGTGAATATGCCAGGTGTTGCAGTAGGTTTGGCATGGACATATGTAGGGGGCGATATTTTATTTATTGAAGTATTATTGGCAGATGGAAAAGGAGAAATGAAATTGACTGGTAATTTGGGTAATGTTATGAAAGAGAGCGCTACAACTGCACTTACTTATTTACAAGCCAATGCTAAGAAGATTGGAGTAGATCCTGCTTTGTTTAATACCAAAGCCATACATGTGCACGTGCCAGAAGGAGCAGTTCCAAAAGATGGGCCTAGCGCTGGAATTACAATGTTAACTGCTTTATCATCTGCTTTTACAGGTAGAAAAGTTAAACCTTATTTAGCAATGACAGGCGAGATCACATTAAGAGGTCAAGTATTACCAGTAGGCGGTATTAAGGAAAAAATATTAGCTGCTAAAAGAGCTGGTATGAAAGAAATTATACTATGCTGGCAAAATGAAAAGGACGTAAATGAAATTGATCAAGCCTTTATTAAAGGGGTGCAATTCCATTATGTAAAAAATATGCAGCAGGTTTTAGACTTGGCATTGGTATAATTCTACTGCCTTAGTTTAAGTTGATTATTCTGCTTTGAAACCCTAGCTTTGTTATATGATTAAATGTAAAATTCATTTACAAACGCTAGGGTTTTTTATACCCTTTTTTGTATTTGCTTTTTTCGAAATTCAAACAGTAGATGCACAAACAACTGCAGGAAACGCAGCCTATAATTTTTTAACACTCCCATATAGTGCCAAGGCAACTGCATTGGGTGGTGTAAATATAAGTTCAATGGGAAAGGACTTGGGCTTGGCCATGTATAATCCTTCCTTACTTAATTCCAATATGGATAAGGAGATTCATTTAAGTGTTAAACCATTTTATGCAGGTATTCAGCAATATGATTTTAGTGGCGCAAATTATTGGGAGCAAAAAAAAATAAGCTGGGGATGGGGAGTTCATTTTATGGATTATGGCAATATTCCTATGACTGATATAGCTGGTAATGATTTAGGTACAATGCATCCAAATGACTACTCCATTCAGATTTCTGCTGCAAGTAATTATATTGAACATTTTAGAATTGGAACTACTATTAAATATATACATTCTAATTATGGTATGTATAAGTCAAGTGGGATTGGAATGGATATTGGGCTCACTTATTTAGCACCTAGTAATTTATCACAAGCAAGCATCTTAGTGAAAAACATAGGCACTCAATTAACAACTAATGGGAATAAGCAAGAACTTCCATTTAATGTAATCTTAGGTTGGTCTAAAAAATTGGAATATGCCCCCATTCAATTTTCGATTACTGCCGATAGAATTTCCGTTTGGAATAATGTATACTATGATCCTGTCTATGCGAATGCACAAGGAGATGTGGTACCAAGTCATTTACAAAATTTATTGAATCACTTGTTATTAGCATCTGAACTTTATATCGGCAATCAAGTAGATGTTGATTTAGGATATAATTTTATGCGCAGATATGATTTGAATGTGCAGAATCAGGCAAATGGAATGAATGGTTTTAGTATGGGTGTGGGTTTAAGAATGGATAGGTCACATATTCAATACGGTACGGCATTCTTTCAACAAACGATGTACCATCATTTTTCTATAATCTATCAGTTAAAAAAATAATCCCCTCTTTGCAGAAGGGATTAAGTATTGTTTATTCTGTAGTATTTTAAGCTAACTAATTCTTAAATGTATTTTAGTCAACAGAGATAAGTTGTCTAATTTTTTTTGGGTGGAAATAATGCTTTTGGTTTTTGAGCTTCTTTATTCGCCTTTGGTTCTTGTTTTTTAGGCAAATCTTTTACAGGAGTATTTGTAGTTTTAACACTATTCGTTTTTGTATTGTTAACTGGTAGGGTGTAGTCCGATTCTGCAGAAACATCCTCAGCCTTTTCAATTGATGGAATTGATTTGTCCATTGCAATAGTGTCTTTTGAAACAAAGTTTACATTAAAGTCACTCGATAAACTTGAGGGTCTTTCAAAGCTGGCATTTTGATCTAAATTACATGCAGGGTCATTGGAAACTTTTTCCATAAAATAAGCCCATATAGGTAAGGAAGCGTGTGCGCCTTGTCCAAAATAATTATCAGTGAATCGTATATATCTGTCGTCACAACCAACCCAAGCACCTGCTAAAATTTGAGGCGTATATCCCATAAACCATAAATCACTATTGTCGTTGGTAGTTCCTGTTTTTCCAGCAATGGATTGTGCTTTCACATCATAAGAATACATACTTCTACCTGTTCCTTTACTAATTACTCCTTGCATCATGCTCACTACTGAATAGGCAGTTACTTCATCAATGATTTTTCTTCTTTGAGGAGAAAAACTTTCTAATACATTACCATTTTTATCTTCAATACGATTAATGAAGAAAGGTTGTGCGTTATAACCACTACCAGGGAACATGGTATAGGCTTGTACCATTTCAAATAAAGAAATCTCACAAGAGCCTAATGCAATAGAAGGATAGGGTTGAAGGTCGGCTTGTACATTACACTTTTTTAAATATGCTACTAATTCCTTCGCAGCCTCATTGCCTTTGCCATTAATCTGCTTCATGATATAAGCCGATGCGCAGTTTCGAGATTCTGCCAAGGCTTGTGCCATTGGTATAGACATGCCTGTACAAGATTTTGGTGTATTGGGTACCATGCCATAGCCATCAAACATTTGTTGTTGGTCCTGCACAATGGTATTGGGCGTAAAGCCCGCTTTCTCAATAGCTAATGAATATAATAATGGCTTCATGGTACTACCCACTTGACGTCTTGTATTAATATTTACGTGATCGTATTTAAAGGTTTTGAAGTCAACGCCACCAACCCATGCTTTAACTTCACCGGTAAATGGATCAACTGCTAAGAAACCGGTTTGTAAAATTTGTTTATGGTATTTTAATGAATCCAATGGGGTCATTACGGTGTCAATAAATCTGTTTTTGTTCCAAGCAAATACACGCATGGGTACTTCTTGGTTAAATGTTTTTCTTGCTTCTTGGTCACTAACATCTTCTCTTTTTAGATTTCTCCAACGGTCAGTTTGTTTAATGGCTAATTCTAATTGGTTGCTAAATTCTTTCCAAATTTCACCCGACTTTATTTTTGGTTGTTGGCTAAACTCTTTTTGCAAGTACGCCATATGTCTTGCTACAGCTTCTTCGGCATACAATTGCATACGAGGATTGATTGTTGTATATATCTTTAATCCATCCTTGTATAAATTATAGGCATCCCCATTATTCTTTTTATGCTCCTTACACCATTTTTTCATGAACTCACCAAGGTTCATTCTAAAATAGGGGCCTAATCCATTGTTTTCATCTAATTTTTTAAAGTTGGTTACAACTGGTTGTTGTTTTAATTGTTCAGCTTGATCAGTAGTAATATATTTTTGACCTGCCATTCTATTTAATACAAGATTTCTCCTTTCTAAAGCCAATTTGGGATTTCGGTTAGGATTATATTTGGTAGGAGCGTTAATCATACCAATTAATAATGCAGCTTCTTCCACTGTTAGTCTATCTGGTTCTTTTTGGAAAAAACTCCTAGAGGCATTGCTTACACCAAATAAATTTTCGCTAAATGGCACTGTATTTAAATAGAGCGTAATAATTTCTTGCTTCGTAAAATTTCTTTCTAGTTTAATGGCAATAATACTTTCTTTAATTTTTTGAATGACTCTTAGTAGTTTATTTTTTGTACTCCAATTGTCAGTAAACAAATTTTTAGCTGTCTGCATAGTAATGGTAGAAGCACCACCTTGGCTGCCTAAAAAAGCAACAGCTCTTAATAATCCTTCACCATCAACTCCGTAGTGGTCGTAAAAACGTTTGTCTTCGGTAGCCACCAACGCTTGAATTAAATAGGGACTAATGTCACGATATTTTACGCTTATTCTATCTTCCAAATAGTATTTTCCCATTGGAGTTCCATCTTGTGCATATACTTGGCTTGCTAATGAAGCAGTTGGATTTTCAATGTCATTTAAGTCGGGCATGTCTCCAATCCATCCCCAATTTAACATGAGAAGGAATAAGATAAATACACCCATTGAAATGAAATAGTATTTCCAAAAAAGGCGTACCCAGTTTTTAGGTTTTTTAGTTTCTTGATTCACTGCTTTCCTTTTAAGGTTTATAAATTTTGTTCAACATAAATTCCTTATATAGTTTTAGATCCTCTTGTGTTTTAATTAAGAGAATATTTGATTTTCCTAAAATGTACATTTCATATTGCTTTTCAGGAATAAATGAAATGAGTTCAGTCTTCAATTTTGGTTTAATTCTATTAAGATATTGAATTGATTTTTGGGTGTTTTCAAAAGGCCCAATCCAAACAATATAAGTACCTTCTTCAAATTGAACAAAAGTTGTATTTAATTTAAGCTTTGCAAAATCCTCTTCGTTTACATTGGTGAAAGCCGTTTGCATTTCTTTTACAAACATTGGCTTTACATTTTTAGTTACAAATGCAACGAAATGTGGTTGGGTGCTATCAAAATCAAAAACAATTCTTGGCGTAATGACTTGGGTAACTGTTTGGGTTGTAGAATCCTTTTTAACTGCTTGGGCTGTCGTATGAATGGAGCTTTGTGGATCTGATTGTACAATTAAGTTATTCGCACTTGTTTTTTTTATGGGGGTATCAAGTATGGTTTCTGGAACATATTGCTCTCTAGTAATTTGTAAACTAGCTAAGTAGTCCTCAGTGCCTTTTCTGTTTTTAATTTCGTTAATAATATATCTTGCTTTCTCTTTTATAATGTCGCTTTTGCTGGTTACAATTATAGAGTCAAGCACTAATATTGCATTGCTGTCTAATTTTTGTTGCGCATACATCTTTACTTTTAAAAACTGGAAAGGGATATTCCATTTAGTTTTTCTAATGTCTGCGTTCATGCTTGTCGCTAATTTTTCTAAGCTGCTCCAATTGCCAATCTGACTTAAAAAATAAGCCTCCTTATATTGATTCACAATATTTTGATCCTTGTTCTTCTTGGCTTCTTCTTCCTGTTTTTTACTAGCGTAAATTCCATTAGGGAATCTCTTTACTACAATATTGATGATACTATTTGATTTTTCAATATCACCATCATGTAAATATTGGCTAGCTAAATCTAAAAAAGCTCTCTCAGTAATAGTTGGCTCAATATTCTTTTCAATTATTTTTTGATAGATTGGTTTTGCTTTTTCAAAGTCATTTAGTTTTAAAAGAAAAGTTTGAGCTGTTGTTAAAGCTGCTATGTTCCAGTTTTTACGAGAGCTATTCAATGATATTGAATCGGTAATAAGCTGATAGTTTATTGAATCTTTGCTTGCTAGTTTATTGAATGTATTATTTTTTTTACTGTCCAAACTGTCTTTGGTAAAACTTACAAGATTGTTATTTACTGTTTTTGCTAGCGCATTGGCAATAGTACCGCTTGATTTTCTTCTCCATTGATCTACATTTGGCCTTTCGCCCCATTTTTGTACAAAGCTTTGTTTGCCCTGACTGATAGTGGTAGGGTTGTCAAAATAAAAGCTTGAAGCATTATTGTTATTGGTAAAAGAAGAAACGTTGATTGAAGTAATTGCTGTTGAAGGGTCATTTGATAAATTATCTTTAATGAATTTATCAGTAAATAAGTTGTTTAGTTTTTGAATTTCAATTGCATTTCTTTTAGCCCATGCTTTAGCAGCGGGCGCTTGTATTTCTTTAGGGAGTTGATATATATATTGAAGACTGTCTTCTTTTTGGTAATTGCTTGTTTGTTGATAAACGTTAGGTATCCATTTCTTTCTCAATACTATTTGTTCAAATTGCGGATTTGTTTTTAAAACTGCATTTAAGCTGTCATATGCAATTTGTGCAATTCCAAAATTGTCATTTTTATAGTTAATGTCACCGAGTAATTCAAAAGCTTTTTGTTTTTGTTGAAGGTTGGATTTATTATTTTTTATAGCATTGACAAGCCACTCATTGGCTTTGTTTATTGCATTATTTTGAATTGCTAATTTTGCCATTTCAAAATAAATAATATCAATGTATGGCTTGTATTTTTCTCTCCTTGTCATACGCTCCAAATCATTGGCCAATAACTCCCAAGCTCTATTATTATTTTTTGCCTCAATCCGAATCATATTAATTTTAGCATAAACACCAATAATAGGATTGGGTGAAAAGTCATTTGCTTTTTTATACCATAGGTAGGCCTTGTCAATTTTGTCAGCTTTTTGATATAGTTGTGCAATCAAAAAATACCATCTACTTTTAGCAAGGTTGTCTTGTGCATTAGGGATAGCTTCAATTAAATAGTTAGCAGCATTTTCATAGGACTCCATTAAATAATTCCCATAGGCTAATTGTTCATTTAAAAAAGGGTATAGCCTTTTGGGAAATAGTGCATCCGCTTTTAACAATTGTAATAAACTAATACCTTCATTGATGGCATTGGTTTCAAAATAATTTCTAGCTTGCCAAATCATACTTTCATTGCGGACATTTACATTTTCCCAAGCACGATTATTTTCTTTTGTTGCAATACTAAATTTGCCATTGGTGTTTCTTAGATTACTACCAATAGGCAAATCCATTCCGTTATCTTTTTCGTCAAAAGAGTAATTAATAAATTGCAATATACTTCCAGCAGTGTCAAAATTCCGATGGTATAAATAGGATTTGGCAAGTAATAGATATGCGTCATCCACCCAATTACTTCTTAAGTCATGTAAAACGATATTGGCATTACAACGATAAATGATGGAATCAATACTGCTTTTTGAAGTTGTTGCTAAATCATAATCATAGAAATTAATTAAGGAACTATAGTCTTCTTGATATTGATCACGTGCTTTTTGAATGATGGCTTTTAATTCTTCCTCTGCATTAAATAAATAATTGAATTGAGAAACCGTATTTTGATAGGCTCTTCTGCCAAGGGTGTATTTGGTTTTCAATAATCTTTCGTAGGGAAGTGGGCGGTCTTCCTCTAATGGGGTGAATTTCTGAACTGATTTATCTACTGATTTATTTAACGTATTTGTAGCTTTTTGCTTTAAATCATTCGCATTATTGTAAATATCTCCCTTTACTTTTTTTTGTACTGAATCTAGAACACTATTTACTTTTTTAACCAGTTTAGATTGGTTTAAATTGAGTACTTTTTTAGAGGTATCCTGGGAAAAGGTCTGCATAGGAATTATTGCAATTATAACAATTGCCAAAATTCCAATTTTACAATATTTTAAGGGATGTTGATTAGGATACATAAATGAGTTCAAAATGGCCTTAAAAATACAATTAATCCTCATTATTTTGTCAAAAATTGCATTCCCATCGTATCTTTAACTAGTATTTATCATCATGGCAAATTTAGACATCAATAATACCTTTAAAAGGACAAGTAATACCTACCGTTTGGTGGTTATGAATGACGACACCTATGACGAGGTGATTGCCTTTAGATTGTCACGAAGATCGGTGTATGTTGGGTTTAGTATTAGTTTTATTTTATTGGTTGGATTGACTATTGCCCTAATTGCATTCACACCTCTCAAATACTACATTCCTGGTTATGGTACCAAGGAAAGTAGAACTACATTGCAACTGCTTAAAATTCGTACCGACTCTTTGGAACAATCCATCCATTATAAAGAACAGTATTTGGAAGGGTTAAAGAAAGTACTGTCCGAGGGTAATCCACAACAATTAGATACCCTGCCATTACAATTGCCAGAAAGTAAACAATCTACCGATTAAAAATACTTCCTTGAAAGATAATTTAAATGAAGAGGGTGGGTTTAAATGGTCAAAATTTGCTGGTCTAGCTACGCAATGGGCCATCGCACTAGCTGTTTTGCTTTTTTTAGGTAGATTTTTAGATAAGCAACATTATTTTAAAACCACAATACCATTGTTTATTTGGATTTTGCCTTTTGCTTTCATTGTAGTTTCATTAATTGATATTATAAAAGAAACTAAGACAGGTTCTTCTTCTAAGTCTAAATCTCAAAATAAATCTATTTCTAATTCAGCTCCGAAATCTTCATCTAAATAATTACAGAAATTTACACTATGGCACGTAAACAAATTTTACCTATTTTATTTTTATTTGTAATTGTGAATGCAATTCTTTTGGGTGCATATTCATATTATGGTAATGAAACAATATTTAAGTTTAAGTTTATTATGGCAGTTAACTTAATGCTGTTTTTTATGTCTATTTTTAATTTTTTTAGACTCATCAAAATGGATGCAACTAATCCACATGCAATGGTAAGATCTGTGATGGTCGGGACACTTTTAAAGATGCTTGTTTTTGCTGGAGCAGCATTGGCATATGCTACACAAAAAAAAGTACCTGTAGGTATGCCAACACTTGTTACAAGTATGGCACTTTACTTATTATACACTTGGTTAGAAATTAGATGGACTCAAATTAAGAAATAGCAATACGAGATTCAATTTCCATGGCAAAAGTAGAACATCCTTTAGAGGCTTTAAGGGCATATTTGCCAGATGGTGCTTTTGAACCAGTGATTCAACTTATAAATCAATACAAAGTTCATTTAACTGTAACCAAAGCACGTAAATCTGTATTAGGGGATTATCGTCATGCAGGTCTAGGCGCCAATCATAAAATTTCAGTAAATGGCAATTTGAATAAATATGAATTGCTCATTACGCTTTTACATGAACTAGCGCATTTACTCTGTTTTGAACAATTTAGAAATAGGGTAGAAGCCCATGGAAAAGAATGGAAAAATATTTACAGTGCATTACTTGCACAATTCATTCAATTACAAATTTTCCCTGCTGACATTCAAAAGAGTTTGCAAAAAACTTTATTAAATCCCGCAGCGACAGCTAATGGGGAAACTGCACTGCTATTGGTTTTGAGGAAATATGATACTGTGAAAAAAGAAGGACATTCTTTTGTAGCTCACCTTGCAGAAGGTACAATTTTTGAGTCAGTTAAAGGGAAGATATTTAAACGCGGAAAAAAACGTCGTATTAGAATAGAATGCGTAGAATTGGCAACTGGGCATGTATATTCATTTAGCGCTTTAACTGAAGTAAAAGTGATTCAATCTTAAAATAAGAAGAAGATGCGCAGCATCTGATAAATGAGATAAACTAAAAAGCATCCGATAAAAGAGTCACACTAATTTGATGAGAAGATGCGAAGCATCTGATGTTAGAGGTATATTAAACAACAATGCCTCGAATTTCGAGGCATTGTTAAAATCTTATGGAAGAAAACGCGAAGCGTTTGATAATAGTGGTACTAAACAAAAAGTCCTCGAAATCGAGGACTTTTTGAAAAATCATAAGAGGAGAAAACGCGAAGCGTTTGATAAAATGATGTGAAGCATCTGATGTGTGATCAATTAGAATTGATGAGTGTATCCTAAGCAACAGCTTGCTTAACTAAATCAGCAGCTTCACTTAATAAGATAGCAGATTGTACTTTCAATCCACTCTCGTCAATTAATTTCTTCGCTTCCACAGCATTGGTTCCTTGTAAACGAACAATGATAGGAATATTGATATTGCCTAATTTATTGAAAGCTTCAATAACACCTGCAGCAACACGATCACAACGAACAATACCGCCAAAGATGTTAATTAAAATAGCTTTTACATTAGGATCTTTCATGATAATTCTAAATCCTGCTTCAACAGTTTGTGCATTCGCAGTACCACCCACGTCTAAGAAGTTAGCTGGTTCACCACCACTTAACTTAATCATATCCATTGTAGCCATTGCTAAACCAGCACCATTTACCATACAACCAACGTTACCATCTAACTTTACAAAGTTTAAGTTAAACTCGCCAGCTTCTACTTCGGTTGGATCTTCTTCAGTCACATCTCTCATTGCAAGTAAATCAGGATGACGCATTAAAGCGTTGTCATCTAAGTTCATTTTACAGTCAACAGCAATGATTTTGTCATCTGAAGTTTTGAATAAAGGGTTAATCTCTAACATAGCACAGTCTAATCCAACATATGCATTGTATAAATTAGTTACAAATTTTACGCAGTTCTTTAAAGACTCCCCACTTAACCCTAAGTTAAAGGCAATCTTTCTTGCTTGGAATCCTTGTAAGCCACCCCCTGGGTGTACCCACTCTTTAAATATTTTTTCAGGCGTATCATGTGCAACATCTTCAATGTTCATACCACCTTCGGTACTATACATAATAACGTTCATTCCTTTAGTACGATCTAATAAAATAGACAGGTAAAATTCTTTAGTTGGATTTGGACCTTCATAATAAACGTCTTGTGCTACTAAAATTTGATTTACTACCTTTCCAGCTGGGCCAGTTTGAATAGTAACCAGTGTTCCACCTAAAATGTTTTTTGCAAATTTTGCAATATCATCTGCAGATTTACCTACAGCTACACCACGTTGGTCTGTGCCAACGATTGTTCCTTTTCCACGTCCACCTGCATGAATTTGCGCTTTTACAACAGCAAATTTATTATTGGTTTCAGTTGCAATTTTTTGGTAAGCCGCAATTGCGTCTTCCACTTTTTTTACTGCGATCCCTTCTTGAACAGGGACATTGTACTTTTTAAGAAGTTCCTTTGCTTGGTATTCGTGCAGGTTCATTTTAAAGAATTTTGGCGAAGATACTAGATAAACTGCAGAAAATCAGCCACAAAATTGTCAAAAATGAGCTAGAAAAAAATATTTTGTTGTTTAAACATTGATTAGTATCTTTGTAGTCTAGTATCTTTATAGGATATTTGATTATTAAACAACCAACAAAACAACTCAATATGAAAAAAATCATGTTCTCTTCATTGGTGCTTGCATCAATCGCATTATTCTCTTTCGCTCCAAAAACAGCTAAAAAAGACGTAACTACTTTTACAGTAGATGCTGCTAAAAGTAAAGTAGAATTCACTGGTTCAAAAACAAGTGATTTCCATACTGGCTATTTCCCAGTTAAAGCTGGTTCAGTGAAAGTAGATGATGGTAAATTAGTAGGCGGTAGCTTCATAGTAAATGTTGCTGGTTTAAAAGTAACTGATGCTGCTGGTGAAAAATTACAAGGACATTTATCTTCTGCTGATTTTTTAGACGTTGCTAAATTTGGTGAAGCAACATTTACAATCACTAACGTTACATACACTAAAGGAGATAGAGCAACTGTAACAGGTGATCTTTCTTTGCATGGTGTTAAAGCGCCTATCACTTTTACTGCTTATATAAGAAGTACAGATGCTGCAAAGGGTTTCTTTGCTGAAGCTTTCTTCCCATTAGACAGAACTGTATTTGGTGTTAGCTATGGTGTAGGTATGGTTGATACAGACGTACAATTAGCAATCCATCTTTATGGTAATAAATAATTATTGATGTAGAGGATTCCTCTTCAAAAAATACGAATTGCCAAAGGCAAAAAATAACCCCTAATTTTTAGTTAGGGGTTATTTTTTTAATGAGTATTTTTTGAATTCTTTAATCAGACTTCGTCTGATTTCAAAACATTATATCTCATAACGCTCTTTCAAAATATGCAAATGGTGTAATGCATGTCCAAAAATGATAAACCCTAATGCGTTTACACTAATTGGATGGCCGCTAGCCGTACCCATGGCCTTCATCTGTTCCTCTGTAAAAGATGCAAATAGGAGGTTAGTGGATTGTCTTACAACTCTCCATTCCACCAACATATCTTTCCAATTCCTATTGGCTGCTGTTGCATTTTTTGCATATTCATTTTCATCAAAACCTAATAAAGCAGCAGGTTCTTTTCTTGAAATAGCCAATGCACGGTATGCAAAAATTCTTTCTGTATCAATTACGTGTTGAAGCATTTGTTTGATAGTCCATTTGTCAGGACCATATGCATAATTTATTTTTTCTACGGGGATCGCTGTCCATGATTCAATAATACGATCGTTGTATTGTTGAACTAAAATGGAATAATCTTTTCCACTTGTGTAGTTAATGTAAGTCTGATAAAAACTTCCGTATTCCTTTGTGCTTGGTCTTGACATATATTGGGGTTAATTTTTAATAATTGATGAATGAAGTATATTAATTTGTAGACAAATTTTTTGACTTCGATTTTTTGGCATGTGAGGCGATAAAAATACTTGCATTTTGAATTGCATTTGCTGCATTAACTATCCCGCCAGATGCTGCAATTTGTTGTAAAGTTTTGGATTCGTCTTTTTGAGGTACTGAGTAACTAGTATTGCTATCCGCTGGTTTCCATACACTTTGCATAATGATTTTTTTTACTTCAACAGCACTTAGTGAAGGGTAGTAGGATCTTATCATGGCAGCAATATGACTAACAATAGGGGATGCCATACTTGTGCCTTGAAGATATCCGTGGTTAGTGGCGCCGGGAAGGGTAGAGTAAATTTTATTTCCTGGAGATAGTACATCTACAATTTTTGGACCATAGTTGCTAAAGTCTGTAAGCAAAGTGCCATTTAAAAAATAATCACTACTGGCAGCAACTGTAATAATATTATTAGCAGTGTCATTTAAATAACTTGAATAAGGATTTGGATAAACTGATTTTTGATCCAAATTGTAGTATTCATTTCCTGCAGAATGAACTATTAATACATCTTTTTTTGCAGCATATCTAATTGCGCTATCTACCCAAATTTGTTCTGGAGAAAATGATTTCCCAAAACTCATATTGATAATTTTAGCCCCATTGTCAACGGCATATCTAATACCTAATGCAATGTCTTTATCATATTCATCCCCGTCAGGCACTACACGTACACTCATGATTTTAATTAATGGATACAAAGCATTCACATTCCAGCTACTATCAGGCAAACTTGCTACTAGTCCAGCTACATGCGTACCATGTTTGGCATTGTGACCCGTAATATCATTATTGCCATAATACTTGTCGGTAAAATTTTCATAGTTGTCTTTTATGATATCTGCTCTTATTGGAGCTGGCGCTTCTGTTTTTGCTTTGGCCGATTTCTCTTTGCTCTCAATATATTCTTTTAAATCACCCATTACATCAACAAAGGTGGTTTCTTTGTCAATGCCTAATATTTGTATCGTTCGTAGGTAAGCCATTTTAGCTTCTAAAGTAAGTCTACCAACTGGTTGAAAGGGCTCAAGTGTTAATGCGGTAAAATTAGAGTCATTTAATTCCTTAATAATGGTATTGCCTAATTTTTGGATGGCATTGGTTGCTATTTTTATATATTGCAGATTTGCTGCTTCCTCATCAGAAAATTCAATTTCAGCTGCGGCTTGTTTCCATAAAGTGTATTGTTTTTTTTGAAACTTATTCAATTGGTTGGTGTCAACAGATGCGCTTTCAAAAACTGGTTTATACTTATGGTAGATTCTTGATTTTTCATCAGCTGCTTTGTCAATATTGCGTCCATCTTTTCCCCCTAAAAAATTCCAGCCATGTATATCATCAATATAACCATTGTGATCATCGTCAACTCCGTTGCCAGGTATCTCTTTTGGATTTGTCCAAAGTACTTTTTTTAAATCCATTTGATTTGTATCAATACCTCCGTCCATTACGGCAACTATAATAGGAGTTGGCTTATTAGCGAGGGTTGATAATTGCAAATATGCTTGGCGTAAACTAATGCCATGAATACTATCTTGTACATAGTCTCTCCAATGCCAATTTTGATTGGATATACTACTTTGTCCAAATACTATTAATTGGATGCATAACAACCACCCAATAAAGAATATTTTTTTCATAAAATTATAAATCAAATTGAATGCCTTGTGCTAATGGTAAATGGTTGCTCCAGTTAATGGTATTTGTTTGTCTACGCATATATGCTTTCCATGCATCACTACCACTTTCTCTTCCGCCACCGGTTTCCTTTTCACCGCCAAATGCACCACCAATTTCGGCACCACTAGTGCCTATATTTACATTTGCAATGCCACAATCGCTTCCTTGAGCGGATAAAAATAATTCTGATTCGCGCATGTTTAAAGTCATAATTGCTGATGACAATCCTTGTGGTACACTATTTTGAATGGCAATGGCTTCCTCAATTGTTGAATACTTCATTACATATAAAATAGGTGCAAAGGTTTCATGCTGAACAATTGCAAAGTTTGGCTCTACTTCTGCAATACAAGGTTTTACATAACAACCACTTTCAAATCCCTGACCTTCTAATAAACCACCCTCTACTAAAAATTTACCACCTTCTTTTTTACATGCTTCAATGCTGTGCAAGTACATTTTAACAGCATCTTTGTCAATCAATGGCCCCATGTGATTTTTGGCATCCAAAGGATCACCAATTTTAATTTGCTGGTAAGCTTTTGTCAATTTTGCTACAAAACTTCCGTATACTTTTTCATTAATAATTAAACGCCTTGTGCTTGTACATCTTTGACCTGCTGTTCCCACTGCTCCAAATACAGCACCAATTAGGGACATGTCTAGATCGGCATTCTCTGTGATTATAATTGCATTGTTACCTCCTAATTCTAAAATTGTTTTACCTAGTCTTCCGGCTACAGCTTTGTTTAATTCTTTGCCCATTCTAGTTGACCCAGTAGCAGATACCAAAGGGATTCTACTATCATTACTCATCCATTCACCAACTGTTCTTCCTCCTTGAATTAAATTATTTACACCTTCGGGTACATTGTTTGCTGCAAAAACTTTGGCAACTATAGATTGTACAGCATTACCACATAATGGCGTTTTTTCACTAGGCTTCCATACCGTTACATTTCCGCAAACCCACGCTAATGCAGCGTTCCAGCTCCATACGGCAACTGGGAAATTAAATGCAGAAATAATACCCACAATGCCCATAGGGTGCCACTGTTCATACATCCTATGGGAAGGTCTTTCACTATGCATTGTTAATCCATATAATTGTCTTGATAGGCCCACTGCAAAATCACATATGTCTATCATTTCTTGTACTTCTCCTAATCCTTCTTGTAGGCTTTTGCCCATTTCATAACTCACCAATTGACCTAAATCCTGTTTATGAGCTCTTAATGCTTCTCCTAATTGTCTTACCACTTCACCTCTTTTGGGTGCTGGCCATTTTCTCCATGCTAAAAATGCAGCTTCTGCCGTTGTTATCACTTTTTCATAAGCACTTTGATCGGTTGTACTTACAGCACCAATCAATTCATTGTCAACAGGAGAAAAGCTTAAAATTAATTCGCCATTACTTGGCACATTTATAGTGCCAGTAGATGTGCCTTCATTTTCCTTCTCAATTTTTAATTTTTGTAAGAATTCCATAACTATTTTTTTATTTTCTCAATAATATTTGTGGTAGAAAATCCTTCTACAATTGGATTAATAATCACTTTTCCTCCGTTTTCAATTACTTCTTTTGCGCCAACAATTGTGTCAATTGTATAGTCACCACCCTTAACCAAAACATCTGGTAAAAGAGCGGTAATTAATTCATAGGGGGTGTCTTCCTCAAAAACAACAACGGCATCTACCATAACTAAATTGGCAATCACTAATGCGCGACTTTCGGTTGAATTAATTGGTCGTTCAGGACCTTTTAATCTTTTTACGCTTGCATCACTATTTAATCCAACTATTAAATAGTCTGCTTCCTTTGCCGCCTGTCCTATAGAAAATAAATGTCCAAGATGTAGAATGTCAAAACATCCATTGGTAAAAGAAACTTTTTTACCTGTCACTTTCCAAGCATTCATCATGTATTTTGCTTGATCAATAGTCATTATTTTTTTTTCAATCCCTTCTACAAAACGCATATTATTTAGCTTGTTTGTTGATGATAGGAAGTAAAATTAAGCTTAGTCCACCTAACACTAGAATTATAATAAATTGTGCGAACCACTGGACGGTTCCATTTGCTAGACCTAATGTATATTCTACACCATTTAATTCCAAGACCTTCGCCATTAAATAAGCATAAGCGCCAATGCCACCAGGTGTAAGAATCATGCCTATACTTGCATAAGCCAAGCAGCTTATTGCAGTGGCAAATGAACTTGCTGTTCCTTCTGTCCCATATAATCCAATATAGGTAGCGAAAAGGTACATAAACCAAATTCCAAAAGAGTATAGGAAGAATAAATTATGTTTCTTTAGTTTGGTAGCACTTATTATACCTTCCCAAATGCCCAAAAATATATGTTTTATTCCAGCAATTGTTTTTTGTAATTTCTTTTTGAAAATGAATAGAAATAAAACTGCTAAAACCAGGCACCCGACTACTAGATAAAGAAAAATGTGATTATTATTACTAGGGGCATTATGCGCAGATTGTACTTTTAACTGATGCCATCCGGATTCAATTACACTAAATTGTAAAGTGAGTGCAAGTATAAAAACAACTCCTAGACTAAGGACATCAAAAGCGCGTTCTGCTACAATAGTACCTACAATCTTTTCTGCAGGAACTTTCTCATATTTAGAGAGTAGTGTGCATTTTAAAACCTCTCCTAAACGCGGTACGGCTAAATTGGCTAAATAGCCAATAAGGACTGCGAAATAGGTATTGATAATTGAGGGTTTGTAACCAAGTGGTTCCATTATTAGCCTCCATCTAAGCGCACGTAAAAAATGAGAAAAGCCAAGAATTAGAAAAACGGGTAGTACTATCCAGTATTTTGTGGTTTTGAGTGCTGTCGTAAATTTATCCCATTCTTGAGGCGGAATTTGATGTAAACTCCACCAAATAAGCAAAATGCCAATAAAAAAGAAGAAGGCTATTTTGAGGAATTTGCTCATTATTGTTAGTTTTTTCGGATCTGTTGCAATTTACGACCTATTGTCTTATTAATACTGCTTTATTAAGCTAATTATTGCCGTTTTTTAGGCGTTTCTTAAAGTGCGTACAATTTCGTACCTTTGCAGACTCAAAGATGGTTCTGAGTTAAACCCAAAAGGAATGTCTGAAAAAAAACGAATTTTATACATCGCAACTGAAATGTCACCTTATTTAGAGTTGACTGAGTTTGCTGAAGTAATTAATAAGTTGGCTATTAAGAGTAACGATAGTGGACTGGAAGTTCGTTGCATTATGCCAAGATTTGGTGTAATCAATGAAAGAAGACATCGTTTACACGAGGTGGTTCGACTTTCAGGAATTAACGTGCAAGTGGATAGCGATGATTATCCATTACAAATTAAGGTTGCTTCATTGCCAAATGCACGCTTGCAAGTTTATTTTTTAGAGAACGAAGACTTCTTTAAACGTAAGCATATTTTTCATGATGAGCATGAAAACTGGTTTGAAGATAATGCTTTAAGAACTGTGTTCTTTTGCCGAGGTGCATTAGAAACAGTTAAGAAGTTTGGATGGCCTCCTGATATTATTCACTGTAGTGGTTGGATGACAGGGCTGATTCCTGCCTATATCAAAACCGCATTTAAAAAAGAACCTGTTTTCTCTAATGCAAAAGTAGTGTTCACTATTGGAGCAAATACATTTGAAGAGAAGTTAGATAAAGACTTTTTGTCTAAAGCCATTATTAATGTCAATGTAAAAGACAAGGAATTAGAACCATTTAAGGACTTAAATAATACTGCTTTATTTAGAGGTGGGGCCACTTATGCAGATGCTATTACATTTGGTTCAGACGAAATTGACAAAAAATTGGTTTCAGAGTTTTCTGCTGTAAAAGGCAAAAAAGTTGTTCCATTTAATGGATGGGATTCCGATTTAACAGAGTATTTAGATTTATACAACGAACTTGCAGGCAAGTAAAGACAAATTAATTCATGGCATCAAATAATATAGTGAGAAACATTTCGATAATTCTTTTTGTAACTTTTATTTTTTCAGCGTGTACTCGAATTGGGACAACAGAGATGGGGTTGGGTTTATTACCACCTTTAGATTCATTTAATACAAAAGACACCGTTTTAGATGTAGAAACTGAAACTGCAGATAGACCAGACTCATTGAGAGTATATGGATCTGATGACCATATTGTGGGCACGATAACGAACGACCCAATTTTTGGAACTACTTCTGCATCAATGTATTTTCAACTAAAACCAAGCTCATTTCCTTATTTAACTAGAGGTTCAAGAGATAGTGTAATTGTTGATTCTGCCGTATTAATTTTGTCTTACAAAGGTTATTATGGTGACTCAACTAAACCCGTTACGTTAAATCTAAAAAGAATTAGTGCTGCTACACCATTAACTGCAGATTCAATTACTGCAAGTAATTATCCCGAGGTATACAATATTCAAACGGACGCAACAATGGCTAGTCCATATACTTTGGATTTTACACATATTGGAGATTCTGTTATTAACCGATTTGAAGCATCCAAAAACACAATTAGAATTCCATTAAATAATACTTTTACAAATATGTTTATAAAAGTATTTGATACAAATACTGCTTATAAAACGGACACTACTTTACGTCAATATTTCCCTGGTTTCGCTCTAACAACAAATCCTTCAAGCAACAATAATGTGCTCTTAAAAATTAGCTTGTTAGACACAAATACTAAATTGGCTTTATATTATTCAACCAATTCTACTTCTTCATCTGTGGCTGGAGCAAGAGATACCGTTGTTGATTATTTTAAATTTGCATTATACGATAATGGCGATGCCAACTTTATAAAAAGAAATAGAACTGGATCTGAAGTTGCAAGACATTTAGGTATTGCAAAAGATTCTTTGGTTTATGTACAAACAAGCCCAGGCACGATTGTTAAAATTAAAGTACCTGGTTTAAAGAACTTTGCGAATAAGATAATTCATAGAGCGGAATTAATTGCTGAACAAGTGCCTACCGATAATCCAAATGCCTTTGAGGCAAAATGGACTGCACCAAATTATCTTTTCCTTGGAGCTTATGATAGCGCTTCAAAAACAATTAGAAATGTGCCAAATGATTATCAAGGGACAGTAAATGCTGCTCAATTTGCTAGATTTGGTGGTAGAGTTGTCTATAAAACTATACAAGGTTATGATAATGTAGCGAGTTATAATTTTGATATAAGTAGATATATGCAGGGTGTCATTTCAAGAAAAGATTCAACCTTTGATTTAAGAATAATGGCTCCTGTCAATGATTCTATCAAATATGTCCCTGCTTATCCATATAATCTTACTGCTGGAACAGACTATTTAACAGCCACTTTGGGTAACCAACCAGCAATTGGACGTGTAAGATTAGGTGGAGGAAGTCATTCTAAATTTAGAATGCGTTTACATGTTTATTATTCGAATTTATAATCATTAGGATTAATTAATATATTTGCACTTTACAACAACATCTAAATAAAAGAATATGCCTTATTTATTTACCTCTGAGAGTGTATCAGAAGGACATCCAGACAAAGTAGCCGATCAGATTTCTGACGCGTTAATTGATAACTTTTTAGCATTTGACCCACAATCCAAAGTGGCATGTGAAACTTTAGTTACCACTGGTCAAGTAGTTTTGGCGGGTGAAGTAAAATCTAAAGCATATTTAGATGTACAAGAAATTGCACGAGGTGTGATTAAGAAAATTGGATACACAAAGAGTGAGTATATGTTTGAAGCCAATAGCTGTGGTATTTTATCGGCTATTCATGAGCAATCAGCAGATATTAACCAAGGTGTAGACAGAAAGAAAAAAGAAGAGCAAGGAGCAGGAGACCAAGGAATGATGTTTGGTTATGCAACAAACGAAACAGAAGACTATATGCCATTGGCTTTGGACTTAGCGCACAAAATTTTAATTGAATTAGCTGCATTAAGAAGAGAGAATAAAGCCATTAAATATTTACGTCCTGATGCAAAATCTCAGGTGACTTTAGAGTATAACGACAAGAACGAGCCAGTAAGAATTGATGCGATTGTGGTTTCTACTCAACACGATGATTTTGATAAGGAAGGCAAGATGTTGGAGAAAATTAAGAAAGACATTATTGAAATCTTAATTCCAAGAGTAAAAGCTAAATACAAGAAATACGCTAAATTATTTAACAAGGATATTAAGTATCATATTAACCCTACAGGTAAGTTTGTAATTGGTGGACCACATGGTGACACTGGTTTAACTGGTCGTAAGATTATTGTTGATACTTATGGTGGTAAAGGCGCACACGGTGGTGGAGCCTTCTCTGGTAAAGATCCAAGTAAGGTAGACCGTTCTGCTGCTTATGCAACGCGTCATATTGCAAAGAACTTAGTGGCTGCAGGTGTTGCGAGTGAAGTATTGGTGCAAGTTTCTTACGCGATTGGAGTTGCGAAACCAACTTCAATCAACGTAAACACATACGGAACAGCTAAAGTAAAATTAACGGATGGTCAAATTGGTAAATTAGTAGAAAGCATTTTTGATATGCGTCCTTACTTTATTGAGCAAAGATTAAAGTTAAGAACGCCAATGTATAGTGAAACTGCAGCTTACGGACATATGGGTCGTAAGAATGAAGTAGTTACTAAAACATTCACAACTCCAGATGGTAAATCAAAAACAATGAAAGTTGAATTGTTTACTTGGGAGAAATTAGATTATGTAACGAAAGTAAAAAAAGCTTTTGGCTTAAAATAGTTTTTTAATTTATGAAAGCCCGCCCTGTAATCAGAGGCGGGCTTTTTGTTTCAACTCAACGACGGATTCTAAAATGAACCACTTAAGCAATAGTCAAATTATCTAAAGGATTAAAAATACTTTATGGAAAATCAAATGAATCCATGGAAAAAACTGAGTAGCGAATTAAAATATGATAACCCATGGATTAGCTTAACGGAGTACAATGTAATTACTCCAGCTGGCACAGAAGGCATCTATGGGAAAGTGCATTTTAAAAATATTGCGATAGGCATTATTGCAATAGACGCAGAAGATAATACCTATTTAGTGGGACAGTATCGTTTTCCTTTGGACTTATATAGTTGGGAAATACCTGAGGGTGGTTGTCCCGAAGGAACCGATTGGTTGGAGGCAGCTAAAAGAGAATTAAAAGAGGAGACAGGTTTTGGAGCTGGGAAATGGACAGAGATTTTAAAAATGCATGTATCTAATTCGGTTTCTGATGAATTAGCTATCGTATATGTGGCCGAAGAATTAATTGCTGGCAAAGCAGAACCTGAGGATACGGAGCAATTGTCTATTCAGAGAATACCTTTTCAGCAAGCCGTAGAATGGGTGATGGAGGGTAAAATAACAGATTCCATTTCGGTTGCTGCTATCTTAAAATGGCAAGTACTAAAGAACAAAAAGGATTAACTTTGAGCCATGCAGGAAAGAAGAAATAATCGAAGATTTAGTCCAAGACCAAGTTTTACTACGGAACGAAAATTTATAATTGGTCGTCAACCACTCATAGAATCACTTGAATCTGGTGCTAATATTGAAAAAATATTAATTCAAAAAAATGCACAAGGCGAAGGCTTAAATGAAATAAAACAAATTGCAAGGGAAAGAACTATCCCGATACAACTTGTGCCAATTGAAAAATTAAATGGCATGAGCAAAGCCAACCATCAGGGTGTGTTGGCATTTATTTCCAATGTGAAATACTTGGATTTACAAGAAGTGATTGATTTTGTAGTAGCAAAAGGAGAGACTCCATTATTTGTAATGCTAGATGGGGTTACTGATGTTAGAAATATAGGTGCAATAAGTAGAAGCATACATTGTTGTGGAGCTCAGGCCTTAATTATTCCAGACAAAGGGGTTGGCGCCTTAAATGAAGAAGCTTTTAAAAGTAGTGCTGGTGCATTAGAGCATATACATGTTGTGCGTGTTAGCAGTTTATTGAAAGCGGTAGATGACCTACATTTAAATGGCATACAGGTATTTACGAGTGAAATGCGCGCCGATAAAAATGTTCATGAATTAGATTTTAATGTTCCTAGCTGTATAATAATGGGTGATGAGGGTAGAGGTGTGCAGCCCTATTTGGCGAAGGCTGCTGACTATTTCTTTAAGATACCAATGGCCACAAATTTTGATTCATTTAATGTATCGGTGGCTGCAGGTATAGTTTTGTATGAAGCAATGAAGCAAAGAATGTTCCCAGCAGTTAAATAATTGCTTTATGAGTACCATGAAATTTAAGATAAGCCTTCCTGTAAAACCTTCCCCATATCCAATTGAATATAAGGATAAGCTAATGCTAATTGGATCCTGTTTTACAGAAAATATGGGTACTAAATTGCAATATCATCTTTTTGAAACATTTGAAAACCCGCATGGTATATTGTTTAATCCAGTAAGTGTACAAAATGCAATTGAGGATTATATCTCCAATAAAAAATACACGGCAGCCGATTTATTTTTATTAAATGATGTTTGGAATAGCTGGAACCATCATAGTCGTTTTTCTGGTATCACTCAACAAGATGCATTGGACAAAATAAATGATTCAATTCATGATGCGCATTTGTTTTTAAAAACTGCAAAGCATTTAATGATTACTTTGGGTTCTGCATGGTTATATTCATTAAATGAGCAAGCGCCCAATAGCAACAAGGCTGTTGTGGCCAATAACCATAAAGCACCAGCTAATTGGTTTACAAAAAGATTATTAAAACCACTGGAGTTGCAAACTAGCTTACAAAAATTAGTAGCTGACTTAAAATCATTTAATCCGCAATTACACATTGTATTTACAATTAGCCCAGTTAGACATTTAAGAGAAGGGCTTGTTGAAAATAACAGAAGTAAAGCAGTTTTAATTCAAGCTGTACATGATTTAATTGCAGAAAATACACATACAGAATACTTTCCTGCATACGAGTACGTAATTGATGATCTTAGAGATTATCGATTTTATGCGGAGGATATGGTGCATCCAAATTATACGGCAACTAATTATGTCTGGGAGCAATTTGTAGACACTTATGTTCGTCCAGAAACACAAGCAATAATGAAGCAAGTTGCTGAATTACAGCTTGCAATGAATCATAAGCCATTTTTTGCTGGTTCGGCTGATCATCAAAAATTTTTGCATAGCTGTATGGATAAAACGGAGAAACTAGTTGCTCAATATCCATATCTTCCCTTACAGGAGCACCTTCAATTTTTTAAAAGTCAAATTGGCAAATAATTACTTAATTTAGTCATCTAAATTTTTAGTATGCGATTATTGCCATTCATAGTTTCAGCTGTAGCTACAGTTGGACTTGTTGCTGTGTTAAATACACAATTACCAATTGGTGCAACAAAATCTCCTAGACTTGGTTATTTTTTGTCCCCACAACAAGGCTTTTGGAAAAATGCCGAAAAAGTGAGCACCAATTTTGATGCATCTATTGTAGCAAATGAATTAAAAGGGAATGTAGATGTGTATATGGATGACAGGTTAGTACCTCACATTTACGCCGACCATGATGAGGATGCCTATTTTGTACAAGGTTATTTACATGCAAAATTCCGATTATGGCAAATGGATTTTCAAACACGAGTGGCTGCTGGCCGATTAAGTGAAATAGCAGGGGCAGATAAACTTTCTATCGATCGTTTTTTTAGAAGATTAGGTATGGTATATGGTGCAGAGCAAACAGAACAATATATTAATGAGCATAATCCAGAAATGAAAGCGACTGTGGATGCTTATACAGCAGGGGTAAATGCCTATTTAAAACAATTGTCGCCAGAAGATTTACCTTTTGAATATAAGTTAATGAATTATGCACCTGAAGAATGGACGCCTAAAAAGACTTATTTGTTTTTAATGTTTATGTCTTATGATTTAACAGGACGTTCAGCGACTGCCGATTTGCAATTAACCAATACAAGAGATTTTTTGGGGTATGATTTATTTGATAAATTATATACCAATCAACAAGACTCTTTGGATCCAATTATTCCAAAAGGAACCGCATTTGCAAAGCCTTCAATCTTGCCTGTTAAACCTGCCGGATCGGACTTGGCTTATTTGAAAAAACAAGACCCTAATTTAGCAGTTAATAAAATTTCTGCTAGCCCTGAAGCTCCAGATAAAAATAATGGAAGTAATAACTGGGCTGTTGCTGGAAGTAAAACAAAATCGGGAAGACCCATACTATGTAGTGACCCTCATTTGGGATTAAACCTTCCATCTTTATGGTATGAGGTTCAAATTACAACACCAACACATAGCACATATGGTGCTAGCTTCCCTGGTTCGCCAGCTGTTATTATTGGTTTTAATGATAGCCTTGCATGGGGTGTTACCAATGCTGGAAGAGATGTACTTGATTATTATGAATTAAAATTCAAAGACAGTACGCAAAAAGAATATTGGTTTAATGGCGCTTGGCAAGCAACTTCTAATCGTCAAGAAATTATCAAAGTAAAAGACAGTGCGGATGTAGTAGAAAATATTGCTATGACACATTGGGGGCCAGCAATGTTTGATGCGCATTATCAAAATCCACAATCCAAAGGTCGCAATCTAGCTGTAAAGTGGACTGGACATAACCCATCCACAGGAGTTGAGACTTTTTATAAACTAAATAGAGCTAAGAATTTTGATGATTATTTAAAGGCAATTGCATTATGGAAGTGTCCTGGTCAAAATTTTGTATTTGCTAGTAAGTCTGGAGATATTGCCATAAAACAACAAGGAAATTTCGTAGCTAGATGGGATCATCAAGGTGATTTTATTATGCCAGGCGAGGATACTACTTATGATTGGCAAGGCATTATCCCAAATGAAGAGAATCCTATGATTAAAAATCCAGAACGTGGTTTTGTTAGTAGTGCTAACCAAAAATCTGTTGATGCAACATATCCGTATTATTTAGGAACTGCTGGATCCTTTCCATTATATCGTGGCATTAGCGTAAATAAGCGTTTGCGTTCAATGAATCAGATTACAGCAGCTGATATGCAACACTTGCAAACAGACAATTACAATGTATTTGCCGAAGTTGCAAGGCCAGCTTTAATGAAGTTTATAGATCCTAGTAAACTAAGTGCTGATGCACAAAGAATGGTTAAAGAGATGACTCAATGGAACTTGTATAACAATGAACACGAAAAGGGGATTACTATTTTCAAATTAATATGGGATAGTGTAGAAGATGCTGTCTGGGGTGATGAATTAGCTGGTTCACCCATTCCTTTAACAAAACCTGAATCTTTTATTTTATTAGACCAAATGAATAAGGACAGTAATTTCTCTGTAGCTGATGATATTCGTACAAAAGATAAAGTAGAGACCTTAAAACAACAGGTGAATTTAGGCGTTGAAAATGCAACTAAAAAATTACTTGATTTGGAGAAGGAAAATAAATTAGAATGGTCTGCATTCAAAGCAACTAGAGTATTGCATTTAACTAAGATTCCAGCTTTAAGTAGAATGAATTTGCCAATTGGAGGAGGGGTTAATATTGTAAATGCAACAAGTGAAAATCATGGACCTAGTTGGAGAATGGTGGTACATTTAACCGATGAAATAGAAGCCTATGGCTTATATCCTGGAGGGCAAAGCGGGAATCCAGGTAGCCCTTTTTATGACAGTTTTGTTGATTATTGGGCTGCGGGAAAATATTATCGCTTATTGTTCTTGCCTAAACAAAAATTAGTGGCTAATGAAAGAACTAAATGGCATATTCAATTTAAAACTGCTTAATCAAATTCAAAAAACATTCATTTAATCTTATGAAAAATACTTTATCTATAAACTTGAAATTCATTGTCTCCCTTCTATTATCGGCATTGCTTGCCTATGCAGTGGGTATTTATGGTAATCTTCCTTGGTGGAGTTTCGTAATTACTAATTGCATAGTTGCTATAGCAATTGTACAAACCCCTGGTAAGGCATTTTTGTCTGGCGCATTGGGCGTTGGATTATTATGGTTGATTTTGGCTTTTGTAATTGATGCGCAAAATCAACATATACTTTCTGTAAAAGTAGCTAACCTGCTTCCTTTAAAAGGCTCATTTATAGCACTCATTGCTATTACCAGTATTGTTGGTTTCTTATTAGGAGGACTATCAGCATTAACGGGTTCATTTGTTCGAAAGGCTTAATTCAAACAATTCGTATTATAAAAAAAGAGCTGACTAAACTCAGCTCTTTTTTTATGCCTAATTTTATACCTTTGCAATGAATTTGCTTAATCTGTAATTGAGCTCAAATTTATTTATATGTCAGTATTACACAATCGAATCTCCAATGAGGAGTTGAAACAAAAGTTGTATGAGGAAAGTTTTCCTAGAACAACCATCAGTTTTTATCAGTATTTCCCAATTCAAGATCCGCAAGCTTTTAGAGACGAAATTTATCGAGCTTTTAATGCAATGAAAGTATTTGGCCGTATCTATGTTGCTAAAGAGGGCATCAATGCACAAATAAGTGTCCCTAAACATAATTTCGAAGTGTTTAGAGATTATTTATATTCATTTAAACCACTTAAAGGTTTGCGTTTAAATATAGCTGTGAATGATGATGGAAAAAGTTTTTGGGTACTAAGAATTAAAGTACGTGAAAAAATTGTTGCCGATGGAATTGAAGACCCAACTTTTAGTATGGAAAATCGTGGGAAGTATGTGAATGCCCAAGAGATGAATAATTTATTGGCAGCAGATGATACCATAGTGATTGACATGCGCAATCATTATGAATATGAAGTTGGTCATTTTGACAAAGCAATAGAAATTCCTTCCGATACTTTTAGAGAGCAATTGCCAATGGCTGCTGAAATGATGAAAGATAATAAGGACAAAAATATTATCATGTATTGTACTGGTGGCATTCGTTGTGAAAAAGCGAGTGCGTATATGTTACACCAAGGATTTAAAAATGTATTCCATTTAGAAGGCGGTATTATTAATTATGCCAATAAAATTAAAGATGCAGGATTAGAAAGTAAGTTTAAAGGGAAGAATTTTGTATTTGATGAAAGGTTAGGGGAAAAAATAACAGATGATGTAATTGCAAAGTGTCATCAGTGTGGAAAGCCTGCAGATACACACACAAATTGTAAAAATGACGCTTGTCATTTATTATTTATTCAATGTGAAGAGTGCGCAAAAACTTATGACGGATGTTGTACTACGGAGTGCATGGAAGTGTACCACTTACCACTAGATGAACAAGAGCAATTAAGAGCGGGGAAAAAGAATGGTATACAAGTATTTAACAAGAGTAAACAAAGATTAAGGCCACGCTTAGGCGTTGATATAGAAGTAAAATAAATTTTTGCTCATAAAAAAGGCCCGAAATTATCGGGCCTTTTTTATGGGGATATTTCAAATTATTCAATTCCAAATTTTTTCAATGCAGCACAAGTTAAGTCATATGTTTCTTGTTCCGATTTTGGCTCAGGTTTAAAAGGTGCGCCAATTACTTTTTCGTACAATTCAATATATCTTTTAGAAATTGTGTCAATCCATTCATCAGTCATAGTTGGAACAGATTGTCCTTCTTTGCCCATAAAATTATTTTCTATTAACCACTCGCGTACAAACTCTTTACTTAATTGTTTTTGCTTTTCTTTTTTTGTTTGTCTTTCTTCAAAACCATCCGCATAAAAATAGCGAGAAGAGTCGGGTGTATGAATCTCATCCATTAAATAAATGGTATCGTCAATTTTACCAAATTCATATTTTGTATCCACTAGGATTAAGCCTTGTTGGGCAGCAATTTCTTTGCCTCTAGCAAAAAGGGCCAATGCATATTTTTCTAAAATTGCCCAGTCTTGTTCATTTGCAAGTCCTTGTTTGATAATTTCTTCCTTTGAAATATCCTCGTCATGTCCCTCGCTTGCTTTTGTAGAAGGAGTTATAATTGGAGTTGGGAAAAAATCATTTTCAACCATCCCTTCGGGTAATTGTACACCACATAATTGTCTTCCACCAGACTGGTAGGTTCTCCAAGCATGACCCACCAAATTACCTCTAACCACCATTTCAATTTTGAACGGGTCACATTTCTTCCCTATAGCAACATTTGGAGCAGGGGTGTCCAATAACCAATTTGGACAGATATCTGTTGTTTTTTGCAGCATATAAGCTGCTATTTGGTTGAGCACTTGACCTTTAAAAGGAATAGGTCTAGGAAGGATAACATCAAAAGCAGAAATACGATCACTTGCAATCATTACAAGTAATTGATTTTCAATATAATAAACGTCTCTTACCTTGCCGTGGTATTCAGCTAATTGTTGTGGAAATGGTTTCAAATTCATAGCACTAAATTAAAAATTAAAGGGTAATAATTGATAATTTTTTTAAATGCTAATATTTTGTTATTTTGTATTACAATTCAATTAAAAACAATAATTATGAAACGATTGTTAAGCCATCTGGGCTTATTTTGCCTTGCCACAATGTTGGTATTTTCGGCAAAAGCTCAAAGTGCGAGTGCCATTTCAGGTACTGTTAAAAACTCAAAATCCTCAGAATCATTAGCTGCGGTTTCTGTAACCGTTAAGGGTGGAAATGCAGGTACATTTACAGACGATAAGGGTAATTTCAAATTGAGCTTATCTCAAAAGTTGCCAATAACATTGGTATTTTCTTCGGTTGGTTTTGAGTCAAAAGAAGTTGTCGTTGACGCCAATGCAGTTAAATTATCTGTTGCTTTATTGCCTGCTTATGTTTTAGGATCAGACGTAGTTGTTTCTGCATCTAGAGTAGCGGAGCGAATATTGGAGTCTCCAGTTTCTATTGAAAGAGTGAGCAGTGCGCAAATTAAAGCAGCACCTGCAGCTAGTTACTATGACATTTTAGCAAATTTAAAAGGTGTTGATGTGGTTGCGGCAAGCTTGACATTCAAAAGCATTAGTACAAGAGGTTTTAGCGGAAGTGGTAACACACGTTTAAATCAATTGATTGATGGTATGGACAACCAAGCCCCAGGCTTGAACTTTTCGGTTGGAACGATGATTGGTTTAACCGAGTTAGATGTTGACAATATGGAATTATTACCTGGTGCATCTTCGGCTTTATATGGTGCAGGCGGTATGAATGGTACTGTTTTGATTAACAGTAAAAATCCATTCAAATATCAAGGTCTAAGTTTCCAAATTAAACAAGGTGTTAATCATGTTGATAATTACGAGCGTCCACAAGCTGCCTATAAGGATTACACAGTTAGATGGGCTAGCAAAATAGGCGATCGTTGGGCATATAAAGTAAGTGCTGAATATACAGAAGCACAGGACTGGTTAGCTCAAAACACTTCAAACTATTCTAGAACTACTGGTACTGCAAATGGTCAGGCAATTAGTGGAACTCGTTATACAGACCCAAATTATGATGGTGTAAACGTGTATGGTGATGAAACATCATCTGCTTTAAGTAGTGTGTATAGTTCAGTAAAAGCAGGTGTAATTGGTGCATTAACTGCTGCTTATGGTGGTAATGCAACACTTGCAAATGGAGCTTTTGCTCAATTATACGGTGCTGCTCAAGCTGGCCCTTATGCTGGAAATTTAGCCACTTATTCAGCTTTCTTAAAAGGTGCCAATGCTGCTTTAGCTCCTTATGCTCCTTATTTATTTGGAGATGCAAAAGGAATGTTTACAGGTGTGAATGTGAGTAGAACTGGTTATAATGAAGCTGATATTATTGACCCTGTAACTAAAAACCTTAAAGTTTCTGGATCTATTCACTACAAAGTGAATGATAACACAGAAGCGTCATTTAGTGCTTATACAGGTTCTGGTAATACAGTGTATACTGGTAGTGATAGATATTCTTTAAATGGTTTAAGTATGAGCCAATTTAAATTAGAATTGAAATCAAAAAACTGGTATGCTAGAGCTTATAAAACTATTGAAGACGCAGGTAATTCATACAACGCAACTATAACTACTCGTCTATTTAATGAAGCATGGAAACCTAGTACTACTTGGTATCCAACTTATACAGCCGCTTATGTTCAATATCGTGATGCTGGTATGGATAATTTGGCAGCTGGTGCAGCAGCAAGAGCTGTTGCTGACCAAGGTCGACCAACTGGTAACATTGGTTCAACAGAATTGTTTAAATCAATTGCTGGTATTCCAATTTCACAAGGTGGTGGTAAATTCTTAGATAAATCTATTTTAAACGTCGCTGAAGCACAATATAATCTTACTGAATTATTGGGTCTTGCTCAATATGATGCCGATTTATTAGTAGGTGGAAGCCTTAAAGGTTATGTATTAAACTCTCAAGGAACTTTATTTGCAGATACAGCACATAGAATTTATATCAATGAAAATGGAACTTATGCTCAATTGTCTAAGCGTTTCTTTGGTGATATCTTAAAATTATCAGTTTCTGGTCGTTATGATAAGAATGATAATTTCGCAGGTAGATTTACACCAAGAGCATCTGCAGTAATTAAAATTGCAGAAGACAATAATATTCGTGTTTCTTATCAAGAAGCTTATCGTTTCCCAACAACGCAAAACCAATGGATTAATTTATTAGTTGGTGGTGGTACAAGATTGATGGGTGGTTTACCTCAATTAAGAAACTACTATCATTTTGATACAAATCCTGCCTACTCTTTATCAAGTGTATTGGCAGGGGCTCCAGTTCAACAACAATTTGGTGAGTTCAAACCAGAGTCAATGAGCTCATTTGAAGTTGGTTATAAAACATTAATCAATAAAAAGTTATTGATTGATTTTTATGCATACGCTGGTAAGTATACCAACTTTATTAGTGGTGTAACTGTATTACAATCTCGCAATGCAGCTAATCCTCAATTATCAGATTTATTGAATGCTAATACTCGTATTGCTTACAGCATTTCAACAAATGCACCTGGTGATGTTTACACAAGTGGATGGGGTATTTCTGCTGACTATTTATTGCCAAATAATTTTAGTTTCTCTACTAGTGTGTATACAGATGAAATTGGAAATTTACCATCTGGATTTATTTCTTATTTCAACACTCCTTTGTTCAGAGCGAATTTTGGATTAAATAACAGCGGTTTTATTTTCAAAAACAGATTAGGTTTTGGAGCTAACTTACACTACCAAGACGACTTTATTTATGAAGGAACTTTTGCTGTAGGTAAAGTATCTGCATTTAATACTTTAGACGCTGTAATTACCTATAAAGTGCCTTCTATTAAATCAATGATTAAAGTAGGTGGAACTAATATTTTAAACCATTATTATAACACAGCTTACGGTAGTCCAACAATTGGTGGATTGTATTATGTAAGTTTTGCATATAATATTTTATAAGATTTTATACTTATTAAGGTGGGTTAGCCTTAAGGATCCCTCTTCGATTCGTCGGGGAGGGATTTTTTTTGACTAAAACCATCGTTTTTCCTATATAAAACTATATTTTTGCTACTCAAATTAAATCCATGTCCATGCGATCAATAGCCTTTAGAGAAGCGTTGCGTGAAGCAATGTCTGAGGAAATGAGAAGAGACGAGAAAGTATTATTAATGGGAGAAGAAGTAGCTGAATACAATGGTGCTTATAAAGTGAGCCAAGGTATGTTGGCAGAGTTTGGCCCAAAGCGTATTATTGACACTCCAATTTCAGAATTAGGTTTCACTGCAGTAGCTGTTGGCGCAGCTCAAAATGGTTTGAGACCTATTGTCGAGTTTATGACTTGGAACTTTGCAGTATTGCCATTAGACCAAATATTAAACACAGCTAGTAAAATGTTAGCGATGAGTGGCGGTCAAATTGGTTGCCCAATTGTTATGAGAGGGCCTAACGGAAGCGCTGGTCAATTAGGTGCACAACACTCAACTGCGTTTGAAAGCTATTTGGCGAATATTCCAGGTATTAAAGTGGTTTCTCCATCAAATGGTTACGATGCAAAGGGTTTGTTAAAGCAAGCTATTCGTTATGAAGAGGATCCAATCATGTTTTTGGAGAGTGAAGTTATGTACGGAGATAAGAGCGATGTTCCTGAAGAAGAATATTATATTCCATTAGGATTAGCTGACGTTAAAAAAGCGGGTACCGATGTTACAATTGTTTCCTATAATAAAATGATGAAAGTAGCATTAGGTGCTGCTGCAGAATTAGAAAAGGAAGGTATTAGTGCAGAAGTAATTGACTTAAGAACTATTCGCCCATTAGACTGGATGACAGTTTTGACAAGCGTTAAGAAAACAAATCGCTTGGTGATTATTGAGGAACAATGGCCATTTGCTTCTGTGTCTTCTGAATTATCATACCGTATTCAAAAAGAAGGGTTTGATTACTTAGATGCACCAATTAGAAGAATCACAAGTGCCGATGCTCCTATGCACTATGCACCTAATTTAACTGCTTTAGCTATTCCAGATGTTGCTAGATCGGTTAACTTAGTTAAAGAAGTATTACGTCAGTATAAATAGTATTTACTTTGGTGGCTCAGTAATCCTTGATTTAGGCCATTTATCGCATAAATAAAGACAATTAAAATCTTTTTATAAATATCCCTCACAAAGGGATATTTTTGTTAGAGCTAAATAAATTAAATATATGGGTATTATCTTATTGATTCTTTTTTGGTTGGGTTGGCATATTGGAATTTATGCAATGTTAAAAAAGGCTGGGTTGGAAACTTCGAAAGCGATTATGCCAATTGTGAATACTTGGGAAGTTGTAAGACTGTGTAATATTTCAAAAATTTGGTTTTGGTTACAACTTATTCCAATTTTAGGTCAATTTGTTACACTATGGATATCCATCATTTTTGTAATGCACTTTAAAAGAGTAAGCTTATTACAGCATGCACTTACTGTTTTTGTACCATTTATTTATTTGCCTTATTTAGGTTTTTCTAAAAAAGAAAAATGGCATGGGCAAGAAGCTTTAACTCATTATCATAAATCTGCCGCAAGAGAATGGATTGATGCGGCTGTCTTTGCAGTTGTTGCGGCTACACTAATTAGAACATTTTTATTTGAGGCTTATGTGATTCCTACGGAGAGTATGGAAAAAACATTATTAGTCAATGACTTTCTATTTGTAGACAAAGTAACATTCGGTGCGCGTATACCACAAACTCCAATCTCATTTCCATTTGTGCATAATACCTTGCCTGGATCTGTAACTACTCCTTCCTATGTTAAGTGGATTCAGTTGGATTATAGTCGTTTGCCGAAAATTAGAGATATAAAAAGAAACGATGTTGTAGTGTTTAATTTTCCAGCAGGGGACACCATTATCAATTTGCCAGAATTTGGAAGTAAGATTCCTTATTATGATGTTTTAAGAAGCCCAGAATTTAATGGAGATAGAGAAAAATTACAAGCTCAATATCCAATTTTAGTTCATCCAACTGATAAGACGGACAACTATATTAAAAGATGCGTTGGCTTACCTGGTGATTTAATTCAAGTTAAGAGAAGCCAACTATGGGTGAATGGGCAACCTGCTTATGTGGCAGATAACGCTCAAACGGAATACCTTGTGGTAACGAATGGCAAACAAATTCCAGAAGATTTTATTGAAGATAGCTTAGGTATAAATATTGGCGAAGCTACTATGGATTTTCAACCAGTGGATGGTCGTTTAAATACCTACAAAATTAATATGACAGCCGGAGCTGCCAATAGTTTAAGAAAATTACCTTTCATAAAATCAGTTGATTTTTATGAAGAGAACACAGTTGGATATACCTTTCCAAACGATGTATTACATTTTCCGTGGACAATCGACAACTATGGAGCAATTCGTATTCCTAAAAAAGGAGATGATATCATTTTAAACGATAGCACTATTGAATTATACCGTCGCTTAATTTGTACATACGAGCACAATACATTGGACAAGAAAAATGGCCAGTATTTGTTAAATGGAAGTTTTGCAACGCACTATACAGTCAAACAGAATTATTATTGGATGATGGGAGACAATCGTCATCGTAGTCAAGATAGTCGTTTTTGGGGATATGTTCCAGAGACGCATGTAGTAGGACGTGCTGCTTTAATTTGGTTTAGTTATAGTAAGTCAGTTAGATGGAATAGATTGTTTAATCTAATTAAATAGCGAAACGTATGCATCAGAAATTTGAGTTTGAATATGAGGTTTTAGAAGACAGTAATCAGTTAAGTTCAGAGGATCAAGCATTAATGGAAGCAGCTAGAAAAGCTACTGAAACTGCTTTTGCGCCGTATTCAAATTTTCATGTTGGTGCTGCAGCTAGATTGTCTTCAGGTCAAATAGTGATTGGGTCTAATCAGGAGAGTACTAGCTTCCCTGTTGGTATTTGTGCCGAAAGGACACTGTTAAATAGCGTTGGTAGTCAATTTCCGACACTTACTATTACCACAATGGCAATTAGCTATCAACCAGAGGGCAAGCATGCTAATGAGCCTATTTCGCCTTGTGGAATGTGTAGGCAATCCTTATTAGATTATGAAAACAGATACGGAGCACCCATTAAAATATTACTATCAGGTATGACTGGTAAAGTAATGATTATTCCATCGGCATCAATTTTATTGCCTTTTGGATTTGATGGTGCGATTTTAAAATAGGGTTTGTACACCCAAAGCCAACCTAAACTCATGTTGTAGTAGCCATCTTTTTCTGGCTTTGCCCCATGCATAACCTACCAGTGATTGATCCGTTCCAATAATTCTGTGACAAGGTACAATGAGCGCAATTTTATTTTTTCCATTAGCAGAAGCGGCTGCTCTAATAACTTTTGGATCGCCTAATTTTTTGGCAAGATCTGCATAGCTCATAGTTTTTCCAAAAGGAATTTCATATAATTCTTTCCATACTTTTTGCTGAAAGTCAGTTCCAGGTTGATTTATTGGGACCGTAAAAGCTCTTCTTGTACCTGCAAAATATTCAATTAGTTCATCTACACATTGATGTATAACAGCAGGTAATTCTTCGTCGTTCTCAAATACATTATTACTGGTCAAGTCGTCAATGAAAACCAATTCAACAATGCAATTGTCTTCGGCTGTGATACTTATTTGTCCTATTGGACTATGGTAAATATGTGATACAATCGTTTCCATATTATGCTTCCAATAAGTTGGCTAAATCGGTTAGATCTTTTTGTTTGTATTGTAAGATAGGACTTGTAAAGCATTTGGCTAGTTCAAGTAAATGCTTTTTAATAATGCGCACATTGGAAAGTTGTTTATAGTATGCATTTTTTGGTTCAATATTGGATCTAGTGAAATATTGGTCAAGGTCTTTTTGTGAAAAAGGGTGACCAGTTGTTCCTTCAACATAGAATTGTATGTATTCCTGTGGATGTGGATAGTTCTCTTCGGGATCCCAGTCGGCAGTATAAAAAGCTACTATACATTGCTTGGGTATATTTATAAATGCTGCTTGAATTTCAAGTTGATGACAAAGTTCTGCATACAAAATTGTGTTTGCAAAGGCATTACCTTTTTTAAACTGTAATGGAGCAGAAATTAAAAATTCTTCAGGCTTTTCGTAATTTACTTCAACACCTTTTATTTGATAATAGTTAAAAAGAATATTTCTAAGCACATTGGCTTGTTCCAATGGAGTCAAATAATTATTTAATTCTAACCAAATATTGCGTCTAATTTTTTCCATTTGATGACGCAAATTATCAATGGCTAATTCAGGGAATTGAAACTGTGTAACCAATAGCGCACCTTCAAATAAAGAAGGATTAGGTCCAGACTTCCATACTATAAAAGCTTCTTTTAAGTCTTGTAATCTAAGTTTATAGATCATCATTTCAATACGCTCAAGTGTTGCTTCGTCTAGGGTATTTTCCCATAAATTTTCAAGATCGGGTATAATAGGGGAGCCGTAATTCAATAAACGATCCGAAATAGTATTAAATACTTCTTCATCAGGGTCGTCAATTAATTTAAATAAGGCTTTTATTTCTTTTTCTTTCTCCATGAAAATCAACAAATGGGGGTTTAATTATTCAAATCAACGCATTTTTTTTGACATTTAAAGGCTTTAGTTATCCTATAAGTGTGGATATATTCAATATTTATATACATAATAAATAGAATTAATATTCGTTAGTAACCATTTATTTGTTTTTTAACAACTTAAATATGACTAAATGTTTATCTTCGCATATCATTTTATAACCCATGCAGAATAACGAGACACTTGCTACCCCAAAATTCCCAGTAACGACCAAATCATTACATGCTGAATTAAAAAGAAGAGTAAACGAATATTTAGATCAACATCATATCAAAGCAACTGGTAATTATAAACTTTTTTCAAAAGCGATAATCCTTGTTTCTTTGTTTTTTGTTACTTATATCCATTTAGTCTTTTTCACTCCGCCAACATTATTTGCCATTTTAGAATGTGCATTTTTTGGATGTTTAATTGCATCCATTGGTTTTAATATTATGCATGATGGTAGTCACGGAAGTTTTAGTAAGTATGCATGGTTAAATAAGTTAGCCTCATCTTCTATAAGTGTACTTGGTGCTAGCCGATTTATGTGGGGCATGAAACATGTGACAATACATCATACCTATACCAATATTGATGGTGTGGATGATGATATTGAAGTAGGTGTTTTTATGAGAATGGCACCAACTCAAAAACATTACTTATTACATCGTTTTCAACATATTTATTTCTGGGCTTTATACATGTTATTGTATGTGTTTTGGATCTTCTTTGCTGACTATAAAAAATATTTTTCAAAAAAGATTGGTTCTATTTCTTTCAAGAGCATGACAATTGCTGAACATATTGAGTTTTGGGCTGTAAAAGTTTACCATGCCATTGTATTTGTAATATTACCAATTTATATGTTAGGATGGGTTAGTTGGTTAGTGGGTTTCTTGATTACAACATTTGTGGCTGGCTTTGTTTTAAGTATTGTATTTCAGCTGGCACATACAGTAGAAGACACTGAATTTCCTGTAGCTATACAACCTGAGAACAGAATGCCAGATGAGTTTGCTGCACACCAAATTCAAACAACTGCAAATTTTGCAACAAAAAGCAAATTGGTTAGTTGGTTAGTGGGTGGATTGAATTTCCAAATTGAGCACCATTTATTCCCTAAAGTTTCTCATGTGCATTACCCCGCAATTTCAAAAATTGTAAAAGAAGCATGTGCCGATTTTAAATTAAAATATATTGAATACCCTACGGTTGCAAGTGCGATTAAAGCACATATTCACTTCTTAAAAGCAATGAGTAAGCCTTCTGTAGCTTAGTATTCATTTCAAAATACTTTAAAGGGTTGCATTTTGCAGCCCTTTTTTATGTCTTAAATAATTACTGGCAAAAAAAATCCCAATGTTGAAACATTGGGATTAATATGATTAGGAAGACCTGTTGAATTAAGATGCTTTCTTTTTCCTTGCTGTCTTACGAGGAGGGTTCTTTTTTAATTCTTCTATAATCTCCTTTACTTCCTCTATAGTTAAGGATTCTACTTTTTCTTGTTGCTCTTTAGTCAACTTAAAATTGCGTAAACCCTGCTTAATATAAGGACCATAAGGGCCTCTTAATAATTGAATTTTTTCTTTCTCAAATACCTTAATGGTGCGCTCGTCTTTTGCCTTACGCTTTTCAGCAATCATTGGCGTCAATTCTTCCAATGTTACCGTGTAAGGGTCCATTTCCTTGTTAAGGGAGTAGAACTTCTTGTCATGAGCCGCATAAGGGCCAAAACGACCAATATTTACAGTCACTTCGCTATCTTCAAATAAGCCTAAGGTTCTTGGAAGCTTAAATAGCTCCATTGCTTCCTCAAAACTGATAGTTTCAATACTTTGAGATGCTTTTAGTTTAGCAAATTTTGGCTTCTCTTCTTCATCTTGGTGGCCTATCTGAACCATTGGGCCATATCTGCCCATTCTTGCAATCACTTTTTTGCCACTTATAGGATCAAAACCTAGTTCTCTTTCACCTTTGGCTCTTTCTGCATTTTCTAAAGTATGTTCAATGGTGTCATGGAATGGATTGTAAAATTCTTCCAACATCTTACTCCACTTTAATTTTCCCAATGCTATTTCATCAAATTCGCCCTCAATTTTAGCGGTGAAGCCAAAGTCCATAACTTTTGGAAAATTCAATTTCAAAAAGTCTGTAACCACTAATCCTAAGTCAGTGGGAGAGAGTTTATTTTTTTCGGCACCCGTAATTTCAGAAGCTTTCTCGGTTTTAATTTCATATTTTGCATTCAGCGACAAAATTTGATATTCTCTTTTTACACCTTCTTTTTCTTTTTTCTCTACATAGTTACGTTTCATAATTGTAGAGATAGTTGGCGCATAAGTAGAAGGTCGGCCAATGCCTAATTCTTCTAATTTTTTCACCAAACTTGCTTCGGTATAACGTGATGCTGGACGGCTAAAGCGTTCTAGGCCAGTCATGCTAATAAAATCCAATACTTGTCCCTTGGATAAAGGAGGCAGTATTGCTTCTGCATTTTCGTCTTCACCCTCCTCAACCTCATCATCATCCTTGCCCTCCAAATATACTTTTAAGAAACCATCAAACTTCATCACTTCTCCGCTAGCTGTTAGCGTTTCTTTGTTGGTTGAAATTTCAATTTTGGCAGTTGTTTTTTCAAATTGCGCATCACTCATTTGTGAAGCAATTGTGCGCTTCCATATTAATTCATATAATCTATTGGTATCAGCGTCATCCACCTTAGGCTCATTCATATAGGAAGGTCTAATGGCTTCGTGCGCTTCCTGTGCACTTTCATTTTTATTTTTAAACTTACGAGGTTGATAATATTTATCACCAAAGCTTGAATTAATTTCAGATTTTATAGCATCCATTGCTGTCTCACTCAAACTAATACTGTCAGTTCTCATGTAAGTTATCTTACCACTCTCGTATAGTTTTTGAGCAAGCAGCATTGTTTTACTTACACTGTAGCCTAATTTTCTAGAGGCTTCTTGTTGTAGCGTAGAAGTTGTGAAAGGTGCGGATGGAGTACGTTTCCCGTCTTTAACTGTAATGTCTTTAACAGTATAAGTGGCACCCTTGCATTCATTTAAAAACTTTTCAGCTGCACCTGCGGTAGTTAATTTCTGAGGACCATCTGCCTTGAATTTAACTTTCTTTTTATTGATATCTAAAGCTGTAAATAAAGCAGAAACTTTAAATACACTTTCAGGAATAAATTGGTTAATTTCTCTTTCTCTTTCTGCAATTAATCTTACAGCTACGCTCTGCACACGGCCCGCACTCAGACTTCTTTGCATACCAATTTTGCGCCATAAAACAGGGCTTAATTCAAATCCCACAATTCTATCCAATATTCTTCTTGCTTGTTGCGCATCCACTAAATCCATGTTTATTAAACGTGGATTTTCAACAGCTTTTTTAATAGCAGGGGCTGTAATTTCATGGAATACGATACGCTTGGTTTTTTTAGGATCCAAACCCAAAACTTCGGCCAAATGCCAACTGATACTTTCTCCTTCACGGTCCTCATCCGATGCAAGCCAAACTTCCTTTGCTTTCTTTGTCATGGACTTTAATTCTTTCACCACTTTCTCCTTTTCACTAGGAACCATATATCTAGGTGCAAACTTGTTTTTCAAGTCAATACCCATATCGTTTTTCTCTAAATCGCGAATGTGTCCATAGCAACTTCTCACTTCAAAATCTTCGCCCAAAATTTTCTCAATGGTCTTTGCCTTCGCAGGCGACTCAACGATTAGTAAGTTCTTTGACATAGTTGTCAACCGCTCCTTCGGGATTTTTATATATTGAAAATCAGCTAATTATAAGAAATCTGTAAGTATACAATTAAGCATGCAGTCACATTTCTCGTGATGCAATATTAGAGCATTAGACTAAAAAATAAAAATGAAGTCCCCTTAAGCACCCAAAAATGACACTATTTTGTCAATAATTTCGGGGGTTTTATATACTTTATTATGACCTAATCCTTTGGTAATCAAGAATTTAATATTTTCCGGTGCTTTATTTTTAAAATTTACCAAATCTTGATAAGGACAAACCCTATCACCTTCATCGTGTACCCAAAGGATAGGACCAGTGTATTTCTCAATAGCTCTATCGGCTTCAAAATAACTTATAGGCAGATGGGTCTGCTTTCCCATTTCTGCTAAAAATGCAGCTTTAACTGGCACAGAGAATTGCATCATATTAAAGTAATTGTCAAAAGTGGTAGTGGTTTTTGTTGCAGGAGCTATTAAAACAAACTTATGTAATGCAGGCTGGCTAATGGTTTCGGCAATCATGGCTAATGTAATGCCACCTAATGAATGACCCATAAAATGGTCAATGGGGCCATATGCCTTTATGATCTGTTCTATTGCATCCTTGTATATGACTATATTTATGTGTTTGCCTTCACTGCGCCCATGTGCAGGTGCATCAAAGCCCAAAACCCTAAAACCTGATTTCAATAATGGTTGAATATATTGTTCGAATTTGTAAAAATAACTAGCATATCCGTGACAAATAAGCACGGTTTTACCATTGGGATTAGTTGCCTGCCATTCAAAACCTTTAATGGTCGTTTTACTTGGCAATACTAGTTCAATTTGTTTTGCTTGATTAAAAATAGCAGGGGCCTTTCTTTTTTTATATTTTGGATAGGGCGTGCAAAATAAATTAAATGCCAATTTGCCTGCAACCGCTGGGGAAACTTTCCCAATGGTCTTAAACTTAGTTCTTAAATATTGTAAGTAAACTCTTTCCGAAAATCCGCTGCTAGACATATGAGATTAATTTTGTCAAAGATAAGTTGAGCATTGCTGATAGATTTTAATTTTTTTGTATTTCGACAACAAAAAGCAATGAATCAACAAGGTTTAAAGCTATTTTTGCAAGAAATTATAATTTAATTTATGTACGCACTTAAAATAAATTTTGAACAGAAGGGAGTTGAGTCTGTTACTTTGAACGATGTAAAAGCTGGAGAAAGCTTATTGGAAGTGATATTAGATGCTGGTATTGAATTGCATCATAATTGTGGAGCAGTTTGTGCATGTAGTACTTGTCATTTATATGTTAAGAAAGGGATGGAATTTTTAGAAGAATTGTCTGAAAAAGAAGAAGATTTTATTGACCGAGCAGTAAGCCCAAGAATTGAATCTCGTTTAGGTTGTCAATGCATCATTCAAGAGGGAAATGGAGAAATTGAAGTGACATTGCCTGATCAAACACAGTTTTTAGGAGAATAAATTTTTAAGAAAGAAAAAAACAAGCGAAAAATAATAAAGTATGACGCATTTTGAACCACCCATTCATTGGAATGATCACGAAGATATAGCTCAAAAACTGTATGAAAAATTTGGAGACGATTTTACAGAATCTAAGATATACAGAGTCCGTTTTACCGACTTATTACAATGGGTATTAGAATTGCCTCATTTTGAAGGCAAAAAAGAAGAATCAAACGAAGGTCATTTGGAAATGATTCAAAGTGCTTGGGTATATGAGTGGCGTGATAACCAAAAATAGGCTTACATTTAATTTTAAATTTCATTATTTTGTTAGCTAGCTTAAAAAAAATCACCTGTTTTATTTTTGACGTTGATGGTGTATTGACCAATGGCGATGTGATTGTAATGCCCAATGGGGTGCTCGTTAGAAAAATGAATATCAAGGATGGATATGCATTACAATTAGCAATTAAAAAAGGGTATCAGGTTTGGGTAATTTCTGGCGGCCATTCTAATGAAGTAGAAGAAAGATTGCATAATTTGGGTGTGAAGGAAGTGCATATGCGCATTAAAGATAAGCGTTCACTAATACAGGAATTGTCAATTTTGCATAATGTTCCATTGGATGAGATGATGTTTATGGGTGACGATATGCCCGACTACGAAGCTATGAGTATTGTTGGTTTGGCTGCATGTCCTAAGGACGCGGCTGTGGATATAAAATCTATGGCAGCCTATATAGCTTTAGCAAATGGTGGTGAAGGTTGTGCAAGAGAAGTAATTGAGAAAGTATTAAAGTTAAATGATCAGTGGGATTTAGAGGATCATATACGTGCTCAATAAATTAAGCTATAAATTATAATTTGTTTGAAAACAATTGCTCATTTTTTAAGACTGGTACGATGGCCCAATTTAGTATTCATACTATTGGCAGAATGTTTATTTCATTATTGTATATATAAGCCACTCTATCCTCACTCAGCTGCAGATGTAGATACTCGTTTTTTTTTAATAGTTCTCACTTATTTATTTATAGCAGCAGCAGGGTATATTATCAATGACTATTTTGATATTAATATTGACCAAGTAAACAAACCCAGTAGGGTAGTTGTGGGTTCGCATATTAGCAGACGTTGGGTGATATTTTGGCATCTGTTGTTAAGTGTATTAGGTATTTATATTTCAACAATTGCATTTCCTTTTCAAAGTTATTGGCATATTCACTTGTCTAATTTATTGACCATTCTGTTACTGTGGTTTTATTCCACTAATTTCAAAAAAGATTTTTTAATTGGGAATGTGGTCATCTCAATTTTAACAGCTTGGTCTATTGCAGTTGTTTATTTTTCAAAATTTACAGTTCAAGAAATTTTACATCCTAATATAAATGATACGGCCAATTTTAGATTTGCAAAAATTATGGTGCTATACAGTGTGTTTGCATTTATATTAACACTGGTAAGAGAGGCATTAAAAGATATGGAAGATATGGAAGGGGATCAGAAATTTGGCTGCAAAACCTTGCCTATAGTTTGGGGATTGAGGCCTACCAAGGTTTACATTAGTGTATGGCTTGTAGTACTCATTGGAAGCTTGAGTGTGATTCAACTGTATGTAATTCCATTTGGTTGGTGGTATAGTATATTGTATTGTATTTTATTTATTATTGCACCTTTATCATTTGTACTTCTCAAATTAAGAACCGCTTTTGAGAGCAAAGATTTTCGTCAATTAAGCAAGCTTGTTAAAATAGCTATGTTCGCTGGAATACTCTCCATGCTATTTTTCTACTTTTTATTATAGACTACTTTATTATAACTTATGTCTTCTTTTATTTTAGCATCACAATCTCCTCGTAGAAAAAGTTTATTGGAATGGGCCGAGCTTGATTTTGAAATTATTGTATCGGCATCAGATGAATCTTTTCCAGCGTCCATGTCCATTTCTGATGTTCCCGAATACATTGCAAAAAACAAAGCATTGGCAGTTGAATTGAAAATAAAAAATGAGCAACCTACAATGCTAAATCATTGTATTATTGCAGCCGATACTGTTGTAGTCTTGGATAATACAATAATGGGCAAGCCGATAGATAGAGCTGATGCTATCGCTTCGCTTACGAAGTTATCTGGCAGAACACACCAAGTAATTACTGGGGTATGTATTTTGTATAAGGAACAATTAGAGACGTTTGCTGAAACAACTCAAGTTGAATTTCATGAACTTACCACGGATCAGATTGTCTATTATGTGGATCATTATAAGCCCTATGATAAAGCAGGAGGGTATGCCATTCAAGAATGGATAGGTGTAATTGGTATTAAAAAAATACAGGGTGATTTTTACAATGTAATGGGTTTGCCTGTAAGTAAGCTATTGCAAAAAATAAAGCAGTTAAACCTTTTGTAAAAGGATAACTGCTTTAAATCAATAGGCGCCAAGTACAGCCAATATTTTATTCATTGGTTGTATAAATTATAACCAATTAAAAGCGATATCTAATTCAACATCTGGGTGCAAACTTCTTTCCACAGGACAAGTGCGTGCAACACGTTCTAAAATTTCTTTGGTTTTATCGTCTAAATTTAATGCTGGCATAGTTACATGTGCAATTATTTTACCAATTCTTCTTGGATCTGAAACCATAATTTTAGTTACTTCTACTTTAGCACCATCCAATGCTATATCCATTATTTGTGCTTTGATACCCATTGTAGTAATCATACAAGCACCCAATCCTGTTGCAATTAAATCGGTTGGAGAGAATCTTTCTCCTTTACCTTTATTGTCTGTAGGGGCATCGGTTTCAATAGCAGAACCACTTTGTAAGTGTAAACAGGTTGTTCTTAGGTTGGATTCATAGGTTACTGTAGCTGTCATAATTGCTTATTTAATGATTTATGATTTTGGTAAAATTACAATTTAATTCCCCTCAAGTCATGTATTTTTGCCAAGTTAATTAAGATCCTATGCAAGAATTACCTATCCTAAATGCTGAACCTACTGAACGTTTAAAAAAGCCTAATTGGTTAAGAGTTAAGTTGCCTATTGGCGAAAGTTACAAGCATGTAAGAGGATTGGTAGATAATCATAAACTACATACTATTTGTGAAAGTGGTAATTGTCCAAATATGGGAGAGTGTTGGGGCGAAGGGACAGCTACATTTATGATACTTGGTAATATTTGTACCAGAAGTTGTCAATTTTGCGCAGTTGCTACTGGTCGTCCAAAGCCCGTTGAATGGGATGAACCACAAAGAGTAGCAGAAGCGGTTTATTTAATGAAAGTGAAACATGCTGTTTTAACAAGTGTGGATAGAGATGAGTTGCCAGATGGGGGTTCAATAATATGGGCGAATACAATTAAAGCCATTAAAACATTATCACCGGAAACTACATTGGAAACTTTAATTCCAGATTTTAGAGGAATAAAAGAACAAATAGATAGAATTATTGAAGCTGCTCCAGAAGTAGTGAGTCATAATATGGAGACTGTAGAACGCAATACAAGACGTGTAAGAATTCAGGCAAAATATGATCGCAGCTTGGGCGTTTTAGAAGCCTTGAAAAAAGGTGGCAGAAGAACTAAGACTGGTTTGATGTTGGGTATTGGCGAAGAGAAACATGAAGTGATTCAAACCATGAAGGATTTGGTGAATGTTGGTTGCGATGTATTGACATTGGGACAATACTTGCAACCTACTAAAAAACATTTGCCTGTTCAGCGTTTTGTGCATCCCGATGAATTTGCTGAATTAAGACAGATAGGCTATGAATTAGGTTTTGATTATGTAGAAAGTGGGCCATTAGTTCGCTCTTCTTATCATAGTGAGAAGCATGTAATAGCAGGATGGGGTAGAAATAAATGGATGGAAGAACAAGCAAATAAATAGTATAACTCCTACATTATAAAAAAGGCCCGAATCCATTTCGGGCCTTTTTTATAATTATTCTTTTGAGAGAAATTGAGATTTTAATTCCGAATTCATATAATGAATTCGAGGATTAAACAAAGCTTAATCCCACATGAGTGCAGAAGCACCTAAAATGGCAGCGTCTGATTCTTTCAAGTGGCTAAATAAGATCTTTACTTTATTTTGAAAGATCTCAATTACATTCGCTTCCATATGTTCTCTAGTAGGTTTAAGAATCATATCTCCGGCTTTTGTTAGGCCGCCAAATAAAATAATTGCTTCTGGACTTGAAAACATAACAAAATTTGCAAGAGACATCCCTAATATTTTTCCAGTGAATTCAAATACTTCTTTTGCAACTTCATCTTCTTTTTGCGCAGCCTCAAAAACATCCTTAGAAGTGATTTTTTCAATTGGGATAGCTCTTAATAAACTTGGACGATTGGTGGTACTTAAAATTTCCACGGCAGTATGTGCCACACCTGTAGCAGATGCATAACTTTCAAGGGAACCTTTTTTGCCCGTACCTGGATGTAGTCGGCCATCAGGAATAATAATAGTATGACCTAATTCACCAGCAAAACCGTCGTGGCCATATATTAATTGTCCATTGGCCACAATACCGCTACCCACGCCAGTTCCAAGTGTTATCATGATAAAATCTTTCATGCCTTTTGCAGCTCCGTACATCATTTCACCAACAGCAGCAGCATTTGCATCATTGGTTAATTTAATAGGTAACTTAAATTTATCCTGAAGCATTTTAGCAAAAGGAATAACACCTTTCCAAGGTAAATTTGGGGCATATTCAATAGTGCCAGTGTAAATATTCCCATTGGGAGCACCAACACCAATACCTTTAATGCGGCCAACACCACCTACTTTTTCAATCAACTCGCTTAATTTATCATAGAGCTCGTCAATAAAAGTATGCACTTGTGCATGCGTATTTGTTGCCATTGAACTTGAATGTAATACATTACCATCCTTGTCTACAATACCATACTTTGTACCTGTTCCGCCAATGTCAACACCAATTACATATGAATCCATTATTCAAATATTTATTTTTAAAAATTAATGTCCTCCCTTAGCTTCAGCTTCTTCATAATTAATGCCTTGCTTTTTTAATATGCCCTTAACTGCAATTGCAAAGAATAAAATATAAGAGAAGCAAAGTACTGGAACCCAGAATGAATTATGTATACCATATCCTGGAGTTGAAGCATTTGAAGATTGTAAAAAATCTGATAATTTACCTTGCATTGGAGGAATAATACCACCGCCCAAAATCATCATAATTAAAAAAGCAGCACCTTGAGTTGTATACTTTCCTAATCCCGCAATTGATAATGCAAAAATTGAAGGCCACATGATTGAACAAGCAATACCTCCAGTTAAGAAGGCATAGGTCGCTAAATCCCCTTTATTGAAAATTCCAACTAGCATTGCACAAATTCCAATAATGCTAAATATCATTAAAGTTTTCGCTGGTTTATCCTTGCTTAAATAGAATGCACCAATCTGAATGAAGATACATACAATGTACATATATAAAGGACTCATATCATATTGAGCAATACTATTTACACCAATGATAATACCAAACGCTACCAAAGGAACTATGATGGTTAAAATTTTCTTTGTATTGTTTTTAAATTCAAATGCCGAAATAGCACCTGTCCAACGACCTATCATCATACTTCCCCAATACATAGAAATATAAGGGGCAATTTTAGAAGAAGGGATACTTCCAAAATCAGCTTGTTTTAATAACTCACCTAAGTTAGAACCAATGGCAACTTCTACTCCTACATAAACAAATAAAGCTAGCATGCCTAATACCAATTGAGGGTATTTCATTGCACCCCATCCGTTCTCGTTTTTTTGAGCAGAGAAATTGGCAAATAATAAACCAACTACTACTGTTGCTAATGCGCCAAATAACCATTTTAATCTGGTTGTTTCCATATCTAATTTTGCAGCATCCGTTAAAGTGCTAGGATCTACTTTGTAACTATTAAAAATGGGCACAAACATAATCACCAACACGCCTGTCATGATGAGTAACAGTTTCAACGCTTTATTAGCTGGTTCAATTTTTTCTTCATTAATGCCTGCAGGCACTTTTTTGGAGAAATGAAATAGAGCTGCAGCGGCTAAAAATAAACACCCTGCTGCACTATATAATACAACTACTTTACTTAAACTCAATGCAGCAATTTGATCATCTGTAATTGCAGCGGCTGTTCCAAATAAAGCAAAGGCAACAACAATAGGGCCAATAGTAGTTCCAAATGAATTAATTCCTCCTGCTAAGTTTACACGGCTAGCACCAGTGCTTTCATCGCCTAAAGCAATTGCAAATGGTTGTGCGGCTGTTTGTTGTAAAGAAAAGCCTAAAGCAACTATAAATAAACCTACAAGCATTCCAGAGAAAGTATTTGCATTAACGGCAATAATCATTGCAGCTGCCCCAATTGCAGAAAACAATAATCCATAAACAATACTTTTTTTATAACCCCATTTTCCAACAAGGTCTTTGCCGCCAAATGCTCCATAAGCAAAAAGTCCAAGGGCGCCTAAATAGTAAGCTAAGTAAAATGCAAAGTCTACAAGCTGACTTTGGAACTGGTCTAAATTAAATTTGTGTTTACAAAAAGGGATAAATACACTATTGCTGGAAGCAATAAATCCCCAAAAAAAGAATACCACAATGAGGGTTGATAATGCACCCGTATTAGTGGGCTGTTTTGGTTGGCTCATAACATTCGTTAGTTTAATCGTTGGATTTTCTCAAAATAAGATCCCGTAAAATACTTAAAATTTGAATTAAATGCTCAATTCAAAGTCTAAAAAATGAGGTTGGAATTATAGATACATTTTAGTAAATTGAAAACAAATTGATAAATCCCATGGTGATAGTACATGTAAGTGCGGAATGTTATCCAATGGCAAAAGCTGGAGGGTTGGGTGATGTAGTTGGTGCTTTGCCAAAATATCAAAAAAAAATGGGTGATGAAGCAATGGTTGTGATGCCTATGTATAAAACTCCTTTTTTAGAAAAGAATGAGTGGGAGGTTCATTTTAAAGGGAATGCTAATTTGGGTAGCTGGTTTTTTGATTATACCATTATTAAAGAAAAAACGGGTAAGCTTGGGTTTGATTTATACTTAGTGGATATTAATGGATTATTAGATAGACCTAAAGTATATGGATACACAGATGATAATGATCGTTTTATTGGCTTTCAAATTGCAGTTGTAAACTGGCTTTGCAATTGGGCACAACAACCTGATATTGTTCATTGTCATGATCATCAAGCAGGATTGGTTCCGTTTATGATGAAACATTGTTATGATTATCAAAAATTACAAAATGTAAAAACAGTTTTAACTATTCACAATGCCCAATACCATGGTTCAATGGGTTGGGATAAATCAGTCTTAATTCCAAGGTGGGATTTATGGAAACGTGGTTTATTAGAGTGGAATAATTGTATTAATCCTTTAGCTACAGCGGTAAAGTGCGTAGACAAGGTTACGACGGTGAGCCCAACTTATATGCATGAACTAAAAGTACATTCAAATGGTCTTGAGTCTTTATTTGAATATGAACAAGGAAAATGTATTGGGATTTTAAATGGAATTGATAATGAAGTTTGGAATCCTGCTACCGATCCAATGTTGCCCTTTCATTATACAGTTAAAGATGTAATTGAAGGGAAACAAAAAAGCAAAGAAGCAATTTGTGCTAGATACAATTTAAATATTGATAAGCCCTTGATCATTTTTATTGGAAGATTAGTTGGAGAGAAGGCTGCTGATGTATTGCCTGGAGCCATTCAACATGCATTAGATAAAACAAATTGCGGGGCTAATTTTTTAATGATTGGCGCTGGAGATACGGCGGTAGAATCGGCATTGAATTATTTAGTGCATCTATATCCTGGTGAGTACAATACGTTTATAGGGTATGATGAAAAAGTAGGTCATGAAGCATATGCAGCTGCCGATTTTTTATTGATGCCTAGTAGGGTAGAACCATGTGGATTAAATCAAATGTATTCATTACGCTATGGAACAATTCCAATGGTAAGAGATACAGGAGGTTTACACGACACTGTTGTAGATATGGGTGCCCCAGACGGTTTTGGGATTCGTTTTTTACATGCCAATGAAACAGATATTGTTCATTCCATTGAAAGAGCTATTGCTGTTTTTGGCGACAAAAAACATATGAAAAAAATGATTACGCAATGTATGGAGATAGATCATAGTTGGGAGTCGGTGGTACAAGATTATAAAAACGTTTATGAATCCATTGTTTAAATTATAAATTATAGCTCATGTCTAATTATGCAAAAGAAACTGTATCCATTATTTTAGGAGGAGGCGCAGGGTCAAGACTTTCCCCCTTAACAGCAAGAAGATCTAAGCCTGCAGTTCCTATTGCAGGAAAATATAGATTAGTGGATATACCTATTAGTAATTGCATTAATAGTAATTTAAACCGAATTTTTGTATTGACCCAGTTTAACTCTGCATCATTAAATCAACACATAAAAAACACTTATCATTTTAGTGCATTCAGCTCTGGCTTTGTGGATATTTTGGCTGCAGAGCAAACACCTGACAATCCAGGATGGTTTCAAGGTACTGCTGACGCGGTTAGACAGTCACTTAGGCATTTAGACAAAATGGATTTTGAATATGTATTAATTTTAAGTGGCGATCAATTATATCAAATGGATTTCAGTAAAATGATTGATGCACATAAAAAAAGTGGTGCTGCATTAACAATTGCTACTATTCCAGTTGGAGATAGGGAAGCGCCTGAATTTGGTATTTTAAAGTCAAACGATGAGCATGTAATTACATCTTTTGTTGAAAAACCTAAGAAGGAATTATTGCCTGAATGGATAAGTGATACTGGACATGCGATGCAATCACAAGGAAGAAATTATTTGGCTTCCATGGGAATTTATGTTTTTAACAAAGAGATACTCTATAAACTACTGAATGAAGTACATGCCAATGCAACTGATTTTGGTAAAGAAATTATACCCGACTCTATAGCGCATTATAAAGTGATTAGTTACCAATATGATGGTTACTGGACTGATATTGGAAATATATATTCTTTTTTTGAAGCGAATATTGCTTTAACAGATGAAATTCCACCATTTAATTTATTTGATAGTGCGCAAACAATTTACACGCGTTCTAGAATGTTGCCACCTGCAAAAATAAGCGGCACGCAAATTAATCAGGCCATAGTAGCTGAGGGTTCAATCATACACGCGGCTTCAATTACTAAATCGGTAATTGGTATTCGTTCTAGAATTGGTAAAGGAACCGTAATTAAGAATGCATACATCATGGGTTGTGATTATTATGAAACCATTGAACAAATTAATGCCAAAAACAATAATGGCCAACCTATTTTGGGCATTGGTGAAAGATGTATTATTGAAGATGCCATCGTTGATAAAAATTGTTCCATTGGAAATGACGTAACAATACGCGGTGGTGCTCATTCAGAAAATATTGATCATCCACTCTATACCATTAAAGACAATATAGTTGTAGTAAAAAAGGGTGCAGTCATCCCCAATGGATTTGTTATTTAATAATTGCGTATTTATACCTAATTTGTAGTGTGATTTTTACACATTAAACGAAATGCTATGCTTAATACTGGTGTTCAGTCAAGGCTTAAACCAAGACTAACTATTTTACAGATTGTTTTTATGAGTTTTGGGTTTTTAGGAATACAATTTGGATTTGCGCTTCAGAACGGAAATACCTCTCGCATTTTAAGATCTTTTGGAGCAGACGTGGATCAATTGCCTATGTTTTGGATAGTTGCTCCATTGGTTGGTATGATAGTTCAACCTTTAATTGGTCATTATAGTGATAACACTTGGACAAAAATGGGAAGGAGAAAACCCTTCTTTTTAGTTGGGGCTATATTATCGTCCATCGCTTTAGTCTTTTTGCCTAACTCTGGTGCGCTAACGTCTGTTTTACCAGCATTATGGATGGGGGCAGGAATGGTCATGTTAATGGACGCCTCATTTAATGTTTCCATGGAACCCTTTAGAGCATTAGTAGCCGATAATTTACCCGATGAACAAAGAACAAGTGGTTTTGCGATTCAAACCTTTTTAATAGGTGTTGGTGCAGTTGTTGGATCGGCATTGCCTAGCTGGTTAGCCAAAATGGGGTACTCTCAAGAAGCAGGCCCTACAGGTGTTGCAGACAATATTAAATACTCTTTTTACATTGGTGCCGCAGTTTTTATTGTAGCCATATTAGTAACTGTATTTTTATCAAAGGAATATCCACCTGCCGAATATGCAGCATATCATGGTGGTGAAGCAAGTGAAGAAAAACCAAAAGCGAAGTTGTCAGATATAGTAATTGATTTTAAGCAAATGCCCAAAACAATGAAGCAATTGGGATGGGTACAATTCTTTTCTTGGTTTGCATTATTTAGTATGTGGGTATTTACAACCGATGCAGTGGCAACCCATGTTTATGGATTGACCGGAAATTATTCCAAGTCCGTAGAATATAATACCGCTGGAAATGTAGTAAGTTCAGCATTTGGCGTATACAATTTAGTTGCTGCTGTGTATGCATTGTGTATTCCATTAGTGGCAAAAATATTAGGTAGAAAAGGAGCACATGCTTTTAGTTTGGTATGTGGAGGAATTGGTTTGTTGTCAATCTATTTTATAAAGGACCCTTCAATGCTTACTTATTCAATGATTGGAGTTGGACTAGCATGGGCCAGTATTTTAGCAATGCCATATGTAATTTTATCAGGTTCTATCCCTCCGGGCAAGCTGGGCATTTATATGGGTATATTCAATTTTTTCATAACCATACCACAAATCATTAATGGAATTTTTGGTGGACCAATTGTAAAATATATATATCATGGTCAAGCTATATATGCAATTGTTTTAGCGGGTATATTGTTATTATGTGCTGCAGTAAGTGTTTTGCTAGTGCAAGATCCTGGAGCACCTAAAAAATAATTTAATTTATATGTTTAAAAAAGTACTAGCTATTTTCTGTTTGCTTGCAGTTGTTTTTTCACTGCAACTTAATGCTGCTGAAATAAATATTCAAGCTTATCCAAGTAATTGGTTTGTTCAAATGAAGCAACATAAAGTACAAGTGCTATTGCGCTCGGGCAATGCTGACTTTTCAAAAGCAACCATTCAAGTTCATTATCCAGGTGTGCAATTATTAGCCCTTCATCATTTTGAAAATGGTCATTATTTAGCGGTGGATCTTGACATATCTAGTTTCGCTAAACCTGGAAATGTAAATTTTATTATTGCCAATATGGGACAGAAAACCAATTTATCATGGACCTTATTAAAGAGGAGGGCTGGTAACGGAACTGCTTTTGCACAAGGTGTAAATCAATCTGATTTAATCTATTTTTTAATGCCAGACCGATTTAGTAATGGTGATAATGAAAATGACAGAATTGTTGGTTTGAAAGATCAGTCATTAGATAGAGATTCTATTTTTTTAAGACATGGCGGTGACTTAAAAGGGGTAATGAACCATTTGGATTATATAAAAAAATTAGGTGCCACTAGTTTATGGATGACACCTGTTATTGAGAATGATATGCCCAATAGAACCGAGCATGGATATGCAGCAACTAATCATTATACAATTGAAAAAAGATTAGGTGGAGCTGCTGCCTATTTAGCATTAAGTGATTCTTTGCATAAGCATGGAATGAAATTAATTCAGGATATTGTATATAATCATGTTGGTAGATTTCATTTTTTAGTACAAGATCCTCCCTCAAATGATTGGGTACATCAGTGGCCAAAGTTTACAGAACCAAGTCATAAAGAGCAAGTAATTTTTGATCCCTATAAGTCAGAAACGGAACTAAAGAAAATGTCCGATGGATGGTTTACAACTGAAATGCCAGATTTAAATCAATCCAACCCTTATTTAGCTAATTTCTTAATTCAGAATGCAATATGGTATGTGGAAACTTTTGGAGTAGATGCATTTAGAATTGATACTTATAAGTATAATGATCTTGCATTTATGAATAGGTTAAACAAATCGCTTACCAATGAATATCCCAAAATCACCTCTTTTGGCGAGAGTTGGGTACATGGTGTAGCAGCGCAGGCTTATTTTGTTGAGAATCATATGGACATTCCTTTTAAAAGTAATTTGTATGGTGGCCAAGACTTTCAAACATTATTTTATGGAATTCTTCCTGCATTAAATGAAAAGTTTGGTTGGACAGAAGGTGTAACTAAATTATATACTACGTTAAGCAATGATTTTCTATATAAGGATCCAACTCGCAATGTAATTTTCTTGGACAATCATGATATGACAAGAATTTTTTCTTCATTAGGAGAGAGTGTTCCTAAAACAAAAATGGCATTGGCTTGGTTGTTAACTTGTAGAGGTATTCCTCAAATTTATTATGGTACAGAAGTTTTAATGAAAGGTATTTCAAATCCAGATGGATGGGTAAGATTGGATTTACCTGGAGGTTGGGTAGCTGACAAGAAAAATGTGTTTACAGAAGAAGGATTAACTGCTGATGAAAAAGAAGTATTACATTATACGCAGTTATTAGGTAACTATCGTAAAAATGCATCAGCCATCAAAACAGGAATAATGATGCAGTTTATTCCTGTAGATGGTTTATATGTTTATTTTAGATACGATCATAATCAAACGGTAATGTGTGTTATGAATACTGACATTAAAGAACGAGTAATTAATTTAAGTAATTACCAAGAAAGAACGATAGGTTTTACAGGCGGAAGAGATATAGTAACTGGAAATAAAATGGGTGGTCAATTTTCAATTCCTGCAATGACAATGCAGGTGATTGAATTAACAAAATAATTATGCCAAAATACGAAGAAGTACATTTTGTAGATGCTGCGCAACCAGTATGGAATTATTCTTTATTCACGGAAGAAGATATAAAGAATTTCCAAAACGGAACACACTATTCCTTGTATAAACTTTTTGGTAATAAACAAATTGAAGTGCTTGGTAAAAAAGGCACTTATTTTTCGGTTTGGGCGCCCAATGCTACTGCCGTATTTGTGGTGGGTAATTTTAATGATTGGGATAATACAAAGCATCCCTTAAAAGTAAGGTTAGATAGCTCTGGCATATGGGAAGGATTTATTCCAGACATACACCAAGGAGAAGTGTATAAATACCATATACATGGATACAAAGGCGTTCAATTAGATAAAGGGGATCCATATGCACATTATTGGGAGTTAAGGCCATTAACAGCTTCCATAACTTGGCAAACGGACTATCAATGGAAGGATGACAAATGGTTGGAGAAAAGAAAAATTAGCAATAGAACTGATCAACCTTATTCAGTTTATGAAGTGCATTTGGCAAGCTGGATGCGCCCCGACAAAAACAACGAAGACAGTTACAATTCCTATACACAATTAATTCAATTATTGGTGCCTTATGTAAAGGATATGGGCTTTACACATGTAGAGTTTATGCCTGTTATGGAGCACCCTTTTGACGGTAGTTGGGGTTATCAAGGAATTGGTTTTTTTGCTCCCACTTCAAGGTTTGGAAATCCTCAGGAATTTTCTGCATTAGTGGAAGCTTTTCACGCTGCAGAAATTGGCGTTATCATTGATTGGGTACCTTCTCATTTTCCTTATGATGCCCATGGCTTATTTATGTTTGATGGTGCCAATACCTATGAATACGCGGATATGCGAAAAGGATATCATCCCGACTGGAACTCCTATATTTTTAATTATAAACGAGGGGAAGTAAAATCTTTTTTAATTAGTAGTGCACGCTTTTGGTGTGATCAATTTCATATTGATGGACTTAGAGTAGATGCAGTTAGTTCCATGCTAAAATTGGATTATAGCAGAGAAGAAGGGCAGTGGGAAAGAAATGAATTTGGAGGCAATGGGAATATTGAAGCCATTGCGTTTATAAAAGATTTGAATGAAACTTTATACCGTGATTTTCCTGCTATACAAACAATAGCAGAGGAAGCAACGGATTGGCCCGGTGTAAGCCAGCCAACATTTATGGATGGGTTGGGCTTTGGCATGAAATGGATGATGGGATGGATGCATGATACATTGGATTATTTTAAATTGGATCCTATTATGCGTGCAGGGGCACAGGATAAGTTTTCATTTTCCATGATGTATTATTATGATGAACATTTTATGTTACCCCTGAGTCATGATGAAGTAGTGCATGGAAAAAGTCCAATGATTTATAAAATGCCTGGAGATGAATGGCAAAAATTTGCGAACCTGAGGTTGATGTATACTTATATGTTTACACATCCAGGCGCTAAATTATTGTTTATGGGTAACGAGTTTGCTGCCACGCAGGAATGGAATTATACTACCGAGCTACAATGGGAATTATTAGCACATGTAAGTCATGGGGGGATGAAATTCTGCGTTCAACAACTTAACCAGTTGTATCGACAAAATCCTGCATTATATGAATTGCAATATGAAAAAGGAGGATTTGAGTGGGTTGAAATGAATAAGCGAGAGGAGGGGGTAATTGCGTTTAGACGTAGAGCGAAAAATTGGGAAGAGGACATTGTAGTGATTTTAAATATGACTCCTGTCCCAAGACACGCATACCCAATACATGTTCATGGCAACAAACCATGGGAAGAAATATTTAACAGTGATGCTAAATCATTCTGGGGAGTAGGTGATTTATACAACACCAAAATACCAATGGAGCCACAGGATAAAACGGGCGATTGGTTTAAACTTAGTCTTGAATTACCTGCATTAGCAGCGATTGTAATTAAGTAAAAGCACATTTTTTGCTAAGTTTTGCACATGTCTCCAAAATTGACATTAAATAATATTTAGGTAATATATAGTTCTGAACTTTGTATTGTAATCCAATCTTATAACAACAAAAAATGAGATTATGAAGACTAACAACAAAGCAATGTTGTATGAAGCAGTTTCAGAATTCATACAGTTGCACGCCTTCGATCATTTATTGGACAACGAACTAGCTCAGTTAAAAAATCTATTAAAAATTTGGTCAGAGACCGAAGATGCAAATGAGTTGCATTATTTAACTCAGAAATTAATTCCTTTTTTGAGTAAAGCTAATTTCTTTGTTGAGACCGTTTCGCCTGCTGCTATTCAACTTTGGTTTTATGCTTTATCATACAATAATATCCCCATAGGGAATATGATGCAGGATATAAGTACGAACAATGAAATGTCTGCAACCTAGACTGATTTATGGGGGAAGAAGACACGAAATTGTCTGATGAATTGGATACTGCTAAAGTAAAGTAAAAATCCCCACCCGTTTATGGGGTGGGGATTAAAAATTATAAGACGTCAAATAAAATAGCCCTTAAATTTTATTAAGGGCTATTTTATTTTATTAAGGGCTAAATAATTAAATGATACTTTTTCTCATTGTAGTTTTACCTTCTCCAATTTTAAATCCATTGTGGTAAACTTCTACTTTGTATTCACCTTCAGCTAGCTTAGTTGTTTGCTTAAAATCGTAGCTTACTGGTAATACTGCATTTTGTACATATTGTACTGCAATTTTATTTGAGTAAGATTTTTGACCATCTTCTCTTGTAGCTAAGGTTCCGGCTTCTCCAAATGCTTTACCGTCTGGACCAGTGATACAAACAAATAAATCCTGAGCCCCAGTTGGTGTAATTTTATTTTTATCAATTTGGAATGACAAACGAATAGTGTTTGCTCTTCTTGTATTGTTTGTTTTTCTTTCGCTGCCATCTTCTCTAACGCGTAAAGATTGAATGCTAAAATTCGAAGCATGTAAAGTAGATCCAATATCTTGTAATCTTTCTTTCTCTTTAGTTGTTGAGTTAAGATTCGTATTTAAAGTTGTATTCTGATTGGTTAAATCTTCATTCTTAGCAGTTAATTGTTTGTTTTCTTCTTGAGCCTTTGCTAAATCGGCAGTTAAATTATTCAATTTGCCATTCAATTCAGCAATCATTGTTTTAGCTTCAGCTAATTCTTTATCAGAAGCATTCTTCTTTTTAAGGATATTGCCAATGTTAGATTTCAATTTTTGAATCTCTGTTGTTTTAGCAAGTAAATCACCAGACAACTGGGTGTTTTGTTGTGTTAAAGAATCTACTTTAGCAGATGCTGCAATAAATTCAGACTGGATGATGTTTTTGCTGCTATCAATTGCTGCAACTTTAACTTCGTTTTGTGTAATTAATTCTGTCTTGGAACTGTTAAAATAAATCCAAGAGCCAATTAAGGCAACAATCAATATACCAATGATTATTTTACTGCCGTTACCTGTTGATTCGTTACTCATAAAAATGATTTTGTTATTTTGGCTCAAGTTACAAAAAATATACAAACATTGCTTTTTTGCATAATTTGTCAAAAATTTTAACGGTTCGGTAACATGAATCTTTATCTTTGAGCATGCCCACTTCTAAAATAATCGCTAATTGGAAAAAGAATGTGTTTGATGCCGTCTATTGGTTAGAAGGAGAGGAGTCTTTTTACATAGATCAAGTGGTGGAATATGCTGAGAAACATTTGTTAGCAGAAGCAGAACAGGCTTTTAATATGACTATTTTTTACGGTAAAGATGCAGACTGGACACAAGTAATTAATGCTTGTAAACGCTATCCGGTTTTTGCAGAAAAACAAGTAGTTATTATAAAGGAAGCCCAACACATGGGGCAAATTGAAAAACTGCTTTCCTATGTTGAGCATCCATTAAGTTCTACAATTTTAATAGTTGCGCATAAGGATAAAAATGTAGATGGAAGGTCGGCATTGGCAAAGGCTTTAAAAACGAAGGCGGTTGTTGTTAGTACCAAAAAAATGTATGACAATAAATTGCCTGAATGGGTAATGAACTGGGTGGCAGAAAGGGGGTATCAAATTGCACCAAAAGCTGTACAAATTATTGTAGATCATATTGGGAATGATTTAAGTAGAATACAGAATGAATTAGAAAAGTTAATAGTGAACCTTGGTGATCGTAAAAAGATGACTGAGGATGATATTGAAAAGTATATTGGTATTAGTAAAGAATACAATGCTTTTGAATTTCAGGATGCTGTGGCACAAAAGAACTTTTCGAAAGCTATTAAGATGATTCAATATTTCGAATCCAATAATAAAGCAGCACCAATACAATTAATATTACCTACACTGTATGCATTTTTTAGTAAACTATATGCTATTTATGGATTGGGCACTTCAGACGAAAGACGTATTGCTAGTGAAGTAGGTATTCCTCCCTTTTTAGTAAAAAATTATGGAGCAGCTGCAAGACATTATTCCTATGGAAAAGTAGAACAAATATTGTTATTGATTCAGGAGTATAACCTAAGAGTAATAGGTATCAATAATGCCGATAATACCGATGGGGATATGTTAAAAGAATTAGTTATTAAGATAATGGATACTGCTGCAAAATAGTTACTGTACTCATTACATCCTGGTTTAACTGTGCCTTTAGAGCATCTAATCCATTGAATTTTACCTCACCTCTAATAAAATCGTAAACCATCACTGTTATAGTTTGCTCGTAAATGTCTTGGTTGAAGTTAAATATGTTTACTTCAATAACTTTCTTGTGTCCATCCACAGTAGGTCTTACACCAATATTCATCATCCCATCTAATATTTTGTCTCCAAAACATTCACCTTTTACTCTAACTGCATAAACACCATTGGAAGGAATAAGTTTCTCCTCGTCATTAATATGCAAATTAGCAGTTGGGAATCCAATGGTTCTGCCAATTTGATTGCCTCGAACAATAAAACCTTCAAAAAAGTAGGCATAACCTAAAAGCTCATTGGCTTTAATGATATTTTTTTCTGCTAAATAGTTTCGGATATGGGTTGAACTTACAATTTCATTTTCAACTAACTGTTCGTTTATTTGTTCTACACTAAATCCAAATTCTCGACCATAATATTGTAACAATTCAAAATTGCCTAGTCTTCCTTTTCCAAAATGATGGTCATATCCAACTATAATAGTATGTGGGTGGAAATTAGCAATTAAAAAATCCTTTACATATTCATCTGCACTTAAGTTTGAAAAATGGTAATCAAATGGGACAACCACTAAATGGTCAATGCCTGCCTGGTCTAATAAGACTATTCGCTCGTTTAGGCAAGTCAATTGTTTAATTTCTCCTGGTACAGATGAAATTATTTTTCTTGGGTGGGGGTGAAAAGTGATGATAATAGTTTCCCCACCGCTAGTTGCTGCAATGGCCTTCATTCTATTTATTATCTGTTGATGCCCTTTATGAACACCATCAAATGCGCCAATAGTTAAAATACCCTTATTAAATTGGGGTAATTGCTTTAAATCGTAATGAACCTTCATCTTCAGTTGCTAAATATGGTGCAAATGTAAAACAATTGTACCTTTGTGCTTCAAATCAATTTAGATCATGTCATTGTATGCCCAACGCGGAGTGTCCGCTCAAAAAGAAGAAGTACACGCTGCTATTCAGAATCTGGACCAAGGCTTATACCCAAATGCCTTTTGTAAATTATATGCAGACTTTTTAGGCGGGCAATCTGATTATATTAATATTATGCATGCCGACGGCGCAGGTACTAAAAGTATATTGGCCTATATCTATTGGAAAGAAACAGGGGATGCTAGTGTTTGGAAAGGTATTGCACAGGATGCTATTGCCATGAATTTGGATGATTTATTATGTGTAGGCATCTATGATCAAATATTATTTTCATCAACCATTGACCGAAATAAATCTGTAATTACTGGTGAAATATTAAGTCAGGTAATTAATGGAACACAGGAATTTTTCAATACACTCAAAACCTATGGGGTGCATATTGAATTCCTAGGAGGTGAAACGGCAGATGTAGGAGATGTTGTAAGGACTATTGCGGTAAATGGAACGATGACTGCAAGATGGCCTAAATCGAAATTAATTACCAATGACCTGATCGCACCTGGTCAAGTCATTGTAGGATTTTCAAGTCATGGCAAAGCCAACTATGAAACTGAATACAACAGTGGTTTGGGAAGTAATGGATTAACCAGTGCTAGACATGATGTATTAAGTAAGCAATATGCTACCAAGTACCCTGAGACTTTTGAATCAACTTTACCTGAAAATGTGGTATATATAGGTAAGAATAAAGTAACCGATGAAATTGAGATTCCTGGTTTTGGCAACATTGCAGTTGGTAAATTATTATTAAGCCCAACCAGAACTTACGCTCCATTGGTTAAAGCTATTTTGACTGAACATTTTGATGCAGTTAAAGGAATGATTCATTGCAGTGGAGGAGGGCAAACAAAATGTATGAAATACTTGCCTGGCAATATGCGTATTGTAAAAGATAATTTTATGCCTATACCTCCCATCTTTCATTTAATACAAGCCAATTCGGGAGCAAATGCTCGTGAAATGTACCAAGTATTTAACATGGGACATAGATTAGAAATATTTACAGATGCATCAAAAGCTGAAACTTTAATTTCAATTGCAAATTCATTAGGTATTGAGGCTCAAGTAATTGGACAAGTTGAAGCAGCAGATTCCAAAGAGCTTGTTTTAAAGGGTGATTTTGGAACGGAAACTTTCAGCTATTAATTTTAAATATCGACATTTAAATAACTAATAATCATATAATTACAATACTTCACTATGTCAGAAATAGTAATCAATCTTGAAAACGCTAATATTTACCAAAGTGGTAACCTTATTCTACAGGATGTAAATTTTAAAGTAGAGAAGGGTGAGTTTGTGTATTTGGTAGGTAAAACTGGTACAGGGAAAAGTAGTTTACTTAAAACACTGTATGGTGAATTGACATTAACTGAGGGGGAAGGTGATGTGGTTGGGTTCAAATTGAAGGATATGACTTGGAAAACCCTGCCATTTTTGAGACGTAATTTAGGGGTGGTGTTCCAAGATTTTCAACTGTTAACTGATAGAAATGTGCATGAAAACCTAAGATTTGTGCTTAAAGCAACGGGATGGGAAGATGAAAAATTGATTGAGCAAAAAATTAATGACGTATTGACCAAAGTGGGTCTTCAAAATAAGGGCTTTAAGATGACTTTTGAAATGAGTGGAGGTGAGCAGCAAAGGGTGGATATTGCCCGAGCTTTACTTAATGCGCCTAAATTGATCCTAGCGGACGAGCCAACGGGTAGTTTGGACCCTGAAACCAGTGACGAAATTATGCAATTATTGTTCCAAATTGCCAAAGATGACGGAACGGCCATAGTAATGGCAACGCACGACTTTATGGTAGTGAACAAGTTTCCTTCTCGTACCCTTACAACAGAGGGAGGAAGACTGGTGAGCAAGGATTAATTTTTCCCACAATTACAGATAAAATGCCCTTTTTTGCTTGAATTATAGTGTCTTTTTCTTATGTTCGCAGACATTTTAAAGAGCAATAATAGTGAGACTAAAGTCATTAGAAATCAAAGGGTTCAAGAGTTTTGCTGATAAAACCGTCGTGCGTTTTGACGAGGGTATAACGGGCATCATTGGACCAAACGGATGTGGTAAAAGTAATATCATCGATAGTATCCGTTGGGTAATTGGAGAATCAAAAATTTCTGCATTAAGATCCGAGAATTTAGATTCATTGGTATTCAATGGTTCTAAAACCAGAAATGGAAGCAGCATGGCGGAAGTAAGTTTGACTTTCGAGAATACCAAGAATTTATTACCTACCGAATTCAGTACAATAACTGTAACACGTCGTTATTATAAAAACGGAGAAAGTGAATATCGCTTAAACGATGTTGCTTGTCGATTAAAAGACATCCACAATCTTTTCATGGACACTGGTGTAAGTACCGATAGCTATGCCATTATTGAATTAGGTATGGTGGACGATATTATCAAGGATAAGGATAACAGTCGTCGTCGAATGCTAGAGCAAGCGGCTGGTATTACCATTTACAAAACAAGAAAAAAGGAAGCAAAAAATAAATTAGATGCTACCGAGCAGGATTTGTCTAGAATTGAAGATTTGTTATTTGAAATTAATAACCAATTAAAAACTTTAGAAAACCAAGCTAAGAAAGCAGAGAAGTATTTTGAAATTAAAAAAGACTATCAAGCAACGGCAATTGAATTAGCCATTGCAAGCTTGGAAGGATTTAATATTAGCTATAAGGAATTAACTGAGCAACAAGAAGCGGAAACAGATAAGAAAGTACAGCTTGAAGCGCAGATAGCTTTGGAAGAAGCAGCATTGGAACAAGACCGTGTTGTGTTTATTGAAAAAGAGCGTGCCTTACAAAGCATGCAACACGAGTTCAATGAAAAGGTTGAGGTTTTAAGAACAAAACAAAATGAAAAGAACTTAGCTGCACAACGTTTAAATTATTTGAACGACAAGGAAGCTAGTTTACAAGAGTTTTTAGAAAGAGCAGAAGGTCAATTAAAAACAATTGGTGACTCCATTGAGTACACAAAATTGCAAGTAATTGAAGAAGAGAAATTATACAATGATTTTAAGAATAGAGTTGAAATTGCTCAAACAGAATTAACCAATAAACGTGCTCAGTTTGACGATCAACGTTCTGTATTAGATGGGTTACGTCAACAGTATGGACAAATCCAAAGAAGTCAGTTTGACGCTGAAAAGAAAGTAGCTGTATCTGACACATCCATTCAAAATATTCTTAGAAGTCAAGAACAATTAGAAACAGAGCAAACACACCGTGCTGCTCAAATTGAAGAATTAACAGCTCAATTAGCTACAAAGGAACAAGACCTTGCTACTAGAAAAGATCATTTGGCTGAACTACAAGCCCAACACGAAAAAGCAAAGGCGAGCATTTTTGAAACGCAAGCTCAATTGGAAGTGTTAAGGGCTAAATTAGCAGATCAAACCAGAATTTTAGATGCCAAGAAGAATGAATACGATTTATTAAAGAGTTTAGTGGACTCAATGGAAGGCTATCCTGAGAGTGTTAAGTTCTTACATAAGAATACAGGTTGGAACCATGAAGCCCCAATCTTATCGGATATTTTATACGTTCAAGAGCAATATAGAACTGCGGTTGAGAATGTTTTAGAGCCTTATTTGAACTACTATGTAGTAAACAATTTAAAAGAGGGGATGCAAGCCGTTCATTTGTTGGATGAAAATAAGAAAGGGAAGGCCAACTTTTTCTTATTAGACCAATTAACGGGTGCAAAAGCAGAATCTGCTCCATCAAATACCATTGCAGCTTTATCTGTAATTGAAATTGATCCTCAGTATGCTGCTTTAGCCAACCATTTGTTAGGTAATGTGTTTATTGCAGAAAATGAAGCTGCTTTAGATGCAAATCATACAGGTGTTATTCTAGAGAAGTCTGGTAAATATGTTAAAGGTAAATTTACTTTAACAGGAGGAAGTGTAGGATTGTTTGAGGGTAAGAAGATTGGACGTGCAAAGAACTTGGAAAAATTATTGGAAGACATTCAGGCACAAGAAAAAGTGGTGAATGAATTAAAGGATCAAATACAAGAGCAACACAATTCTGTTTTAGTTTTCAATGAGCAATTAAAAGAAAATGAGATTCGTTCAACCGAACAATCAATCAATACTTTAATTAATGAAGTATTTGCAAACAAAAATCGCCTAGAGAACTTGCAATCAGCACAAGCAAATGCAGTGACAAAATTGTCCGAGTTTGCTACTAAGGTTCAAGTTGAACAAGCTGCGATTGCTGATACTAGAATTGCTTTAGAAGCCTTGAATGTTTCATTACACGAAACACAAGCTAAGTTAGAAGCAATTGAATTGGCATATCAAGCCGCTGAACAAGCTTATCATTTGGCTTCTGGTGAATTCAATGAAATGAATTTGCAGTTGACAAAACAACATAGTAAGATTGAATCATTGCAACAAGAAGTGGTGTTTAAGGAAAATCAGTTAAATGATTTGCATGCACAAATTCAAAGCAATACCGCCCAATTAACAGAAGCTTCTACTGCTATTGTGGAAAGCAAAGAACAATTGGTTCAGATTGAAGAAGCATTGGTGCAATTAATTAAAGCAAAGGAGGAAGAAGAATTAAAATTAAACGAGGCAGATCAAGCTTATTATACTTTACGTAACAATCTTCAAGAAAAAGAGAGTGCAGTAAGAACTCAAATTAAGTCTAAAGAATTAGTTGATCAATTGATCAACGAAATCAAAGACAAGTTGAACAATCTTAAATTGCAATTGTCAGGAATGAAAGAGCGTTTAAGTGTTGAATTTAAAGTTGAGTTAGAAGAGGTATTGGATAAAGGTCGTCAAACTGAAGAATCCTTAGAGGAATTACAGTTAAGTGCGGAGAAGATGAAGAAGCGTTTGGAGAATATGGGTGAAGTTAATCCAACAGCCATTGAAGCCTATACAGAAATGAAAAAGCGTTACGATTTCATCTTGGAGCAAAAGAATGACTTAGTAACTGCTAAAGAAAGTTTATTACAAACCATTCAAGAAGTAGAAGCAACTGCGAACCAAGCATTCTTAGAAACTTATAATACGGCTAGAGAAAACTTCCAAAAAGTATTTAAGGCATTATTTACAGAAGAAGATTCTTGTGACTTAGTTTTGGTGGATCCAGATAATTTGGCTGAAACGGCGGTAGAGATTGTTGCAAAACCTAAGGGTAAGCGTCCATCTTCTATTACGCAGTTATCAGGAGGGGAGCGTACTTTAACAGCAACTGCAATGTTGTTTGCGATTTACTTAATTAAACCTGCACCATTCTGTATTTTGGATGAGGTGGATGCTCCTTTGGATGATGCCAACGTAGGTAAGTTCACACAAATGATTCAGAAGTTTTCTGATAACTCACAGTTTATTATTGTAACACACAATAAGCAAACCATGAGTGCAGTGGACGTGATTTACGGTGTTACCATGCAAGAGCCTGGTGTAAGTAAATTAGTTCCAGTGGACTTTAGGAGTTTAAGCAATTAATTTTTTTATTATAAAGTAGCTTTAAGAGTCCTTGGTAGCAATACTGGGGGCTCTTTTTAATTATGATCAAGTCCGCCATTATATTATTTATAACCTGCTATTTATTATACCTTCCCTTTAGTAGAGAGCCAGATTATTTTGACAGTGAAACTGCGCCAGCCACAATTGTTACTAAAGGTGATGCTGTAGTTGCATTGTATAGTGAGTTTGGTAAAACGTACTCATTGAATTTAGATAAGCAAGTATATGCGTCTAAAATAGGGCAGAAGACCGAAGTGCGGTATGAATTACGTAACCCTGAAAAAGCCGCTATAAATCAAGCTTGGGGCTATTGGTTTATAGCAAATGAAATGGCTTGGGCTTTTGGGGTTTTCGCTATTTTATTAGGTGCTGCCTTTGCTACAACACATAAGCCACATCCCGATGCTTTGGCCGAACAACTAAGTTATAAGGAAGAGATCAAATCGAAGTATCAATAAGATGAAAATAATTTTGAATATAGCTGAAAATATTTTGAGACGAAGTTTCGAGCTACGCGCAGACTGAGTCGAGAAATATTTTTAAGCTTATTCAAAAAATGAGCGAGTATCCAAAGCTGGAGGTTAAATTATCTCTTTAGTAAACGTTTAATTTCCTTGTCCACATCACGATTCTTAATCGTCTCTCGTTTGTCAAATTCTTTTTTACCCTTACCAATGCCAATTTCTAATTTAGCTAAATGTTTCTCATTGAAGAATATGCGCAAGGGGACAATAGTGAATCCTTTTTCTTTTACTTTAGCTTCAATTTTTTTTAGTTCTCTTTTTTGTAATAATAATTTACGATCGTGCACTTCAATATGATTATTCGCCGAGCCATGAGAATAGGCGTTAATGTATAAACTGCGCACCCATAATTCTCCACGATCAAAGAAACAAAATGAATCATTAAAGCTTACTTTACCTTCTCTAATAGATTTCACTTCCGTTCCAAGTAATACCATACCCGCAACATATTTGTCCTCTATGTTGTAATTAAAATAGGCTTGCCTATTGTTTAATTCTTTAGCTGGTAATGCTTTTGATTTAGCCATAAAAAATGTCCCAGTCTTTCGGCTGGGACAACAAAAGTAATATAAGTAAAGCTAGTTAAGAAATAGAAATGACAAGATTCACTTATTTTAATTAATTAGCTTAGTTCCTAAATAAAAAGGCTACTTCGGATAGTTTATTTTTTAGTTCTTTTCTGTCTACAATAAAATCAAGGAATCCATGTTCTAATAAAAACTCACTTCTTTGGAAACCAGCTGGTAAATCCTTTTTAATGGTTTCTTTAATAACCCTTGGTCCAGCAAAACCAATTAAGGCACCTGGCTCGGCAATATTAATATCACCTAACATACCAAAACTAGCAGAAATACCACCAAATGTTGGATCTGTAAGTAAGGAGATGAAAGGTAGTTTAGCATCACTTAATTGAGAAAGCTTACCACTTGTTTTAGCCAATTGCATTAAGCTAAATGCACTCTCCATCATACGTGCACCGCCACTTTTACTAATTACTAAGAAAGGTAGTTTATGTTCAATACAGTAGTCTACAGCTCTTGAAAATTTTTCACCCATAACACTGCCTAATGAACCTCCAATAAATTCAAAGTCCATACAAGCAACAACATAACCTTCACCATTCATTTTACCTACACCAACGCGCATTGAGTCTTTCAAATCTGTTTTAGAATGGATTTCATCTAAACGCTTTTGGTAATTTTTTAAATCGGTAAAGTTTAAGGCATCCTTACTTACGATATTGTCATAAAGTACTTCGTATGTTTGATCGTCAAATAAAATGTCAAAATACTCATCACTACCAATACGATGGTGATAATTACAATTAGGACAGATATACAATTGTTCTTTTAGCTCAGAGCTTGTACCAATATGATTACATGAAGGGCATTTAGTCCATAAACCTTCAGGGGTTTCTTTTTTGTCCGCAGTTGAAGTAGTAATACCTCTTTTGATTCGCTTAAACCATCTTGGTTTACCAGTTTCATTACTAGTAGATTCATCACCGGTCAAATTCACTTCAATATCTTCTTCTCTATTTCTCATACAGGGGCATTTAAGTGAGCAATCGTTGTTGTACTATAAATGTATAAAAAAAATAACAGCCACCAATCTATTACAATCGGTGGCTGTGTTAAAATTTTGTTTACGCGTTTCTGTTGATACAGTTTAAATCGTCAAAAGATTGTTCTAATCTCTTGATGAAAGACTCTTCACCTTTTCTCAACCAAACTCTTGGATCATAGTATTTTTTATTAGGCTTATCAGCTCCTTCAGGGTTGCCTAATTGAGTCTGTAAATAAGCTTCATTCTTTTTGTAATAGCCTAAAATACCTTCCCAGAAAGCCCATTGTAAATCGGTATCTAAGTTCATTTTAATAGCTCCATAGCTGATAGCTTCTCTGATTTGATTTTGAGGAGAACCAGATCCACCATGGAATACAAAGTATACTGGTTTTGGAGCAGTACCTAAAGTTTTCTCAATATGCAATTGACTATTATGTAAAATTTCTGGTTTTAATTCAACATTACCTGGGCTATATACGCCGTGTACATTACCAAAAGCAGCAGCAACAGTAAATAAATTACCAACTTTGCCTAATTCAGTATAAGCATAAGCAACGTGCTCGGGTTGTGTATATAACTTGTCGTTTTCTATACCACTATTGTCAACACCATCTTCTTCTCCACCTGTAACACCTAATTCAATTTCAATACCCATTCCTAATGGGGCCATGCGCTTGAAAAATTCAACTGATGTTTGAATGTTCTCTTCAATTGGTTCTTCAGACAAGTCCAACATGTGTGAACTGAATAAAGGTTGACCATGTAACTTATGGTATTTTTCACTTTCGTCAATTAATGCGCTAATCCAAGGCAACCATTTTTTAGCAGCGTGGTCGGTATGTAATACAACAGGTACGTCGTAGTACTTAGCAACTTGATGAACGTGTAAAGCGCCAGCTATTGCACCTTGTATATTAGCTTGTAAATTATCATTTGGCATGCCTTTACCTGCAATAAATTGCGCACCACCATTTGAGAATTGAATAATAATTGGAGATTTTACTTTTGCAGCTGTTTCTATTGCCGCATTAATTGTATCTGTTCCAGTTGTATTGACTGCTGGAATTGCAAAGTTGTTTGCTTTTGCATCGTTGTACAAAGCTTCTAATTCTTTGCCAAATAAAACACCTGATCTGTACTTGCTCATAGTTTAGTTATTGAATAACAAATATACAATTTATGCCCCAAACGCACGTTAGCCTGTTAAGAGAAAATAAGTTAAAATAATCCCCAAAATAAGGGGCACTGTGCACATTTTAAAGGAACCCCTTGGATTTCATCCAGTCATCATTATACACTTTTCCTACATAGCGGCTGCCATGATCATGAAAGATACAAACTACTACATCACTCGCTTTAAGTTGGCTTGAAAGTTGCATCAAACCTTGCAAGCAACTACCCGCACTGTAGCCACAAAACAATCCTTCTTCTTTAGCTAAACGACGGGTCATTAAGGCACCGTCTTTATCGGTCACTTGTTCGAAATGATCAATAACCGACATGTCATAATTGGCGGGTACAAAGTCTTCTCCAAAACCTTCCGCGATATAAGGTTGAACATAGGCCATGTCCACAATGCCTGTTTCAAAATAATGTGTCAACAAGGAACCTACAGGGTCAATTGCCCAAACTTTAATATTTGGATTTTGTTCTTTTAAATATTTTGCAGTTCCTGTTATAGTTCCACCAGTTCCTGCAGTACAAACTAAGTGGGTAATTTTTCCTTCGGTCTGCTTCCAAATCTCAGGCCCCGTTGTCTCATAATGAGCTAAACGATTTGCAAGATTATCATATTGATTAAAGAAATACGAGTTAGGAATATCAGCAGCCAGCTTTCTAGCAACAGAATAATAACTTGTTGGATCTTCTGGTGCAACATTGGTTGGACATACAATTACTTCGGCACCAACTGCTCTAAGAATATCCATTTTTTCTTTGCTCTGCTTATCGGTAGTTGTGAAAATACATTTATATCCTTTAACTACAGCTGCTAGTGCTAATCCCATTCCAGTATTGCCACTTGTACATTCTATGATCGTGCCACCTGGTTTTAATTTTCCTTCAGCTTCTGCCACTTCAACCATCTTTAATGCCATTCTATCTTTAATAGAATTGCCTGGATTAAAGTAGTCCACTTTTGCTAAAATGGTAGCAGGAATTTGTGCAGTAATTTTATTGAGTTTGATTAAAGGCGTATTGCCAATGGTTTCTAGAATATTGTTGTACCACATAGGGTTATGCAATTAGATGCTATTATGAAATTAATGAAAATAAAAAAGAGAGGATTGCGAAAGAAGGAAGAATTATAAATTCTCGAAGTTGCTCGTAATGATTTCGCAGAATTTTGTTTCAATCATTTTCTCCGCTAATGCAAGCATATTGCAAAATGCTTTTGCATTACTAATACCATGTCCAATAATTACTGGCTTGTTAACACCTAAAACAGGAGTGCCACCATAATTCTCAAAATGAAAACGACCAAAGAAACTGTCTTTTCCTAAACCTTGGTGTGCTGCAGCTTCGTACATTGCTTCAGCAGTTTTTAAAATAATATTTCCAGTAAAGCCATCACAAACAATTACGTCTGCTTTATCATTGAAAACATCACGTCCTTCAACATTCCCCATAAACTGGATTGCTGAATTTTCTTTTAGTAAAGGGTAGGTTGCTTGCGCTAATAAATTACCCTTGCCTTCCTCTTCACCTACATTTAATAATCCAACGGTTGGATGCTCAATGTTTAATATATATTTTGCATATAGATTTCCAAGAATTGCAAATTGATTCAATTGCTCAGGTTTACAATCGGCATTTAATCCAACGTCTACTAATAAACCTGTTTTACCGCCTAATTTAGGAAGCAAAGTTGCAATGGTAGGACGTAACACACCTTTGATAGGTTTGATACTAAACATAGCACCTACTAACATAGCACCCGTATTACCTGCACTTAAGAATGCATCAATTTTCCCAGTTGCTAATAAATGGAAACCAATGGAGATTGACGAATTGGGTTTTTCTTTGAGGGCTTTGGTTGGATGCTCGTGATAACCAATAACTTCTGTTGCATGTATAATATGCAAAAATGGTGAAGACACCCCGTGTTGTTGAAAGAGTGCCTTCAACTGGGTTTCTTCACCAATGCAGAATATAGTATTTTCGGTATTTGATAGATATTGTTGAACTCCTTTTACGGCTTCAAGTGGCGCGAAATCACCACCCATCATATCAATTCCGATGTTCATTGAATGCTAAATTAGGCTTTTAAAGGAGCTTTTTCAGCTACTAATTTTCCTTTGTAGTACAATTTACCTTCTTGAACATGGGCGCGATGACGAACATGGATTTCTCCAGTTGTACCATCAGTACTTAATGTTACTTCTTGTGCTACATAGTGAGTTCTTCTTTTTGCACTACGTTGTTGTGAGTGTCTGCGTTTAGGATTAGGCATCTCTTATGTTTTAAATTTTTACTATTTTATTTCTATTTCAACTTATTATACTTCTATATCTTCTCGCGTTATTACGCGGTTTCATCGTTCAGTCCTTCTTTAAACTTTTCTAAGCCTTTCCACAAATGCTCATTTCTTGTTTCCAATGGAGCAGACATGAGTTTTTGTAATTCGGCCAAAGCTTTTTGATTACAGGTGGATTCTCCTTTTTCATTTTCCGGACAAATATGTTGTAACGGAAAACTTAAAGTGATGAATTCATAAATCCATGGCCCAATATTAATATGACTTTCATTTCTGTCAATATAATAAATGTCTGGATCTTCCTCTTGGCTATTCATGGTATCTGGTTCATCAACTAGTTTAATTATTAAGTTAAACTCATCCCACAATTGAACAGATAGGGAATTGCCACATCTATCACATTGTGTATCTACTTTACCATCAATATCAAAATGTAATTGCATAAACCCTTGATGCTTATCCAATTTCAATTTGACCTTAGTATTACAATTACTAAATTCCTGAGGCCCAAAATCATTAAAGAACTTATCCTCAATAAGGTACTCGAACGCGTGTTCGCCGGCCGCTAAACCTACAAATGGTATTTCAAATGTTCTGTTTTGGCCCATAACCGTACTTTAAGGGTTGGCAAAGTTAGTAAAAACCAATCAAAAGACAAAGTTTATCCTAATTTTACCCTATAATTTATAAGATGCTCAACAATACTAAATTAGGTCAAAAACTGCCATGGAACTATAAAATCTATATTTTAGGCCTGTTAATTTTTGTATTTAGTAGTTTTCCAAGCCTAGTTTCGAAATATTACCAACCCTATTTTTTTAGACCAATTAGCTTAATGCTTAGGATTATTTCGGGGAAAATAGGTATTGCGATTGGAGAGTGGATCTATTTAATAATATGTATAGTATTGATTATTAAATTCATAATTTGGATTAGCCGAAACTATGCGCATTTCTTTATACCTTCTTTTTGGTCATTTCAAATAATAAAAATATTTAATTTAATAGTCAAATTATATGTACTTTTTGAACTTATATGGGGATTGAACTATCAAAAGTCAAATCCAGCTACCGACTTTAATATGATGGTATCAAATAGTTATACTGAGTCTCAAATGGATAGTTTGAGCCTGGTTTTAATCCAAGATCTAAATAATTCAAGGCTAAAATTGGCAGATACTGACATTAAAAATTTAAGTTTTAATACAATTTTGAATGAAACTAGAGCAGCATATGATAGCATTGACCTAACATATCCATTTCTTCATTACAGGCGCGCTTCGTTAAAAAAAGCTGTGTTTCCAAGTTGGGGGGATTATTTGGGGTACACAGCATTTTATCAGCCTTTAACAGGTGAAGCAATTGTTAGAGCTGATTTGCCTATGTTAACCCTTCCTTTTACTGTAAGTCATGAAATTGCCCATCAGCTGGGCTATGCATCAGAAACAGAAGCCAATTTTATAGCATTCGTAGTAGGTGTAGAAAGTAAGAATCCACTTTTTAACTATTCTACCCAGTTACAATTGTTTACCTATGCTCAACAAGCCCAATTAAATAGTATTGCTAAAAGGGGAGACTATCTTCAGTTTGAAAAAGTAATAGCACGCAATAAAAAGTTAATGAATCCCAAAGTGCTAGCAGATAGAAAACAAATTAGGGACTTCTTTATGCGCAAACAGGTTGTACAAATTCCGGGTAGCGCAGCATTGTACAATCAGTTTTTGTTATGGAATAAACAAACCAAGGGAATAGAAAGTTATGACGATGTGCTTCTTTGGGCCTTAGCGTTTCAGAACAAAAAAAATCCTTAGTGTTTACTAAGGATTTTGGTATTTAATAATTGAATTAAAATTGATTCTTCCACATCATACTCTCAATAGGCTTTTCAGGCTGTCCACTATATTTAGCATTTGATTTTTTATTGTATGCTATTTCAATTTCGCCATCCACAGGGAAGTAAATTAACTGCCCAATAGGCATGCCTTTATAAACTCGAACAGGTTGTTTAACGGAAATTTCTAAAGTCCAAAATCCACAAAATCCCACGTCACCTTTTCCGGCTGTAGCATGTATATCAATACCTAATCTACCTGTTGAAGATTTGCCTTCTAAGAAAGGAACATGTGCATGTGTTTCGGTGTACTCTAAAGTTACTCCTAGGTAAAACCCGGTAGGCTCTAAAACAAATCCTTCATCTGGAATTTCAAAATAAGAAATAGTATTATGTGCTTTTGCATCTAGTACTTGATTGTCATAAGTTGCTAACCATTTGCCCAAATGAACATCATAGCTATTGCTTCCTAAGTCTTTACGATCATAAGGTTCAATTTTTATGGTTCCTTTTGCTATTTCTTCTAATATTCTAGAGTCGGATAAAATCATCTTCTGTTTTTTATATGTATTTATGTTTATTTTGCAGCGTTAACGGCGGTGCAATCTAACTCAAAGCTTTTTTCTATGCCTTTCTTTTATCAACAAAATATTAACGAGACCCAACATTTGGCTATTTGGTCAATAACAGAAGAGGCCTCGTTTTTTGAAAGGGATATCAAAATGGACATTGAAATACAGAATGAGGAGCGAAAAGTTCAGCATTTAGCAGTTAGATTTTTGTTTAAACAAATGGTGCCTACTGCTGATTTAAGTAAGATGGTTATGGCTAATAATGGGAAGCCTTACTTACTAGGTGTGCCATTTCATTTTTCCTTTTCTCATTGCAAGGGCTATGCAGCTGTTGCTGTAAGTGATATGAACCCCGTTGGGATTGATATCGAGATTATTCATCCTAGGATTGCTAAAGTAGCGCATAAGTTTTTAAATGATGCCGAGAAAGAAATGATTGCTTCCTTGTCCGATTTGGATCAATTAAACCAACTTGCATTTTTTTGGGCTGCTAAAGAAGCAATGTATAAACAACATGAGCAATTGGGGATAGATTTTGCAAAGGATTTCAATGTATTAGCAATTGCAGCAGAGCATAAAGGCATGGTTTCTGCTCAAATTTTACATAAGGGATTGCAAAAGCAAGTTATACTTGATTATCATTTTGGTCAAGATTTTGTATGTGTTACTTGTTTGAGCGATAGCTTGTAATCATCCATTTATATGAGCAAGGTCATTGTAATTAATTACAATTTGTTGTCACTTTAGGAGACAATAAATTATGTGTTATGCCAAACGAAAATAAATACAAATACTTAGTGCTTTTATTAAGTGCTAAAGAAGCTCATTTATACATTTACGATAAAGTAAATTTTGAAAAAATTAAATTAAGTAGTGCAGATGCAATTGAAGCTTATGAAAGGGATATGCCCGGAAGGATGGGGCAGTTTACCGATGCTTCTGCGCACAAGGAAATGTTAGTTGATAAATTTCTACATCATATAGATTTGGCATTGGGGGATGTGCTTAATCAATATCCTAAAGTTCCCTTATTTATTTTGGGTACTAAAAAAACAATGGGTCATTTTAATCAATTAACTAAACATGCCAACGCTGTTACTGAATATATTGATGGCAACTATAATGAAAGTAGTTTGCATGAGTTGAAAGGGATACTCGCGCATCCAATTATGGCATTAGACTTTGTTAAGTAAATCTCCGATTTGCTTAACAAAGTCTAATAGTTAATATAAAAGATAAGTTAGATAGGAGGTTAGCTCGCACTTCGTGCTCGCTGCTCTCTAGATGGGGCGCGTACCCAAAGCCTTTCAACAAAATGCTTTGCATTTTGTTGGCTTTTATAATTCTCGCCTGCTCATTCAAGCAAGCTTGATTCGCAGTCTTGAATTATAAAAGCCTGTCACATTCGTGACAGGCTTTGTGCGGAAGAGGAGAGTCGAACTCCCACGCCCGGGTATGGGCGCTACCACCTCAAGGTAGTGCGTCTACCAATTTCGCCACCTCCGCATGCTGCGCGCAAACCTACAAAAAAAATGAGTCTCCCCAAAGCGCATTGCTAGCTTATAGAGAGACTCATTTTAAAATACCATATTTACTACTAAAGCATTTCTAATAAAGCTTTAGCTGATCTTACATAATCTTGATTTTTAGCTTCTGTTGCCATTTTTATACATGCTTCAGCACTTGCTTTAGCGCCTTTTTTATCACCTAATTCTTTTTGCACTTTTGCTTTTAATAATAATAACCAATATGCATTTGCATTTGAAGCAATTGCTTTGTCAACATAGATTAATGCTTGGTCATAATCCTTATCTAAGTCATAATAAAAGTTAGCAGCAGCCTGGTAAACATTTGGATTAACATTTGTGCCACTAGTTGCTTCTTTAACTTGTTTGCGAATAGTTGGTTTAATGTCGGTACTCACTGGAATGTTTACCAAAGTGTTTGCCCATTTTAAAGAAATAGTTGCCGTTTCTGGATTGATATTATCAACGTTAATAGTGAAAGTCTCAGTACTGTTATTTGTAGTTTCTGGCTTTACTTGTAAACGAACAACGTCTTCAGATTCTTTGTAATCAAAACTTCCCCATCCCTTTGAATTGGTATTAAATATGATTGTCCATTCTTTTTCACCAGGAATAGTGAATAACCCATAGGCTCCAGCCGCTAAAGTTTTTCCTCCAATGGTTACTGGATCGCTAAAAGTAACTTTCGTAGCACCGTTTGCACCGGTTCTCCAAACAATACCATTAGGAGCCAATAATGTTCCATTACCAAAAGCAGTACGTCCTTTTAAACCTGGACGTGAATAAACAATCTCAATTTTACCAAGGCCAAATTCTTGAGATAATGTTTGTGTAGGGCTAGCTGCTGGCATTTTAATTTGTGCGTTTGCAGATAGTCCAATAAGCGTCAATAAAGAAAAAATTATTTTTTTCATAGAAGGTTCGTTTTTATTTGAATAACAAACCTAAATGATTTTAGTTTATGCTACTATTATTTTTTTTGAAAGGCAGGGTGGAATCTGTCAAGAGTGTCTCTTAGGAACTCTCTATTCATATGGGTGTAAATTTCAGTAGTCGTTATGCTTTCGTGTCCAAGCATTTCTTGGACAGCACGCAAGTCTGCACCACCTTCCACTAAATGGGTGGCAAAACTATGTCGGAAGCTATGGGGGGAAATAGATTTCTTAATGCCTGTTTTTAAAATCAAATCTTTAATGATATAAAAGATCATCACTCTGCTTAATCCCTTGCCACGATTATTTAAAAATAAAATATCCTCAAAGTCCTTAGCCGGTGTTTGGTGAACTCTAATAGTGTCTTTGTATAATTTAATATATTTAATGGCATCTGAGCCAATGGGCACTAATCTTTCTTTATCTCCTTTCCCAATAACTCTAATAAATCCAACATCTAAGTAAAGACAGGAAATTTTTAAATTAATAGCTTCAGTTACACGAAGACCAGAACTGTACATGGTTTCAAGAATGGCTTTATTACGACCACCTTCTGGCTTACTTAAATCTATATGTCCAATTAAATCTTCAATCTCCTCAAAACTTAATACATCTGGTAACTTACGCCTAGTTTTGGGCGTAGGCAATAAAGTGGTGGGATTTACATTGCAAATTTGTTCTAAGACACAGTATTTGAAAAATGATTTAATACCAGAAATAATACGTGCTTGGGAAGTGGCAGCCATTTCCATTTCGCCAATGCATTGAATGAATTTTTGCAAGTCGGGAAGGGTAACATCTGCTGGACCAATTTCTTTGCCAATGCTTTCAAAGTAGCTAGTAAGTTTGTCAATATCCCTTAAATAGGCTTCCACCGAATGGGCACTTAATGACTTTTCAAGTTGAAGAAAAGCTTTAAATCCTTTTTTATAGATGGCCCAGTTCATTCGTTGATATAAAAGATTTGATTGTTAATAGAGAATGAGTTTATTTCGCATCAGATTTAAACAAAGATATGCAAGTAAATTTAAGGTCATTTAAGCAGAAAGTAAGTCGTAATGCTAAGCAATTCAGATCTTTTTTGTCAAAGTTAGAAAAGAGAGCTCCAAAAGGGTTAGATAATTTGGCTGAATATTTAAGTCCTCAGGTATGGGCAGAAACAGATTGTTTAAGTTGTGCTAATTGCTGTAAGTCAATGAGCCCTACATTTACAAAAACAGATATCAAAAGAATTTCAGCTCATTTGGATATGACGCCGAAAGCGTTTACAGAGACATGGTTGGAGTATGATAAAAAAGATAAAGATTGGTTGAATAAATTAAGACCTTGTCAATTTTTAGATTTAAAAACGAATATGTGTAGTATTTATGAAGTGCGCCCAGCCGATTGTGCAGGCTTTCCTCATTTAACTAAAAAGAAGATGACTGAATATATTCATGTGCATCAACAAAATGTTGAATACTGCCCTGCAACCTATAAAATGGTTGAGAAGATGAAAGACTTGATTGGATAATTCATCTCCTTGCATTTAAAAATAAACATCCTCAAAATAATCTAAAGCCCAATTGTCGTTGGGCTTTTTTAATATAGCAATAACATCAAATTGTAACCATTTCCATTGAGGATTTTGGAATTGAAAATGAGCTGCAGCATTTTTTAAAAATTGCATTTTTGTTTTATGAATCATTTGTTCTGGGAATCCAAATTCAGTAGAGGATCTAGTTTTTACTTCCACAATATGTAAGATGTTTTGTTTGGAAGCAATGATGTCAATTTCTAAATGTTTATATCTCCAGTTCCTACATATAATTTCGAAACCTAATTGTATAAGATAATCTGTTGCCATGTTTTCGCCTAAAAACCCAGTATCTTTGTTTTTCATAATATGATTTGGATAAACATCTATAAAATTTGAAGATGCAAAAAGCGTATAAATTACATGGAAAGCATAGGCATTATGATTGGGGTGGCAATTTGTTTATTCCTAGTTTAATGAAGGTGGAAAACAAAGACCAAAAACCTTTTGCTGAATATTGGATGGGGGCACATCCATCTGCGCCATCCATTATAGATACTGAATTGGGAGAAACTGATTTAAATAGTTTAATTCAAAAAGAGCCAACAATATACTTAGGTACCACCACTCAAAATAGTTTTGGCACACTCCCTTATTTATTTAAAATATTGGATGTTGCAAAGATGTTAAGTATCCAAGTACATCCAAGTAAGGAAAATGCAGTGATTGGCTTTGACTTAGAAAACAAAGCAGGCATAGCCATTGATGCATCTAATAGAAACTATAAAGATAAAAATCATAAGCCTGAAGTGATGGTTGCTTTAAGTGACTTTTGGTTATTACATGGTTTTTTAGCACCCCATTTATTAGACGCTCGTTTACAAGAATATTTTTACTTCAATCCTTTGCTTGATCATTTTAGAGGAGTAGATTATCAAGGATTATATAGTTTTTTCATGCAACTTTCCTCAGCCGATTCCGATAGGATTTTAAAGCCCTTAATGATGGATGCTGTGGCAAGTGTAAAGAGAGGAGAAGTAGATAAATCACATCCTCATTGGTGGGCAAATAAATATTATGAAGGAATAATTCCTGAAAAAAATATTGACAAGGGTATTTTTTCAATCTATATATTAAACATTGTCCAAGTAGCAAAGTACCAAGCCGTCTTTCAAGGTGCTGGATTATTACACGCATATTTAGAAGGTCAAAATATTGAATTAATGGCCAATAGTGATAATGTCTTAAGGGGTGGATTAACACCAAAGCATATTGATATTGATGAGTTGCTCAAACACGTCAAATTTGTGCCCACTTATCCTAATGTTTTAAATGGCGAAGCACTAAATGAAATAGAAACAATATATCCATGCCCTGTTGCTGATTTTGGTTTAAGCAAAATAGCTATTGATGGGGGTAAAGATTACACAATACATACAAATTCTCTGGAAATGTTATTGGTAGTAGAGGGAAAAATAAGCATAGAAGGACTTGCTTTTACTGCAGGAGAAGTTGCAATGATTCCTGCTGCACAAACAGTTCAAATTCAGGCAGGGGTTGACTCGGTGCTGTTTAAAAGCTTTGTGCCCTAGGTTATTCACATTTGAGGAAAATGATTATCCTAAAATAAGGGGCTAAACCCTTAATTTTGTTCTTATCCTTAAAAGATATTTTATGAAATTGAACAAACAAATTATCCTTGCTTTAGTAATAATGGTTGGAACAAGTGCATTGTATCGTGTAATGCCAGGTCGTCCTTTAGGATTTGCTCCACAAATTGCAATTGCATTATTTAGTGGATCTTTGTTTGCAAGCAAGAAGCAATATTCATTTTTATTGCCAATACTTTCAATGTTCATTTCTGATTTAATGTATCAGGTATTGTTTAACTATGGATTCAGTTCAACTCAAGGTTTCTATGCTGGTCAATTGGAAAATTATATTTTAATTGCTGCAACCACAGTGTTTGGATTTAGCTTACAAGGTTCAAAACCGGCTAAATATATTTTATCTTTCTTATCAGCACCAACTGCCTATTTTTTAGTTTCTAATTTTTTAGTATGGGCACAGGGTGGTGGATATCATCATCCATTTACAGCAACAGGCTTGGTACAAACAATGGTAGATGGATTGCCATTTTATCCGTATAGTGTAGTAAGTACAGTAGTATTTGGTGCAGTATTGTTTGGTGCTTTCCGTTTGATGGTGCCAAAGTTCAAAGCTATCTAATCTCCTTAGTGGACATTTAGTTTATTGTATCTTTTCAAATTCAATGTCTATTTCCCAAGGGCCATTGTCAGCTGCTTGTGTAGCTAGTTCATCGCATCTATTATTGTATGGATTATCGGCGTGTCCTTTTACCCAATGAAATTTAACTTTAAAAGGCTTTGATAATTCATAATAGGCTTTCCATAAATCCTTATTTTTTTTTCCGCCTTTAAAATCGGTTCTAATCCAATTGTCTAACCATTTTTTTTCAACAGATTCAACAACATATTTGCTATCTGTGAATATATGAACTGGAAGTTCTTTGGTTTTTAATGCTGTCATAGCTTGAATGACTGCAAGCAATTCCATTCTGTTATTTGTTGTTTTTCTAAATCCCCCTGCTAATTCTTTTACTTTATTACCCCACATTAAAATAGCCCCATATCCACCAGGGCCTGGATTGCCTCGGGAGGATCCGTCAGTATAAATGACAATTTTATCCATTTTTGGGCTATAATGTATTGATAATTAATAATATACGTAAATATACAAATATTAACTTTAATAACAAGTCTAATTAAATGCTAATGTGTTTTTTTTACACAGTATTTTTTTATCTTTATTCGCTTGTTAATTAACCAATTACGATTGCCAGACAAATTGCTATTTATGAAGAATGCTGACCTTAATAAAAAGAAAATATCCAAAATAGAAAAACAAACGAATGCTTTTCTAAAAGTAAATTTTCATTTAAAGTACAAAACAAGTTTTGGACAGGGAATTTATGTTTATGGTAATCATGCTCAGTTAGGTAATAATAACATTGAACAGGCCATTCCGATGGTTTTTTTAAATGATGATTATTGGGTTTTGCATTTAGAATTAGACACACAATCTCTTTTAGAAAAGATAACGTATCATTATTTTATTCAGAATGCAGATGGAACTAGAGTGTTTGATGCAGGGAATGATAAATCATTTAATTATACTGGATTAGAAAGTACAGAAATTGTATTAATTGATAGTTGGAACTTTACAGGCTATAAAGAAAATGCTTTTTACACTGCGCCTTTTTTGAATGTGCTTTTAAAGCAGCCATCATTACAAAAAGATGCTTTGGAAATTGATAAAAAAGCTACGCATATATTTAGGGTAAAGGCACCTTTGTTAGAATCTCATCAAACCATTTGTATTGTTGGCGATTCAAAAGTGGTAGGTGCATGGGATCCTTCAAAATCAATACTTTTATCAAAAGCAAAAGAGGAAGATTATTACGAAATTGATTTAGATCTTGCCAAAAGTAATTTCCCGTTTGTGTATAAGTATGGAATTTATGACTTGCATACAAAACAATTTTTGAGGTTTGAAGATGGAAACAATAGAGTGGTATATGAACCCATTGGAAAAGACAAATTGGTAATTGTAAATGATGGATTTTTACATATTGATGCAGGTAATTGGAAAGGAGCAGGCGTAGCCATACCTGTTTTCTCTTTAAGATCAAATAAAAGTGCTGGGGTGGGTGAATTTGCAGATATTAAATTATTAGTAGACTGGGCAAATCAAATAGGTTTAAAACTCATCCAGATACTTCCTATAAACGATACAACTGCAACACATACCTGGATGGACTCTTATCCATATGCAGCAATATCAGCCTTTGCATTACATCCCATGTTTATAAGATTGGAGGATATGTTGGCAAAGGATCAAAAAGATTTACTAAAACCATACCTATCTAAAATTAGTGAATTAAATAATCTGCCCGTAGTTGACTATGATGCAGTTATGGAGTTAAAGTGGGAGGTCTTAAGAAAGTTATATGCTAATAATGGGAAAGAAGATTTAGCATCAAAAGGTTTTGCAGCTTTCTTTGAAAATAATAAAAACTGGTTGGTTTCATATAGTGCTTTTTCTTATTTAAGGGATTTGCATGGCACAGTTGATTTTAATCACTGGCCAACACATGCACAATACAATGAAAAAGAAATTGCTAGCTTATTAGCTCCTAAGTCCAAGACATATGAGGCTATTGCATTTTTCTATTTTGTTCAATATCATTTGCATTTACAATTGTTAGACGCAACTAACTATGCGCACAAAAAAGGAGTAATTGTAAAAGGGGATATTCCAATTGGTGTGTATCGTTTTGGAGCCGACGCTTGGCAAAATACACACTTGTTTCATATGGATATGCAAGCAGGAGCACCACCCGATGATTTTGCGGTGAGTGGCCAAAACTGGGGTTTCCCAACCTATAATTGGGAAGTGATGGCGAGTGATGGCTTTGCTTGGTGGAAGTCAAGATTTGATCAAATGAAATTTTACTTTGATGCATTTAGGATTGATCATATTTTAGGATTCTTTAGAATATGGAGTATTCCAATGCATGCAGTAGAAGGGATTATGGGACATTTTGTGCCAGCAATTCCTGTCTCTATTAATGAACTAAATGGTAAAGGAATTAAATGTGATCATTATAGATTAACGCATCCTTTTATTAATGAAACTATTCTTTTTCAAATATTTGGATATGATAATGACTTAATAAAGAAAGAATATTTAAAACATATTGGTGATGGGCATTACGAGTTATTGCCAGCTTATAAAACGCAACGTCAGGTTGAAGCTTATTTTAGCATTATGCCACAGGATGAATGGCATGATAAAATTAAGCATGGTTTATATAAATTAATTAGCAATGTTATTTTATTTGATGCAGAACAGCCACATCATTTTCATTTTAGATTTAATATAGAGCATACTAGTTCTTTCCAACATTTAGATCATCATACACAGCATTTACTAAAAGAGTTGTATGTTGATTACTTCTTTAAACGTCAGGATGCTGCTTGGGAAAAAGAAGCAATGCAGAAGTTGCCTATGCTAAAGCTTTCTACCAATATGTTAATTTGTGGTGAGGACTTAGGTTTGGTACCATCTTGTGTACCTAATGTAATGTATCAATTAGGTATGCTAAGTTTGGAAGTGCAAAGGATGCCAAAAGCTACGCATAAAAAATTCTTCCATCCAAATGATGCACCATATTTAAGCGTTGTTACACCTTCTTCACATGATACGAGTACAATTCGTGGTTGGTGGGAGGAAGACCGTGCCAATACGCAGCAGTTTTACAATCATGAAATTGGGCAATGGGGTGAAGCGCCAATACATTGTGAAGCATGGATTAATAGAGCCATTTTGTTACAACATTTGTATTCACCTGCTATGTGGGCGATATTCCAATTGCAAGATTATTTAGGAGTAGATGAATCAATACGCAGAAATGACCCCAATGAAGAAAGAATTAATGTGCCTGCTAATCCAAAACATTACTGGAGATATAGAATGCACTTAAGTTTGGAGGACTTGATGAATGCAACTAGTTTTAATTCAGAATGGAAATCGGCTATAAAATCTAGTGGACGTTAGTATTATTATTGTCCCCTTTAGTACCTTAGCAAAAACGAATTAAGTGGAATTATCTTTTTGGGAGCAGTCATTACCTTTTGAATATCCTTTTACGATTTCAAATGGTAGAACTAAAACACATCAACATAGTTTAATGGTGCGCTTGTCCTTGGGCAATTGGGAAGGGTTTGGAGAAGCGCCTGCTATAGTGTATTATAATGTCACCGTAGCCGAGATGATGGAGCAACTAGAAAAAAATAGAAAAGTAATTGAAAAATTTGCATTAATTGATCCCGAACGTTTTTGGCATTTTCTTCATCATTTATTCCCCAATGATCCATTTTTAGTTTGTGCACTAGATATGGCTGGTTGGGATTTATGGGGAAAAATGAAAAAGCAACCCTTGCATAAATTATGGAATACGGAGTGGAAGACTCCGCCTATTTGTGATTATACACTTGGCATTGATCCTATTGAAAAAATGGTTCAAAAAATGAAGGACCATCCTTGGCCTATTTATAAAGTGAAAGTGGGGACTGATTATGATATTGAAATGATTACAGCTTTGCGACAACATACAGATAAACCCATTCGTGTGGATGCCAATGCTGGATGGACTACAGAGGAAGCATTAATTAAAATTCCTGCCTTAGCTAATTTAGGTGTTGAGTTAGTGGAGCAGCCATTGGCCAAAGATAATTGGGAAGGTATGGAGCAATTAAAGAAACAATCTGTTTTGCCTTTGTTTGCTGATGAGGCTTGTGTATTTGAAAAAGATGTTGCTGTATGTGCAAATTATTTTCATGGTATTAATATAAAGCTCACAAAATGTAGTGGAATAACCCCTGCACTTAGAATGGTTAAAGAAGCGCGTGCATTAGGATTAAAAGTAATGATGGGAAGTATGAATGAATCGGTGATTGGTTCCGCTGCTATTGCACAATTTTTACCACAATTAGATTATGTGGATATGGATGGACCTTTGTTAATGACGGAATTGAACGGGGTAGGATTGAATTATAGTTTTGATAATTGTAATGGTAAAATTGAACCTTTATTGCATTACGGATTAGGGGTGAGATATAGTAGCCCATATAAAAAGTAGTATTTTTTAATTGAAATAGAATGACACCAGAGCGTACAGAAAAATTAATTAATGTTTTAAGTAAACGTCAGGCAAACTTAACAGTAGTAATGGAGAATGTGGATGATCCACATAATGTGTCGGCAGTATTAAGAACCTGTGATGCAGTAGGTATACAAGATGTTTATATATTAACAACGCGCATTCCAAAGCATAAAAAATTTGGTTATAAAAGTAGCAGTAGTGCATTAAAGTGGTTAACCATTCATGAATTTGATAACCTAGAAGCATGCGTAAAAGCGCTAAGGAAAAATTTCTCAACCATCTTAACTACCCATTTGTCTAGTGATGCAGTGCAATTATATGATATTGATTTTTCGGAATCTGTCGCTCTTGTTTTTGGTAATGAGCATTCTGGGGTGACCGAAGAATTTAGAGCTTTAGCCGATGGGAATTTTATTATACCACAAATGGGCATTATCCAAAGTTTGAATATTTCAGTAGCATGTGCGGTAAGTATTTATGAAGCGCTAAGACAAAAAATGGTAGCTGGGCATTATGATCATGCAAGTTTACCAAAGGGACAAATGGATAGTTTATTGACACAATGGGGTGTAGAAGAACTAACTCCAGAAACCTACGTGCCTTATAAACCTAAACGCAAATAATTACATCTGTTCTGGAACATCAATACCTAGTGCACGCATTCCTTTTTGTAGGGTTGCAGCAGTTAGTATGCCCAATTGAATTCTTAGATTTTTCTTTTCTTCAGACTCTGCATTGGCAATAGATAGTTCAGCGTAAAAACTATTAAATAATTTAGCAAGGTTAAATGTATAAATAGCCACTTTTGAAGGATCTAATGTTTCAGCAGCTTCGTTAATTACCGCAGGGAAATTAGATAATTCAATAGCTAAAGCTTTTTCTAATGGTAATAATTGAGAAGCAGTCAAATTTATTATAGTGCCCGTTTTTCTTAAAATACTTTTTATACGTGCATGTGTATATTGAATAAAAGGCCCAGTGAAACCATGAAAGTCAATACTTTCCTCCGGATTAAAAATCATTTTCTTTTTGGGATCCACTCTTAATAAGAAAAATTTTAGAGCGCCTAATCCAATGGTGTTGTATAATTCAGCTAATTGCGCAGGTGTAAACTCGGTAACTTTTCCTAAGGATTCAGTCTTTTCTTTGGAGATAGCAATCATCTCTTCTACTAAATCATCTGCATCTACAACTGTTCCTTCACGACTTTTCATTTTGCCGGTTGGTAATTCAACCATGCCATAACTTAAGTGGTAAATACCATCAGCGGAAGGTAATTGTAGTTTTTGACAGATTAACTTTAGTACTTTAAAGTGATAGTTTTGCTCATCACCAACCACATAAATACTGGCATCGGTATTAAACTCTTTTTGTTTTACTTGAGCAAGTCCTATGTCTTGTGTGATATAAACCGATGTGCCGTCCTTGCGACGTACAATTTTTTCATCCAATCCATCACCCGTTAAATCAATCCAAACCGATCCATCTTCTTTTTGATAAAAAACATTTTTCGCCAATCCTTCTTCTACCAATTCTTTTCCTAGTAAATAAGTATTGCTCTCGTAATAAGTTTTAACAAAGTCGGATCCAATTTTTTTATAGGTAGCATCAAATCCTTCGTATACCCAGCTATTCATGCGTTTCCATAAATCAATAGTAGCTGCGTCACCTTGTTCCCATTTCAATAACATTTCTTGTGCACCTTTTTGGATGGGTGCTTCTTTCTCTGCTTGTTCCAGTGTCATTCCAGTAGCAACTAATTCGGCTACCTGTGCTTTGTAGGCATCATTGTATTTAACATAGTAGTCCCCAACAAAATGATCCCCTTTTTGATGAGTGTCTGCAGGTATTGCGCCATTTGCAAATAATTGCCAAGCAATCATACTCTTGCAAATGTGAATACCTCTGTCATTTACTATACAGGTTTTCACAACCTCGTTGCCTTGCAATTTTAAAATTTCTGCAATACTCCATCCTAAAAAATTATTTCTTAAATGACCTAAGTGTAATGGCTTGTTAGTATTAGGGGAGGAGTACTCCACCATAATTTTACGAGGGTTATTTGTTTTTGGTAATAAGTTATCGGCATTTGCGTTTTTGATATAGTCAAACCAAAACTGATTGCTAATTGTAAAATTCAAGAACCCTTTTACTATATTAAAATTGGTAATTACACCCTTCATTTCATTCATCATTGCAGTGCCTAATTCATTGCCTAAAACTTCAGGATTTTTTCCTAATTGTTTAACAAATGCAAATAATACAATGGTATAATCGCCCTCAAATTCGGGCTTGGTAGCATTGACTAATACTTGCTCGGGCTGTATAGTGACGTTGTATAAACGTTGAATACAGTGGGCAGTTGATTGCTTTAAATTCGTTATCAAATTCATAAATGTGTATTACCGACTGCAAAAGTAATTAATAAAGATTACCTTTGAGCATTCATGTTGAAACTACACAATTTTATTAGTAAACTTATTCTAGACCTAATTGATTGGGTCTATCCTTTGTTTAAGAAGTTCATGCCCCTGCAAACTTTTCGTTATGCTGCATGCGGCGGAGGGAATACGATATTGGATATTTTGGGGTTCTTCCTTTCATACAATTTTCTATTTCACAAACAACCCATACATTTTAGTTGGCTAACCATTAGCCCACATATAGCATCCTTTATGGTAAGCTTTTGCGTAACTTTCCCAATTGGCTTTTATTTAAGTAGATATGTTGTTTTTCAAGAGACATCTGTAAAAAAGACTGAACAATTATTAAAGTATTTCTTTGTGGTTTTAGGGTGTATTTTCTTGAATTATGGATTCTTAAAATTCTTTGTAGATTATCTGGGTTGGTATCCAACCCCTGCAAAAGTGGCTACAACATTTTTTGTGGTTATATTTAGTTATACCACCCAAAAGAATTTCACCTTCAAGTCCACTCAGTCTGGCGATATTGAAGCCATTTAACTGCCTTTTCTACTCATTTTATTAAGGCTTATGCCAATTTTGACTTTGAAATAGGATCATTTTCTGCCATTTGTGCCATTTTTACACTCATTTAAGGCCTAGGCCATTGTGGCATAAAGATTGACTATAATAGCTTAATTAATCATTGAAAATCAATCATTATGGCAAAAATAATAGGAATTGACTTAGGTACCACTAATAGTTGTGTATCGGTTATGGAAGGTGGCGAACCTGTAGTTATCGCAAATGACGAGGGTAGAAGAACCACCCCATCGGTAGTCGCTTTCTTAAAAAATGGCGAGCGTAAAGTAGGTGATCCTGCAAAAAGACAGGCCATCACAAACCCTGAAAACACTATCTCGAGTGTGAAGCGTTTTATGGGTAGAAGATTTAATGAAGTGACTGAAGAAAAATCTCACTGGAGTTACAAAATTGTACAAGGTGAAAATGATACAGTGCGTGTAGATATTGATGGTCGTATGTACACACCTCAAGAAATTTCTGCAATGGTTTTACAAAAGATGAAAAAAACTGCAGAAGATTATTTAGGTCAAGAAGTGACTGAAGCAGTTATTACTGTTCCAGCTTACTTTAATGACGCACAAAGACAAGCAACAAAAGAAGCTGGTGAAATTGCTGGTTTAACCGTTCGTAGAATTGTGAACGAGCCAACAGCAGCTGCATTAGCTTATGGTTTGGATAAAAAACATACTGAGCAAAAAATTGCTGTGTTTGACTTAGGTGGTGGTACTTTCGATATTTCAATCTTAGATTTAGGAGATGGTGTATTTGAAGTTAAATCAACTAATGGTGATACACACTTAGGTGGTGATGACTTTGATAAAGTAATCATGGACTTTTTAGCGGATGAATTTAAAAATCAAGAAGCTATTGATTTAAGAAAAGATCCAATGGCTTTACAACGTTTAAAAGAAGCTGCTGAAAAAGCAAAAGTTGAATTAAGTTCATCTACTGAAACTGAAATTAACTTACCTTATATCACAGCGGTAGATGGTGTTCCAAAGCACTTAGTATTAAAATTAACAAGAGCTAAATTTGAATCATTAGCTGATAATTTATTTGCTCGTTGTTTAAAGCCTTGTGAGTTAGCGTTAAAAGATGCTGGTTATTCAGTAGGTCAAATTGACGAAGTAATTTTAGTAGGAGGTTCTTCAAGAATTCCTAAAGTTCAAGAATTAGTAGAGAAGTTCTTTGGTAAAAAACCAAACCGTTCTGTAAACCCTGATGAAGTGGTTGCAATTGGTGCAGGTATCCAAGGTGCGGTATTAACAGGTGATGTGAAAGATGTATTATTACTAGACGTTACTCCTTTAAATTTAGGTATTGAAACAATGGGAGGTGTAATGACAACAATGATTGCTTCTAACACAACTATTCCTACTAAGAAGACAGAAGTATATTCAACTGCAAGCGATAATCAACCAGGTGTACAAATTCATGTATTACAAGGTGAGCGTCCAATGGCAAATCAAAATAAGAGTTTGGGTATGTTTAACTTGGACGGTATTCCACCAGCACCAAGAGGCGTTCCTCAAATTGAAGTAACTTTTGATATTGATGCGAATGGTATCTTAAACGTAAGCGCAAAAGACAAAGGCACTGGTAAAGAGCAAAAAATCAGAATTGAAGCGGGTAGTGGTTTGACTAAGGAAGAAATTGAAAAAATGAAAGCCGAAGCTAAAGCCAACGAAGCATCAGATAAAGCGGAAAGAGAAAGAGTTGATAAATTAAATGAAGCAGATAGCTTAATCTTCCAAACTGAAAAGCAATTGAAAGAGTTTGGCGATAAGATACCTGCTGACAAAAAAGCACCAATTGAGACTGCTTTAAATAACTTAAAAGCGGCTCACCAAGCACAGGATGTTGCTCAAGTGAACACTGCTTTGGAAGCTATGAACGCTGCTTGGACTGCTGCAAGTGAAGAAATTTACAAAGCACAACAAGCCGGAGCTGAAGCAGGTACTCCTGGAGCAGAACCAGGGCAAGCAAACGGTGGAGCTAGTAGCGACACTGTTGAAGATGCACAGTTTGAAGAAGTAAAATAAGTAAATTACTAGATTTATGTCTACATAAGACATCGTTAATTAAGGTTTTAATCTAAGCCCTCCAGCAATGGGGGGCTTTATTTTTGTTTATATGATTTTTAGCTTAATAAATTATATAATTCATTAATATATATATCTTTATAAGACATTATAATATAATAATATCAAGTATTATATTATAAAATTTTTTATATTGATCAAATTTCGATAAAAATAATGTGTAATAGAATTTATTCTTTGTTAGGATGGGCATATATTCGTGCGTTCTGTTATAATTATAAATAAAATAATATGTTAAGCTTGAAACAATTACGCTTTTTTATTCCTTTGATTTTTGTCTCTATGTTTACAATGGTCAACAAGATTGAAGCACAAACTGTGAGTATATCATTTACAAATGGTTTTTTAGGTACTCAGACAGCTAATGTTCAACAAACAACTAATGACAAAAATTTAACTACTTTGGGTATTGCCAGAGTAAGTTTTAGTCAAAATTCAAGTACAGGTCAATTCGTTAATACAGGTATTCAAGGAAATGATATTGGTGGAACAATTAAATTATATCTGACAAATAATACTGTAATCTCATTGACTGGTGCTCTTAACTGGAGAATAACAAATAATGGAAATTTAAACTATTTTGGATTTATTTTTGATGCAGGGCAAAATGCTTCAATAAGTTATGGTTCCGGCCAAACTTATAATATTGTTGGAGCAAATACTGCAAATACAAGTACAAGTTTAGCATTAAGAGCTTATGCTTCAACAGTTAATACGGCAACAACCTACCCAGACGGTGGGAGTCAAAATGATGGTAATGCTGCTACTAGTGGGTTGTTGACAGCTTTAAATGCTGAACTGGCAAATACACCTCAGCCGTCAACAATATCATTAACAAACAGCTCAGTCATAGAAGGTAATAATTTAGTATATAATGTTACATTAACATCAACAACTACTAATACTCAAGTTTATACTTTTTCAACATCAGGCACCGCAACCGCTACTACAAGATATAATACTCCTTATACATTTTCTAATGGAGTGGTTGATAATGGGGATGGTACAATTAATATACCAACGGGCGTAAGATCATTTACAATTACAGTATCAACTATTGATGATAACATTATTGAGCCAACTCAAACAGTAATTTTGAATATTGGAAGTAAGTCTGCCACTGGTTCTATACTAGATAATGATGGAACTTCTCCAACTATTTATACAAATACTGGGTCACTTTCTTCATTTGCTGCTTGTTTGAACACAGCATCAGCGACACAAAATTTTTCAGTGTCAGCATCTAATTTAACTGCTAATTTAACTATTACATCTCCTACCGGATATGAAATTTCTACTAATCAATCAGGCACATTTTCAAACACTATAGTGCTTACAAATTCTGGAACTGTATCTTCAACAAATATATGGGTGAGATTAACAGGTGCTAGTGCAGGTACTTTTACTGGATCAATAAATTGTAATAGCACAGGAGCTACCACTCAAAATATTTCACTATCTGGAACCGTATCTACTGCAAGTGTTGGTGGAACAATCTCTGGTTCAACCAGTGTTTATTCTGGCACAAACACAACTACATTAACCTTGACTGGTTATACTGGAACTATTCAATGGCAATCATCATTAGATGATGTTACATTTACAGATATTAGTGGTGCAACAAGTGCAACATATACTGCCACTAATGTTACTGCTACAACTTATTATAGAGCTGTAGTTACAAATGGTGCATGTACATCTGATGTTTCAACTGTTGGAAGAATTACATTTTTAAGTGGATGTAACTCATTTTCAATGAATGATTTTACTAAAAATGGCAATGCTACATTACTCTCAGATAATTCAACTGTTAGATTAACCCAAGCAATTGGAAATCAAAACGGTTCAATTTGGAATAAAAATAAAGTTGATATTACAAACGATTTTGATATAAGCACTAAAGTAAACTTAGGTAATATTTCCAATGGTGCAGATGGAATAGCATTTGTATTACAGAATCAATCTGTTAATGCGGGTTCAGTTGGAGGTGGGCTTGGTTATGCTGGGATAACACCTTCTTTTGCAGTAGAGTTTGATACTTACTATAATGGTGGTTCTGATCCTGCATCTGGTAAAGATCATATTGCTATCATCAGAAATGGCCTTGCTTCTAGCTTGGCTGAGCACTCTTCTTATGCGGCTCCATATTTAATTTCGGCAACTGGTGGCTTAAAAGATGGGCTATGGCATGATGCTAGATTTGTTTGGACGGCAGCAACTAAAAATTTCAAAGTTTATTATGAAAATGTAAAAATATTTGATATTACAGTTGATTTACAAGGCACAATTTTTAATAATAAAAAATATGTTTACTTTGGTTTAACGGCCGCAACTGGGGGAGCAGTTAACCTACAACAAGTACAAGTGCCAAATTATTGTCTTGTTAAACAAGTTTCCATTACTCCAACTGCAGGATTTAATAATGCTAGTGCCGCAACAAGTTTTTGTACCCCTGCAACAGTAGTTCTTCAAGCAAGTACATCCAATTCTTATTTATGGTATAAGGATGGAGTGGCTATGCCTGATTCAACTACACAATCTATTATTGTTAGTGCAAGTGGCGTTTACAAGGTTGATGGTGTTGACTCGCAAGGTAATACTTCAACGTCCGATGATTTAACTGTTACTGCAACTCCAGCTGCAAATGCTGGAACTATTTCAAGTACTGCTTCTTCGGTATGTGGCGGTAGTTCAAATTCAACAAGTTTGACTTTAACAGGTTCAACTGGTACCATTCAATGGCAGAGTTCTAATGATGGAACAACTTTTGCTAATATATATGGAGCAACTTCTGCTACCTACACTGCGACTAACTTAACTGCTACTAAATATTATAGAGCAATGGTGTCAAGTGGTTCTTGTAGTTCGGTAGCATCTGGGACTGCTACAATTACAGTATCACAATGTTCAGTTAATTCAATTAATCCCGACAACAACTCAACAACTGTAAAGAAGCCAGTGTCTGGTAATGTTTCTACAAATGATATAATCACTACAGGAACTACTTACGGAACTCCATCTCCTTCAATTAATAATCCTTCTGTTGCAACTATTACGATAGATGCGGCTAGTGGTAATTATACATTTACTGCAAATACTCCTGGTAAATATGTTTATTATATTCCGGCATGTGCTGTAGGTCAAACTACGGGATGTCCAATTAGTTTATTACAGATAACTGTTTTAGATCCAACCATTCCTAATAATGCACCTGTTGCAAATGCCGATATAGCTACAACAAGTTTAAATACTGCAGTAACTACTTCGATTTTATCAAATGATAAATCTGGAAATATTGGTACTAATTTAAATCCTTCAAGTGTTACTATAGTTACACAACCTGTTAATGGTTCTGTAGTAGTGAATGGGGATGGTTCTGTTACCTATACACCTTCAACAGGATTTACAGGTAAGGATAGCTTGGTATACAATGTATGTGATAATGCAACAGTACCTAATTGTGCGTCAACATTTGTATATTATACTGTTTTAGCAGGTGGAAGTTCATCTAATACAACAGCTATAGATGATTATGCATATGTTACTAATAATAAAATGGGTAATGCTAGTGTGTCTGGTAATGTTTTATCAAATGATAAAAATACTGCGGGTGCTGCTTTAACTGCATCAATTGTTACAGCTCCTTCAGCGGCACAAGGAAGTATAGTATTAAATGCTGATGGTTCTTATACATTTACACCAGCTTTAGGATTTAGCGGACCGATTGATATAATCTATAATGCATGTACTGGCGATAATCCACCAATTTGTGCTAAAGCTACATTGCATATTGTTGTAAATCCGCCACCAACAATCAATCCTGATTTTAATTCAACGAATGTTAATACACCAGTAAATGGTAATATCAATACAAATGATGCTATTCCTGCTGGTACGAATTATGGAACTCCTGTGCCAAATTCAAAAAACCCAACTGGCGCTACAATTACTATAAATGCAAGTACTGGGGTGTATACATTTACTACTACAAATCCAGGAAAGTATCTTTTTATGGTTCCTGTTTGTGCGGCTAGTCAAACAACAGGCTGTCCTTTAAGTCCATTAGAAATTACTGTATTGGATCCAACCAAAACAAATAATCCACCAGTAGCTAATAATGACTATTCAACTACTCAATTAAATACGCCAGTTACTACTTTAATCTTATCCAATGATAAACCAGGTAACAAAAATACAATTTTAGATGTTTACAGTATTTCAATAAAAACTGCACCAAAAAATGGTACAGCGGTAGGAAATGTTACTTCTATAACTACAGCCTCTCAATCTATAAAATCTAATTCAACAGTTACAAACACTGGAAGTATAATATATACTCCAAATACAGGTTTTACTGGTTTAGATAGCTTGGTGTATACAGTTTGTGATAATGCGTCACCAGCTAACTGCGAAGTAGCTACTGTTTATTATACAATTTCAACAACATCGGCTACAAGTGTACTGGTTGCAAATGATGATTATAATACTTCAATAAATAGAGTTCCAGCAACTGGAAACGTGTTAACCAATGATGATAATGGTGGTGCTCAATTAACTGCTACTTTAGTAACTATACCTTCAACAAGTCAAGGTGTTTTAGTATTTAATTCAAACGGATCTTATACATTCACACCAGCACTTGGATTTACAGGACCATTGGATATAATATATCAGGCATGTTCTGGTACTACTTGTGTAAATGCAACATTACATATATTAGTACAGTTATATCCACCTGCTGCACCAACTGTAAAAAATGCGACTTATATTATTGGAAGTAGTTCAAATCCAACAAATATTAAAACATTAATATTAACAAATCCAACAGGCACAACTCTAAGTTGGTGTGATGTTACTGGAACAACTTGTACTAGTACTCCACCAAGTTTGCCTACTTTTCCTGGAACATATATTTGGTGTGTAAAAGCAGTTGACACTTTAACAGGATTAACTAGCACACCATGTACAATGGATACAGTAAATATGCTTGCACCTTATTCTGTAGCTGAAATTAGCAAGATTGCAAAATCGGTTAAGGTAAACCCTGATGGTACCATATTGGCAACATTTGTAATGAATGCAACCAATAAGACAGATGCCTCTATAGATAGTGTTACTATTAAAGATGATTTATCTAAAACATTTAACACTAGTTCTGGTATATTGATATACTCTGTTGACGCATATGGAGGTTTAGTGAAGAATACAGGATATGATGGAATTGCAAATATTGATTTGGTTGATAAAAACGCATCAAAAATTGCAGCTAAAAAAACAGATTCTGTTGTGTTAAAAGTTTTAATTGAGTCTCCTGATGTTTATGGTTCAAAAACAAATACTGCAACCTTAAGTGGAAAAACAAAGTATGGTAATTTGTCTGTTCTTTCAAATGATCCATTATTAAATCCAAATGATACAACCATTAGAATCCCAACTAGTTTTGTAATTCCAAAATTAGATGTAATTGTTGCTGGAGGATTTTCACCTAACCAAGATGGCATGAATGATAAGTGGATTATTGTTAGACCTTATGGTACAACAATAAGTGTGAAAGTGTTTAATAGATGGGGTAATCAAGTTTTTGGTGATGATAATTACAAAAACGATTGGGATGGAAGAGGACAAGGTAATTTCATAGGAGCATATGTTCCAGAAGGAACTTATTTCTATATGGTTGAAGCTACTGATGCGAGTGGCAATGTTCAAAAATTTGCTAAAACTTTAACCATCGTTAGATAAATTACAAAAAATGAATACTAATTATACAATATCAAATTTGATGAAAACAATTATCATGTCATTGTTGGCTGTTTTGCTAACAAGCGCTGTCTATTCTCAAAATGAACCAATGTACTCTCAGTATATGTTTAATATGATGGCTGCTAATCCGGCTTATGCGGGAAGTAGAGGTGCAATTGGCTTAAATTATTTTGGTCGTGCACAGTGGTCAGGCATTGCTGGAGCTCCAACCACCAATTCAGTTAGTTTGGATGGTGCAACGCTTGATGGCCGTTTTGGCTTTGGTGTACAGTTATACAATGATAAAATTGGAGTATACTCAGATAATGTTGCCAATTTTTCTTTTTCTACTCGTGTTAAAGTTTCTGACAATGGCGTTTTATCTGGAGGTTTATCATTAGGCATTAAGAATAGTCGCATAGACTATACGAATGTTAAAAATGTATATGATTTAAATGACTATAAATTCCAACAAAATGTAAGTAGATGGGATCCGACATTGGGTGCAGGGGTTATGTACAATACAGATAAATTTTATTTGGGTGTATCCATACCAAACATTCTAAGTTCAGCAAACGTATATACAAATGGAGCAAAGACAAATGATTATCATTTGTTTGTAGCAAGTGGTTATGTATTTGATATAACGGATGATATAAAGCTTAAGCCATCAACTTTACTTAAAATGTCAAGTGGTGCGCCAACCGAATTAGATTTTAATGCAAATGTTTGGCTTCATAATACAGTTGGAGTGGGAGCATCCTATAGAACTGGGGACGCATATGTAGGAATGGCCGAAGTTCAATTGTCAAGACAATTAAGACTGGGTTATGCGTACGATATTACAACATCTGCACTTAAAACAATTGCGGGTAGTACCAATGAAGTTATGTTCAGATATGAGTTTGCTGGTAAGGAATCAAAAAATGTTAAATCAACAAGATACTTTTAATTATGCGTAATATATTATTTACACTATTTGCAATTACTATTGGTTTTTCTAGTAATGCGCAAGAAACAGAAAGCAGTTTATTAAAACAAGCGAATGCAGAATTTGCACATTTAAGATATGCTTATGCGATTCCATTGTATAAAAGACAAATACAATTAAATCCAAGCGATACAACTGCTACATTACAATTAGCAAAATGTTATCAAATAAATAACCAGTACGACAGTGCTATAAAATATACTCAATTAGCGGCAAACAAAGGTGCAAATACTGGTAGTATGCTCCCAGAACTATTGGCTAATAAAGGTGACTATGCAGGTGCAGCGAGTGCTTATGCTAATAATAGTTCTCCTTTAGCAATTGTTCGCAAGAAAGGATTTAGCGATATCAATTCTTTTATGGCAGAAGCTATGAACTATGATTTGAAGTATTTAGCTATTAATACTCCATTCAATGAATATGCTGTTCTAACTTATAGAGATGGTTTGATTTTTGAGTCAAATCGTGCGCAAAAAATTAAATCAAAAAATGAATTTAGTTGGGATGGTGCTGCATATAGTAAATTGTATTTTACAAATAATAAGCAAACTGTTTCATTAGATCAAGTTGCGAAAGCTGAATGGAAAGAAAAAACATTTAATGTTGCTATTGCTGATTTATTAGAAGAAACAAATAATGATAATAATAAAATTTTAAGCAAGCAGTTTGATTTTAAGACTACTACTTATAGTAATAGTGGTGTGCAATTGTTTGATCAAGCATTATTAAGCAAATATAATGTTGGAGCAATTTGTATCTCTGCAGATAGTAGTACTGCTTATTTTACAAAAAATCAACAACAACCAAATAAGCTGTTTAAATCAAATGTTGATGACAAGCATTTATTAGAAATTTGGTCTGCAGGTTTGGTGAATGGTAAACTCACTAATCTTGTAAAGTTGCCTTTCAATAAACCTAACGCATCTTATTTTCATCCAGCAATTACAAAAGACAATAAACGATTGTATTTTATAAGTGATGCGCCTGGTGGACAAGGTGGAACTGATTTGTATTATGTAGAAAAGGACGCCCAAGGTAACTGGGGTGCTGCTGTAAATGCAGGAGATAAAATTAATACAGTTGGTAATGAGTTATATCCAACTGTTTCTGGTGATGAATTATATATTAGTTCTAATGGTCATGCAGGATTGGGTGGATTAGATATCTATAAAGTATTATTCAACAACACTCTAATAGCTGGTGTTGAAAATATTGGATCTCCAATTAATAGTTCTACGGATGATATGTCGTTTACAAAAAATGGTAATGAGGGATATTTTGTTTCGAATCGTTTTGGTAGCGATGATATTTTTTCATTCAAATATGAAATAAAGAAAGTTAAAGTTAGTGGTAGAGTAATTGCAAGTGATGGTTCTAAGCCTGCAATGACTGTTAAGTTATATTCACTAAATCCTGTTAAGTTATTAGAAACTGTAACCGCTGATGCAACTGGAGCCTATTCATTTTTAATACTATCAGGGATAGAATATTCTATTGAAGCAGCTGATGGTGTTGGAAATATAGGTAGTCTTACAACAAATACAAAAGGAAGTGTTTTGGATGGCAATACTTATAAGAAAACATTAGCCGACTTAGTAGTTAAAATTGCACCAATTCAAAAGGAAGAATCTCAAAAAGTGGCTTCTAATAAAATCACTTTCAATAATTTAATTGATTCCTTGAAAGCCTTAACAAATGATTATGTTCAATATCACCATAATTTTGATAAGACAAGTTTAGTTAAAAAAGACATCAAGCCATTCAATGATCTGTTGATGCGTGTGAAGGCAAAGAAAAATGCAAAAATTGTAGTTGTATCTGCTGCAGATTGTATGGGTTCACCTGAATACAATGAGAAACTGTCATCTAGAAGAGCAGATGCAATGAGTGCACAAATCAGTAAATTAAATAAGAAAGTTAAAGTTGTAAGTCTTCATTTAGGTGATAGAGTATTGGTTGAACCATGTGCTTTATCCGATTACAACGAGGAAAAGCAAGCCGAGAATAGATATACTTATGTGTTTATCGTAAAAGACTAAATAGGATATAATACATTATAAATATATTTATAATTAAAGAGACTGATATATAATAATTTATATCAGTCTCTTTTTTACTATATAATATAGTTTACGTTACAAAAAATTGCCACATAGTTTTATTTATTTCTATGCATAATTTACTGTATAGATTGAATTCTACGATAAAATTCGGGTATATTTGTATTAGTTCATATGCTAAATATTTTCAAAATTCAAATGAGTTTATTTTTTAATATGATTTGTAATTTAACTATACCGTTTAATATATTTTAATGATTTTAAAGGACTATAATATTTTTAGAAAGTTTTTTGATATAAATCTAAAATTACTTTTAATCGTTATACTTTCATTTGTAGTATTGGGAGTTAAGGGGCAGAGTTACCCTACGGTATACTTTACCAATATGTACCAAGGTGATTCTACTGCAACATATGCTACTAATACCCAATCTATTTCACTTGTGAAGTTATTAATAGGTAGTGATTTTAGATTTGTTGGGCAGATACCCGGTGCAACTTTTACAGCTTCAAGTGGTAATAATGTTAATGGTACTTTAAAATATACTGACGCAAATGGAAATCCATTTTCATTAAATGGAACTATTTCAAGACAAGATAAAAGTGGAAGTACAATCCAAGCATATTACTTTTATGCCAACTCAAATCATGCTTATTTATTTATTCTTCCCACTTTTGAAAGTCAGTATACTGCTCCTAAAAGTGTAAGTACAAGCTCGGATTTTAGTGTTTCAAATCTTAACACAACACTTGCAAATCAGGCTACTCTAACAAGCAATTTTTTAAGTACATGTTTGAATTCTTCAGGGCCAACTTTAACTGCAAAAATTTCAGGTACTGTAACAAAATACGAATGGTATAGTAATTCTAATAATGCTGCCAGTACTTCTAGTCCAGCAATTTTGGTTGCTACACATACAACAAGTGCAAATACAGATACTTATATACCTTCTACTTCCTCTGCTGGTACATTATTCTATTTTGTTAAAATTACTCTTTCTGGGGGTGTGGTTTATACAAATACTCAAGGTATAACAATAAATGCACCACCAAGTATAACAAGTCAGCCTTCAACATCTAGTCAATCTATTTGTCAAAATGGTATTGCGAATGCATTATCCATTTCTGCTTCTGCCGGAAGTGGGACTGGATTAACATTTCAATGGTATAGTAATTTATCAAATTCCAATACTGGTGGTACTTTAATTGCAGGGGCTACTAATTCAACATTTTCACCTCCAACGTCAACAGTAGGTACAATTTATTATTACTGTGTAGTAACTAACTCTAATGGTTGTTCCATCACTAGCAATCCATCTGGTGGAATTACAATAGTTTCTAATTCATTAGTTGGAGGTAGTATTTCTGGAAATGCAACTGTATGTACTGGAACTAATACAACAGCTTTGACTTTATCTGGTTATACTTCTGGTTCTTCAATTTCTCGTTGGGAGTATTCAGCAATTTCCGATTTTTCTTCAGGAGTTAGTACAATTTCAAATACAACTACTTCTTATACTGCTACAAATTTATCTGCAACTACATATTATCGTGCTATTTTATCAAATAGTGGGTGTACTTTTCAATCTAGCTCTGCAACAGTAACTGTTAATGCAAATACTGCTATCTCAACACAGCCGTCAAGCTTGGGTCAAACACTTTGTCAGAATGCTACTCCGTCTGCAATAACTGTAATTGCAATCGGTGGAAGTTTAACATATCAATGGTATAGTAATTCAAGTAATAGTAATTCAGGGGGTACCCTAATATCAGGTGCAACAAATTCAAGCTATTCTCCTTCTACAAGTACTGTGGGAACCAAATATTATTATGTTATTGTTTCTGGATCTTGTGGAAGTTCTGTAACAAGTAATGTTTCAGGAGCAATTATTGTAAATACTTTGTCTGCAACACTAAGTATTAGCACTGGATCAACAATTTCATGTGGTGGAACTGCAGGTTTATCAATTGGATTTACAGGCACTTCTCCATGGGATTTTTCTTATACTGATGGTACTAATTCAACGACAGTATATTCAAATGCAACAAATCCTTATACTTTTAATGTATCTCCGTCATCAACTACAACATATAGTTTAACTTCTTTAGTTGATGGTAATTTCTGTTCTAGTACACCAAATTCAAATGTAACAGTTACCGTTACTTTGCCAATTGCACCAACCGCAACAATTACACAACCAACTTGTAGTGTTACTACTGGTTCAGTAAGTGTTACATCAAGTACAACGGGACTTACTTTTACATTAAGAAATCAAAGTAATATATATACCAATACAACAGGTGTATTTAATAATATTCCTTCAGGCTCATATAGTTTAACATCTACAAGTATTTCTGGATGTAATAGCTCTGCTTTGAATATTACAATAAATGCACAACCTGCAACACCAACTGCTCCAGTTATTGGAACAATAACACAACCAACATGTAGTGTATCAACAGGTAGTGTTGCCTTAAGTGGATTGCCCTCTTCAGGAACATGGACAGTGACTACAAGAACTGGATCGATAGTGGGGTCAAATACTTCAACAGCAATATTTAGTAATTTAATAGCTGGTACTTATACATTTACTGTTACGAATGGTTCATGTACATCAGTTGCATCATCAAGTATTACAATAAATGCACAACCTGCAACACCAACTGCTCCAGTTATTGGAACAATAACACAGCCAACATGTAGTATATCAACAGGTAGTGTTGCTCTTAGTGGATTGCCGTCAGGTTCTTGGACAATAACGGTAACGGGAGGGGCAACAATAACAGGTTCATCAACAACTGCTGTATTTAGTAATTTATCAGCGAGTACTTATACATTTACTGTTTCG